>JGI24109J20143_1000089_pt1 | contig 19784 bp, 13 predicted proteins | sample Subbio11_8B_AprC_FD_20143 | JGI IMG/M metagenome (IMG submission 20143) | reverse complement strand
GGTTTGGGTTTTATGCGGACTTTTGTGCCGCATAAAACCCAAAGATCCTCTTTCTCACCGCCCCTTGAGGGGCGGGGCCGGGGGTGGGGTGAACGACCACGGTTAAGTGCAGAGCTACCTGACTGTTTTGATTGCCGCATAAATTTGTTTATTAATTTCGGGATATCTTACCAGCAAAATCTCTGATCCACCCAGGTGAGAATATTCATATACAGGGGCTAAATTGCCCCCTATTAAACCCGAAGTGCTCCCTGTTATAATGGAGCTGTAGAGGGTGCATATGCCGATCCGGCAAGTAAAACGATCCCAACTCATCGATAAGGCTGTGGCGTGGTTGGTGCTGGCGGGCATCCTGTTTGGCGCCTGCTCTCCTCGATTGTCCGATGGGGAAAAAACTGCTGCCGTCAGCCCCACGCCTTCGTCCTGGGCAGTTTTAGCAGGTACGCAAACCCCCAATCCTTTGCGCACCTTGCGTGCCGAATACCCCACCCCGCGCTTCACCCCGGTCACGCCCATTCCGCCGCCGCTGATCGGTGTAAGCCTGCCTTTGGATGTTCGTACCCTGGTCTTGTTGGGCACCGACAGCCTCTCCCCCTTTACCGGGCGCACCGATGCGGTCGTGCTGGTCTTTTACTACCCGCGCTTGGGGCGTGCCAGCCTGCTCTCGATCCCGCCCGATTTGTTCGTCTATATTCCCGGCTACACCATGCAGCGCTTCAATGTTGCCTACGCTGTAGGCGGCATAAACCTGCTAACCGATACGCTGGAGTACAACTTCGGCATCCGCCCGGATGATTATGTGGTCGTCAGGCTGGAATCATTCGTTTACTTTGTGGATGATTTGGGCGGGCTGGAAACAACCATTGTTCAGCGAATGCCTGAAATATGTAACGATATTGCCCCCGGGCCTCAGCGATTGGACGGTGACCAGGCCATGTGTTTCCTGCGTTTTCGCGAAGGTCTGGATGAGCAGAACCGAAACCGCCGCCAGCAGGAAGTGTTGCGCCTGGTATTGCAGCGCATGCTGCAAGGCGGCAACCTGGTGCGCTTACCCGAACTGCACAACCTGTACCAGGACAGTGTCACCAGCAGCCTGACTTTGGATGACCTCAGCGGTTACATCCCATTTGCGCTGCGCCTGGGAGATTCTACCCATGTTGGCTATTTTTATCTCCACGATTCTACCCTCACTTCCTGGCAGATTCCCGAGGGCTTGGAACCTTTTGTCTTCCTGCCGGATCAAAAGGCGCTCCTCAGCCAGGTGCAGGATGCCATCGACTTCGTCCTCACCCCAGAACCGAACACCGAGCGGATCTTAACCCTCGAATACGAATTGACGATCTCGCCAACCCCGACCAACACCGGCACCCCAACCAACACTCCAACCGCAACTTCAACCTTACAACCGACTGCCAGCTTCACCCCATCGATTACACCAACTCCATCTGTCACGCCCACGCCAGATCTTACCGCTACGGTCACCCCAACCCCCACCAATACTCGTACCGCAACCCGTACAGCGACCCCCACCCTTCCGCCTTAACTCGTGATCTCGACCACGACCCCCCGCTCGGCCCAGTGGAAGAGCCACTCGGCGGCTTCCAGGTTGAGGATGATGCAGCCATAGGAAACCGGGCGGCCCAGGTTGCCAGCCCACAGGCGCTGTCCGCTGGAAAGAGTCGGTAAGCCGTGGATGCCGTTCATAAAGCCCGGCCAGGCTTCATAAATACCCAAAAAATGGGGCATGTAAAGGTCCCAAACCGAGGCATAGGCCTCAAGGTGATGGGTCTGCACCTGGAAGACCCCTGGCTGGGTGGGCGAGCGATCGATGCCGGTACTGATCACAAAATCGCGTATTTGGCTGCCATTTTCATAAATGTACATCCGTTGTGAACCAATCGAGATGATAATGCGTTTGCCCACGATAACCGGAAGTGGCAGCAGATCACTTTTCGATGGAATCGCCAGCACCGCACCAGCCGGGATAGCATCCGGGTTCAGGCCGGGGTTTTCTCGCAGGATCATCCAGGCCGGAATGTTCAGGCGGTAAGAAATCTTTAACAAGGTGTCGCCAGGTTCAATAGTGTGGGTTGTGGCTGGGTGGCGCAAGATGACAGTGTAAGGCTGGCCGTGCTGCCAGCGTCCAGTCAAATCATAGGTGTCCGGCGGCAGCCATACGGTGCGCCCATCGGTTAAGCGTTCTTGCAGGCTTTCCAGGTAGGCCGGGAAAGCGCTCTCATCGATACTAAGGTGCATTTCACCATCGATGACCGCAACCCGTATCCAGCCGGCCAAGGTTTCCTTGGGCACATCCCATGCCACCGTCTGGTTGCTGATCGGGTCATAGCCATGCACACTCAGCGGGCGGTTTAATAGGTCTTCCAGCTCAGGGATTTTCTGGGCGAGGGCCTCAACCGGCGAGGGAACCTCGCCGGTAACCAGCGGCAAGTAGCCGGTAAGCATGATGAGGGCATAATCTTCACCCATCTGGCGCAGGGTCGCCTCTTGGTCGAACAGCGCGCCAGGTGCGCCTGGCACAGCCCGCCATTGACCGTTTTGATATTGCAAAGAAGCCGGTTCGGGTTCACGATCCACCAGGGGTCCCCAATAGGCTAGTTGCGCAGCGGCGGCCTGCGGGCTAAAAAGTATTCCCGGGCGGATTTCAGGCGGGCGGATACCCAAAATACTGCGAACCGTTTCGAAATAGCGGGTGGGTGTTCGTCCGTAGGCGTATGCCTGGCGAGCGCTGGCGATGGGATCGACCCACAAGCCGAATTCGAGCGGGCGGGCTTCCCAGAAATGCAGGCCATCCGAGACCCGCAATACCCGGTCGCGGTTCCAATAGTTGTCTATTCGGGCAGCCGCTTGTTCCACCGTCAACCCACCAATTGTTATTTCTCCCATCCGCACACCCTGGGCAATTGGACCGGCAAACCGGTAGTACAGGTAAAAACCCATGAATAACCAGGTAAGCAGCAGCAACAATGCCGCAGCGGCTACTATTGGCGCGAGCCAGCGCGGGTTTTCTATTGTCGAATAAGGATCTGATGGGTCCGGAAATCGTGGGAAGATTCTCTCCATGGTGATAGGACGCTCTACTCGGCTGTTCGTTCCTGGAGGTGCCCGTTCAACGTGCCCGCCGTGGATAGCCAAAACCGCTGAGATTAACCTCGCCAGGGTCGTTCGGCCAGAGGCCGGCAATTTTTGTTTGGCAGTTCGGGCAGCTTCCTTGAGGTGTGATATGGTAGGCCTGAACGACATAACCACGCCGTACGACCAGGCGTTGGTTGCACTGCGGGCAAAATGTATCTTCCAGTGAACCGACCCGCCCGGGCAAATTCCCGGCGTAGACGTAATGCAGCCCGGCTTCTTGGCCAATCTCTGCCGCCTGGTGCAAGGCGTGCGCTGAAGTGGGCGGCGGACTGGTCATCTTATAATCTGGGTGAAAAGCGGTTACGTGCCAGGGGATGTCCGCTGAAACCGATGCCAGGAAGCGGGCCGCCTCCCATAGTTCCTCGGGGCTGTCGTTGAAACCGGGTACTACCAGGGTTACCACTTCGACCCACAACCCCAGGGTGTGGGCATTTTGGATCGTGTCCAAAACGTGCTGCAGCACACCGCCTAGTTTGCGGTACTGGTGATCCTGCATGGATTTTAAGTCCACTTTATAAGCATCGATGTGCGGGCGCAGGTATTCGAGTGCCTCAACCGTGGCGTTTCCATTCGAGACAAAGGCGCACATCAGTCCTTCCTGGCGGGCAGCCCTGAATACCTCCACAGCCCATTCGGATGTGATCAGGGGCTCGTTATAGGAAGACACCACCACCCGCGCGCCATTCCGCAGCGCATACCTAACCAGGTCGTTTGGGGTGACGCGTTGAATATAGGTCGGGTCGATGTCAATCTGCGGGTCGCGCAGTGCCTGCGAGGTCACCCAGTTTTGGCAGTAACCGCAATGAAAATCGCAGCCGAGCATGCCGAAAGTGAGTGCCTCAACGCCCGGCATGAAGTGCGCGAAAGGCTTTTTCTCGATTGGGTCAACCTGCAGTGCAGCCACATAACCCCAGGGCACACGTAATTCGCCATCCCGGTTGAAGCGCACTTTGCAAATCCCGCGCTTTCCGGGCTTGATCAGGCAGCGATGCGCACAAGCCACGCAGCGCAGGCCGCCATCCTCCAGCCCCTCGAAGAGATCCCCGCTGTGGGTTAATTCATCCAGACGGTCAGCTAATGTAACCATCCCTACACCTCTCTCTAACCGATAAAAGCTAGCTTGATTACATTATAACCATTTCGAAAAAAACCCTTAACTATAAAACCGATTCTTTTGGCTGAAACCCCAATACCAGCTCATGATCAACCCTCCGATAATTAAACCCGAGGTTCTAAACCAGTCCCCCTGCCTGGCGAATACCTGCGCTGGAGATTGAAATGCTGGCTGCCGCCAAGATATACCCCGGGGAGTGCTTTTTCGCCCAGGCCATCGAGCGCCATGCAGGGCTGCACGAACCGGAAAACCACACGGACTTCCGCCTTAACCTCGATCTGGGCGGAGCCGGGTATTTCAGAACCCAAACCGGTTTGTTATTTTCCCGGCTATAATCAACTTATGGCCAAAACAAAAACCGAAACCCGCTTTGTCTGCCAGAGCTGTGGCCGTTCCACCCCGCGCCAACTCGGCCGTTGCCCGTCGTGCGGAGGTTATGGCACGATGGTTGAGGAAATCATCGCAGCACCGGCTGCTGCCCAATCCTCGCACTACCGCGGCCTGGGGGGACGCTCACAGCCACGCCGACTGAGCGAACTCTCCGGCGATGCCGAAGAGCGGTTGGCGCTGCCGATCAGCGAATTTGCCCGTGTTTTGGGCGGAGGGGTAGTCCCTGGTTCGATCGTTTTAGTCGGTGGCGACCCGGGCATCGGCAAATCCACCCTCACCCTGCAAATGACGATCGAAATGGCCGTAGAACTGGAACGATTAGGATCCCCGGCCCATCATGTTCTCTACGTCTCGGGCGAGGAATCCGAACGCCAGATCAAGATGCGCGCCATGCGCTTGCTGCGCGCTAGCGGCCAGGGGGAAAGCCGCCCTATACCAGAAAACCTGCTGCTGGTGACCGAGACCAATCTGGACACCATCCTCGAGCACGTTCGCGAGGTACAACCCGGCTTATTGATTGTCGATTCGATCCAGACGGTCTACATTCCTGAATTGCAGTCCAGCGCCGGATCGGTCAGCCAGGTGCGCGAGTGCGCCTCACGCCTGCGCGAACTGGCCAAGTCGAGCGGCATGGCGGTCTTTGTGATCGGGCATGTGACCAAAGAGGGCATCATCGCCGGGCCGCGCGTGCTGGAACATATTGTCGATACCGTCCTTTACCTGGAAGGCGACCGATTTCAGACCTTCCGCCTGCTGCGTTCGGTCAAGAATCGTTTCGGAGCTACCTCGGAGGTGGGCGTGTTCGAGATGCGCGAACAAGGGCTGGTCGAGGTGCCCAACCCCTCGGAGGTATTCCTGGCCGAACGCCTGGTCAATGCGCCTGGCTCTGCCATCGCGGTTACCATGGAGGGCACCCGCCCGCTGCTGGTAGAACTGCAGGGACTGACCAGTTTTTCCAACCTTGGCAACCCGCGCCGCACCCCCAACGGGGTGGATATTAACCGCTTATTGCTGATCACTGCCGTGCTTACCCGCCGCCTGGGGCTGCGCCTGGCGGACCAGGATGTATTTGTTAACGTGGTTGGCGGTCTGCGGATCACCGAGCCAGCCGCCGACCTGGCCCTGGCGGCAACGATTGCCTCCTCCATGCGCGACTTGCCCGTGCGCGCCGACGCGGTATTGATCGGCGAAGTAGGCCTCTCAGGCGAACTGCGCCGGGTGGGTCAAATGGCAGCCCGCTTACGGGAGGCGGCCAAGTTGGGTTTTAAGTCCGCAATTGTGCCGCGCCAGGGGCGGCACAGCGAACCCTGGCCGGAAGGAATCGAGGTTATCCAGGCCCGCTCTCTCCGTGAGGCGCTCCAACTCGGATTGGTTACCCCGCCCGGGTAATCTTGTGCCACTTAATCCCTCCTTAATCTACGCTAGTTACAATTACCCCAGCCCGGGAAGGATGCTTTTTTCTTCACCTGCTTATATCCATACCGAGGGTAAAATAGTTTTCATGTTGCGCAAAATCCTGCAGTTATCCTTCCTCCACGTTGCAGTAGCCATGACCTTGGTGCCGATCAACAGCACCTTAAATCGGGTAATGATCAAAGAGATGGCGATCGCTGCCACCCTGGTGGCCTTGTTGGCCGCGCTGCCGTATCTTTTCTCTCCAACCCAAATACTGATCGGCTCGTACTCCGACCGCCACCCAGTATTCGGCTGGCGCCGCTCGCCATATATCGCCCTGGGTCTGCTGTTATGCGTGGCTGGGGTAATCCTTGCTCCCCAGGTGGTTTTTTTAATGCCGGATAACCGCGCGATCGGATTTGTGCTGACCTTGCTGACCTTCGCCATGTGGGGGATGGGCTATAACATTTCGGCTGTCTCGTACCTGTCGCTGGCCTCGGAACTTTCGGGGGAACAAGGCCGCACGCGGACCGTGGCGGTGATGTGGTTTATGATGATCCTGGGTATTATTCTTACCGCCGCCGGATTGAGCCACCTGCTGGAGCCGTACAGCGAGGCGCGCCTCGAAAGAGCCTTCATCATCGTGGCTTTAACCGCACTCACCCTGGGAATCCTTGGGCTGATTCGGCTGGAACCTCGCAACAAGTCCCTCGGCCAGGTACCCTCCTCCGAGCGTACCTCCTGGCGTACTCTGATCGGTATTGTACTTGCCAATAAGCATGCCCGCCGATTCTTCCTTTATTTAATCCTACTTCTGGCAGCCATCCTCGGACAGGATGTGCTCCTGGAACCGTTTGCCGGACAAGCTTTCGGTTTGCCGGTTGCGGTTACCACGCGGATTACCTCTATTTGGGGTGTGTGTGTGTTGTTGACTCTGGTAGTTGCTAACTTCCTGGAAAAACCGCTTGGCAAGCGCCGTGTAGCCCAAATTGGGGCTGTGGTTGCCACTGCTGCCTTTCTATTAATTGCTTCCAGCGGCCTGATTGGCAGCCAATCGCTGTTTTATACTGGGGTGGTGCTGCTCGGCTTGGGCACCGGGTTGGCGACCGTCTCGAATCTTTCGCTAATGTTGGATATGACCACCACCCAGGTCGGTCTTTACATTGGCGCCTGGGGAATTGCCACCGCGCTTGCCCGCCTGGTGGGTACAATCACCAGCGGGGTGCTGCGCGATCTGATAACGGTGTTGAGCGCCAACGTTCTGGCGGGTTATATCACCGTTTTCTATATCTTTGCCGGGCTGCTGGTGGCTTCTTTGTTTGTGCTGCGGCGTATCGATGTGCAGCGTTTTCGCCAGGAAAGCCAGGGGGTAAGCCTGCCAGAACACGCAGCCCTGATGAATGAGTCCGTGTAGGGATTCACCAGCCGCTGCTTGCATCGCTCTTGCCCACCCGCACCCGCTCGCTTCGCCCTTTCGCATCTCCATATATGCGGTACAATCAAACCCACAAGGGGTATCTCTGTATTCTAGGAGTCTCATGTTAAAACGAAGATCATTACTCGGCTGGGGGCCTATCTCGCGGGCACGACGCCACCACGCCCTGGAACACGCCACCCTGCAAGTTTTGGCGCGTAAACAACCCGGGCAACGCCTGGCAGGTTATTCGGACCCGCGCGGTTTTTGGATCGCTGGCGAGGTGGATCTAGAAGTTCTGCAAGAAGCCATTGCCGAAGCCCAGCAGCGTCTGGATAATGGCGAAAAACGGCTGGCCATTCATCCAAACTGCGGNACCAATTTCGCNGTCTCTGGATTGGCNGCCGGCGTGTTAGCCTGGGTAGCTATGCTTGGCGGCGAAACGTCGCTGCGGCGCAAGCTTGAACGCTTACCGGTTGTGGCCGCCCTGATTACTCTGGCGATGATCTTCACCCAACCGCTCGGCCCGCTTTTGCAAGAGCGAGTAACCACCGACGCCAACCTGAATGGTTTACGCGTGGTGCAGATCGACCGCTTTGAACGCGGCAGCCTGCCGCTCTACCGAGTTCTAACCCGCCAATATTCAACCTGATCGACAACCTGTAGGCTAATGGACGCGCCTGTTACCGAGAAAATCCAGATTTATCTTTTTTACGGTGATGATATCCAGGGTATGTCGGAACGGGTTCGCGGGTTATGCGTTGGATTCGGCAGCGAGATCAATATCGCTCGCCTGGAGGGGAGCCGGAGCAGCCTGGATGATCTGCACATGGCAGCCTATGTTCTGCCGTTTTTTTCCGAGCAGCGCCTGGTGATCCTCACTCAGCCGTTTGATTTAACCAAATCCAAAGCGGCTCAAGAACGATTCTTGCGCATCCTGGCTGGGCTGCCAAACGCGACCACGGTTGCCCTGGTTGTGCCAGACCAGTACATTTCTCGGGGCCGCAATCGCGGCTGGGAAATTATGGACGACAGCAAGAAAGGTGGGAAATTCTTTCTCGATTGGGCTAAAGTGAATCCCAAGCGAGTGTCTGTAAAAATTTTCCGGCCGCCCTCGACCCTGGAAATGCCCGAATGGATTAAAAAGAAAGCCGAACAAGAAGGTGGAAAATTTTCTCCCCGTGCTGCGGCTGCCCTGGCACAACTGACCGGCAACAACACCGGCCTGGCGCGCCAGGAAATCATCAAATTGCTCGCCTATGTCAACTTCAACCGTCCGGTAGACCTGGACGATGTTCAGGAGGTGGCGGCCTCCGGCGGGGAAGCCAATATCTTCGCAATGGTCGATGCGCTCGCCAATGGCGAAAATGCTCAAGCCTTGCGCCTCCTGCAGCGCCTGCTCGATGAACAGGACCCTCACAGTCTGTTCGGGATGATCGTGCGCCAGTATCGCTTACTCCTGATGGCCAAAGAAGCCCTGGCGGAAGGCCCATGGAGTGATGAGCAACTGGCTGCCCGCATCCATATTCACCCCTTCGTGGCCGGTAAGCTCAAAAGCCAGGCGCGCCATTACAACCTTACAGATTTGGAAGCTATCTATCACCGGTTGGCAGAAATGGATATGATGATGAAGACTGGCGGGGCTGATCCGCAGATTGCTCTGCAGGCCTTTGTGACCGCCCCAACCATTGCGCACTTTTGTATGCCGCGTTCCCGATAAGCCGCAACCGAACTGCTCCGCTCGTGGCCTCCCTCTTGCCCTCTAGCACGCTCGCGCTCGATCGAGTCTCGGTCAGTTCCGGTTTCAATTACCGGTTTCCTTAAGGGCAGTACCGGCCACAATCCCACCAGACCAGTTTTGGGTTGGTTCTTCTTTACCCGAAAACTGGCATGATCCTTGCCCCTTAACGCGTGGATCAACCAGCCGTTATGGATGGATTACAGATTGGGCTGGTGATCTCGGAGGAAATGATGAGAAAACTGAGCCTGTTGATCCTGGCTGTATTACTGGCGCTTACCTTAGTGGCCGCACCTTTTTCACCCCAAATAACCCAGGCTGCGGAAGAACCTCCGCCTGATCATGAACCCGTAGACCCTGCCCTAACTGCAGCTTTCAATGAAAGAATTGTTGAAAACCAAACCAAAGTTTTGGCTTTCTTATTGAATGACATTCGCGTTCAGGCTGTCCACTACAGCAGCGATGGGAGAATCGCTTTACTGCTATTAGCTATGTTTGATCCTGATACTGGTGAGATCATCGTCGGGGAACCAGGGCTGGCCATTGCGGAAGTTGACGACCGAGACCCCTTTAACCCAACCTGGAAGGTTACTTTACAGGTCGATGACGATTTCTTAGAGGCCTTAGAAAGAGTTCCGTACGATTTATTCCCGGAGGAAGCCCGTGCTCCCTACCTTACAGATCGGGAGGAAAGTAAAAATATCCTCCAATCGGCTGTGTACCGGGGGTACAAACTGCCCTGGGCAGCGGGAACCGCGCGCCGCTTGTCCCAATCGGTACAGCATACACGCACCACCTGCCAGACCTCATCTTGTTTGTTCGCCTTCGATTTTGCCGACAGGGATGTTAACGCCAATTGGCCTATATTGGCCTCCAAGGGCGGCATCGTTACCCGGGTTAAATGGGATACACCCGACCGGCCGTGGAATCATATGCACCCAAACCCAGGCGAGGTTGGGAATTACATTGTTCTCGAAGACCGCAGCACCACCCCGACCACCTACCAGCTTTATTTGCATTTATCCTACAACACCATACCCACCCGCCTGCGCACGCCTGGGGCAATTGTCAGCCAGGGCGAATTTATTGGCAATGTGGATAATACCGGCCAAAGCTGGGGCAGCCACCTTCATTTTCACGTCCATACCAACCGGACTTCTTACTGGGGCACCTCGGTCGATATCCGCTTCGATGATGTCACCATCAACGACGGCCGCCCGCGCACCTGCTGGGAAACCACCAACATGCCGGAATTTGGCACCCAGTGCAATTCCGGCAACTGGTTCGTCTCTGGCAACATCGGCGCTAACCCGCCGGCCGGTGATTTGGTTTTGCCAGCAAATGGTGAGGTTTTCAATACACCTACCCTGATCGTAGGCGGCAGCGCCTGGGATGACCATCAGGTGACCCGCATCCAGATCATTGCCAGGGGGATCGACGGGGTATGGCGCGACCTGGGCGAATCGTTTACCAACAGCCCCTTCGCAAGGGAGGTTAACCTTTGTTCGCTCAACCTGCCCAACGGTCCGGTGGATATCGCCTTGCGGGTATGGGATAACCACGGCAATGTCACCATCACCCCGCAAGGGATGCGGACGATCTTAAAAAAACACACTTGTTCCCCGTCACCAGCCTGCACCCCAGGAGCGGATAAAATTGTGCTGTACGAGGAGCCAAACTATCAGGGCGATTGTAAAGAGTTTGTCCACACCGGTGGAGGTTGGGAAGTGCTTGCCCCCGACCTCGGAGTTAGTGGCTTACCTGTGGGTAGTAATAATACGGCCTCCATCCGGGTGGGGGCCAACGTGCGCGCCTTATTGTTCGATGGGACCAATTACCGCGAGCGCAGCGAGACCTTCGAGGCAGACGACCCCAACCTGGCGGATAACATGCTGAGGGAAAATAGGGCTTCATCCTTAAAAGTGCAACGCAAAGACCAGTCCAACCCTTGGCCGATTCCGGATGGCAGGATGCTGTTTCCGACCGAGAACGCCACGATCAGCACCACGACTTCGCTGACTCTGCTGATGAGCAACCAGACGCCTGATTCTGCCATTACCCCCACGATGATCGGCGCGGCTCGTTTCCGTTTCGACCTGCAGCAGGTGAATGAAAGTAACCTTCCAGTCGCCGATTGGGTCCGCTTCGACAACCTGCTCAACCCTTGGCTTTCGATCGGCAGCCTGCCCCCTGGCCGTTTCCGAGTGTTGGGACGCGCGTTTAACAATGATAACCTGGATAACAACACCGGCTGGGTTCATTTCAATGTCACCGGTGATTCCCTGCCCAACACCGCTCTGAAAACGGTTCCCTATGACGTTGATTTCGCCACCACCTCCGACTGGCACCCCAGCGGTCTGTGGCGGCACACCGGAAGCACGAGGAACTCCTGGCGGTACGGCAGTGGAACAAGCTATGCCGGCAGCGGCGCTAACCATGGCAGCCTGACCTCTCCGCCTATCTTAATCCCAGCCAGCCCAACCGCCTTCCTGCGGTTTGATTACCTATACGCGACCGAAACCATGCATCCCCTCTGGGACCAGCGCCGCCTGCAAATTTCGGTAGATAACGGTCCGTTTAACGACCTGAAAGAATGGCCGCAGATGTGGAATGATCCGCCTTCCCCAAGTATCGCCACCTGGTTAACCAGCCCAGCCATTAACCTTTCGGACTACAGCGGCAGGACCATCCGTATCCGCTTCTATTTTAATACCATGGATGGATTGTTCAACCAGGGCCTGGGTTGGGAGATCACGCGGTTCGAGATCAACACCACTGCGCCTCCTGCCTGTCCCAATCCGTCCGCCATTAATTCCATCTCCGCGGCCAGCCAGATCAATGTCGGTTTAACTCTCAGCGGGCAGACCATCTGCCCAGGCGGGGATGTGGACTATTACCGGTTCAACGGCACTTCTGGGCAGCGTATCTTAGCTCGGGTAGATGCCAACAGCCTGGGTTCGGCTCTGGATCCTTACCTGTTCCTGCTCGATCAGCGCGGCACCATGATCCTGGAGAATGACGATATCACCCCCAATGTGGACCGCGACTCGCAAATTGGGGCAGTGCTGCCTTACAGCGGTTCTTATTACCTGGTAGTTAAGGCTTGGGACCATCCCCGGGCGGGGGGCGGTGATTTTACCTATACCCTCCGGCTGGAGGAGGAAGGAACCCCGCCGCGGATAAACCTGATCTTTCCCTCCGGGAGTTGGATTTCCAACCGCCCCTTCCTGATTCAAACCGAAATTAACGACTACGGAAATGGGATCCAGCAGGTCGATTTCTATTACCGCCCGCCGGATGCTATTAATATCCCGTGGATAAAATTGGGCAGCGATATGGATGGAACCAATGGTTGGAATTGGGAGGTTGATCCGGGGCAACTGGGTGGGATGGTCGGCGGCAGCATCTACGTCGAGGTGCTCAGTCCAACCAACCTCACCTGGGGCGACATGCGCCTGGATTTGAAAGTGGACGGGATAAACCCGAGTTCAACTCTCCACGCGGTACATTCGGGCGGGAATAGCACAGCCATGCGGCTGAACTGGACCGCTTCGGACGACCAGTCGGGTGTCCGCTTTATGGAAGTTGAGTACAGCTTAAACGGAGGCAACTGGCAGCTTTGGAGCGTTCAACCGCCGGGAACAGTGAACAATGCCTGGTTCCTGGGCGAGACGGGCAATTCCTACCGCTTCCGTCTGCGGGCGGTGGACCTGGCCGGCAACCAACAGGATTGGGGATCCGCCAGCTCCTCGTTGACAATCAACGCCAGTTGCCCGGCACAAGACCTATTAGAAACCGCCAACAACCTTCCCGCTGGCGCGACCCCATTGAACTTTGAAACCTACAGCAACCAGCGTTTCTGCCCACAGGCCGATGTAGACTGGGTTAAATTCCAGGCCGAAGGCGGCAAACAGTATATGCTGCTGGCAGCCAGTGATGGCGGCGGTGCGGCTGCCACCTTGAGAGTCTACAGCGATGTCGCTGGAAATGCGCTGGTGGAAAAGACACCCGCCAACCTGGGGCAGAGTACCGTTCTGATGTGGACAGCGCCGCTGACCGGAACCTATCACTTACGCGCAACCCCAAAAGAGAGCGGATTGTTCGGCGGGGACGTGCGTTACCGCCTGTGGTACGGCGAACCCAGGTTCGTCTATTTACCAACCATTCACCGCTAAGGATAAATTGGGTCTGATGCGCCATGGCGCATCAGACCTTTAGCATGAGATCGTCAGGCGTAACCGAGGATAGCTTTGCGCACTTCACCCCATTTTAAAGCGTCAGCGATGCCCTGCTCGATGCTCAGGTGCGCTTTCCAGCCCAGCAGTCGTTCGGCGGTATCGGCGTTGGCATAGGCTCCGGCTACATCGCCGGAACGCGGCGGCATTTCGCGCAGCGGCACATTTTTCCCAAAAACATGCTCGAAGGCGGTCACTAACTCGCGAACGGTAACACCCCGCCCGGTGCCCAGGTTGATCACCAGGTACCCGTCGGGCGGGTTGCCGGCTCGGGCAAAGGCGCCGTCGAAATCCAGCACCGCTTTGAGGTGCGCTTCGGCCAGGTCCCAAACGTGGATATAATCGCGGATGCCGCTCCCGTCGCGGGTCGGCCAATGGACCCCAGTCAGCTCGAAATAAGGCAAGTTGCCCAAGGCCACATCCACCAGCTTGCCCAGCACATGCGAGGGGCGCTCGACATGAATACCGCTGCGCATCTGTGGGTCAGCCCCAATCGGGTTGAAATAGCGCAGGGCAATGCCGCGCATCCCATAAGCGCTGCAAAAATCGCGCAGCACCATTTCCATCATGTACTTGGTGCGAGCGTACGGGCTGGAGGGGTTGAGCGGGGCGCTTTCGGTAACCATAAAGTTGGGGACAAGGTCGTAAATCGAGGCTGAGGAACTGAAAAGCACTTTATTGCAGCCCAGTTGGTTTAAGGCACGAAACAATTCGAGCGATTTGGCCACATTTTCGGTGTAATACGGGTAGGGGGTGGCAACCGAATCGGGCACTACCGCCAGGGCGGCGCAGTGCACCGTGGCCTGGATGTCTGGGTGGTCGTGGAATATGCCTTCCAACGCGGCCTGGTCGGCGATGTCGGCCTGGTAAAAAATTCGCCCGCGGGTGAATTCAATTTTACCGACTGCTAGGTTATCCAAAAGAATGGGTGTGTGGCCGCTGTCCAGCAGCGCGGATGCGATCGTGCTGCCGATATAGCCAGCCCCGCCGGTGATCAAGAATTTCATCTTTGCTCCTCGTGGTTTTCAATTGCGCAGGGGATCTCAATGGACAACTGCTGGATGACTTCCTGCTTGCCTGGGTTCTCGGCAGTGTTTGGGTCGATCCGCTGCCATAACCGGCACAACACTGGCCGAATAGCCGGTGAAATCTGCCCTGCCAGGCGGGTTTGTTCCAGTGCATCCTGCCAGCGCCCAAGATGGGCGTAACCCTCGATGAAGGGCAGCCGCTCAGCCGGGTCGTTGGGATAATCGCCCAGGTCGAACGCCTGATCGCCAAGCGCAGCCACTCGCTCCCAATCCTGCACCTGGCGGGCCAGGTCGGCCTTCAAGTAATAATAACACCAGCCGCGCGCCGGTTCGAGTCCGTAATAATGGCGGGGTGGAATAGCCGGAGTGGCCGGTTCGGGGAGGATCCAGGCACTCGAACCCAGGTTAGCGGCTGCCGTGCGGATCTTGACAGGCAAAAATTGGTTATCCTTTTCGATCTGTCCATCCAATACCCGCAAACAGGCCGGCGGTTGATAATACAAAACCACTACCTGGTCGGTGCTGCCGGAAAAGGTCGCTGCCAGGTAATCGACTTCGATGGGCAGCCCCGGTGAGGAGGCCAGCCATGAGTCAACATTCCAACGCACCGAAGTGTAAAAAAACATGTAGTCCATGGCTTGAGTACGATTCTCGGGGGCGTAGATCCAGTTGAGCGGAGCGGTTAGCGAGTTGTCGCTGTAGAAGCGCAGCGGCAGGTCGTTGGATACCAGGGTTGTTCCGGGAACCAGGCCCGGCACCCGCCAGCTAAGCTGCCAGAAGAATGCCTTTTGCAGATTCCAATCCCGGCGGTAAGCGGTGCTGTTGGCAAAGTGATACCCGACAGCCAACCCTAGCAGCAGCCCAGCCACCAGCAGGCGCGGCCAGTTCTTGCGCAGCGGCAGACTGTAGAGCAAGCCGGTTAGCACCAGCGCGCTGCCTGGCATGAAGGGCAGGGTAAAACGGTCGTTGGGGAAACCCAGGCGCACGGGCAGCCCGGTCAGATAGAACGGTGCGCCCGCAATCAGCAGCAGAAACGCGCCGACCGCCAACATTTGCAGCCCGGTTTGCCTTTCGACCCGACCGAAGGGTCCCGGTCGTGTTCCCCGGTTTGAGGTTGTTTGGCCGGGTAAAATTTGCCCGTCTTGCCTCGCCACACCGCTACCCTTTTCTTGGCTGGCCGCATTTTCCCGCAACGAAACTAGCAGCCAGAAAACCAGGGCAATACCGGCCAGCGAAACGAGGACATAGATCACGGTATTGATCCGCCCCAAACCGGCCAGGTCCGGCACAAGAAACGGCTGAACCCAGGCTGCCACACCGGCGCGGCCAATTTGAGTCAGGATTCTGCCAAGCATGACTAAACCTCCAGAAATCGGATCCGCCCGCAGCGCATCCAAGCCAACCGCGGAATAATTTTGAGATTGGAATTCAAAAAAGAACACCCGCCAGATTACGACACCGCTAAAGAGCAGCAAATACGGCAGCCAGGCGCGCAAGGTTCGTCCCATCAGGCGTTGAGGGCTGGCAGGATGGGTCAGGGCCAATCCATACACCAGCGGGCGGGCCAGTTCGAGCACGAAGAAATATTCCAGCGTGATCAGGTTAATAAAGGATGCCAGAAGTGCGCCTACAGTCCAAATCCGGGCTTGTTTTGCGGACCTTAGTGCGCGCAGCCCAGCGTAGAGCGAAAAGAAAAACATCGCCATAATCAGGAAGAAATGCCCGTAGACCATGCCAATCGGTTGTTGGCCGAAACCGGGGTAAACCAGCAGCGCCAGGGCTGCCAGGGCTGCCGCCTGGGCCTGGCGCGGCCAGAGTTGTTTAAGAAAGAGCCAAAAGGTAACCGTGCTGACCCACCGCCAGAACAGACCGAATAACTGCCATTGCCAGGGTTGCTCGCCCAGCAAGGCGTTCGAGGCCTGGAAGAACAACCCCCAGAACGGCCGGTTGGTCGAAAAATAACGGGCCAGCCCGGCCAGTCCGTAGGTCTCGGCAATCCACATGAGCGGGAAATCATCCCAATAAAACCCTTGCCAGGCAAACAGCAGCCCATAAGCCAGCCCACACACCAGCAGCAAAATCAGCGGCGTATGACGGTCAGAAAAAGGAGCAAAAACCATCCGTCGTAAACGATCAAACATCATTCTCAGTCGCCTGGCTGCCGCCCAGGATGCGGCGGATCAGGTAGATCGGGCGGCCCTTGACCTCCTGGTAAATATATCCGACATAGATGCCGATAATGCCGAGGGTGACCATCAGAGATCCGCCGACCACCAGTAGGACGAACATCAAAGAACTCCAGCCGGGGGCGAGGGTGGACTGCTGTCCGGTCACCCAGAAACTAAGCACATAAATCATTTCGATGAGCGCCAGCAGCAGAAAAAAACCCCCCAAGGAAATACTCAAATAGAGCGGCACCAGGGAGAAAGAAAAAATGGCATTGGCCGCTAGTCGCAGCATCTGGCGCAGTGAATATTTCGAGCGCCCGCCCAGGCGGGCAGCCGGCAAATACGGGAGGATGACCGTCTTATATCCCATCCAAGAGACCATCCCGCGGAGAAAACGCTGGTATTCGCGCATTTTCCCCAACGCGTTTAATGCGGCGCGGTTTACCAGCCGAAAATCGGCGCTGCCCGCCAGGATCCGTGTATTGCCAAGCCGGTTGAGCAACCGGTAAAAAGCTGACGACGTGGCGCGCTTGAAGAATGACCCTTGCTGGCCTTCGGCCCTTTGGGTTAAGACGACATCATAACCTGCCAGTCCCAATTCGATCATCCGTGGGATTAATTCGGGCGGGTGTTCGCCGTCCCCATCCAGGGTGATAACGTAATCGGCGTTGGCATGATCCAACCCGGCGGTTAATGCAGCCTGATGACCAAAGTTGCGGCTTAATTCGATCACAATGACCCGCGGGTCGGATGTGGCGAGGGTAAGAAGTTGTTGAGCGGTGCCATCGGTAGAACCGTCATCGACAAAAATGACCCGGAAGGCATAGGGCAGCGGATCAACAACCGCGCACAACCGGCGATGAAAAAGCGGGACAACCTCTTCCTCATTATAGACCGGGATGATGAGATCGATGTGGATGGGTGATTCGCTCAACGGGCCTCGCTGGGTGAGTTGGATCGGATTTTTGTTGTTGCGCTTGAACGGATTATACCTGACGGAGGAAAATTAATCATGAGGGATTGTGAAAGGTTTCACCTGGCGTACCCGTAGGTTGGGTGGTAAGTTTTATCCCGTCATGACCCATGGGAAGTAGGTTGGGTGGTAAGGGAAGTAGGTTGGGTGGTAAGCTTAATCCCGTCATGACCCATGGGAAGTTAATGCTTACCACCCAACACATGGGTAAACGCATACCACCCAACCTACATGGGTTGGATTTCTTTATTGTTTATCCTGGCCAATTCCATCGAGGTCTTCCACAACCGGCTGGCGGCTTGCTGGTCATACGATGCGCCGGAGGAGCGAATGTCTTTTTTGTTGTAAAAATAACGGCCTGTTACGCCTTCTACTTCCGGGGAGGAAGCCAGGTAAAGAATTGTTTCGGCCCCTTTTTCAGAAGAGATAGCACCAAGCTGTAACAAGGAAATTAAAAATTTTATTATGCCACTATTATTTTTTCCAAAGTTGGAGGCGACAAAGCCAGGATGCACACAGTTGACGGTTACCGGATGACCTTCTAGCCGGCGGGCCAATTCGTAGGTGAAGAGGACATTCATTAATTTCGAAAGGGAATACGCGCCCCAGCCGCGGTAACCTTTATTTTCCGGTGGTATCGAATAATTCAGCCGGGCGCTAAAATGGGCATTCGAGGAAACATTAATAATCCGTGATGGCGCGCTGGCGATCAGCATATCGAGCAGCAGGTTGGTCAGAGTGAAATAGGCCAAATGGTTGAGCGCGAAAGTCATCTCCAACCCATCCTGGCTCAACTGGCGCCGCATGAAAATAGCACCGGCATTGTTTATTAACCCATGCAAGTTGTCAAAACGGTGGCGGTAATCAGTTGCCAGGCGGTGCACATCCGCCTGGATAGACAGGTCGGCCAGCAAGTAATCAACTTTTGGATTGTCGGATTCAGCGCGAATCTGGCGGACGCATTCCTCTGTTTTTTGTTGGTTACGACCGACGAGGATAACATGAGCTTTTTGTTTTGCCAGTTCTAGGGCGGCAATTCTTCCGATTCCATCAGTTGCACCGGTTATAAGCACTTTTTTATGGTCGAGCATTGATTCCATTGAGTCGTTCACTTTCTGTCTTTTTTGAGTTCTCGATTGCCTGAAAAGCGGCGATCATGAACCAGAGTAATTGGCAATGATTATACCCGAGGGGGGGAAATCAAAGACAGCCAACACCTGCAAAAAGGAAAATCGAGATTTTGGTCATCGCACAGACCCCTCCCCAATGGGTTCAAGCGAAGCGCTCATACCTCGTCCCGATCGTTGTGCGGAAAATCACCCAACAACCCCAAACACAACCCCAAACCGGTAGTAGTAATTCTCGCCCTAGAGGGCTATAATAGAATTTCAAGGGAAAAGGAGATTATGGAAGAACAACAACTAAAGAATCACCAAAGAATAAATGATATCTTGTTTGGCCCGCTCGAACGGCCTGCTTTGGCCTGGTTAGCTCGAAAAATGCCTGCCTGGGTAACCCCGGACTTGCTGACTGGTGTAGGTTTTCTGGCGAGCATCCTAATTTTTGTAAGTTATTGGATGACAAGCTCCAGCAAGTACTTTCTTTGGCTGGCTTCATTTGGCTTTCTCTTGAACTGGTTGGGTGACAGCCTGGATGGTACCCTGGCTCGCTACCGTAAAATCGAGCGTCCCCGCTATGGATTCTTTATCGACCACGTTACCGATACCCTGAGCGAAATAATGGTATTCGTCGGTATCGGTCTCTCTCCCTTCGTTGATTTCCAAATTGCGATGATCGGCTTGATCAGTTATCTCAATGTGTCCATCCTGGTTTACCTGATCATGGTCACCCGGGGCGTATTTAAAATTTCGTTATGGAAAATTGGCCCAACCGAAATTCGCGTGATGGCTATCCTGGCGAATATATCGGTGTTTTTTGTTGGCAACCCTGTATTGGCAACCCCAATCGGCGCGGTTTCGCTCTATAATTCGATCATCGTCTTCGTAGCTGGACTCTTATTTGTATTCTTCGTCGTGGAGGCGTGGCGTACCGGGATCGAGCTTGCCCGTCAGGATGACTATTCGCGCGAGCGGCGCGAACAGCGTGACCTGGAAAAAATTGCCCGCCGTAAGCAAAAAGACCATGAAAAGATCGTCCGCCGGGCTCGTAAGCAAAA
>JGI24109J20143_1000088_pt1 | contig 20136 bp, 21 predicted proteins | sample Subbio11_8B_AprC_FD_20143 | JGI IMG/M metagenome (IMG submission 20143) | reverse complement strand
TTCCATACCGAATGGGATGGACGATAGGTGGGTTTCTAATTCGATCCAAAGATGGGCCTGGCGGGTAGAAAATGAGGAAATATTAAATAACCTCAGCAGGCGAGTTTACCAACCGGTTGGATTTTTTGGTACCGGTAATGGTTGCTCATGAGGGCAGCCAGGTTTTGCCGATTGATTCACACCCCAGCTCGGCTGGGATACCTTGCCACTGGTTTCAAGAGGGCGGGCATCGATGGGGGTGACTTCCACCGATCGCGGGGTATCTACTTTGGTGCGGGGTCCAACCGGTTGTACCCGTAGTCCCTGTTTGACGAGGGCTTAAACGACTGCCCGCCAAAAAAAACCAACGCCAAATAAGAATTTTATTTTCCTTTTGATAAATGTAGATTCATGGATTCTAACAGGCGCAGGACTTCATGACGGTAAAACAATGCCGGATCATGGATCAGGCTGGTCGAGTGATTGAACAATTCCAGCATGATCATCCCGTGGATAGGATACCAACTGACCAGACCGGTGTAGATTACTTCGGGGGGGATAGCCGCGGGCAGCTCCCGGCTGGTAAACTTCAGGGTTGCTTGCAGCTCGTCCGGTAGGTCGAGTGTGCCGGTGAGGGATTGTAGTTCACCTTGCTCAAAACAAACTGCCAGAATCTGGAGGATGGGTGTTAAAACTTTTTGAGCACCGGCAGTGGTGATGTCGTCGGGCTCACCGTGACCAGGGAATGGGTGAGCGAAGATGAGTTGGAACTCGAAAGGGTGGTCGACAGCCCAGCGCCGGTAGGCCAGGAGGACAGCCAACAAACGATCTCCAAGCTGGGCTGAGGAATTTCCCGAGGCGGCGGATTCCAATGTTTCCGCCAGGGCATTGCTGGCATCGAGGATGAGCGCGGTGATCAAGTCATCCCGGCTGGCGAAATAACGGTACAAGGCCGGACCGCTGATTTCCATAGCACGCGCGATTGCGTTTAAAGAAATCCCTGCCGGACCATGTTCTTCCATCTGGCGGCGGGCGATCGTCTTGATCTCATCCATCGTGATTTGGCGGAAGCGTTCACGGCGGGTTAGAGGGGCGGATAATTTCATGAGCAGTTGAGTGGGTAGCGTATTTATTATCGGTTATAAGTTATAACGAATTATAGAAGGTATTACCTAAATGTCAAGGGTGAGCAGATTTTTTTAGAGAAGATACGGTTGTAGAAATAAGTTGATGGGTGTTTGGGTAGCACGATCAGGGTGTTTTAGTGGGATCCAGGATAAAATAGCAGAACCCTCTCAACCCTCATGAAGAAATTTGCTATCGATGATCCAGAGAAAACTAAATTTGGAAATCCATCGGTTTACAAGTAGCCCTTAAATGACGGGGATGTGCGTGGGGCTCAAGCTTGTTAAATAAAGGTGAAAAAAACGATGAAAACAAATCTGGTCGAATTTATTCTTGCCCAAAAAAAACGCCTGGGGATGCCCATCGGAGTTTATCCCGGGTTGGAGATGATTGGGAAGAGCGTGTACCAGGGGGTTACCGATCCTGTCGTCCAAATCGATGCTCAAAAAAGGTTATATGATCGCTATTTAGCACCCTTCTTACAATCCGCGATAGATTTGAGCATCGAGGGCGAGGCGTTTGGCTGCCAGGTTCGCTTGCAAGAAACCGATATTCCGACCATCGTCGGGAGGTTGGTTACATCTCCAAAAGATCTCCTGTCTCTCGTCGAACCGAAACCAGGCCATAAACGGACCACGGTACCCTTAACCACGGTTCGGATGTTGAAAGAGGCCTATAAAAACCGGTCTGTATTTGTTTTGGGCGGTATGATCGGCCCATTTACCCTGGCCGGACGTTTATTTGGGTTAAGTGAGTCATCGATGCTCACCTCACTGGACCCAGGCTTATTAATTGGCTTGCTCGAAGCAGTCACCCGATTTCTGGCTCGATATGCAATCGCTTTTCGTCTTAACGACGCGGATGGAATCATTTTGGCCGAGCCTGCAGCAGGTTTAATTTCACCGGACGCAATGGCTCGGTTCTCGGTTCCTTATGTTCAACAAATCATTTCCGGGGTACAAGCGCCTGAATTTTCGGTCCTTTATCACAACTGTAATGCAACCCTTGCCCATTTGCCGGGAGTGCTGGAAACGGGAGCCGCTGCATATCACTTTGGAAAACCCATGGACATTGCTGATGCCTTATCCAGGGTAGCGCCGGACGTTGTTCTGGCGGGTAATTTGGACTCGACCGAGGTCTTTACTGAGGCCAGACCCGAGCAAATGTATGCCCAAGCCACACAGTTGCTTAAAGACACGGCTGATTACCCGAACTATATCCTCTCTTCGGGCTGCGATTTATCACTGGGAACGTCATTGGCTAACTTGGATGCTTTTTTTAAGGCTTTGGAGGATTTCAATAGCGCTCAATAAAGGGGTGGTAAACCAGGCCGGCTGGCCATAACCCGGTATAATTGCCCCTAGTATGGAAAACCTGGCCCGAGATGTTCGTAAATTGGTGGGGATTACATTAAATGCGCGCCAGCTAGCCGCATTTAAATTTTACGAGGACCAATTGGTAGACTGGAGTGCGAAATTTAACCTGACGACGATCCGCGATTCGGTGGGTATCCGCAGCAAGCATTTTCTGGATTCATTAACTTGTATGCTCGCCTGGCGTGGGCGCCAACCGGAAAGTTTGATCGATATTGGCACTGGGGCTGGTTTTCCCGGTATTCCATTAAAAATCCTCTGCCCACGCCTCAAGCTGGCGCTTGTGGAGTCGGTCGGCAAAAAGTTAGATTTTTGCAGCCATGTGGTCGAAACTCTGGGGTTGGAAAATGTAACCCTCATCAAGGCTCGCGCGGAAGAATTGGGTCAGCAGAGCCAACACCGCGAAAAATATGACTGGGCGGTGGCGCGGGCGGTGGCCAGCTTACCGGTTCTGGTGGAATATTTGCTGCCGCTGGTTGTGGTTGGCGGCGGAATGGTGGCCCAAAAAGGGGAAAACGGGCCGGCCGAGGCCCATGCCGCCGAAAAAGCCATCCAAATGATGGGAGGGCATTTACAACAGCTCATTCCGGTCCTTTTGCCGGGAGTGGCCGAGGAACGTTACCTGGTGGTCGTGGATAAAGTCCGTGCTTCGCCGCCTGGATATCCTCGGCGGGTTGGCTTGCCGACCCGCAAACCGATTCGCTGATCAGGCCGGTTGGTCTTCGCGTACCACGCATCCGCCGCGAACTTGCCAAATCGTACTGCCACGCACAAAATCAGGAGAAAATAAGTTTAAATCGGTTGTTGTCAGTAAACCCTGATCGCTTTCTTGGAGCACATTCAGCAGATCGGCACGCCGCTGCATATCCAGTTCGGCCAGGGTTTCATCCAATAATAGTACCGGCCATTCCGAGGTCTTTCCTTTTATCCAGGATACTTCAGCAAGTTTGAGTGCCATTAAGGCCGTACGCACCTGACCGCGTGAACCATAATCGCCTAAATCGATTCCATTGGCGCTAAAACGCAGTTCATCGCGATGCGGGCCGATGGTGGTTACACCACGATTGATTTCCTCACCTCGCAGTGATTGCAGGCGTTGGATAAACCCTTCTTGTATCTGGTCGCGAGTAAAGGACATCCGGTCAATGGTTGTTTCAATCGGTAAGGAAAATTGCCCCTTGGAACTTTCGGCCGGGTCGTAGGAGGGTTGGTACGTCAAACGCAAGATTTCTAGACCACCGGTCAAGCGCTCTTGATAACGGGCAGCCTGCCTTTCGAGCTCTTGAATGGCCTGAATACGGGATTGGATCAGCATTGCGCCCCGTTGAGCCAGGAGTGTGTCCCAATAATGAAGTTGGCTGGTGTCGCCGCCGCGGTCAGCCAGTATTTTGAGCAGGGCATTGCGTTGGCTGAGGGCCTGGGTATATTCGCTCAATGCCTGGGCATAACCGGGCACTACTTGTGCCAGGGTCAGGTTAAGATATCGGCGGCGCTCTTCTGGGCCGCCTTCCAGGATGCGGGTCATTTGAGGCATAAAAATTACCGCATTAAAAGCCCCTAATGCCTCATGCATACTGCGCTTTACGCCATCCAGCAGGATTTCTTTCCGCAGGCGGGTGCCGTTTGCGCCAACCGCCTCCTGGATCAGGCGCACTTCGAGACGGTGGTTTTGGTTAGCGCGCTGAAAATAGGCCACCAGCCGGGCAACTGCCAAAGGGCTATCGACAGCCAGGAAATTAACCAACTGGCGGTCGTTTTCAGCCTGTAAGGATGTAAAGGTCGCCAAGAAATAGATGGCTTCGAGCAGGCTGGTTTTGCCCTGGGCATTGTCGCCGACCAGTAAAAGAATCCGGCGGGGTATATCCATGTCCAGGCGGGCAAAAGAGCGAAAATGAGTCAAGGAGATATGGGTAAGGTGCATGCTGGGGTTTTCCTCACCCCGCGAGTAGAGGAGTGGTCGGGGTCGATTTCAATCGATGTAAACTTCTTCTTCTTTGGTGGGTTTCCAAATCCTGACTGCCCGGTCGGTGAATAAAATTCCATCCAGATGATCGATTTCGTGCTGGAAGATACGTGCCAGCCAACCCTTGGCTTTGACCTTTAACGGTTGCCCGTGGCGATTCTGCCCGCGGATGACGACCTGTGCAGAGCGCTCCACTTCACCAACCAACCCCGGAACAGAGAGGCATCCTTCGAGCCCGGGTAAAGTCTCTTCAGAGGCTTTGACGATTTCCGGATTGGCGAGCACGAATAATTTCTTGGGTGCTTCCTCGTTTTCTTCGCCGCTTTCATTAAATTCAACTACGATCAACCGCTGAGAAATCCCCACTTGGGGGGCAGCGAGACCAACCCCGGGCGCTTCGCGCATCGTTTCGACCATATCGTCGATCAAGATCTGCAATTCTTTGTCGAAAGTTGTCACCTTATGGGCTTTACGTCTAAGCACCGAATCTGGGACGGATACAATTTCGATTAAGGTCATATTACACCCCATACCATTATTGGTTTTTTTTTTATTTCCATGACGAGCGAGTTGAGATTTGCATTGGGTCGTCCTAAAGGTTCTCTACTCACTGTTATCGGTTCAAGTTTCTTTTTGATTGCTCATTATTTTACCCCGAAACTGGGCCAGTATCGGGAGGGTTTTGGGAAGGTGGTGGGTTTTGGATAAGCTGATGGTAATGTTCGATCCAATCCGCCAATTGCTCATTCATCGAGGCTTCCTGGCGTTCTTCTTCGCGTTGTTTGTATTCCAAGAAACGTGAAAACAGTTCGCGCTGAACCTCGGAGGGTGCCATGACATTGTCGAAAGCGATGACCGAATCGCCGACGCGGATATATACCGTGCCGTAATTGAAAATCCGTCCAATGATTCCGATCCGTTCGAAATCGATGCTGAGGATATTTTTCAGGGGGGCAGTGCGTTTCTTCTCGGTGCCTAAAGGTTTCTTGTAGATATCCATCAGCATATCTTTGGTGATGATATAACGGTCGTTATGCCAGTCGACGAATTGGTAAAGCAGCCAGGCAGCCACCATCGGCCCAAAGATCAGGGTCGCCCAAAGGGCAGTGGTTGGTTCAACTGGGATGATTCGAAACAGCGATAAGAGCAAAAAAATAAATAAGGAGAAAGCTAATAATGCGGGCAAGCCGGTTTTTCCGATTAAGATAAACCAGTGGGTGCGGTAATGAATCTCACCGTTTTTCTCGGCCCGTAGTTTTAAGAAGTCGGACAAGGATTGGGAAAATGTACCTTTATCTTGATCCTTTTTCCTCTCGGGGCTGTCCGGTCGAGGAGCGGTCTCCTCCACGGGAAGCCCAATCCGGCGGCGAATCGTCTGATCGATGGTTTCCAGGCGACCTTGCTGGCGGATAAATTTTGCCCGGTCACGGATTTCATTGATCAGGCTGATAATGAACTGTGGTTGGGCAAGGTGGGAAAGCACGATCTCGCCGGTGTATGTACGAACGATGATATTACCGTACCCGATGATTCGCCCCACCTGACTTGTGCTAATGTCATCCGTCAGAATGGCGTCCAAGGGGGCTTCCAGACGGCTGTCATAGATCAAAAGGATTTTTCTTAAATAGGCTATCCGCCGGTTGGTGACGACTGAGTAGTCATTGAAATAATCAATAATGATCCAGGTCAACCACCCCCCGGTTAGAAAGACCGTCACGATCAGGAGCACCAGGGGGATAACCGCCCCCGGGTACACCAAAACCTCCAGGTAAGTTGCCACACCGAGGGTGATAAAGGCTAACACCAGCGGAAGGGTCAGGCGAATGACGAGAAAGAATGGGTGGTGGCGGGCGATATAATGGACGACCTCGCGTGGTCCGCGCCAGGGCATGGGCAGTTGCATAGTGAGGTTGTAGCTGTTCAGGATCAGTTCTAATGGGCCGTTCAATGCAGGCGATTCTTTGGTGAGCGCATTGAGAAGCTCGCTGCTAAACCGCAGCACGATCACATCGGTGGCGGCAATTGTGCTGGCTTTACGAGGTCCGGGGTGATTCGCCAGGGCTTCTTGACCAAAGTAATCGCGGGTGTCCAGGATGAAAGTGGTTTCATCCCCATTATTCTTGCGAATAAGTTTCACTCGTCCACGAAAAATAACAAAGAAACTCTCTGAGGGAGTATTTTGTTCGAAAATGGTCTGCCCTTCTGTGTACAGGTAAGCCTCAACCCGGCCGGCAATTTCCTCAACTTTCTCATTCGCCAGCGGCTGAAAGATATGGCTGGTACGAAAAATTTCGATGACTTCTTCGCGATCTACCTGAAGCATAGTTTAAGTATATACCGTCTTGCGATGGATCTGGCTCGTAATTTCGGTCCAAATTCGGACCCTCCTGCTTGGAATTCCGCTCATCCTCCATTTCATCGTGCTTGGAAGCGGAGTTTTCCTGGCCGGATTGCACGTTGTCCTTAACTGTACCATCCCGGCAGAGGAAATATTCCCATAAAGGAGACAACCGAAAAAACCCTCCTCCTAGAGCGCAGCGAGAGGAGGGGAAAATGAGGTTGATACAGGCAGAATCCTATTCCATATCCAGCTTTAATCTTAGCCATCCTAAGTTCTGGTAAAATTTTCAATGTCATTGGATATGGAGGTTTAATGCGAAGAGGGCGTGTCATCGTTCTGAGGTGGATTTCGATCCTGGTGATCTTTCTGGCTCTTTTGTTAACCGTATTTCAATTAATTAATTACAGTCGGTTACGAGCCACTTTTCCACCCGATACCTATATTGGTGGTATTCCGGTGGCCGGTTTGGACCGCCGCCAGACAGCCGAACGTTTGACCCAGTTCTACAGCCTGCCGGTCGAGGTGCGGTATGGCGATGCGGTGATTCAGTTACGGCCATCGGCTGCCGGCTTTCGATTGGATCTGGAGGCGATGTTGGCAGCTGCCGACCAGCAGCGCATCCAACAGCCTTTCTGGAACGCATTTTGGGATTACCTTTGGAATCAAATGCCGGCACCGGCAGAAGTACCCCTACGAGCCTTCACCTCTGACGAGCGACTGCGCAATTTTTTGAACGAGGAAATTGCCAGCCGTTACGACCACCCACCAGCACCGGCTGAACCCGTCCCGGGTACCACCAACTTTTCGCCTGGTCGACCTGGAACGATGTTGGATGTCGAACGGGCGGTTGTGCTGATTTCGGATGCAATGCGAACCCCCACTAACCGGGTTGTAAATTTATCCTATGATCGTATTAGTCCTTCTCGACCGGCTTTCCAAAACCTGCAAGTCATGTTACAGCAGGTGTTGAACACCCAAGGATACGACGGGCTGGCTGAAATTTATTTGCTCGACCTGCGAACCGGGCAGGAGATCAGTTTTGCCTACAATGATGGCAGTATTATTGCCCCCGGAATCGCTTTTACTGCGGCCAGCACGATGAAAATCCCGATCATGGTCTCGGCCTTTCGGCGAATCGATGAGCCAGCTTCAGTGGAAATCACCCGGATGCTCGAATCGATGATCGAATTGTCCGAAAACGACCCTGCTGACCGGTTGATGGAAGTGGTCATGGATAATCGCCTGGGTCCTTTGGAGGTTACGGAGGACATCCAGAGGCTAGGCTTTCATAACACGTTCCTGGCCGGCTTTTTTTACCCCGGTGCTCCACTTCTGCGCCGGTTTGCCACAACGGCGAATCAGCGCACCGACATCGACACTAGCCCGGACCCTTACAATCAAACCACCCCCCAGGAGGTCGGCACATTGCTTTATGACATCTACCAGTGTGCTAATACCGGCGGAGGGACCTTTTCGGTCGTATTCCCTGGCGAAATTACCCAAAACGAATGCCGGACGATGATTGCCCTGCTGGCGCGTAACCGGATCGCGGTCTTGATAGAGGCTGGCTTGCCGGAGGGTATCCAGGTAGCCCATAAACACGGCTGGATTACGGATCCGGCCGATGGGTTGATTCGTACGATGAGTGATTCTGCAATCATCTATACTACCGGTGGAAATTATATTTTGGTGGTCTATCTCTACCATCCGGTTCAATTGTTATTCAACCCGGCCAATGAGCTTGTCGCTCATCTTTCGCAGGCGATCTATAACTATTACAACCTGACCATACAATAACAGTCTGCTGAGTGTTTCTACCTGTTCGAATCCAACGGCTGCCCTATACGGCAGCGCTATCCAATCTGCTTCGTGGAACAAATTTTTCAATAGCCTGAGATGGTATAATCCTTTACATGCCCTCCCTGGTCGCGATTGATATTGAAACCACTGGTTTGGATTCTCAGTCCGACGCCATCCTCGAAATTGCGGCCGTGCGTTTCAACGGCTCACGGATCGAGGACGAATGGAGTACCCTGATCAACCCGGGGCGGCCAATCCCTGCCCTCATCACTCAGTTGACCGGCATCACCAATGAGATGGTGCGTAATGCGCCACCTGTGCGGGCTGTCATCCAGGACCTGGCTGGCTTTGTTGGTCATTCACCGGTCGTTGGGCATAATGTCCGCTTCGACCTTGGATTTCTCCAAAAACAAGGGGTGCTTGGCCTGGTTGAAGCCATCGATACCTACGAACTGGCCTCCGTCTTAATCCCCACTGCCAGCCGTTACAATCTTGGCGCGTTGGGTCAGATCATGGGCATCCTGATCCCAAATTCTCACCGCGCGCTGGATGACGCCCGTCTAACCCACAGGGTGTTCATCCGGCTCTACGAACAGGCTAATACGATGCCAACCGAGCTGCTGGCCGAAATTGTCCGCCAGAGTGAAACCATGGATTGGGATGCTGCCTGGCTATTCCGCCAACTGATGAACGCGCGGGCCCGGCAACCTATTCAAGCTCGCCAGGTACACCAACAGGATTATGGTGTGCTATTTGGCGAGGATAGCGATTATCTTGCCCCGCCACTAATTCCCGGCGACCAAATTCTCCCCCTTGTCGAAGAAGAGGTGGCTGCGCTGCTCGAACACGGCGGTCCGTTTGCCCATTATTTTGGCAGCTTTGAATTTCGTTCGCAGCAGGTGGAGATGCTGCGGGCTGTTACCCGTGCTTTTTCAGAAAGTTACCATCTTATGGTCGAGGCTGGAACAGGCACCGGAAAATCGTACGCCTATTTGATCCCGGCCGCGCTCTGGGCAATGCAGAACAATACCCGGGTGGTCATCTCAACCAATACGATTGCCCTACAAGAACAATTGATCAATAAAGATATCCCGGACCTGAGCGCAGCTTTGGATCTGGATGTACGGGCGACAGTCCTTAAAGGGCGCAGCAATTATTTATGTCCCCGACGCTTGGAGGCAATCCGCCATCGGGGGCCAGACACCCCTGACGAAATGCGGGTTTTGGCTAAAGTATTGGTTTGGTTGAATGAGGGAGGTAAGGGCGACCGCTCGGAGATCAACCTTAACGGCCCAACCGAACGAGAAGTGTGGTCGCGATTATCGGCAGAAGACGAAGGCTGTAAGGCCGAGGTGTGTATGAGCCGGATGGGTGGGGCTTGCCCGTTTTACCTCTCTCGGCAGGCTGCCCAAAGCGCGCACCTTATTATTGTAAACCATGCCTTGCTGCTCTCCGATGTGGTCACCGGCAGCCGGGTGCTGCCCGAATACGCTTACTTGATCGTTGATGAAGGACATCACTTAGAATCTGCGAGCACGAATGCGCTTTCTTTCCGGGTAACCCAAAATGACCTGACCCGTATGCTTCGTGAGTTGGGCGGCTCCTCGAGTGGTATCTTGGGACGAATCTTAGGATTGCTTAAAGAAACTTTACGGCCATCCGATTTTGCCATCTTCTTTCAACAGGTCCAACGCGCCACTGACCTGGCTTTTCGCTTGGAGCACGATCTCAACCAATTCCTGAGCAAGGTCGATTATTTTATGGAAAGTTTGCGCGATGGCCAGCCGGTAGGCTCTTATGGTCAGCAGGTACGGGTAATACCATCAACACGTACCTTACCAGCCTGGGCTGAGGTGGAAATGGCCTGGGACAGCGCCAACGAGACCTTGAAACTGCTGCTCAACCTGGTTGGTCAGTTGCACAAAACAATTACCGATTCTTTTGACCAATTGGACGAAAACTTAGAAGATGCTTTGGGAAGTTTAGGCAGCACCCACCGGCGCTTGGCGGAGACCCAGGCTTATTTGACAGCTTTAACGAATGAACCCGATCATGGTTACATCTATTGGGTTGAAATCCAACCGAACACGTACCGCCTTGCGCTGCAAATCGCCCCCTTGCATATTGGCCCCCTGATGGAACAATACCTGTGGCACGAGAAAAGCAGCATCATCTTGACCTCAGCCACGCTGACCACCCAAGGTGAGTTTGAATACCTGCGTTCCCGCCTGAATGCCGATGAGGCTGATGAATTGATGCTCGGCTCCCCATTCGATTACGAAACGTCTACTCTTTTATATCTCGTTAACGATATTCCTGAACCGGCGGAGGCCCAAGGTTACCAAAGGGCGGTGGAACAAACCCTGGTCCGATTGGGTAAAGCGACCAGCGGACGAATGTTGGTTCTGTTTACCTCCTATGCCCAATTGCGCCGCACCTCGCAGGCGATTACCCCGGCGCTGCTTGAGGAGGACATTCAGGTCTTCGAGCAGGGCGAAGGCGCTTCAGCCAATACCCTCTTAGAAACGTTTCGGGATACCGAGAAAGCAGTATTACTGGGTACCCGCGCCTTTTGGGAAGGCGTCGATATCCCCGGTGAAGCTCTCTCGGTATTGGTGATCGTCAAACTGCCTTTCGATGTCCCTTCTGACCCGATTGTGGCTGCCCGGTCTGAGACCTTTGAGGATTCATTTAACGAGTATCACCTGCCAGAGGCGATTCTACGCTTCCGGCAGGGGTTCGGCCGCCTGATCCGCACTCAATCGGACCGCGGCGTGGTGGTTGTCTTAGACCGGCGGATCCTCAGCAAACGCTACGGGCGCTTTTTTGTGGACTCGTTGCCAGAATGCAAAGTCCATACCGGCAGCCTGCGGGATATCCCGGCTATAACCACCCGATGGTTGAATTTGTAAACTATATCTGCCCCTTCGCATTCCCCTTTGATAGNTATAGCGGAGCCCATCTTTTCGGGTAGGTCGACAAGGATCAGGACGCCAATGAGTTTTCGATGAGGCTGAGCAAAACTTCGTATTCTTCGCGGCATTCGATACAATGATCCAGGTGTGCGCGAACCAACGGCAACTTTGCGGCTGCATCTTCCCCACGGGCTACCATTTCTACGTACTGGTCGATCAATTCATAAACCTGGTCACAACTCAGCTCGACTTCCACAGTGTGCTTTACCCCCATCAGGATACCGCGCATCACAGCGATCTCATCAGCAGCCATTTTGTTGACGGGATGCAGCCTGGTGAACCATTTTTTAAGAAAATCGAACCATCTCATTTCTACCTCACAGGCTAGATGCGTTTCTTAGCATTAAACTTACCTATCATTAAAAGCCGATAACACGTCCTCGATGGAAATCCCTTCGTTTGCAAGCCGGATTTTTAACCGTAAGCGAGCATCATGAATCAGTTTATACAGCGCATTGCGGTTGGTGCCCATCCGGCGGGCAAGCTCCTCCATCGGGATCCCGGTTGTGACCATGGCCGCTAATGCGCGCCGTTGGCGGTCGGTCAGTTCTTCGGCAATGATTGTGTGTACCCGAGAGACCAGGTCGGTGCCTTCGGTCTGCGTGGCCGGGCCGTGGGCTGGGTCCATCAGCAAAACCAGCGGGGCAGGCTTGTCCTCGTCCTCAAACAATCCATCTAACGAGATATTTTGCCACCGTTTCCGTCTCAGCTCGCTGAGGGCAATACGCACCGCAATTTTATTAGCCCAGGTTGTGAATTGGCTGCGGCCTTCGAAGGTGTCCAGCTTATCAAGAACCCGTACCAGGGTAGCCTGGGCAACTTCTTCTATCAAGGGTTGGCTGTGTGGGTCGGTGGATGGAAGCCAGCGGCTAAGCGCATGGGGCAATCCGCGCAAAAGGATTGTCCGCAGTTCCTCCAAAGCGGAATCTTGTGGAAGGCCGGGGTGGGTTAAATCATTAATCCATTGCGAATTGCTGCGCATGCACGAACATCCTGGTATGATTATACAGGTAATCTGTTCAACGAAAAACCTTCAAATCAGGCTCCAATTTCTTCCCCAATTTGCCCCACTGATTAATCCATCCAATCCTTTCACCTGTGGTGGGTGTAAAATGGAAGAAGGGATCCCGAACGGGCATTCGTTAACAAAAAAATTCGGAAGAAGATGCTCGTCCCACAAAGGGTAATCGAATCCGATGGTCGGTTGTGCGGCCGGGATCCTGGGCTGGCGTTTATCTGGCGGTGGGTAGAAAACCGATTAACCCGCAAGTTAATCTTCTATCCGAACCTAAGGTAGTGATCCATGGAGGAAAATAGATGGCTAAGCCCGTTATTTTTGAAAACCGCGAGAGCATCATCCTCGACCAGCCTGGGAAACAAATCAGGGTCATCTCGCAGGCTTTGGGTTTCAGTTTTGGTCCCCCATTTAGCCTGGTGTGGAATCGCCCATTGGCAGTAAAAATCCGGATTGCGGGAGGTGAAGAGGTGGTTCTGCCTGTGCGAGACATGACCCGTATATTCCAGGTTGGAATTCTTTTGATCGGACTGGTCGGGATTACGGCACTTTATTTTTTAAAAAATAACCGATAATTCATGAAAGGAGTGTTGAAATGACTGAGAAAACCCCCCAAAGTGAACATACCCCGGAGGTTGAAACCACTCGTCAACATCGTGATGAGATGCTCGAGAATGCTCTACAAGTTACCCAAGATGCATTGGACCAGTTCCTGGCCGCTGCGGATGTGGAAGCGGTCTACGGGGAGGCAATTACCCACGGGAATACCTTGATCATCCCCACCGCGGAAATTGTGGCGGTTTTGGGTGTCGGTGGGGGTGGTGGTCGTGGTGAGGATAATAAAGGCGGTGGCTCGTACGGTTCTGGCGGAGGTTCAGGAGGGGGTGGGAAAGTGCTTGCTCGCCCGGTAGCGGTCATCGTTTCGGATGAGCTTGGTGTGCGGGTTAAGCCGGTTATCGATATGACCAAGATCTACCTGACTGCCTTCACAGCCTTGGGTTTTATCACTGCCGCCTGGGTAAAAATGAGTCGGAAAAAGTTTTAATCCAGCCAAAATCTTTGGTTAGCCGCATTTTAATGTATGCCTGTGAAAGTGCCGCTGCTTTGATCCTATGTGTATGAGTAAAAAAACCCGGGAGGGATGATGGAATGGCTACGTGTGGCGCGCGTGCGCCCGAATGCAACCTTACCTGGTCGCAAACACCCCGAAGACGCGGGTATCGACCTTTATGCAGCAGAAGAAACCAGCGTTCCACCGCATAGCTTCTCGATTGTGCCGACCGGGGTGACGATGGATATCCCACCTGGCACCGTTGGGCTGCTAAAGCCCAAAGGCCGCAGTAACCATTTGCTCGGCGCGGGGGTGGTGGATGCGGGTTACCAGGGCGAAATATTAATCAAGGTGGCAAATCCAACCGCTGAAATGCTTGTCTTCAAGCCAGGTGATGCGGTTGGACAAATGTTGCTGATCCCCGTACTCATGCCGCAAGTTACAGAGGTAAGCGTCGAAGAAATCCACGCCCAGCGCACGCAACGCGGCGGCAGCGGCGGAATCGTTGAGCAGTTCGGGTTTAGAGTTTAACCGGCCTGCTTGCTTCCTGTAATGTTGGAGGTGGGGGGGTTCGGGTAAACAACCTCGAAAAAACCACTAATGATTCTAAAGTTGCGTATTTTTTAATTTTTATTGGTTACAATAAGGTTGTGCACAGGTTTTTCGTCCCCTCCGAAGCCATTACCGATGGAAAAATTGAATTTCCACCGGAAAGTGCCCGCCAGATCCGGCAGGTTCTGCGCCTTAAAGCCGGTGGCAGGGTCATCGCCCTCGATGGGCGGGGTGAGGAATTTAGGATCGAGTTAACTCGGGTAGGACCAGATCGGGTCGGGGGGGTGGTGCTCGATCAAAGCCGGAACCAGGCAGAAGCCCAGGTACAGTTAACTTTATTCCTGTCACTCACTCAACGAGAAAAATTCGAGTGGGTTTTACAAAAATGTACCGAAATTGGGGCCCACGCTTTTATGCCGTTCGTTTCCAGCCGAAGTCTGGTGAAGTTGAATTCGATCTCACCCGACAAGATAGAACGCTGGCAGCGGATCATTAAAGAAGCGGCGGAACAAAGCGGGCGGGGGATCATTCCTGTCCTCGAGGCTCCAAAGCCTTTCGACCTGGCTGTACAATCCGGAAAAAGGTACGATCTTTGCCTGGCGGCTTGGGAGGAAGAACATTCCCAGCCCTTGCGACCCGCCTTACAAGACCTGCCACCAGGTGCTAAAGTTGCCGTAATGATCGGCCCGGAGGGCGGGATGAGCCGTGAGGAAATCGACCAGGCCAGCCCCTATCAATGGCAAACAGTATCACTCGGAGCGCGTATTTTACGCATGGAAACTGCCGCCCTGGTTGCCTGTACATTGGTCATGGATGCAGTACAATGAATCGGCAGAGGGTCTCCGCCCTTGATACGGAAGGTTATTATGGTCCATAAGGCAATTAAAATCCTATGGTTGTTTGGGCTGGTCTTACTGGCGGCCTGCTCTAGCCCAGTGCCGGATTCGACCGAACGGTTGGTGGTTGAGCCGGTGGTATCGCCGACGCCCCTGGATCCAGCGGTCCTCGAATTAACTAAACCCCCACTGCCAGCGGCTGGCGCGCCAGCCATCGCAGTGCCCACACCTGTATCTCCTTTAGCTACAGCTGAGCTCCCCCTTGAGGCAATGGCCCATGATGCCTGGCTTTCGACTTCGCCGAGCGGCGCCTGGACCGTGCATGTCCGGGTAGCTTATCCACTGGCAGATGATGGCAGCCTGATCGGGGAAGAGTTTTTTGTAAACCTCTCGGTATTCCGACCGGATGGATCGCTTCGATGGGATATTTTGGACGAATGGCGACCCTTTGGGATCGGGTATACACTGCCTTCCCAGTTTCATTGGTCGACTGATGAACAATATCTATTCTTTACCGAGCACGGTGTCCCGGATGGCTGCCCGACAGTCTTCGGGTTTGATTGTGGGTTGTTCCGGGTAGACCTGGCAGATGGCAGCCTGAAAAATTTGACGGATGGAAGTTGTGGGGCGGCGCGCGCCGCACCCGATGGACGGCAGTTTGCCTTACTGCAAAACAATACGATTATGCTTAGTGATCTGGTTGCCGGATTTACCCGCGAGTGGGAATTTATTGAAGTGGCTGACATGCAGAACCAGAATTCCTGGAAGGCGGGTGGGGTGGCGTGGTCGCCGGATGGAAGCGCGCTGGTTTTTACCATTTTGCATGATATTTGCCCTGAACCCGGTGCGTCGAGTTCCATTTTACTCCTGGATTTAAACACCGGCGAAATCGAAGTCCTGGTAGAAAGAGATAGCAACGAATATTTTACTTCCGAATGGCTGCCCGGCGATAAAATCCTATTGTTCGATGCTGCCAAAACTCGGTATTGGCTGGATATCAAAAACCATACCATCACTCCGGTTGACTAATCCACCGGCGCCGGGGTGTGTTTATTCCCCAGCATAGTTCTTTTTACACCCCCTCAGAAAGAGCCGCTGGCTTGATTGGGTACGATGGCTGCCCTTGGCAGTCAGCAGGTTTCAACAAACCAACGGATAACCCCAACCCTTACAACCAGCCCCGAGGTGTTCATCGCGCGGCTCAATGCAGTTGAATACAGAAAACGATTTCGTTATCGAAGACCAATTCCACCACCGGCCAGGGCTGCCCGGCCAGGATGGAGGTTACTAAGTGGCGCTGGCGTTCAATCAGATTGCGTTTCCCGCTCAGGTTTTTGCTTGGCAAGGAGACCAACAGCCAGCGCACTTTTAACGATCGCCAAAATGGGAGGTTGCAGCCGCGCCGGCGCTGCTCGAAGCGGTGGGCTTCCTTAAAAAATAGAGCCACATCGGCGCTGATGAGGGGTGGATTAACCAGAATATCTTCGTGGATCGCCTGCCCCGCCTGGTTGGTCCATTGAAATAAGGAATTGATCAGCTCGACTCGCGGTTTATGAATATCGTAGGCGTAGTATCGGACGCCCGTATCCAGGCCCATCCAGGGCAGACCGAATGGGTGCAGCCCGCAGGCCAGGTCAAGGATACTACCCGGTTTTCCAGTCACCTGCCAAAGTCGCGGGTAGAAATGATCCAGGAGCGAAATCCGCTCGCGGGTGGAGGCGTGCTCGGTAAGGACTTCCAGGCAGGCTGCCCGCAGCGATTCCGTGCCGGCGGATTGGGCGGCAGATAATTTTTTCGATGCCGAACCGTAATCTGGATCACCCAGGTAAGGGGCGACAATATTGTGCAGTTTATCGCGAACCGCGTCCAAGGCTTTTTTTTGTGAACCGTGACGAACCATTTCTTGGGCAATCAAGTCGTGCAGGATCGAATCTGGCAATTCAAGGGCCCGGTATTTACGGGATGCGCGCAGCTCAGCCGCCAGTTGCTGAAGGACCTCAGGGGTGATGAATTGTGGGTCAATCTTCACGTTTAACGATGCCCTGGTTCCAGGCGTACACGGCCGCCTGGGTGCGATCGGTCAGGTGTAATTTAGAAAAGATATTGCTGACATGGCTTTTTACGGTTTTCTCGCTGATGAACAGCTTTTCGGCAATTTCCTTATTCGCTAACCCATTGGCGATCAGGCGCAGAACCTCCAATTCGCGCTCACTTAATTCGACAAATGGGTTGAGGGTATCGCCGCGAGCCTGGTGGATTTCCTGGACCAGCCGGGCAGCGACGCGGGGATTGAGTACGGCTTCGCCGCGGGCAGCCTTCCGGACTGCTTCGGCCAGTTCCAAAGGCTTTGCGTCTTTCAAAAGGTAGGATAACGCCCCGGCCAGGATTGCCGGGAAGATATGTTCATCCCTATAATAGGAAGTGAAGACGATCACCTGGGTCCGCGGGCTGGCAGCCTTCACTTTGCGGGTGGCTTCGACCCCATTCATTATCGGCATTATCAAGTCCATCAAGACCACATCCGGCACGGTCTGAGCCACCAAACCTACCGCCTGGTCGCCGTTCTCAGCCTCGCCAACCACTTCGATGTCCGGTTGGGCTGCCAAAAAAGCACGCATTCCCTGGCGAACCACAGCATGATCATCGACGATAAGGACACTAATTGGATTCGAATCTGTTTTCAATCCGTTTTTCCTCGCTCTTTGGCTCCCCTAGAAATGGCAAGTTGACATACACACAGGTGCCGTTTCCTGGTTGGCTATCGATTTTTACACTCCCCCCCAGTGCATTAATCCGGTCGTGGATACTTTTTATGCCGAAGCTGTCCAACCGGTGGGAATCCGAATCAAAACCACAGCCATTATCTTCGATTTGCAAGGTAATCGTTGTACCTTCCTGCTTCAATGCGACGTTGACCAGCTTGGCACCGCTGTGGTGAGAAACATTGGCGAGCGCTTCTTGGGCAACTCGGAAAAGACCTAGTTCGTGGTTCGAAGGTAGTTGGGCATTAATGGTAGATGTGTAAACCACCTTAATATGATTCTGTAATCCCCATTGATCAAGGTAATTTTGGAGAGCTCCGGATAGATGTTGTTCATGCAAGGCCGCTGGACGCAATTCAAGAAGGACGTTGTTCAATTCCTGCTGAGCCTGCATGGTCAGGTTCTCAGCCTGAGTCAGAGCGTTTTGGACAGCTTGCGGGTTGGTCGACAGGAGGGCCTGGGCAGCCCCAATTTGGAGCATGGTCGCGGCTAAATTTTGCTTAACCGAGTCATGTAAGTCGCGGGCAAGCTGGTTGCGCTCCTCCAACCCAGCCAGTTCCTGGCGGGTTTGCAGCACCGTTTCCAGTTCCACTGCCATTTGGTTAAGCTGGTGCCCGAAGTTGGCGATCTCGTCTTGGGTTAGATCATAAATGCGCGGTTTAAAATCGCCCTTGCTCCAGGATTCGGTAGCCTCGCGCAGGCGATCGAGACGTTTCTCCAGCCAGCGGGCGGTTAAGAAGCCAAAAACAGATCCGACCAGGACGGCTGGGAGGATTAATACCAACAAAGCCGGGAGAATCAATGGCAGAAAAGTGGTCAGGAGTTGGCTGCGCACACCCGCAAGGATTCCTTCCGGTAATGTGCGTGCCAGGTAAAAATTAACGGCCAGGAAACTCCACCAGGCGGCCATTAGAATTGCTGCCAAAGTGACCAACGAAATTGTAAGCGTAAGCCGCCAACGCAAGCGGCCAAAGCGGTTAAAGGAGGGCAATTTAATTTTCCCTTTTCCTTTGGTTGGGTCCATCGATTAAAGAATAGGAGGGAATTGGGTTGAGACAGTGGAGACCGGGAAAAGAAATAGAAAGGCCAGACCAAGAAGCCCCAATGTTAAGCAAATCAGGATGATACCCATCCAGCCCATGACAATCCCTGCCCGGGCCAGGTTTTCGCCGGCATACAGGCCGGGTTTCTCCTGAATCTCTTTCTGAGCCATTTTTCCGGACACCAATGCCCCAATGGAACCAACCAGAGGCAAAATCCCAGTCAAGCCGAGGATACCCAATATTAACCCGACGATCGCCAAGGGGTGAGAGGGTGGTGATTTATTAATGGTCGATTGGTCCATTGATTTCTCTGCTCCTTATTGTATCAGCAGTTCAAAATTTCTTAAATCTTTGGGGAAGGATTTTATGCAAGCCAACCGTACTCATGAAAGAGTTGTCATTCCGTGCCGCCCAACCGGTTGAAAACCTGAGAGGACCGTTGCCGTGCGCCTTTTTAGTCGCGAAGGACAAAGATTACGGGTAAGGTAAGCTAGGGCCTTACGAGCGGATGAGGATTAAGAGCATTCCGATTAAGATGACCACCAGGCAGGATAGGATGATGCCCACCCAACCGAAGGCGCGACCAACTTTGGCCAGGCTTTCACCACTATAAAGATATGGCTTTTCGCGGATTTCGTTAAGGGCGATGTTCGCAGTGATGATCCCTGCAATGCTTCCGATCAGGGGCAGGAAACTAATTCCACTGGCTGATAAGACCAGGCTGGCTATTGCCATCGGGTTGGTCTTGAGCGAGGGATTTACGGTCATTTGGTTTTCCATTGGGTCAACTCCTCACATTTGATTATTGAGGGGATGATACCAAGGTTAGGTAGGGTTCGCATCCGTCTACCAATGGATTAAGTCTCGGTCTGAAGGCGGATTCAGGTTCGGCTCAAACGGAAAACCAATTCGCCGGGGAAATCGAAGCGTTGAACCTGAAAGGGCAGGTCGTGGATCAGGTCGTTGAAGTGGGCTTCATAATTCTGGCGCATGCCCTTACCGCGCCCACCGAGTGAATGGGCTGGGAAGGAGACCAACAGGTGCTCGGCTTTTATTTCCGTCAGCAGGCGCCTCCCGGTGTTCTTATCGAGCTGTTCCAGGCATGGAAGCGCTTTAAACAGCAGGGCAACCTGCACCGGTTGGGTTGGCGCCTGGGTGGTCAGGTCTACAATGCTCGCTTCGCCACAGATGCCGACGTGGGCGAAGAAGGCATTCAAAAATTCGGCCTGGTCGTGGTAAATATCGATAGCCTGGATGGTCGCCCCCTTTGCAAGAAACAACCAGGGCAGCGACAATGGGTTCAATCCGCAGGCCAGGTCCG
>JGI24109J20143_1000082_pt1 | contig 20464 bp, 15 predicted proteins | sample Subbio11_8B_AprC_FD_20143 | JGI IMG/M metagenome (IMG submission 20143) | reverse complement strand
GCCCGCCACATCCAAGAAGCTGGTGCGGATGCACTTGAACTAAACATCTACTTCGTCCCTACCGACCTTAAACTGAGCAGTAAGGAACTGGAACAATCCTATGTTGATTTGGTGAAGGATGTCCGCCAGCAAGTGCGCATCCCGTTGTCGATCAAACTCAGCCCTTATTTCACTGCCCTGCCGAACATGGCTGCCCAACTAGCCAGCGTGGGTGCCAATGGGCTGGTACTCTTCAACCGCTTCTACCAACCCAACCTGGATATCGGACGATTGGAAGTGGTGCCTGACCTGGTGTTGAGCACTTCGGATGAGCTGCGCCTCCCCTTACGCTGGATTGCGATCCTTTATGGTCGGATCCAAGCGGACCTGGCCCTATCGACGGGTGTGCATAATGGTGAAGACGTGGTCAAATCCTTGCTGGTGGGTGCAAAGGTGTCCATGACCACCTCGGAATTGCTCACCCAAGGAATTGACCGGGCCACTCGAATGCTGGGTGAACTGGAACAATGGATGGAGGAAAACGAATACGAATCCGTTCACCAGATGACCGGCAGTATGAGCCAGAAAGCCGTAGCCGAACCAGCCGCCTATGAACGGGCAAATTATATGAAAGTTTTGACAAGTTACGATAACCGGATCCGCTATTAGCATCCTGCGGTAAAATTTCACCCCAAGGCTGTCCGATCCGATGGATATGGACAGCCATTTTTTATTACCCCAAGATGAGGATTTTTCAGGGGCGGGCAAAGTTGACTTCCGGTATCCGGTTTCGAAACAAAACAAAAAAAGGGCGGTTCATAAACCGCCCTTTTTTATGGATCCAATAAATGGTTATTCTTCCATCTTGACTGTTTCGCCAACCCTGCGCTGGCGGTAGACGATCCGGCCGCGAGTCAAGTCGTAAGGGGACATTTCTACACGCACCCTATCGCCAAGCAAAATACGAATATAATACTTGCGCATTCTGCCCGAAAGGTACGCCAGCACTCGGTGACCATTTTCTAAACGGACGTTAAATTGGGTCCCCGGCAGGGCTTCGATAATCGTCCCTTCTACTTGAATTTTATCTTCTTCTTTGGCCATCTTTCTCCTCCAGCAGTCCGGCAACGAGCCAACCGCCACGGACCTACAATACAAATACTGCCTGATTTACTCGGTGCCTCGTGAGTACTGGCGGCGCTTTAAACGGCGAATTGCTTTTTTCTTTTCCACACGGCGCAATTCGCTTTTAGAAATGAACCAGCGTTTGCGGCGCACCGTACTCAAAACGCCGCTCTTTACGATCTTCTTGCGGAATCGCTTGAGCAACCCGTCTTGAGATTCATTGGGTCGGATAACCACTACAGTCAATACATTCACCTCCCCTCGGTTCAAGGGATAACCTAAGTCCAGGCAAAAACTTCGGCTGCACACCGCTGATGCAGCCGAAGGTATTAATTCCAACAAAGGGGATTATTTTCGGGGGCATTCAGCGATACAACCTCCAATTTAATAAGGTCAGGTACCTCAACCAAAACGGTAATTAGACCCTTACATCACTTAGGATTATACCTCAGCACGGGCAAAATTGTCAAACGGACTTTATTGAGGGTAAGGGTACGGCGGCAAAGAAAAAAGCGTTTGCCGACCGGTCATCTATTTAACTAAAAAAGCCTCTTGGCAATGACCTACTCTCCCAGGGGGTCGCCCCCCAAGTACCATCGGCGCTGACGGCCTTAACTGCCGGGTTCGGGATGTGGCCGGGTGTACCACCGTCGCTCCAATCACCAAGAGACTTTTCTATACCATGTTAAGGTATAACCAGAATAGTATGTAGGATTTCGTCACAAAGAGTACTGAGTTCTCCGCATCACAACGGAAGCCCTCGGTCATTAGTACGGCTTAGCTCAACGCATTACTGCGCTTACACACGCCGCCTATCAAGCAGGTGGTCTACCTGCGACCTTACTCCCTTAGCGGGAAAACAGGGATCTAATCTTGAGGCGAGCTTCCCGCTTAGATGCTTTCAGCGGTTATCCCTGCCAGACATAGCTACCCAGCAATGCCGTTGGCACGACAACTGGCACACCAGAGGTCTGTCCACCCCGGTCCTCTCGTACTAGGGGCAGCTCCTCTCAAATCCCTTACGCCCACAGCGGATAGAGACCGACCTGTCTCACGACGGTCTGAACCCAGCTCGCGTACCGCTTTAACGGGCGAACAGCCCGACCCTTGGGACCTTATACAGCCCCAGGATGCGATGAGCCGACATCGAGGTGCCGAGCGAAGTCGTCGATGTGAACTCTTGGACTTCACCAGCCTGTTATCCCCGGGGTAGCTTTTATCCGGTAAGCCACGGCCCTTCCACTCAGTACCGTGGGATCACTAAGCCCGTCTTTCGACCCTGCTCGACGCGTTGGTCTTGCAGTCAAGCTCCCTTATGCCTTTACACTCTTTGGGTGGTTTCCATTCACCCTGAGGGAACCTTTGGGCGCCTCCGTTACATTTTAGGAGGCGACCGCCCCAGTCAAACTGCCCACCTGGCACGTTCCCCCACCCGGATTACGGCGTGGGGTTAGGGTCTAAACATCATCAGGGTGGTATTTCACCGGTGTCTCCACCGAGGCTGACGCCCCAGCTTCATAGACTCCCACCTATGCTACACAGATAATGCCCAAACTCAATGCCAAGATGCAGTAAAGCTCCACGGGGTCTTTTTGTCCTGCTGCGGGTAGGCCGCATCTTCACAGCCATTTCAATTTCGCCGGGTCCCTCGTTGAGACAGTGTCCTAGTTGTTACGCCGTTCGTGCGGGTCGGAACTTACCCGACAAGGAATTTCGCTACCTTAGGACCGTTATAGTTACGGCCGCCGTTCACCGGGGCTTCGGTTCAAAGCTTCGCTTGCGCTAACCTCTCCCCTTAACCTTCCGGCACTGGGCAGGCGTCAGCCCCTATACATCGCCTTTCGGCTTAGCAGAGACCTGTGGTTTTGGTAACCAGTCACTAGGACCATTTCACTGTGGCCTCTCAACGCTCATTATTCATTCACGTCAAAAGGCACCCCTTCTCCCGAAGTTACGGGGCTAATTTGCCTAGTTCCTTAACGAGGGTTCTCCCGTTCGCCTTGGTATATTCTACCCGTCTACCGGTGTCGGTTTGCGGTACGGGCGCTTGAGATTCAACGTTTAGAAGCTTTTCTCGGCAGCAAGGCTCAACTCACTTATGCCTTAGTGGCTCGTCACGGTGCCTCAGCTCAGTCTGCGGATTTACCTACAGACCTCAACGCCTGACGCACAATGCACCTGTACGACCAATCACAGGCTGGCCTACCTCACTGCGTCCCTCCATCACTCCTCTCAAACGGTTCCGGAATGTTGACCGGATATCCATCGCCTACGCCTTTCGGCCTCGGCTAAGGACCCGACTAACCCGACGCGGATTGACCTGGCGTCGGAAACCTTAGACATACGGCGAACACGGTTCTCACGTGTTTTACGCTACTCATGCCTGCATTCTCACTTCTGTCCGCTCCAGCCGTCCTTACGGTCGACCTTCACTGCAAACAGAACGCTCCCCTACCGCCCCAGCTTGCGCTGAGACCCATGGCTTCGGTATCAAGCTTAGCCCCGTTAAATTTTCCGCGCAGGATCACTAGACCAGTGAGCTATTACGCACTCTTTAAAGGGTGGCTGCTTCTAAGCCAACCTCCTGGTTGTTTCAGTAACCCCACATCGTTTCCCACTTAGCTTGAATTTTGGGACCTTAGCCGATGGTCTGGGCTGTTTCCCTTTCGACCACGGAACTCATATCCCGTAGTCCGACTACCATGCTCTGGAACATCGGCATTCGGAGTTTGATTGGGGTTGGTAAGCTCTAAGCCCCCTAGCCCATTCAGTGCTCTACCTCCGATGCTAAACGCATGGCGCTAGCCCTAAAGCTATTTCGGGGAGAACCAGCTATCTCCGGGTTCGTTTGGCATATCACCCCTACCCACAGCTCATCCCCTAACTTTGCAACGTTAGTAGGTTCGGGCCTCCACGAGCGGTTAGACTCGCTTCACCCTGGCCATGGGTAGCTCACCCGGTTTCGGGTCTAATCCTTGCGACTATACGCCCTATTCAGACTCGCTTTCGCTACGGCTCCGGGTGTCACTCCCTTAACCTCGCCACAAAGATTAACTCGCAGGCTCATTCTCCAAGAGGCACGCCATCAGGCCTAGCGACGCGCACCCGGCTTTCACCGGGGCACCGACTCGCCATTAGCCCTCTGACTGCTTGTAAGCTTACGGTTTCAGGTTCTATTTCACTCCCCTCGCCGGGGTACTTTTCACCTTTCCCTCACGGTACTTGTTCACTATCGGTCGCTAAGTGTATTTAGCCTTGGAGAGTGGACTCCCCAGGTTCCTGCCGGATTAGCGTGCCCGGCAGTACTCAGGTACCAGGCGGGAGACGAATAACTTTCGCGTACAGGGCTATTACCCTCTATGGCAGGCTTTCCCACACCTTTCTGCTAGCCATTCGTTTTGTAACTCCCATGTGCCTGGCCCTACAACCCCATCCCAGCAAGCTGGAATGGTTTGGGCTGATCCCCTTTCGCTCGCCACTACTCAGGGAATAATCTCTTTTCCTCTGGGTACTTAGATGTTTCAGTTCCCCAGGTTCCCTTCACTACGCCTATGTGTTCAGCGCAGGATACTGTTGGTTCGCAACAGTGGGTTTCCCCATTCGGAAATCCTCGGATATAACGCCTGTTCACGGCTCCCCGAGGCTTATCGCAGTGACCCACGTCCTTCATCGGCACTTAGCGCCAAGGCATCCACCGTAAGCCCTTAGTAGCTTCCGCACGTGATGCGGAGAATTCAGAACTCTTTAGTTCCGAAATTGTTTTGACTACTTAATTTAGCCTACATACTATTCGATTATTAAGGTTCAGTTTGCGCCGTTGACCAGCGCGGAGCGGTCCTCACTCTCTTTCAAGGGTCAGGAGCGCACAGCGCCCTTCAACCTACTCTGTCTTCTTTTATTAATAAACAAGGCGACCCGGCTTACCGCCGGGCCGTTCAATCCCTCGCGGTTTTGCCATTTGATGGTTTATTCAACCTGTTGCACTTCGCTTCGCACACACACTCCATTTGCTTGGGCCGCTCAGTGGAGATGAGGGGATTCGAACCCCTGACCTCCGCCGTGCAAAGGCGGCGCTCTCCCAACTAAGCTACATCCCCGTCCTACACAGGGCCGCACCCTTTTGGGGGCGCAGGTGGGCCTTTCAGGGCTCGAACCTGAGACCTCGCCCTTATCAGAGGCGCGCTCTAACCAACTGAGCTAAAGGCCCTCTTGATTGTTAAGGGGGCACCTCAACAACTGAGAAGTGATAGGAAACCTTGCTAACTCCGACCTCGTGTACTATCCGAGGAATTTTTTGTTTGTTTTCCAAGAAGTAGAGCTTCCATCCGCAGATGGTCGCTCGGAGCTCCCTAGAAAGGAGGTGATCCAGGCGCACCTTCCGGTACACCTACCTTGTTACGACTTCGTCCCAGTCACCAGTCCCACCCTCGACAGCGCCCTCCCTTACGGGTTAGGCTACTGGCTTCAGGTGTTACCAGCTCCCATGACGTGACGGGCGGTGTGTACAAACCCCGGGAACGTATTCACCGCAGTATAGCTGACCTGCGGTTACTAGCAACTCCATCTTCATGCAGGCGAGTTGCAGCCTACAATCTGAACTGAGGATAGCTTTAAGGATTGGCTTCGCCTCGCGGCTTCGCAACCTGTTGTACTACCCATTGTAGCGTGTGTGTAGCCCAGGATATAAAGGCCATGCTGACTTGACGTCATCCTCACCTTCCTCCGGTTTAAGACCGGCAGTCCCGTGTGACACATGTAACACACAGCGAGGGTTGCGCTCGTTAGCGGACTTAACCGAACATCTCACGACACGAGCTGACGACAGCCATGCAGCACCTGTGAAGGCTCCCCGAAGGGTCGGTCACCTTTCGGATCCCTACCACCTACATGTCAAACCCTGGTAAGGTTCTTCGTGTATCATCGAATTAAACCACACGCTCCGCTGCTTGTGCGGGGTCCCGTCAATTCCTTTGAGTTTTAACCTTGCGGCCGTAGTCCCCAGGCGGTAGACTTATCGCGTTAGCTTCGGCACTGATGGATTTAACTCCACCAACGCCAAGTCTACATCGTTTACAGCTAGGACTACCGGGGTCTCTAATCCCGTTTGCTACCCTAGCTTTCGCGTCTGAGCGTCAGAAATGGGCCAGGAGGCCGCTTTCGCCACTGGTGTTCCTCCGGATATCTACGCATTTCACCACTACACCCGGAATTCCACCTCCCTCTACCACTCTCTAGTCCAGTAGTTTTGAACGACCTCTCCCAGTTAAGCCGAGAGCTTTCACATCCAACTTGCTGAACCGCCTGCACGCGCTTTACGCCCAGTAAATCCGGATAACGCTCGTCTCCTACGTGTTACCGCGGCTGCTGGCACGTAGTTAGCCGAGACTTATTCTGAGGGTACCGTCCTTCCTCTTCCCCTCAAAAAGCGCTTTACAACCCGAAGGCCTTCATCGCGCACGCGGCGTTGCTGGTTCAGGCTTTCGCCCATTAACCAATATTCCCTACTGCTGCCACCCGTAGGTGTATGGACCGTGTTTCAGTTCCATTGTGGGGGGCCACCCTCTCAGGTCCCCTACCCGTCAAAGCCTTGGTAGGCCATTACCCTACCAACTAGCTGATGGGACGCAGGCCCCTCCCGAAGCGAATTTCTCCTTTAATCATTCGACATCTAATCCGATTGACCACATGCGGTATTAGCAGCTCTTTCGAGCTGTTATCCCACACTTCGGGGCAGGTCACCAACGCGTTACTCACCCGTTCGCCACTAAGGATGTATTACTACAACCTCCGTTCGACTTGCATGTATTAAGCACGCCGCCAGCGTTCATCCTGAGCCAGGATCAAACTCTCCGCAAAACTTTTCACCATTTAAGGTGTATGTTTCGATTTGAGTTGACGGAGCTCGCATTACTAGCTTCCTATCACTATTCAGTTGTTAAAGTACCACTTGTGTTCAAAGGCCAGTTTTTTGGATCTTGCTCCTGCCGAGTACAGGCGATAAAATTGCCGATGTTTTCCTCGTTGTTCATCCTTGGTCAACACCGGCACATCTCTCGACGTCCTCTTCAGGCCTGGCCACTTGCACCAACCTGTCTTCACCTGTTATCGATCTGCTTTCTTAGCTAGACCTCTTCAAAGTTTGGGATTCATATTTTACAGAGAGTCCCTCAACTTGTCAAGGGTTTTGGGTACGAATTTCGGAAATTTGCCTATTCATTTCTTCCGCTTTTTGTTCACCCATAGGTTGGTTTGGAAGTAGTGCTATTCTTTTTTGAGCGATCTGCCGCTCGCGGCTAGATCGGGCTGCCTTTTTACAGGCAACGGGCTGGATTATACCTGTTTCTCAATGCCTGTCAAGGGAAACAACCCCTTAAATTTCTAATTGGGAACCGAAGGCCACTCCGGAACGTCTCTTGTAAAGTCCATCTCCTCATCCATACTTCGTTTTAGATGGCACTTTGTCGCTTGTGGGTTTTAACATCGTTTGGCACGCTCGGTGCAACCTGGTAACTACAAAATTCGACGATTTAAGTTGTCCTCATCTTGAGATGCTATAATAACCGCGTTATGAAAGCTACAACCCTTCCTTTATCCTATAGCCGGCCAATCCTCGAACAGGTGTTAATTGCCTTGGGTCTTGGGCTGGTAACTTTTGCCAGCCTGTGCATCGCCTTCATCATCGGTTTTCAAATCTGGTTTGCCGGGCGAATCTACCCAGGTGTTAATGTGGCTGGTGTGCAAGTTGGCGGATTATCTCAGGCGGAAGCTGCTGAACGAATCCAACTTGCGATCACTTTTCCGGAAACCGGCATTATTCTGCTGCAAGACGGGCAGAACGGTTGGCAAGTTAAACCTCAGGAAATAGGTTTGTTTCTGGATCCTGGGGCATCAGCCGCTGGCGCATATAAAATTGGGCGTCAGGGTGACCCGTTGGAACGCCTGGGCAGCCAATTCGATTCCTGGTACTATGGCGAGGAGCTCTCACCGATTTTACTTTTCGATCAACGCCTGGCTTACTTTTATTTGGCCCGCCTGGCCGAACAAATTAACCAGCCGGTAATCGAGGCCAACCTTGGGCTGCAAGGCACCGAGGTAATCGTCCATTCGGGTAAAGTGGGGCGCACCCTGGCTATCGACAGTTCATTGGCGGCGCTTTCCCAACAGGTGCAGAGTATGCAAGACGGCCTGGTGACACTGGTGGTCGAAGAAACCCCGCCTTTCATCTTAGATGCCAGCGCCCAAGCCGAAATCGCCCGCCAAATCCTCAGCCAACCCCTGACCCTTACGATGCCAGACGGCCAATCTGGCGAAGGAAGCCCGTGGGTTTTTGACCAGGCTACTTTGGCCTCGTTGCTGATCATTGAACGGGTCCAGAATGGCGATTCCGAATCATTCCAGGTGGCTCTCAGCACCGATATGCTGGTAACTTTTTTAACCAACCTGGCCCCTCAACTACAAACCTACCCGGTCAATGCCCGCTTTATATTTAATGATGATACCCGCCAGTTAGACTTGCTGCAAGACGCGGTTATCGGGCGCACCCTGAATGTCGAGGAAAGCATCCGCGCCATTAAAACCGGCCTTAAAAACAACGAGCACACCTTAGCGTTGGTTTTTAATTATGTGGAACCACCCGTCACCAATTCGGCTACCGCTGAAAGCCTGGGGATAACCGAACTGGTCAGCCAGCACACCACCTATTTTTACGGTTCCAGCCGCGAACGAGTGCAAAACATTCGAGCATCGGCAAGCCGTTTCCATGCCTTGCTCGTCCCGCCTGGCGAGACATTCTCGATGGTCAACGCCCTGGGTGACATCAGCCTGGATAATGGTTACGCCGAAGCATTGATTATTATGGGTGGTCGAACCATCAAAGGCATCGGCGGTGGTATTTGTCAGGTTAGCACGACTTTGTTCCGGACCGCATTCTTCGGCGGGTATCCCATCGTCGAACGTCAACCCCACGCTTACCGGGTAAGCTTCTACGAAAAAGTTCAGGGCAACCGAATAAATACCTCCCTGTCCGGTCTGGATGCAGCCGTGTTTGTCCCATTGGTCGATTTTAAATTCACCAACGACACCCCTTATTGGCTGCTCATGGAGACTTATGTCAATCCCAACACCAGCAGCATCACCTGGAAGTTCTACTCCACCTCGGATGGACGCACCGTTGAATGGAACACCACCGGCCCGACCAACATTGTCGAGCCGCCCGAACCGCTCTACAAAGAAAACCCCGAACTAAGCCAGGGTGAGATCAAACAAGTCGATTGGGAAGCTCAAGGCGCCGATGTACGGGTCAACCGCACGGTAACCCGCAATGGACAGGTTCACATTCAGGATTCGGTTTTTACCCGGTACCGTCCCTGGCAGGCCATTTTTGAATATGGACCCGGCACCGAGATTCCCACCCCAGAGCCAGAGGAATAATTTTTTCGAATTTGGTGAAGCGGGAAACGGGTTTAAATGGGTCTTGCCATTCTCGTCCTACTCATCTCCAAACCCGGTTTTAATAAAAATAACTCTGGCGTGATCCCCTAACACCAGAGTTATTTCTACTGCACGATCCCCTCACGTCGTCGGCAGCGGAATCGTTGTGCGAAACGCCCCTGATTTGGTGGTCCGACCAGAAAACAAAAAAATTCTACAACCCTATTTTACTACAAAAAGTGGGCAAACCAAGGGTTTCCTTGCACTTGTTTCGGATGGATGCCAACCCTATTCTTCATCCTCGGAACGAGCCCAATCTCCTTTGCTCCAGCCGAGATTCCCACGCAAGGGCACAAAACTAACCGGGATGATATCCTCAAATTGATAACCCCCGGATTCGCGCACCCAAACCTGGAGCACCTGGCCCATCCAATCTCCCACAGGCAGCACCAGCCGGCCGCCTTCTCCTAGTTGTTCCAACAACGGTTGTGGGGGTGCCGCAGCAGCAGCGGTAACCACAATTCCCTGATACGGGGCTGCTTGCAGCCAGCCTAAAGATCCATCTGCGCAATGGATCTGGATATTGGAATACCCCAATTCAGAAAGGGTGAGGGCGGCCCGTTCGCATAATACCGCATGGCGCTCGATCGTATGTACCTCAGTGGTCATCTCTGCCAGGATCGCCGCCTGATAGCCGGACCCGGTGCCCACTTCCAAAACTCGTTCATCGCCTTGCAACCCGAGCAATGAGGTCATCAGGGCAACAATATAGGGCTGCGAAATGGTCTGACCTTTACCAATCGGCAGTGGGCCATCGGTATAAGCACGGTATTCCAGCTCTGGAGGGACAAATTTATGGCGCGGCACTTTACGAAAAGCCGCCAGCAAGCGTGGATTTCGCAGCCCACGGTATTCAATTTGTTCGCTGACCATGGATTCCCGCGCTAGATGGTATTGTTCATTATCCATATCGGGATTCTTGCACAAAAACATAGTGCTTGGGATAACAATTTTTTAACCTGCTACTTCATCGGTCCCCAGCTTTTAATTTTCGAACCATCGTCGGCAATCCAAAAACAGTGACGGTTTCTTTCGTCCGATGTTACGCCTTGTCAGGTATTGTACATTTCGTTATCCTGATTCTCGGAATCTAGGAAATGCTCATCGGTAGCCGTAGCCTCATATGGTCAGATTCTATTGTACCAAGATAACCACAATCCATGCTACACATTGGATCCCGTTTGCACAGCGCTGATCTGGGTGGAAATCAGGCGGTCTACTTTTCCCATCGGAAAATCAGCCAATTGTTGCCCTGTCACCCAACATATCTCATCTGCATGCAGCGGGCGCGGTTCGCCGGCGGACAATACACATTCAAAGGCATGTAATGTGATTTTGTAATGGGTATAGGCATGGTGAAAAATGCCGATAGGCTGACCGACCTGTACCAAAACTGCCAACTCTTCTTCGATCTCGCGCTGCAGGCAGGTTTGTAAATCCTCTCCAGGTTCCAGCTTGCCGCCAGGAAATTCCCACATCCCGCCTAGCAGCCCATCCGCGGGGCGGCGGGCAATTAAAATCTTGTCGTCCCGGCGTATTACCGCAGCAGTGACAAGGTAGTGCGGCACAGGCCTGCGATTCTTCCCTACTGGGCGCTGTTCTTGTAAACCGAACTTCTCCGCCAGACACACTTCGCCCAATGGACACCCCGCACAATCCGGGCTACGCGGCGTGCAAATTGTCGCTCCCAGATCCATTAGGGCCTGGTTAAAGTCGCCGGCCTTTCCTGGTGGTAAATTTCCGCGCCATACATCCTTAAAACGGCGTTCTGCTTGCGGGGAACGAGCCGGTACCTCAATGTCGAAGACTCGGGCAAGAACCCGGCGTAAATTTCCATCCAGGGCCATCTCGTCTTGAGAAAAAGCCATCGAGGCAATTGCCCCGGCAGTATAGGCACCAATACCGGGCAGGCTCTCCAGCGAAGTGCGGTCGGATGGAATTTGTCCCTCGAATTCTTCGATGATGACTTGAGCGGCGCGGTGTAAATTACGCGCCCGGCGATAATAACCCAAACCCTCCCACACCTGCAGCACTTGCTGTTCTTCCGCAGCGGCCAGTTCCTGCACCGATGGAAAGCACTCCATCCAGCGGCGATAATAAGGGATGACCGTCTCCACCCTGGTCTGTTGGAGCATGATTTCCGCGACCCAAATTGGATAAGGATCGCGCTTCTCCCTCCAGGGAAGTGAACGGCCATTCTGCGCATACCAAGAAAGCAGCCGAATGGCTACCTCAGTCATCATCCCTGGCATTTCGTTTCAAAGCACATCAACCGAGCAGAGCCAGCGATGAAACCGCCTGGCTGGCTAAAATTGAAATCCGTTGCGGACTTCGACAATTTTATACGAATAATTACGGACGAAATCGAGCAGGGTATTATTCAGGCTTTTCCATTCAGACGAGGATAATATCTGGTGGGCTTTGGATGAAGAAGGCACAACCGCCCCGACCAGAATCTGGGGGCGCTCGCCAAAGACCGTCGCCCATGCGTCGCTTAATTCGAATCCTAACCGTTGAAAACCGGGAATAAACTCACGAACTACAAACTCGAAATATTCTTGCTCGCGTTCGGGGGCAATGTCCCAGGACATAAGAATTTTAACCGGCACGCCACCCTCCTCTACGAGTGGTCAAATTCCAAAACCACCACTTGGGTTTCCTCCGGTAACGAATTGACCGAGGAGACTTTAAGGGATGGCTGGGTGGTTGCCCCGGCCAAACCCATTTCTTTCAGGAATTTGCTCAAGGGCTCTAAATTAATCAAAGATCCAGGGACGGAATAATGCATTGGAATGACAATATTCGGTTCGAGCAGGCTAATAACTTCAGCCGCTTTGGCGGCGTTTAGGCTGCTGCCACCCCCAACCGGCACCAAGGCAATATGCACCGGACCTAACGCTTCAACTTCAGTTTGGGTCGGGACTCGGTCGATCGCCCCTAAATGCAGCAGATTCACACCGTTATAATCAATCAGGTACAGGGTATTCCGCGGTTCATCGCTTTTCTTCATAAAATGGCCATTGGTTTGCACACCTGTAATGAAGACACCACCAACTTCAAACTCCCCTGGGCCGGTGATGAGATATGGATCGCCTTTGACCACAGAAACAAACCCATACTCATGGGCTTTCTGTGACACTGTGAGAATATCTGCTTTTAATTTAAGCGGCGAAAACCCTACCACCCGATGATCGTATGGATCGGTTACCACCGAGGCCAGGTTTCGTTCCATAATCCGAAAACAGGAATGCCCGTACCAGGTAATTTCCATTCAACCTCCAATGTTTCCTGGCACTGATTATACAATGAAAGCGAAAGAATTGCTCAAGTGCCTGGAAAGGGTTGATAGAACCGGCTTTTGGTAGGGGTTTGAGCATCCTAAGCCCAAGGTTTAGGAAACCATTCGGTTAACCTTGCCTTCCTAAAAAGGGTCTGGTATAATCTACGCCGCTTATCTAGACCCTTAATAATTCAGGCCGACGTAGCTCAAACGGCAGAGCAACCGCCTTGTAAGTGGTAGGTTACGGGTTCGATTCCCGTCGTCGGCTCAAGTTGCGGGCTGGCGAGTGAGGCTGATCGGATCATCACCAACGAAGAACAACCTCACTTGCGAGCCAACAACGGCTCGGGCCAAGGGCAGTTACCCAAGTGGCCAAAGGGGGCTGACTGTAAATCAGCTGGCGAACGCCTTCGGAGGTTCGAATCCTTCACTGCCCACCTGGTCGTCTGACCGAAAATCCCCAATCACCCAGGGGAATTTCTGGAGAACGGCAAGCCCTCATAGCTCAGATGGTAGAGCACGCCCTTGGTAAGGGCGGGGTCATGGGTTCAAATCCCATTGAGGGCTCTTTTTGCCGATTATCCCAGCACCCTTCGAAATATTGAGAGGAGCCAAGGAGAAGAAACATGGCGAAGCAAAAGTTTGAGCGCAACAAACCACATTTGAATGTCGGGACGATGGGTCACATCGACCATGGCAAGACGACCCTGACAGCGGCGATCACCAAGTATTGTGCCTTTCTAGGGAAAGCCGTATTCAAGGCGTATGATCAGATCGACAACGCGCCGGAAGAGAAAGCGCGTGGGATCACGATCAATATTGCCCACGTGGAATACGAGACCGAGAAACGCCACTACGCCCACGTCGACATGCCCGGACACCGCGACTACATCAAGAACATGATCACGGGTGCCGCCCAGGTGGACGGTGCGATCCTGGTTGTGGCCGCCCCAGACGGGCCGATGCCGCAAACCCGTGAGCACGTGCTGCTGGCGCGCCAGGTGGAAGTGCCCAGCATCGTGGTTTTCCTGAACAAGGTAGACCAGATGGACGATCCGGAATTGTTGGAATTGGTGGAGCTGGAACTGCGCGAAATGTTGACCGAGTACCGCTTCCCGGGCGACGAAACCCCGATCGTGCGCGGGAGTGCTCTGCACGCCTTAGAGAGCACCTCGACCGACCCGAAGGCGCCGGAATACGCCTGCATCAAAGAGTTGATGGATGTGGTCGACAGCTACATTCCGCAGCCAGTGCGCGAAGCCGACAAGCCGTTCATGATGCCGGTGGAAGACGTGTTCTCGATCAAAGGACGCGGGACGGTGGTGACCGGTCGGGTGGATCGCGGCAAGGTCAAGGTTGGCGAACCGGTGGAAATTGTTGGGTTGCGCGAGAAGAGCATGAGTTCGGTGTGCACCGGCGTGGAAATGTTCCACAAGCTGCTCGACGAGGGCATGGCCGGCGACAACCTGGGTTTGCTGCTGCGCGGCATCGAGCGTACCGACGTGGAGCGCGGGATGGTCATTGCCAAACCGGGCAGCATCACCCCCCACACCAAGTTCAAAGCCCAAGTGTACGTGCTGAGGCGCGATGAAGGCGGCCGGCACAAACCCTTCTTCAGCGGCTATCGCCCGCAGTTCTACATCCGCACGATGGATGTGACCGGCGATATCAAACTGCCGGAGGGCATTGAAATGGTCATGCCGGGCGACGATACCAACATGGAAGTCGAGTTGATCGTGCCTGTGGCGCTTGAACAAGGGTCTAAATTCGCAATCCGCGAAGGCGGCCTGACCGTCGGCGCTGGCGTGATCACCGAAATTTTGGCTTAATTTAGGAAGGTTGACCTCCTCATAGGTCACAGGTGTAAGAATGGCATCTAAAAAGAAAGATATCCGCCCCGTTATCACTCTGGCGTGCTCTGAGTGTAAAGAACGCAACTACACATCCGAAAAAAACCGCCGCAATGACCCCGGGCGTCTGGAATTGAACAAATTTTGCCCGCGCTGCCGCAAACATACATCCCATCGCGAGACCAAGTAGGGTATAATCAGGTTGAGGGCAAATTAATCCTTCCGTCCTCAACCTACCTAGGCCAGTAGCTCAATTGGCAGAGCACCGGTCTCCAAAACCGGGGGTTGTGGGTTCAATTCCTGCCTGGCCTGCCTCACTCCAGGCGACGCCGTCTGCCCATCAGGAGGCGGCGTTTTAGCCTGAAACCAAGGAGATTTGTGTGGCTGAAAAAACTGCAAAAACCAAACACACCGAAAAACCCAAACAACTTGGGAAGATCGCGCGCTTTTGGCGCGAGACCATCGGCGAGCTGCGCAAGGTCTCCTGGCCGACCTTCCCTGAAGCCTGGCGGTTGACGAAGATTGTGCTAGTGGTCATGTTCTTAATGAGCGTGCTGCTAGGCCTGCTGGATTTCGCCTTCTCGGCATTGATTGGGTTGGTGCTGGGTTAAATCACCCCTGGGCGAAATGCCTGTTAAGGAGCATGAACGAATGATGGATGCGTTTGACGATTCTAAAGAAAACGAGGAAGAAGTAATCCTCCCCCCCAAACCAGCGAAAGAAAAAGGTTCTGGGAGCGCCAGCGCATCTCGCGAAATTTACCAGGCAACCGATTTTGAAGCCCCCCATTTTGAACCTGGAAGCGAAGAGCAACGCTCCTGGTACGTCATTCATTGTTATTCGGGGTATGAGAACAAAGTTCGGCATAACCTCGAGCAACGCATCGAGACCATGGGGATGAAGGACCGAATCTTCGATGTCGTTATCCCTACCCAAGAGGAGATCGAAGTCAAAGACGGCAAGCGCCGCACTGTCGAGCGCCATGTATTTCCCGGCTATGTGTTGGTTAACATGATTATGTCCGAGGAGTCTTGGTATGTTGTCCGCAACACCCCCGGTGTGACCGGTTTTGTGGGAATGGGAACCCAACCCACCCCACTGCGCCCGGAAGAAGTGTCCCAGATCCTGCGCCGTATGGAAGCAGAGGCGCCGCATATTAAGGTCTCCTTCAAAGAAGGCGAGCGCGTTCGGATTGTGGATGGACCTTTCAACGATTTCCGCGGAACGGTTGCCGGGATTGATCAGGAACGCAACAAGGTGCGTGTGATGGTAAACTTTTTTGGTCGTGAAACCCCTGTAGAACTAGATTTTCTGCAGGTTGAAAAAGCTTAAGGTATGGATTAATCCTCGAATCGAGGATCTTGTTTGTGGGAGGGTGCTCCCCAAACCACCCGCTATGACCACGAAGGAGTAAAAAAGTGGCAAAAAAATTAAAAGCAGTAATACGGTTACACCTGACAGCCGGGAAAGCCAACCCGGCTCCCCCTGTCGGCCCCGCCTTGGCTGGGCATGGGATTAATATCATGGCATTCTGCAAGGAATACAACGCCCGCACTCAGAATCGATTGGGTGAAGTGTTACCGGCAGAAATTAGTGTCTATTCAGATGGGTCTTTCACCTTCATCCTCAAGTCACCTCCGACTTCCATTCTCTTAAAGAAGGCTGCCGGGGTGGAGAAAGGTTCCGACGTTCCCAATCGCACCAAGGTGGGCAAGGTAACCCGCTCACAAGTGCGCGATATCGCCGAGATCAAGTTTAAGGACATGAACGCGGTCGATATGGACGACGCTATGCGCCAAATTGAGGGTACTGCCCGCAATATGGGTATTCAAGTTGTAGAATAACAAAGTGGGAGGGCAGGCAGCCTGCCCGTTATCACCACAAAGGAGATTCAATGGCAAAGCACGGAAAGAAATACCTGGCCGCTAGCAAAAAAATTGACCCGGAAAAAATATACACACCCGAAGAAGCCATCGCCCTGGCCAAGGAAACCTCACCGACCAAATTCGATGCGACGGTAGAAATTCATTTACGGATGGGGCTTGACCCTCGTCAGGCCGACCAACAGTTGCGCGATGTTGTTGTCTTACCACACGGCTTAGGCAAATCGGTACGTGTTCTCGTTTTTGCCCAGGCTGAAGCAGTCGAAAAAGCCAAAGAAGGCGGCGCAGATTATATCGCGGATGGTGACGAGTGGATCGCCAAGATTCAGGGCGGCTTTACGGATTTCGATGTGGCTATCTCCACACCGGACATGATGAGCAAAGCCGGCCGCCTTGGACGGGTCCTTGGACCGCGCGGCTTAATGCCCAATCCTAAGGCCGGGACCGTCGTCCCCGCCGAAGATCTGCCCCGCGTAATTCGGGAAGCCAAAGCCGGTCGGGTTGAATTCCGGCTCGATAAAACCGCCAACATCCACATGCCTATTGGTAAGGTTTCCTTTGATCAGGAATCTCTTTTTAACAATATGGCAACCCTGATGGATGCGATCACTAAAGCCAAACCGCCGGCTGCAAAAGGTTCTTATATCCGCAAGGTCACCGTAACCACCACCATGGGTCCCCCGATCAAAGTGGATATCTTGCAAGCCCAAACAATGAAAACCAAGGAGTAAACCGAGGCTTGACCACCGGTCGTGAATAACGACCCCCAACAATTGAATTTTGCCTTCACCAGTGAAAGCTGGCGCCTGAAAAGGCTTAATCTCCCGCCTAGGTGAAGACTTTCCCGCGAAAAACCTGGCTGCCAAACGGCGACCGCGAAAAGTCTTTGCCTGGCATTTAGCAAGGCAAAGACTTTTGTATTCCGAAATTTTACAAGGAAGGAGGAAATATTCATTGGCCTTTACAAAGCAGCAAAAAAATAAGCTCGTTGCCCAATATGCTGAGTGGATCAACCAGAGTGAAGGCGTGTTCGTTCTAAGTTACACGAAGATGACGATGAAAGAAATCGACACACTGCGCCCCAAGGTTCGTTCCGCCGGCGGCGAGGTTCATGTTGTCAAGAACACCTTGATCAAGCTCGCATTGGATGAGGTCGGAATCGCCAACAAAGACGTTTTCGATGGCTTGACGATGGTTGGGTTCGCCTTCAGTGATGCCCCCGCTCTCGCCAAAGTGTTCAGTGAGGCTACCGCCAAGTCAGAAATCTTTGCCATTAAGGGCGGTTACCTGGATAAAAAAGCTCTCAATGCTGCCCAGGTTAAAGCACTGGCCGACCTGCCACCCCTGCCGGTTATGCGCTCCATTTTGCTCAGAACAATCGCTGCGCCAGCCAGCAAACTGGTGCGTACCCTGGCCGAACCGGCCCGTGGTCTTGCCGCGGTTATCAATGCTCGCGCTCAACAAGGCACAGAAGCTGTCGCCGCCTAACGTTTATTCACCTGGCTTCCTTGCACTCCGGTGCGGTTTGGCAGGACTTAACTCATCGTAAGCAACTATTCTAAACATACCATACGGTTAACCGTATAAGGAGAATCTAAAATGGCAAACCTGGATAAATTGGTTGAAGAACTCGGTAAACTTTCCGTACTAGAAGCTGCGGAATTGGTAAAACTGCTGGAGGAAAAGTGGGGCGTTTCGGCTGCCGCACCAGTGGCCGCTGCTGCGTCTGCACCTTCGGTTGCTGCTGCAGAACCGGTAGAGGAACAGACCGAATTTGACGTCGTTCTCAAAGAAGCCGGTCCGAAGAAAATCGAAACGATCAAAGTCATCCGCCAACTGACCAGCCTGGGGCTGGTGGAAGCCAAGACCATGGCCGAGACCGCCGGTGTCAAGGTCCTAACCGGGGTAGGCAAAGAAGCCGCTAATGACGCCAAGTCTAAACTTGAGACTGCTGGTGCTGTAGTCGAGGTCGTCTGATTTCAACCATTTCCGAATCAAAAAAATGCGGGTGAAATCCCCCCGCATTTTTTATTTTAAAGTCGGATCACATCGCCACCGATTTAATCTGGCGGATAACCATCACCACTTTGCCCATGATGCGTAAATTTTGCGGGTTATCCACGTAGATCGGGGCCATGGTCGGATTGGCAGGCTGCAGGCGAATGCGGCTTTTTTCTTTGTAGAAATATTTCAAGGTGGTTTCGTCGCGGTCATCCAGCCACACCGCTACCATCTCGCCGTTACTGGCTTCCTGGGCAGGCTTCATGATGATGATATCGCCGTCGTTGATCATCGCATCGATCATCGATTCGCCCTGTACCTCCAGAGCGAACAACTCGCTGGTTTTCTCTCGGGATGGCAGCATGCTGCGCGCGATATCTACGCCATCTTCAGGGCCAAAATAATCCAGGTCGGATGCTGGAACCGGGATCGGTTCACCGGCTACAATCCTTCCCAATTTACGAACGGTAACCATCTCCTCCAAGCGCTGGCTGACCTGGCGGACAGCCCCAACTAAACCACCGCCAGCAGTCTGGACCGGCTTTAACACCCGAATCGAACGCGATATGCGGTTGTCACGCAGGATGTAGCCCATCTCTTCGAGTTGGTTGAGGTAATAATCCACCAGGGAAGTGGATTTCACTGAAATATTATCGCCAATTTCACGAATGGACGGCGAGTAGCCATTATTTTGTTGAAACTGGGATAAAAAAGCCAGAATTTTTTTATGCCGTTCGCTTAGGCCTTCACTTCGTCTCACCATTATGGGTTCACTCCTTGCCAGTATTTCTGTATTATGAATCTGAAGCCAGTGGATTATGGGTTGTGAGTTATGTGTTTCTATCATACACGAACAAACGTTCTGTGTCAAGCACTTTTTTATACAAATTTTCTATTCACGGTTAGAAAACCAGGGCTACAACCTTAGGCTCGATTTACCGCACCTGAGGATGGCTCATTAGCTGCATTATAATCAAGCATTCCATTTCTTCAGCAAGGGACGACCGGTTTGGATCGATCACGGTTTTTTGTCATCCTCAAAGTATTGTTTGCGGTCGGTGTTTGGGGCGGGTCTTTTGTTGCCACAAAAATCGCTCTACGGGATATCGATCCTTTCAGTCTTGTCTGGGTGCGCTTTGGGATCGGGGTGGTCATTTTGGGGGCAGCGGTATGGAAACGCGGCCAGATTCGGATGCCGCCCTTGCCCGACCTGGGCTACTTTGCCCTGCTCGGTGCAGTCGGGATAACCTTCCACCAATGGCTGCAAAGCACCGGCCTGCTGTCTGCCCAGGCGACCACCACCGCCTGGATCGTTGCCAGCACTCCGGTTTTCATGGCACTGCTCGGATGGATTTTTCTAAAAGAAGGACTTGGTCTACTGCGAGCCGTAGGTATCCTCGTCGCAGCCAGTGGTGTTTTGCTGGTCGTCTCTCGCGGCGACCTCCAGGCCCTTTCCATTGGGCAATTCGGCGCCCCGGGTGATCTTCTTATCTTAATTAGCGCCCCCAACTGGGCAATTTTTTCTGCTCTCTCACGTTCCGGCCTTAACCGCTACCCAGCCGCGTCGATGCTGTTATTTGTGATGGGTTTTGGCTTTTTGTTTTCGTCATTTTTCTTCCTAAGCGGGCCTGGTCTGGGGGATTTGTTGAATTTAAGCCCTGAAGGGTGGGGAGCAGTATTGTTTTTAGGCATCGCCTGTTCTGGATTGGCCTATATTTTCTGGTACGATGCGCTCCAGGCGCTGCCCTCCTCCCAGGTCGGCGCATTTATTTACCTCGAACCATTGGTAACCGTGGTAGTGGCGAGTGTTGTATTAGCCGAGCCTCTCTACTGGGCTGCCCTTATCGGTGGGGCGG
>JGI24109J20143_1000081_pt1 | contig 20534 bp, 18 predicted proteins | sample Subbio11_8B_AprC_FD_20143 | JGI IMG/M metagenome (IMG submission 20143) | reverse complement strand
ATGAAACCCGCCGACTGGAACAGGACAGTAACACGGTCGAAGTAAATGGGCATGCATTGTTGGGGTGGCCAGAATATCAACGCGGTCAAGTAGGGTTGGTTTTTTGTTCATTATTTGTCATGTCGCGTAGCCAAAAACCCGGCTGGTGGGAGTCTCAGGTGTACGCTACCCCGGCTGAAGCATACCGCCTGACTCGTTCTCAACTAGATTTTTATAACCGCTTGGGTAATGAATCTTCACACCAATTTCAGCTAGTTACCAATCGCGGCGACCTGAAACGGGTTTTGCAACCCTGGGAAAACCAGCTCGCTCAGCCGCCGTCTGTTACTCACCCGGTTGGACTGGTGTTAACCATAGAAGGCGCTGAAGGGTTTACTCAAATCGAGGAGCTGGAAGAATGGTGGCAGGCTGGTGTGCGCATCATCGGCCCGGTATGGGCAGGTACCCGTTATTGCGGTAGTATTACTGCACCTGGGCGGTTTACCAAAGAAGGTTTGCTTCTCTTGGAAAGAATGGCCGATTTGGGTTATACTCTGGACATTGCCCACATGAGCGAGGAGTCGGTTCTCCAAGTGTTGGATATCTACCCAGGAGCAGTCATCGCTAGCCATGCCAATGCCGCTGCTTTGATCGAAAGCCCTGCTTCTGAAAGGCACCTTTCGGACCGGGTGTTGCGCCGGCTGGCAGAACGGGATGGGGTTGTGGGTGTGATACCCTACAACCGCTTTTTACAACCCGGATGGACAGACCATGACCCGCGTGAGGAGGTTTCGCTGCATTTGCTCCTCGATCATATCGATCATATATGCCAGGTGTGCGGCTCGGCTGATCAGATTGGTTTGGGCAGTGATTACGATGGTGGTTTTGGATGGCCAGCCGTACCGTTTGAAGTTGATACGGTTGCCGACCTGCAAAAACTCGCTCCACTCATGGAAGAACGCGGGTTCAATACCGAAGACATCGAGGCATTTTTTCACTCCAACTGGAGGCGGATCTTGGAGCGAACTTTACCAGCATGAGTGAATCCAATACTCAACAACCTATCCAATCCGGTCATAACGTAGAAAGCCGGCCGCTTAAACCTTACTTCTTGATCTGGAGGGTACGGTTTGGTTTAGGGTTGACCCTATTTGGCTTTTTAGTATTTCTGCTTGGCGCTCGTCCCAGCCTTTTCGGTATGGACCGTTCCCCGGTGATTGGTTTCGTCCAGATTGCAATGTTTTTGGTTGGGTTAGCCATTATTTGTATTGGTGGTTATATTAGCCTGATGACCCCTTGGAAGGACCGTCAGAGGAGTATCGCTGCCGATATCGGCTTACGCCTGGTTGCCACAGGTTATGTCATTGCGGTCTTTACCGGTATGGCCGATGTGTTCGGGGCCGGCAGCCACCCATTGCCCGGGGTACCCTATTTTGGTCCCTGGCAAGCCCGCGGGGTAGAGGTTGGCCAGGCGATTATCGCAATCGGTTTTTTACTCTTAATTCCCTTCGCTCGCCGGAAGGAAGAACCCAAGCAATAAAATAAAATGAGTCCCTGGTTTTTTAATAGGTGTGGCAGAGTTTGACCGCACTCAAAAACAGCATTCTCTTGTCCACAGCGTAGGTAAATCATTGCTTGACCAGGCTAAACGCTTGTGTTATAAAGATTAATGAGGAATCACTTCTATGAATGAGCCATCGACATCGAACGAAACGTTCCCTGCCGATTTCGAAGAACCCAAAAAGGATATTCCACAACAGCCGGTTCAAACCGGAAAAAACTTAGCTGACTATTGGGAAAATTTAGTAAAAATTGGTCTTGGTGAGGCGGCATTGCGGGTGGGTACCGTCCTGGTATCGCTTGGGTTAATTTTAGTGGTGGTATGGGTGATGAGAAATTATTACCTGGATGGCGAAGTTTCCGCTCCCCAAAGCGCTGCCCTGGCCGCTGACCTGCCTACCGCCACCCCAGCAGTCGAACCGCCCTCCTTTGCGCCGCCGGAATTGGCTTCAATTGTGAATGGCATCACCCGTCTGGCGATGGTACATACCGCCCTGCCCGACCGCCCGCGTTTTGAAGTTATCACCTATGAGGTTAAAGCTGGAGACAGTTTGTTCACCATTGCGGAACGATTTGGGTTAAACCCGACAACCTTATTATGGGGTAATCCTAAAACTTTACCAGACCCGCACTGGCTGCAAGTCGGACAGGTTTTGAATATTCTACCAACCGATGGTGTTCTTTATGAGTGGTATGAAGGTGATGGACTGGATGTGGTCGCCTTGTATTACAAGGTTACTCCCGAAGACATTATCCAATGGCCGGGCAACAATTTAAGCCCCGAAACAATCGGCGATTACAGCATGCCAAATATCGAACCCGGGACAAAGATCTTTATTCCTGGTGGTAAGGACCGATTCGTCGATTGGCGCATGCCGCGCATTACCCGAGATGATCCTGCGGTCGCTCGGACGGTCGGGCCTGGCTTCTGTGGGACCTATTATGAAGGCGCGATAGGTTCAAACAGCTTTATTTGGCCGGCAGCGACTCGCTATATTTCTGGCTACCGCTTCCAGCCCGAGATCAACCACTTTGGTATCGATATCGGTGGTTCGTTAGGGGTCGCGATTTATGCCTCTGATCATGGTGTGGTCGTGTATTCGGGATGGAACAATTTTGGTTATGGCAACCTGATCGTAATCGATCATGGAAATGGATGGCAGACCTATTACGCCCATCTGAGCACCATCTATGCCGGTTGTGGTCACAGCGTTTACCAAGGCGACACGATCGGGCTGATGGGTTCGACAGGTCGATCTACCGGTCCGCATTTGCATTTTGAAATGCGCAGCGACACTTTTGGCAAAGTTGACCCACTCAATTTTGTTCAATAAAACAGTCAAATTGGCTCATGGAGGCAGCGAAGCTGCCTCATGATTCTATTTGCTGTTTTAATCCTTGGCACTTTTTCCAGACTTTCCAAATTAAATGGGTTTAGTTAAGCAAAGATCCGCTGCATTGCAGCGGATCCTGGTGGGCGGTATAGGACTCGAACCTACGACCTCTGCGATGTCAACGCAGCACTCTAACCAACTGAGCTAACCGCCCGGTGTGAACGATATTATACCCGAAGGATGACCCATTGGCAAGAAAAATTCGATTTAAAAAACCCACAAAGCCCAGCCATTATGTTCAGCAGCATTGAATATGGGGTGGTCATCCGGACCGGCTTTTTTGGATTTTTGGGGCGGGAAGGGGCTGGTTATTGGCAAAAATTTTAAAACACACCATTACCTGCCCGAACGGACCGGGCAGGAAGGGTACAGGCGCAAGGTGTGCTTCAGGCTAATATGGACCCTATAAAAGACAACTTTAAAACCTTAACCATGTCCCAAGGGGTAACCTTCGAAAGGTGATCCGGCAATCGGTTAAATTAAGGTGTGAAAGTGCTAGTTTTGTGTACAATAGTGAATTAGGAGGAACCCCTATGGATCCAACCCTGGCAGAGAAAATTATTGTATCAACCGCCGACCAGCTGCGGGTAACCAACTCTTACCACTTTCGTGTCCCGCCGACTACCCTGGTCGGCGACGGTATTTCGGTACGAATGGGGGATTACCTGGATGAGTTGGGAGTAAAAAAGGTGCTGATTGTCACCGATCAGCAAATCCTCAACCTGGGATTAATGGACCCCATGCTGCGGGCTTTAAGCCGCCATAATATCGACCATTCTATTTTTAGTGAAGTCCTGCCTGACCCAACCGACCTGGTTGTCCAAAAAGGCATCGAGGTGCTTAAAAAATGCGACTGTGATACGGTGCTCACTTTTGGAGGCGGCTCGGTGATTGATGCTGGTAAAGCAATTGCTGTTTTTTGCTCTAACCCGCTGCGCCAGGATCTTGTCGTTACCAACGCCACCCACCTGTTACCCCGGCTGACGCTGGTCGCCGTCCCGACCACGGCTGGAACCGGTTCCGAGGTGACCGACATTACGGTGATTACCAACACCCAAACACATGTTAAAAATCCACACCAACACGCGTTCTTTATCCCTGATATGGCCATCATCGACCCAACTCTGACCCTGGGGATTCCACCGGCGATAACCGCCGCCACAGGCATGGATGTCTTGACTCATGCGGTCGAATCCTATCTTGCCAGGGGGGTTTGTACTCTCGGACAGGCGCTCTCCTATAGTGCGATGCAGTTGGTAGGCATGTATCTGCCTCTTGCGGTTGGCGATGGCGCCGATTTGCACGCCCGTCATAAACTGGCCGAAGCTTCCTACATGGCTGGGATGTCCTTTTCGAATGCTGGGCTGGGGGTCTGCCATGCCATTGCCCATCAGGTGGGTGCGCGCTTCCATATCCCCCATGGTGTGGCCAACGCCATACTATTACCCGAGGTGATGCGTTTTAATATGCTTGTCCGCCAGGAGCAGCTCGGTCAGATCGCACGCGCATTCAACTTGCGTATCGAGCACCTTGACCAAAAGGAGGCTGCCTTGCGTGCTATCGAGGCGGTGCGCGAACTGAGCGCCAGTATCGGACTGCCAACCCACCTGCAGCAAATTCGGGCTCAAATGGAGGATTTCCCTGCCATGGCCAAACAGGCCTTGCAGGACCCAACCCTTACCACCAATCCTCGCACCGTCAGTTACCAGGATGTGATCGATATCCTTGAGCGCAGCCTATAATTTTCGAGATTTTCACTCGGCAATTATGGTATAATCCACCCGCTTCGACCGCATAGGTCGAAGCGATTCGGAGAGGTAGCGTAGTCTGGCCTAACGCGCACGCCTGGAGAGCGTGTGTACCGCAAGGTACCGCGGGTTCGAATCCCGCCCTCTCCGCCATAAAAAACATTCTTAAATGGGCAGCTAGCGCAAGCCGGCTGCCCACTTGTCACTCTCGCTTTCGGAGAACCTTCGAACTTACTCAGCGACCGCCGAACCGGTCTAGCAGGGCTGGGTGAAAGCGTCACCATCGTGTAAACCAGTAGAAGCGGGGTACACCCCGCTTCTACATAAAAGATCAAAACGAATTATGGTTCCTGCTGCTGCAAATAACGGATGTAATTGACCACATCCCAACGCATTTCAGCGGTCGGCAAGTTTTCGATCAGATCTGGCATACGCTCTGGCACCCCGTTGGTGATCACCAAAAAGATTGCCCCATCGCTTATCTGTCTTGCGTTGGCGTCCTCGCGCACCAGGTTGACGGGAGGGTAACGCACCAAAAAGCCGGAGAAGGGGCCGTCGCCGCGTCCAGCCGGGCCATGGCATAAGGCGCAGGCTGTATCGTAATAGTCTTTCCCCCGTTGAACCGATTCCTGGCTGGCTGGTACCGGATTAGAAGGCGGACCCAGTTCAGGGATGTACGCAGCCCCCTGAATCGGAACTGAACGCGGTGGCAGCGGCAAGGGGTCTTCCATCACCCGGAAGGAAGGTTGGATTTCCATAAAGCTGATCCATTCGATCTTGATGATATCGTATGTGAACAGCATACCGAGTGCCAACGGGCTGGCCAGTACGACGAGAATAATGATCAGGCGTTTTGTTATAGCCATAATTTTTCCTCCTCGACATCGTGCATCACTTCCGCTCCCAGTTCGTCCAGAGCGTTATGGACTCCACGGTCGAGCTCCGATGGGCCGCTGAAAAGGACGCCAATATGGCCATCGCTTACCTTGGGGTGATACCCTTTCGGTCCGTAGGATGGTGAAATCGTTTCGACAAAGACCCCGATGAAGGTGCTGATCAATAACCCCAGCATCGTCAGTTCGAAGATTGCCACGATGGATGTGGGGATGGTAATAAATGGCATTGCAGCTACCCGAATTGGGTAGAGTAAGGGTGTGCCGAAATTGAGAAGGCATGCCACCACGAAACCCGTAACCGCTCCGGCAATGCCGATTCGGCCGATATTCGTCCAATTCATTGGACGGCCAAGAATCTTGTCTGAAAACGGGATTCCAGAAATCACCGAAATATTGCGGTCTTCGATACCGAGCGAGCGTAGACGCGCGATGGCCTCCACGGCGTGCTCGATCTGTTCTTCTTTGAACAATGCCAGGTGGACAACTTTAGAATACATCGGTACACTCCTTTACTCTTCCAGCTCAGTGATGGTGGGAATTTTCGCTTTCCCAACTTTGCGCAGTGAGTGTGCCATCTGGCCTTCTTGTACTTCCCACACCGGTATCAATGGGATCAGGCGGGAGGCAACCAGGTACAGGAACATAAACAAGCAAAATGTGCCCAGAACGATGGAAATTTCTACGAGTTGCGGGTTATACATGCCCCAATCGAACGGGTTGCGCTGGTGACCGAGGGTAAGCGGGATGATCGTATAGCGCTCAGCATACATCCCAACGTTGATCAGTAAAGTGATGATGAACATGATCCAGGGTGTGGTTCGGATGGTTTTATTCCATAAGGTCAGCCAAGGAATGACGATATTGCAGATCAACATTAAATACCATACCCAGGCTGCCGGCCCGGTGGCGTGCATGGTCAACACCTGTTTTATGGCGGCATCACCACCGTACCAGGAAACGAGGTACTCATTGAAGAAAAAGTAAGCCCAGGCCATCGAAAAGACCAGCAGCAACTTGCCGAGTGCGTCAAAATGCTCCAAGCGGATGAAATAATCGAAATTCTTCATTGTGCTGCGCAAGAGATACAGAATGGTTACCACCGCGGCAACTCCGGAAAGGATCGCCCCGACGATAAAGTAAGGTCCAAAAATGGTGGAATGCCAGCCGGCGACCATCGAAACCGCAAAATCCCAAGATACGATCGTATGGACCGAGAACATGACCGGGATGATGGCAAAGGCAAAGATTGTAATTGCCTTGCGTAACCGGAACCATTCCGCCTCGGTGCCGCGCCAGCCAAGTGCCAGCACTTTATACGCAAAATGACGCCAGCCTTTGGTGCGGTCACGGGCCATTGCCAGGTCTGGTACCAGGGGTAAGTAGAGGTAGATGGTGCTGCTCAACAGGTAGGTTGTAATCGCTAAGAAATCCCAAACCAAGGGTGAGCGGAAGTTTGGCCACAACCAGCGGGCGTTTGGATAGGGGACCATCCAATAAAACACCCACACCCGCCCCAAGTGGATGAGCGGGTAAAGCGCACCAGCCGCCAGCCCGAAGGTGGTCATCAGCTCGGCTGCCCGGGTAAATGGCCGCCGGAATTCAGCCTTGAACACCCGCAGGATAGCCGAGACGAAGGTCCCGGCGTGGCTGATACCAATCCAAAAAACGAACGTGACGATGAAAATACCCCAATAAACCGGGCGGCGCACCCCCGCCAACCCAATGCCGGTCGCGATCATATAACCCCAGGCACCGAACAGCAGCACCACCACCCCCAGGCCCAAAGCGATGACCCAGATCCAAAACTTTTTCGTGGTGGTCGTCATTGCCTCCATCACCATTTTGTTCATCTCTTCGCGCGGGCGAGGATCGAACATCAGGTGTTGGGTGGGGTCCTCTATGGCGTGTTCGGCGGGTTTGATCTTATCCAGGATGTTCGTTTCAGCCGCCATACTATATACCTCCCTTGAGATACGTCACCCGGGGCAGTGTCCCCAAATCTTCCAGAAGCTTGTAACGGCGTTCGCTGCCTGCCATTTTGCTGGCGGCGGTCTCAGGGTTGCTCACATCTCCAAAGACCAGCGCACCCGATGGGCAGGCCTGTACGCAGGCAGGTTGGATTTCACCATCCTCCACTTCGCGCCCTTCTGCACTGGCTTTCTGGCGTCCGTGGACGATCCGTTGGACACAGAAGGTGCATTTTTCCATCACGCCGCGCCGCCGGACGGAAACATCTGGGTTGAGGTAGGAGTTCATCGGCTCAGGAATATCGTAGTCAAAGTAGTTGAACTGACGGGCGTGGTACGGACAGTTGTTCGCGCAGTAGCGGGTACCAACACAGCGGTTATAAACCTGTAAATTGATTTGCTCTTCCTCGCTGTGTAATGTGGCGAATACCGGGCAAACCGGTTCGCAAGGGGCATTGCCGCACTGCTGGCACATCACTGGTTCGAATGCTGGGGATATTTGAGGGTATTCCCCTTCCCAATGGCGTTTATTATAAATCCAGTACAATCCACGCCCATAGGACACTTCGTCCTCACCGACAAACGGGATATTGTTTTCCATCGAGCAGGCTACGATACAAGCGTTACAGCCAGTGCAGCGGTCCAGGTCAACCACTAACCCCCATTTTTGCGGTGCAGTTTGTTCAGCCATGTCTCAGTCTCCTCATTCTTAGTCCAAAACCATTAATGCTCGCCATACACGCCTTCTTTGCTCTCGACCCGCGCTAACGGGCGCCTTCTGCCGGTCGAGGTGATAGAGGCGACAACGCTGCCGAAAGTTAAATCGCCGGCAGTATTCACACGGGGGGGTAGCAGGTGGACTGGATTACAGCCGCGCCCTTCCGCCCAGCGCCCCAGGGCGGTATGTCCCTGACCAAACGGTATGGCGATTGTATCTGGACGAATGGCAGGGTAGCGATAGACAATCGCCTCGACAAACCCGGAAGGTGTATCTATCCGCACGATATCGTCGTTTTGCAACCCAAGTTGGTCGGCGGTCCTTGGGTGAATTTCTACCCAGGAATTCCAGGTGACGGTTGTCATCCAATCCGGCATTTCTTGCAGCCAGGGCCGGTTTGCTCCGCTGCCATCTCCCAGGTGGTTCGGGTAGGTAACCAAGTAGAACTGCTTGCCTTCATCCAGGGGTTCTGGGTTGGCGAAGGCGGGTATCTCTTCCAACGGAGCGGCAACCCCCGGCGGGGTAAGGTTTGGGTCGGCAGTCCACCAGCCGCCGAACTGCAGCCAGCGTGACCAAAACGTGTGGATTTCATCGGCCGTATAAAACCCGCCCGCCCCGATCATTGGCACAAGTTTTTGCTGGATAAAATCAACCTCATCTTTGTATGAAAGTGAAGCGGAGGCTGTGCCACCCACTGCCCGGGCTGCGGCAAGCAAGATGTCGCTGCTGGCGCGAGTATCGTAGAGTGGGACGACTACCGGTTGGATCGAGCTGAGAGCTGGACGGTCGCTGCCTGCCAGGTTGCGTTTATATCCGAAGGATTCTAACGGGCTGTGATCGGGCAAGACATAATCACTTGCCATTGCAGTTTCGTCGGGGAATGGCGAGAACGAAACCACCAGGGGCACCTTGGCGAGTGCCTCCTCGAAACCAAGCAATTTCGGCAGTTCGAAAAGTGGGTTAACGCCATGGATGAATAATACTTTGACTTTTGAATCTGCCATCCGGTTAATCAAGTTTTTAACGGCGTTCAAATCAGAGGGTTCGGCTTCGTCCTGGGTCAGGAACACTCCACCCGGGCGGCCGAGATTTTCGGCTACCGAATTTAATTGGAGGATGATTTGGGCTGTGGCCAAACCATCCTTTTGTCCAAGCGCACTACCACCTGGTATTGCCAGAGGTGCAGCAGAAGCGGCGAACAATGCCGCCAATTGGCGCAGTTTTTCTTCACTGACACCACTCGCCAGGACGGCTGCCGAGATCGAAACCGTACTTATCGGTGAAGTCACGACCGCATGGCGTGCCTCGGCAACCAGGCGGGTGAGGGCTAATGCCAGAATTGCCTCGCTGCCTGGCCGAATCGGGATCCATTCATCTGCATTTCCGCCTGTCAACGACTGGCGCGGCTCGAAGACTACCAGGTAACCACGCCGGGTTATCCGTCCGCGCCGGAAATTTCCATAAGCGCGGGAATAAGCCACCGGCGAAATCCAGTTTTCAAGGAAATTCGCTCCAAAAGAAAAAGTTACATCTGCATTGGCCAGGTCGAAATAAGGTAAGCGCGCTTCACCAAATGTGTGCCGAACCGCCTCCACCAAGGTGGTTCGCGCTTCGAACGAGGTGAGGGCGTTATAGCGTATGGGGGTGGGTGCGCCGATACCGTTGGTTAGTTCGGTTGCCAGGTCAATAAAGTGGTCGTTTGCCATTCCCATTAAGAAGGCAATTTGGTCGGGCGGGCTGTTAAGCGCGTCCCGCACTACGGTGATGCCTTCTTCCCAGGTGATGGATTTGCTGCGGACCGCGTCGCCGCGTGCCTGGAAAAGCGGCTGGCGAAATCGGTCCGGGTTATACAAACCCTGCTGGGCGGTCAACCCGCGCGGGCACAATTTGCCCTGATTAACCGGATGGTTAGGGTTGCCTTCGATCGTGATTGCCCGTCCTTCTTTGGTCCGCACGATGATCCCACACCCAGCCGGGCATTCTCGGCAGGTCGAGGCGTAGTAGGTGCTTAACCCGGTTTGGTTGTATTCCGGCATATTTGTGTACGGGCGGCGGACGATATAGCGAGACATCGGCCCACAACCTGTCATCACTGCAGAAACAGCCGCTCCCATACCCGTAATTTTTAGAAAATCTCGTCGTGAGATTTTGTCACTCATACTGCGTCCTTTCTCATCGATCAATAATGGCAGCTGGCGCAGTCCGAGAGTTTTGTCCATTTCTCGGGGGCCATTTCTTGGTGGCAGCTCAAACACCAACCCATATTTTGACCTCGTTGGGGTTCAGCGACGGTCATCGTGAGCATATCTCCGTGGCAGGTTTCACAGGTAACCCCAGCGGATACATGCGGTTGGTGGTTAAATATGACGAAATCGGGTTGAATGGCAACCGGCACCCACGGGATCGGTTCGTTGCGCGAGACGAAATCGGCCAGTTTGGTTAGTTCGGGTGATTGCCTTTGTACTTGTTGGTGGCAAGCCCAACATTTATCGATGCCGGGTAATCCGGCGTCCGGGCCCCAGGCTGTACCAGGATGACAGTAAGCACAGGTTGCGCCTAACCCTACATGGAGATTATGTGGAAATTGAATCGGCTGCTCAGGAGGCTGTTGGGTCAGGTAGATGCCGCTGACACCACCACCCAACAGGATGAGCAACACCAGGGCGATGCCGATGCGGTATCCGGGTTGTTGCCACCAGGGTTTCTGATGTTTCATGCTCGACTCCTTAAAAAGGTAATTTGTCCTATCCTTTACGCCCGCGGATCAACCATACAACCAGTAAAAGAGTGCCGATCAGGAACCCACCCAGGATAACCGCGAACCCCAGGCTGGTTGCCATTGCTGCAAGCGCGGTAAGTATGCCAGTAATCCAATTCCCGGCTGGGCCACCGGGTTGAGCAGCCTGATCTTGATCTTCGTTGGCCATCGAAGGCCCGTCTGATGGGGTGAGTCCGGTTGGGAAGGTCTGCGAATAGAGCAGCACGTCACGACCATCGTCCGCGTTCCAGCCAAGGTCGGATCCAATCGCCATTTCTGGCGCGCGGGCTGTCCCAAAGCGTGTACGGTGGAGGAAACGCCATGGGTCTTGCTCTGCCAATGTGCCCAGCACAACCGTTTGGCCTTCATAGCGGAAACGGATGGTTTGGCCATCGGGGCCGTGGCAGGAGGCGCAGCCCGCCTCATAAAGCTGTTTACCGTGGTCCAAATCGCCATTGAGAACTTGTAAACTAACCGGATCAATAAAAACGGTATCGTCGATGACACCATCCTGCAGGAAAACAATCAGGGCATCGATATCTTCATTATTCAAATACCCGGAAAAATCGTGCTCTGGGTCTACTTCCCCTTGCAAGATTATACGGAGTTCGCGCTCGGATTTTTTGATGGATTGATACACGCCGGGGAAACCGGTGAAGTTGGCGCCGCTCCGATAGGCACCGTCTTTTCCTTGATAATCCCAGCCATGACAAGAGGCACAAAGCCAGGTATCTTCGCCGCTGCGGGTGTTTCCGGTCTGTCGTGACCAGATGGGGTGGTCGCCGGTAGGGGCGTCGGTTTGGGTAATCGTTAACCAGTCGTCATAGAGCTGTGCACCCCGAACCAGTTGATGGTCTTGTTGAAACAAGGATGTAAAGGCCATTACCGTTTGGATCTGGCTGGAAGCGAGGCTTAGTCCGATGGCCAGGATTAGGATAGCGAAACTTATGTAAACATATCGTTGTTTCATATATCTCTCCCCTGAACCAGAATGGTGATATGGCTCGATTATGAAAACTCACTCTTTATAATGAATAATAGATTAAACATTTACCAATAAAGTTGATAATTTTAGTTGTGCAGATTATACAATAAAGTGAAAGTTAAGAATGGGATTAAATAGGGGTGATTTTATTTTTAACCTTCCTCTTTGGGCAAAACTTGACAAAGATGTGCTTTCGACGATAATACTATTTAATTATGGATCGGCTGATCAATCGGGTAGAGAGGTTCTGAGGTGGGCATAAAAAATTAATCATCCCTGCCCAGCCGTTCATTAATGACAGAAATTTTAGTTTTATTCGTTCTCCGGCAGTACCTGGTGAGTGGAAAGGAAGGCCCTTATGGCAACTGTGAAAAATTTACTGAATACAAAAGGAAATGACGTTTGGACTGTGCCCATCACCGCAACTGTCAAGGAGACTTTAAAACTTTTAGCAGAAAAAAATATCGGGGCTGTTCTGGTGCTGGAAGATAAAAAAATTGTTGGCATTTTTTCGGAGCGGGATTACGCGCGCCATGCCGCACAAGAAGAGTCGATGCTCCTGGATGTATTGGTCAGCGGCTTAATGACCCGTTCGATTTATTATGTCGGCCCCCAGCAAACTGTGGACGAATGTATGGCCTTGATGACTTCCAAGCATATCCGCCACTTACCAGTGTTGGATGCTGAACAGAAATTGGTGGGTTTGATCAGCATTGGCGACGTGGTTCGCCAGCTTTTAGAAGAAAAAGAAACCACCATTCAAGGTCTGGAAAACTATATCCTGGGTAGAGAATACAGCGGATAAACCGTGCTGGAGCAATCAGGAAAGGACAAATCTATGGCAACGGTAAAGGATCTGCTCCAAGGGAAATTTACCCAGGTCTGGTACGTTACTCCGACTTCGACGATGCGGGATGCGCTCAAGTTGATGGCTGAACAAAAAATTGGGGCGGTCTTGGTGGTTGAGGCGGGGAAAATTGTGGGTATCTTCTCGGAACGGGATTTAGCCCGCCAAGCGCTCGAAGAAAATATCGATATGAATACCCCGATTGGGGAGGTGATGATCAGGGCCGTGTATTATGTCACCCCCGAACAATCGGTGGAATCCTGCATGGCTCTGATGACTGTCAAGCGTTTTCGTCATCTTCCGGTAATCGAATCGGGCAAATTGGTAGGCGTTATTTCTATTGGGGATGTGGTCAAACAATTGATTCTCGAAAAAGAAACCACGATTCAGAGCCTGGAGGAATACATCTGGGTTCATATGATTTGAAGTTGATGGCCGCATCCAGCTCTTATTACGATGTGGAACTGCTCACATTTACGTACGGCGGCGATTGTATGGGCCGCCTGCCGGATGGCCGGGCGGTGTTTGTTCCTTATACCCTTCCCGGCGAATGGGCGCGGGTGGAGCTGGTTGAAGAAAAACGAAGTTATGCCCGTGGGAAACTCCTGGAGGTGCTCAAGCCTTCGCCGGATCGAATTTCGCCCCGCTGTGTCCATTATCGTATCTGCGGCGGATGCCACTACCAACATATGGACTATCCGCACCAGTTAAAAGTTAAACAGGATATTGTCCGGGACAGCCTCAAAAGAATCGCCGGCATCGCCGACCCACCGGTGGCTTCGGTCCATCCATCGCCAGCTCCATGGAATTATCGCAATTCTATTGCTTTTCATCTCGATTCAGACGGGAAGGTTGGGTACCTGGAAGCCGCAAGCAACAAGGTCGTTTCCATCCGGGAGTGTCATTTACCCGAACAACCCATCAACGAAACATGGCCCCAGCTCGAATTCGAGCCGTTGATCGATTTGCAGCGGGTTCATTTGCGGCTTGGCAGTGGTGATGAATTGTTATTGGGATTGGAAAGCAGCGATCCACAGCCACCTGAATTTAGCGTCGATATCCCCCTTTCAGCCGTTCATCTAGGTCCGGCCGGACGTTTGATCCTGGCTGGTGAAGATTACCTGGTCATGGAGGTGCTTGGCAAGCCCTTCAAAGTCCGTGCCGATTCATTTTTTCAGGTCAACACCCTGCAGGCTGAGGCGATGCTGCAGTATTTACTTGCTGCCCTTCCACCGAATCCATCCGCTGCATTTTTGGACATTTATTGCGGGGTGGGAATATTTACTGCCTTTCTTGCTCCCCGTTATGCGCGCTGCCTTGCGATCGAAGGCTCACCGAGCGCCTGCGACGATTTTGTCGAAAACCTGGACGAATACGAAAACGTAGAACTCTACGTAGGGCCAGCCGAAGAGGTTTTGCCCCGCCTGCAGGTTAAAGGTGGGGTGGCTGTTATCGACCCGCCCCGAGTGGGCATGGAACGGGCGGCGTTGGATGCTTTGCTAGAGATTGCCCCTGAGGTCATCGCGTATGTGTCGTGCGACCCAGCTACCATGGCCAGGGATGTCAAACGGCTTGTGGCAGGTGGGTATCAAATCAATTCGGTGAAGCCTTTCGATCTCTTCCCGCAAACCTACCATATAGAGTGTATTGTCTTGATGAAACGTGTAGAAAGTAATTAACCCCCATCGTGCAGTACTAAAGGGCACAAAGGGCTTTCCAGTGTTGGCTGCAACTAAATTCTTAACTAATCTTAATCTTATACGAATTGACGGTTTTAATTTCGAGCTATATACTTAGAAATATAATTTTATATATAGAAATACATAGATATGGTTAACCCTTTTTCTTCGAAAAAACAAAAAACCTGGATAAACCTGTCCGAAGCAGCAGATATTCTTGGGGTTCATTTCACTACCTTAAGGCGATGGGCGGATGCGGGGAATATTGAGTGCATGCGCACCCCCGGTGGTCGCCGGCGGTTCAGAACAGAAGTGATCAATCAATTTCTTCAACCTCACCAGCAAACCCCTATTTCAAATTTACCATCAGAAATCGAACACCGCCTGATCAACCATACTCGCCGGGATTTAAAGAAATTGAATTCCAACACTGAAACCTGGATGGTTCAATTCAACGATGACCAGAAGTTGCAATTCCGCCAGACAGGTAGCCGATTAATAGCCCTCTTGATGCAATATTCCAACCGAGCGGAAAATGGAGGGGCCTTTTTGGAGGAAGGAAAACGACTCTCCGCCAGTTATGGCATCGTGTGTTACCAAGCGGATCTTCCTGTTACCCATACAATCCAGGCGTTCTTATTTTTTCGGCGGTCAATTTTAGATGCAGTTCATGAAACAGGTTTCATGGGTGAAATTAACGACGCAGGAAGTCACCAACTTTATCAGAGAGTATCCTTTTTCTTCGATGAGATGCTCATAACTCTTGTAAGTCAATATTTCTTGATATCGACAACGAATTCCCAATTCCATTCACGGTAATGGTTCCGATGCAGCTTATTCGCCAGCCAAAGTTTAATTTACAGCAAAGACCCTTCATGGTCATTTGGGAGACAACCCAGGCATGTGATCTGGCCTGCAAGCATTGTCGGGCCGAATCTCAGAATGATCACAATCCCTTGGCCCTTTCGTATCACGAAGGCAAGAATTTAGTGGATCAGATCCTTGCTTTTGGAGAACCGCGCCCCTTGTTTATCATGACCGGGGGTGACCCTTTCAAGAGGGACGATATCTTCGACCTGGCTTCGTATGCCTCTGAAAAGAGACTGCCAGTTGCCATATCTCCATCTGGAACTCCGCTGCTCAACCAAACAAACCTTCAAAGACTGAAAGACGCCGGCTGCAAGGTGATCTCGCTCAGCTTGGATGGCTCGAACTCTGATATTCATGATACCTTCAGGGGTGTTCCGGGCTCATTCGACTGGACAGTTAACGGATGGAAAATTGCTCAATCGCTTGGCATAAAGATCCAGGTCAACACAACTGTAACTCGCTATAACTTGATGGATTTACCGGATATCTTTGCCCTCGTACGGCAAATTGGAGTGATGACCTGGAGCGTTTTCTTCTTAGTTCCCACGGGTCGGGGATTGACCGAAGATGAAATAACGCCCCAGGATTATGAAGCGGTGATGAATTTCCTGTACGACGCGTCAAAATTCATTGGGATTAAAACCACCGAAGGACATCACTATAAGCGCATTGTTTTGCAACGGGCTTATCTGGAGGCCAATGGTTTGCCGGTAAAACAATACATAGACATAAACGACACCTATGACGCATTAATGAAAGGTCTAAACCGGGTCGCGCCTATGCCACCTACTCACCACAATCCCGACCGCATCCGGCGTGCGCCTCTGCATGTCAATGCTGGAGATGGGTTTGTATTTATCTCCTTACTGGGTGAGGTTTTTCCGAGTGGATATCTTCCGGTCAGCGCAGGGAATGTGCGGATAACGCCCTTAAGCGAGATCTATCAACTCAGCCCGTTGTTCCGATCCCTTAGAAATAAGGACAGTTTGAAGGGACGCTGCGGAAAGTGTGAATTTAACCCTGTGTGCGGTGGTTCTCGCTCTCGCGCTTATGCGATGACAGGCGATGCATTGGCTGAAGAGCCGTACTGCTCCTACCAGCCCGGTACATTTCCATTCAGTCGCGAAATTCCAGAACTATGTGGAGTGTAATTTAGACTAAATCCGTGCGACAACTGATATTTGACGAATGATTTACCTGGAGGTCATTTACTATGCCAGACTTATTTCTATGTCACTTTGCTGGCCTGCAATACACCGAACGCTATTGGGCTTTCTCAGGCGATGAACGCCAACAACTGGCCAACAACCTCGGTGCTGAACTTCAGGTAAGGTTGCCGCATCATGCTCTTTACCAGGTTTTTCCGGCAAGGAGTGAAACGGATCTCTTCCTATGGAGTTCGTTTTTAGTCACAACGGCGGACCAACCTGCCAGGATTTTTGAAACCATTGCCAGGCAGCTCAATCCACATAGAGCGTATCTACGGCCTGCCCATTTTTACTGGGGCTTTACCCGCCCTTCCGATTATTCAAAAGCAAAATCCAGTCAGGAAATCGACCCATTAAGTTCGGATCACAAGAAATATCTGATTGTGTATCCGTTCACCAAGACGACCGATTGGTATCGCTTTGGCCGCGATACCCGCCAGGGAATGATGAATGAGCATATTCGGATCGGGCACCAATACCCACAGATCTCTCAACTATTGCTCTATTCGACCGGTCTTCAGGATCAGGAATTCATTGTGGCTTATGAAACGGACGACCTACCGTCCTTTTCAGCTCTCGTCTCCGAATTGCGCACGAGTGACGCGCGCCAATATACTCTGAGTGACACACCCATATACACTGCCGTGCATCATCCCACCCAGGACACCTTGAATCTTTTTATTTGAGGCGCATCTATGATTTCAAGAGCAGTTTTAATGATGGCCTACGGCGGTCCGGGATCCCTGGAGGATGTTGAGCCGTATTTGCTTGATGTGCGCGGCGGTCGGGCGACCTCTTCTGAGCTAGTGGAGGAAATAAAAGCTCGCTATGCCGCCATTGGCGGTAAATCTCCCCTGCTGGAAAACACCCGGGCCCAGGCCAAAGCACTCGAGGAATCTTTAAACCTGAGCTCCAATGAGGATTCATACAAATTATTTGTAGGAATGCGCCATTGGTTCCCTTACATCCGCGAAGCGGTCGTGGAAATTATGCATGCCGGTTTCCAGCAAGTAAGTGCTATTTGCATGACTCCTTACTTTTCCAGGATGAGCACCCAGGCATACTTTGACCAGCTTGATCAGGCCATGGAAACTTGTGAAAAAGCAGAAGGAATTATCCTGCCGCAGGTTATAAAAATTCATCCATGGTATTCCAATCCATTGTTCATCCAGGCATTGGCAGAAAAGCTGGAGAAAGGAATTAGGCAGTTCCCCGAGGTGAAAGGGGCGGATGGGATGATCGTTTTTACCGCCCACAGCCTGCCCGCCGCAATCATCGACCAGGGCGATCCGTATGAACAGCAGCTTCGAGAGACCGCGCGGTCGGTAGCCGTGCAATTGGATATTCCGAATCACCGTTGGGAATTTTGTTACCAGAGCGCAGGGGCCAGAAACACGCGCTGGCTGGGGCCTTCCCTCGAAGAGACGCTGGCCAGGCTGGCGAAAGAGAAAACCAATAACGTGTTGGTCGCCCCGATTGGATTTGTCTCTGATCATGTCGAAATCCTTTTTGATATAGATATCGAAGCCAGGGAGCAGGCACAGGCAGCCGGCATTCATCTGGAACGGACGGAAACCCTCAACGCATCCCCCGGATTCATCGAGGCTCTCGCACAAATCATCAAACTTGGAGGCAAGCAGTGAACTTCGCCGCAGGGGAGCAAGCGCTCAAAATCGCAATCATCGGTGGAGGAATTTCAGGATTAGCTGCCGCCTACACCATTCAGGAAACATCCAGAGCAAAAAACCTGAATGCCACGGTTTATCTGATCGAAGCAGAAAACCGGCTGGGTGGCAAAATCCTCACCGAGCAGGTGGATGGTTACACGATTGAGGGCGGGCCGGACTGCTTCTTGCGCCAGAAGCCATGGGCAGCACAATTGGCCAGCAGGATTGGCCTGCAGAGTAACCTGATCGGGACTAATGACGAGCAGCGGAAAGTCTATGTGGTCAATAAGGGCAAGCTGGTTCCACTGCCCGACGGCGTCATGTTGATCGTTCCAACGCGGATCATGCCTTTCGCTCTGTCCCCTCTTATTTCCATCCCTGGAAAGATCCGCATGGGCCTTGACCTGCTGGTCGCGCCCTTTAACGGTGAGGGCGACGAGAGTATCGGTGATTTTGTCCGCCGCCGTCTGGGCAAGGAGGCATTGGAGAAGATCGCTGAACCGCTCCTTTCCGGCATTCATGTCTCCGATCCGGAAAAGCAGAGTTTGCTGGCGACTTTCCCCCGCTTTCGGTCATTGGAGAAAAACCACGGCAGCCTGATTCAGGGAATGTGGAAGGAACGCAAACAGGCAGCCAAGAAGAAACCGATCAGTGAAATCGGGCCGACTTCGCTTTTCCTCTCGCTGCGGAGCGGCTTGAGCCAGATGGTCGATCAGCTTGAAACATCCTTACAAGAAGTGCAATTACTTTGTGGGCAGCGGGTGATACGCCTGGATCGGCAGGCAAAAGCCGGTTATTGTTTAGCTCTCTCCGGGCACACGCCTTTGGAAGTGGATGCCGTGATTTTGGCTATCCCGGCCCATGATGCTTGTGTTTTAGTCGAGAGCTTTGCCCCGCAGATTGCCGCTGAGCTTAAAAAGATCCGCTATGTATCCACTGCTACGATCTCACTGGCCTATCGGAAATCGGATATCCGCCGCCCGTTTTCGGGTTTCGGATTCGTCATTCCAAGCAAGGAAAAACGGGATATTTCCGCCTGTACCTGGACCTCGATCAAGTTCAATCATCGGGTGCCGGAAGATACCATCCTGCTACGCTGCTTTGTCGGCGGGCCGGGCAAAGAGGAAATGGTTTCCCTCTCTGATGAAGAGATGATAGCGGTTGTCCGGCGGGAGCTTATAGCGCTGATGGGTTTGGATGCTGAACCCATTCTTACCCGCATCTACCGCTGGGAAAAAGGTAACCCACAATATGACGTGGAACACCTTACCCTCGTGAGGCAGATTTTTGACCTATGCCAGGAAATCCCTGGTCTCTATTTAACCGGCAGCGCGTATGAAGGGGTAGGGATTCCGGATTGCATCCGCCAGGGGCAGCAAGCCGCTGAAAAAGTGATGGTTTTTCTAAGTGAAACAAAAGCAGAAATACGACTTTAGGATGATGGAATTTCAGCCATGCACCTGATCTGTTTGAGCGTTTCACATCACACCACGCCGCTTGAGCTGCGTGAAAGTCTGAGCCTGACTTCAGATAGGATCGACAGCGCTTTATCGAAATCCCCAATTCGGGAGGGTAGTTTTGAACCGATCCTCGAGATGGTTTTCCTTTCCACTTGCAACCGGTTAGAAATTTATGCTTTGGTGTCTTTAACCCAAGCGATGAATGAAAATTCGAAAACAATTTTTCAACCTGTTTTGACCTATCTTCGCGAGGTGTTGGAGATTCCAACGGATCTTATCGAAACCCATTTTCGCTCCTATACCGGAAATTCAACGGTCGAACATCTCTTCCAGGTGACCGCGGGGCTGGATTCCATTGCCATTGGAGAGGCTCAAATCTTAGGTCAGGTCTCGCAGGCACTGGACATTGCGCTCCAGACCAACAGCGCCAGGCAGGTTCTGGCTTCACTGTTTAGGTCAGCCATTCACGCCGGGAAACGAGTTCAAAACGAGACGGATATCGGCCGCCGCCCCATCAGCATCTCCTCTATCGCTGTTCATCTTGCCGAAGCAACCCTGGGGTCGCTGACCAATAAACAAATTATGGTCATTGGCACGGGGAAAATGGGCGGATATGCAATTACATCCTTGAGGGAGCGTGGCGTTCAACAAATCATCCTCGTCAACCGCACCTATCAACGTGCAACTGAATTGGTTGCGAAATATGGCGGGGAAGCACTACCTTTCGAGACCATGCTGGATGGTTTGTACGAAGCTGATGTTGTATTCACTTCAACTGCCGCACCGCAACCAATCCTT
>JGI24109J20143_1000078_pt1 | contig 20971 bp, 15 predicted proteins | sample Subbio11_8B_AprC_FD_20143 | JGI IMG/M metagenome (IMG submission 20143) | reverse complement strand
GGAAGGGTTGGCGGGTTTGCTCCACCGGGGTGACAACCGGCAGTCGATCGTCTGGCAGCGGTTCCGGCTGGCAGGCGGTCAAAAATACACTACCGCAGGCCAATAAAAACAGGAATAGCAGAATTCGTTTGCGCATCGATAACCGTTGCTTTGGTTTGAAAATAAGGTCTCTATTGTACCTTTAATCGAATTCGGTTGGCAGATGTGGGCTGCGCAGGTGTTCAAACAGGCGCAAGATTTCTTCGCGGGTTGTCCGCGCTTCCGAGAGGGGCGGAATTTCGTCTTCGGATACCCATTCGACGCCCGCGGTTTCAATACTCAACGCCGGTTCACCACCCAGAAGCTCGCACAATACGAAAATTTTATATAGGTGGAAGATGTAGGGCGGATGGCCATGGATGTCGGCATTGCGGTCGAAAAGTGCTAAAATTTTTATGGCCTTTACTTCATATCCGGATTCTTCGCGCACCTCGCGCTCAACTGCCAGGCTGAGCGGCTCGCCAACGTCCACCCAGCCGCCCGGCAAGGTCCAGTTGCCATCCACCAGTTCTTTGACCAGGAGTAACTTGGCGTCCCGAAAGACGACTCCGCGTGCATCCAGCTTGGGTGTGGCGTACCCGGCTTCCTTTGTGTACAAGCTGTGGATGTGGTCGAAGTCGGCCTGTCCGTATTCAGCCAACAAACGGGCTGCCAGCTCGCGCAGGGCTTTGTAGCGCTCGATATCGAATGGATTTTGGCTGTAAGCCAGGCCGTTTTGGGCCAATGCCTGGATCTGCTGTACCCAACCCAACCATTTGGGAGTGGTCATGGGTCACCTTTTTGTAAGGAATGTGCAACCCTAATTGTACCCGCACATTTAAGGTTTATGCGAAACGAACCAAAGGATTGGAGCCCTGTTTAACCTTGCCGCCACCAGGGTGGTGGTAACAGGCGCACTCCCTTCTGTAAGCACGAGACCGTGAGGGCTTTCTTTAGTGAATGGGTACCGGGCGCGCGTCGCGCGGTGACTGCACCACCACGGTGTTTAAATCGAAGCTGCCAAGGATTTGGATCACGTTCTGCATATTAAAATCGGCGCGCTTTTGAAAGATCCATACCGGCGGGTGGTCGTAAACGCTGAAGGCTTCTTCGGCAGCAAAAAAGTTGAAATTGAAGACCGGCAGGGCGGGCGGTTGGTTCCAACCCAACCTTCCACCGACATCCGAGATCCATAATGGACCAAGGTTAAGCGGTGCCTCGAACTGTGCGACCAGATCGAAACCTAACCGCCCGTCGAAGAGCGCCCGGTAGTATTCGATGGTCATCGGGTAAGTAAGCTGTAAACGAGAGGTGCTCCAGATGCCGCGCTGGCTGGGCAAGATGATGTAATCCACTTCCGCCAGGCGCTGGTAGAACATCTGGCGTTTGTTTTCATCGTCGTACCAGCGCACTTCCATCGTCACACCCCGATAAAAATCGCCGAATGGGTTGTAACCAGCATGGGGGACCGGCAGACCTTCATCCCAGTTTTCGTTGGAGATGACGACCCGGTTGAGTATGAGCGGGTACTGAGCGCGGTTAACCAGGGTGAGGATATAGGGTTTCCCTTGTTCGATTTGTGCGCCGCCAAGGTTGGCGACTACCTCGGTGTGGGTTTGGGTCACTGAGGATGGCGGCACCCGGAGGTTGACCCGCTCAAGCTCCAACCCTCCTTCTCCCGCCAGGCTGAGGATGACACTGAGCGGCGCGTCTGAGCTGCCAGGGTTGTTGACCCTTGGAAGAGTCAGACTGGCTACCTGACCGGTAGTCTGGGCAGCAAAATGAAAAGTGTAGTGCTGGTTTGGCTCGAGGGGCAGCCCAGCCGGCGCGCCGACCGGCTGGAAAATGGTTCCGGTTGCGGTGCGAATTTCAAGGTGGAGCGGCGCGGGGATGTTCTGATAGATCCATTCCGAGGCACGGATGCGGGTGTGATCCTGCCCATAGACGGCAGCCGTAAACGCGTGTGTATACGTAAAGGTTCCTGCCAACACCAGGGCAGCGGTCAACCCGGCCAGGGCGGTGTTCCATGCCCGCCGGCGGGAAGATTGGCAGGCTTTACGCCACCAGTCCAGCAGCAGCCAGGCCGCCAGCAGGCACAAAAGGGGGTAGATCGGTAAGAAGTAGCGCATGGCTTTAACCCACCGGGTACCCATAAACAAGAAGTACCCGCCGATCCAGACCAAGGGCAGCAGGTGCGCGCGCCAATACAACCCTGTACGAAGCACCTGCCAGCTTGCCCGGGCGAATCCAGCCCAGGCTGTCAACCCGAGGGGTAAGCCCATTCCCCAAACGACCATGTTCATGAGTGGAAAGAGGATCGCCGGTCTGCTGGCCCATTGCTCACCCGGCGGCCCACCGCCAATTCCCTGCGATTCCATCGCGGCGACCTCCATGCTGTCCAACCAGTCGGGGTTGAGGTGGAAGGTCAGCAAGGTTGTGTCACCGCTGATTGCCCGAAAAGTCATCGGTTGGGTCAGCCGAAAAGTAAGGANCGACACCAACCCGCTTAACACCATTAACCCGGCCGCGATGGCGGCGATGCGGGTCAGATCGTCACGGCGGCGCAATTTGAGATCGGCGATACTGATGAAGGCTGCCGGCAGGAGCATCCCAGCCAGGGGCAGCAGGTTGACCCTGCAGGCCATCGCCATGCCAAAGCTGACCCCAAAAAAGATAAACCAGCCCGCTATTGCCCATACCGGATGGTAGGGTTGGGTCTTGACCGGTGATTCACCCTCCGCAACTGCGGAAGTTGGCCGGGCAGCGGCTGGGTGCTGGGCAATGCGCACGCAGCAATACAGGGCTGCCATGCTGAATAAAGTGCCAAAATTGTCAACGGTCATGAAATGCGACTGCTGGATTTGCATTACCGCCAGGCTTGAAAAAGCCGCCCCTAGCAGCCCAACCCGGTGACCGTACAAACGCCGCCCTGTAAAGTAAAGCAGCAGGACTGCCAGGGAATCTGCAAGCGCTGAAAGCCGCCGGCCGAGGATCCGTAGTTCGCCGTACCCGGTGTTGCCGGTCATTTCGGCGGCTGTGCGGATCAGTATCATCGGCCACTGACCCCAACGCATGCGGTTGTCCGGTCCGCTGGCAGTTGGCTGGCCATCGATATCATACTTATGATAGGGGCTGATCGGCGAAAGTCGGGTATTAAAGTACTCGTCCAGGCTTTGCGGCATATACAACACGGTTAAGGTATTGGTCAGGCCGTACTCGTCGGGATGAAGCTGGGCGTCGCTGTTCCAGTTGACCCAGGCAAAGCGGAAGATCAGGCCGGCCAGGATGGCTGCGGCCAATACCAGGTCGATTGAAACCGTTAACCAACGGGGATGGGTAGTGGAGAGGGGTCGTAGATTTGTCATCGGTTTTGAATGGGGCGCTGGAATTTGATTTCTGGATTATAACCCAGACCAGGGCACTCGCCTCACATCAAGATATTCTCCTTTACTCTGAGGTCTTTAAAGCGTGAATCCATCCTCCGACTCATATTTTCCGTGGGAGGGTTCAGGCCGCACGCCCGCCTGATTGGCATAGAATTTGCATCCCATCCCAATGGGTGTATTAACAAGCGACAATTGGTCGGATGCCTGGCAGGCAAGGGGAATTATTTCCTATGGGCACAAACCCATTAATTTCAAAAGCGTAAACAAACTGTCAGGTCAACCGAGATCGATTGGTATTACACTTAAAACGCCTGGGTTGAATTTTTATAAAGATACCCAGCCCTTACAGATGGTGGCGGGTGATCAGATTGAAGAGCAGCCTATGAATAAAAAAATACTCTGGCGCGGTTTAGGGATAGCCGGGATCGTGTTCCTGGCGGCCGGGATGTTCTCTTATCACATCTGGCAGCAAGCCGACCAGAATTTACGTTCCGGTATTTTGCGCCAGGCGTACCGTGTAGTCGAGACCATTGATCTGGATTATCTACAAACCCTCTCTGGCACACGAACAGACCAACAACTGCCCGAGTACGAATACCTCAAACGCCAGTTGATCCGCACCCGCCAGGTCTTCCCGGAGAGCCGCTTTCTGTACCTGATGGGTCAAAAAGCGGATGGGGATGTCTTTTTCTATATCGATTCAGAACCGCCTGGATCTGCGGAGGAATCCTTTCCTGGGGATATCTACACAGATGTGACCGGCCCACTATTGAAAGCCTTTTCGGAGAGCCAGGCGGGCATCGATGGGCCAATGAGCGACCAGTGGGGTACCTGGATCAGCGCGCTGGTGCCGATCAGCGACCCATATAGCGGAGCGGTGCTGGCGGTTTTTGGCATGGATGTGGATGCGGGAGAATGGCGTCAAATGGTCGCCCGCCAGTGTACCGTGCCATTTATTTTGACCGGACTGCTGGCGCTGCTCATCCCTGCTTCATACATCCTGCTGGCCTGGCGCGCCACGCTTCCACCCTTGCATCTCGCCAAATGGCGTTTGAGTAACGCCGAGGCTGCCATCACCCTTGTCTTAGGTCTATTACTGACCAGCCTGATCGCCTGGGAAGCCCACACCAACGAACAACGATCGAGGCAGGGAGCGTTTGAACGGATCGCAGCAGCCCGTTCGAGTTATGTCTTAACCCACCTGAACAACCTGGAGAAATACCAGCTCGAGGGATTGGGGCGCTTTTTCGAAGCCAGCACTTTTGTTAATCGCCAGGAATTTTCCATCTACACTTCGGGGCTGGGTAGCGACCCCGCCATGCAAGCCTGGGGATGGATTCCTGTTGTCGATAGGCGTGACCTGCCCCAGTTCGTAGAAACCGCCCGCCAGGATGGAATGCCCAATTTTAAGGTGTGGGAATTGGATAAAAATGGGCAGCCTATCCCCGCCAGGGAGCGAGACCGGTATTATCCGGTTTTGTATGTAGCTCCACCTGCTGGCAACGAGGTCGTCATGGGTTACGATCAGGGCTCTGAACAGATGAGGCGGAAAGCGATAGAGGAGGCTGCATCCAGCCGGCGGATTACCGCCACCGGCCCAATTACCCTGGTGCAGGAAATCGAAGACCAGATCGGAATCCTTGTTTTCAGGCCGGTATTTGCTAACTCTGCCCAAAATACCCCAACTGGTTTTGTGGCAGCCGCCTTGCGTATGGGGAACTTGCTGCAGGTGGCGCTCGGTCCAAGGTATGGATTGGAGATTTCAGTCTTCCTGGAGTTGTACTACGTAGAGTCCGGAGGCGAACCCATTCTGTTAGCCGGTAACACCCCGCAGGAGATGACTGCTGCGCATTTTGAAGGACAACTGCACAGCCGCCCTTATGCGGACTTCCAATTTGTCCAACCTGTTCACGCCTTCGGTAACGTTTTTACCCTGGTGGCTCACCCCGGCCCTTTGTTTAACCAGATCTACCCGCAACGGGCAGGATGGAGTACAACGCTTTTCGGCATCATAACCACAGGACTTTTAACCCTGTTAACGAATGTCTTGGTCTCACGCCGAGAGAAATTGACCCAACTGGTGGCAGAACGCACAGCCGAGCTGGCGCAGAGCGAAGCCGATTATCGCGAGTTGTTCGAGGCGGAATCGGATGCGATCTTCCTGATCGATAAACAGAGCGGGAAGGTCTTACAGGCTAACCGGGCTGCAAGTTTTCTTTATGGATATTCCCATGCCGAACTTGTGACGCTCAAGGTTACGGACTTTCAGGAAAAATCGAAAAAAACCCCGAAAGCAGCTCAGGAAGATCCCTCAGACCAGGAGAAAACCATCACAATTCGGTTGGATTGGCATAAGCGCAAAAATGGCACGATCTTCCCGGTGGAAATCACAATCAGTTTTTTTGAGCGAAAAGGCATGCCGGTATATATTGCCGCCATCCGTGATATCACCAAGCGAAAAATGGCGGAAAAAACCATGTTGTTGCAAAGCACTGCGCTTCAATCAACAGCCAATGCTATCGTCATTACCGACCGCCGGGGGCGGATTGAGTGGGCCAACCTTTCGTTTTCAATCTTGACCGGCTATTCGCTGGCGGAAGCTATGGGCGAGAACCCTGGTGATCTCGTGAAATCCGGTGCCCACGATCTGCGATTTTACCAACACTTGTGGGATACCATCCTGTCTGGTAAAACCTGGTCCGGCGAATTGTTGAACCGCAAGAAGGATGGCAGCATTTACAACGAACAAATGACGGTCACGCCGGTAAAGGCGAACGGCGCCGAAATTACCCATTTCATCGCCATTAAGCAAGACATCACGGAGCAAAAAAAACGTGAACATGAATTGGAATCTCTCGCGGCGGTGAGCGAGGCATTGCGCAGCGCTTCAACCCGCACCGATCTGCTTACGATGGTTGTAGACCAATTGGTCGTTCTTTTAAACACGGATGGGGCCGCCCTGGTTCTGCGAGATACCCACACCGGAGAGTCCGGTGTTGAGGCCATTCGTGGAGAATTCATGAAGGAGCTGCGCGAGCACCTATTGTCGGGTACGGGGAACTTCGGTCAGATATATGAGACCGGGACTCCTTTTGTAACTCAGGAACTTACTAATGAAGAGGGAGTTGCCTGGTCAGGTGAGTTGGAGGGGATGCATGCCGTGGCTGGCGTGCCATTGATTGTTAGAACGCAGGTTATTGGAGCGCTGTGGATTGAGCGCCAAGGTGCCTTCGACCCGGCTGAAATCCGACTGCTGACCTCCATCGCTGATATGGCTGCCAACGCCATTCATCGGGAAACCTCGCGTGAGGAGACCATCCAGCAGTTAGAACGGCTGGCTACCTTGCATTCGATGGATCAAATGGTCATTGGTGGTTTGGATTTAAAGGTGATCCTTAAGTTCATCATCGACAAGGTCGCAACCCATTTAAATGTTGAGGCGGTCGCAGTCCTGTTATTTAACCCGCACACGCAGCAATTGGAATTTGCGGATGGGCGCGGTTTTTGGACGAACGCAATCGAAACAACCCACTTGGGTATTGGTGAAGGGATGGCTGGCGCGGTTGCAGGGGAGCAAAAAACACTCTACCTCCCGGATCTGGCCTCAAGTACATTATCACTCCCCCCCATCATCCTTAATGAAGGTTTTGTTTCCTACTTCGCCACACCTCTGGTCGTCAAGGGACAGGTCAAAGGCGTGCTCGAAGTTTTTCAACGCAACCGGATCGACCCGGGATCTGGTTGGGTAAACTTTTTTGAATTATTGGCCGGGCAGACTGCCATTGCCATTGATAACGCGCAACTTTTCGAAGGCTTGCAGCGGTCTAACCAGGAACTGTCCCTGGCTTACGACGCAACCATCGAGGGCTGGTCGAGGGCGATGGATTTACGTGATAACGATACCGAAGGGCACACCCAAAGGGTGACCGAACTGACCATCCGCTTAGCCCGCGCGGCGGGGGTAAGTGAAAAAGAAATTGTCCATATGCGACGCGGGGCACTCCTCCACGATATGGGCAAACTGGGTGTTCCCGACAGTATCTTGCTCAAGCCTGGCCCACTGACCGAAAGTGAATGGGAGATCATGCATACCCATCCGCTACTGGTGTATGAGATGCTCGCCCCGATTGCCTACCTGCGCCCGGCTCTCGATATTCCCACCTACCACCATGAAAAATGGGATGGTTCCGGTTACCCGCGTGGAATTAGGGGCGAACAGATCCCCCTTGCGGCCCGTATTTTTGCCGTGGTGGATGTGTTCGATGCTTTGATTTCTGAGCGTCCATACCGTCCGGCATGGTCCAAAGAGGCGGCAATTGCATATATCTGTACCAGCAGCGGCACCCATTTTGACCCGCAGTCCGTTGACTTGTTCTTGAAATTGATCGAAGAAGACCAGGTCCGCAGCGAAGAACAACTGCCCGGGTCATGAAATCTTTGTGGGTCGCACCGGATCGTAAACCGGTCAAACATCCATCTATTGGCGCAAGACTCTCAATAGCAGCGTTCGCCCGACGGTGATACAATAACTCAAGCGGATCCACTCGCCCAGGCGGGGATAGTTCGGGACATCTTCCCAATGGGCTGAGCGATTACAATCCATCACCAAAACGTGGAGGGAGTTCCATTGAGCCAGACATTAAAAATTGCTGTTCCGATGGCCGGATTGGGCACCCGCATGCGCCCACATACCTGGAGCAAACCCAAGCCGCTGATCGCCCTGGCTGGAAAGACCGTGTTAGATTTCGTCCTCGAGCAGTTCAATTCACTGCCAGGCAGCCTGGAAGTAGAATATATCTTCATCATTGGTCCTAACCAGCGCGAACAGGTCAATGCCCACATGCAAGCCCGCCACCCAGAGAAGAAGGTCCATTATGTCATCCAAGAAGTGATGCGCGGGCAATCGGATGCCCTTTACCTGGCGCGCGAATATTTAAGCGGGCCGATGTTAATGGCCTTTTCGGACACACTGATCGAGACCGATCTTTCTGACCTGGACAAGATCGAAGCCGATGGTCTGGCCTGGGTGTGCCCGGTCGAGGACCCTCGCCGTTTTGGGGTTGCAGTTGTTGGCGCTGACGACCGGATAGTCAAACTGGTTGAAAAACCGAAGGATGTGAGCAACAACCTGGTGGTCGTAGGGTTTTACTATTTCAAACAGGCTCAAGATTTGATGACTGCCATCGAGGAACAGATGCGCGCCAATATTACCCTGAAGAACGAGTTCTTCCTGGCAGATGCGGTCAATATCCTGATTGAAAAAGGTGCCGAGCTGCGCACCCGCCAGGTAAAGATCTGGCTGGATGCCGGCCTGCCCGCGGCGGTGCTGGAAACCAACCGCCACCTGCTCGAAAACGGGTATGACAACTCTGAGGAAGCCAAAAAGCGTGAAGGCGTAGCCATCATCCCGCCGGTGTATATTCACCCCTCCGCCAAAATCACCAGTGCGGTGATCGGCCCGTACGTTTCGATCGACCGTGATTGCCAGCTAGAAGAAGTGGTGATCAGCAATTCAATCTTGGACGTAGGGACAATGGTGAGCAAGACGGTGTTTTCCGATTCGCTTTTAGGGCGGCATGTTCAAGTGGAAGGCAAGTCTGAACAATTCAATTTGGGTGACCATTCGTGGCTGAAAAAATGAGCGATCCGGTCGAATGCCACTCTGGGCATGAGTATGCCGAGCGCCCGACAGCCCTGTATTGGCAGGGTGAACGCCTGGAGGTTAAATTAATTGAGGACCGTTGGCGTATCCCAGGCGGTAAAGGTTTTCGGGTACAAGTGGCTAATGGCCGGCGCTTCGAGCTGTTTTACGGCGAACTTTACGACGAGTGGCGGATCAATGAACTCTAATTTTTGACTTCAACGGTGATGAGGGACAAAAAGTAATGACGATTATCGTACCAACCATTGAGCAAGTTCAAGGAGCTAAAATGCGAGAGACGTATATTTCACAGCGGGTTGCCTGCCTGAAGCCCTCCGGAATTCGTAGGTTTTTTGATATCGCAGCCACCATGCAGGACGTTATCTCGCTGGGAATCGGAGAACCGGATTTTGATACCCCCAAACCGGTGGTCGAAGCCGGGATTCGCGCCCTACAGCAAGGGCGCACCCATTACACCTCCAATGCGGGCATCCTTGAGCTGCGCAAAGCATTGGCTGCCAACCTGGAGCGGTTGTACGGTATCGGCTACGACCCCGACTCAGAGGTGGTGATAACGGTTGGCGGATCGGAAGCGCTGTACCTGGCTGCCACTGCCCTGCTCGATCCAGGCGATGAAGTGATCATCCCAACCCCGTGTTTTGTTTCGTACCAGGCGGAAGTTTTTTTGGCTGGAGGCGTGCCGGTCGAGATCCCCTGCCGGATGGAGGATAACTTCGACGTTGACCCGAAACGGATCGAGGCAGCTATCACTCACCGCACCAAAGCTATTTTGCTTGGTTTTCCCAACAACCCGACCGGGGCGGTGGCTTCCCGAGAGCGCCTGCTCGAAATTGCCCGAATCGCTGAGAAATATGACCTGATTGTGATTTCTGACGAGATTTACGACCGCCTGGTGTACGGTGGTCACACGCACGTTTGTTTCCCGTCCCTGCCGGGTATGCGCAAGCGCACCGTATTGCTGGGCGGTTTTTCGAAAGATTATGCGATGACCGGCTGGCGGATCGGCTATGCCTGCGCCCCAACGGAGATCTTAAAAGGCCTGGTGCGCGTGCACCAGTATACTGTTATGTCCGCGCCAACCATCTCTCAGGATGCCGCGGTGGTAGCCATTGCCGACCGTGACGAATCGGTGATGGCGATGGTGGAGGAATACGACCGCCGCCGGAGCTTTATTGTGCCCGAATTAAACCGGATTGGATTGCCAACCTTTGAGCCAAAGGGCGCATTTTATGCATTTCCAAAAGTGGACGTGACCGGGCTGACGGATGAAATATTTGCCCAACGCCTGTTGCAGGAGGAAAAAGTCGCCATTGTGCCAGGCAACTCGTTTGGCGCTGGAGGCGAGGGCTTTTGCCGTTGTTCTTATGCCACCGCATACGAAAAAATTGAAGAAGCTTTGCGCCGCATCGAACGTTTTGTGAGCAGGTTATAGGCTGAGTGGTATGGGTTTCAGGTAACATCCAGCGCAGGATGGCCGGGCGGAATACCAACCGGCGCATACCACCCAACTCGACCCAAAAACAAAACGTTGGGTTTTGGGTAACGACCCTAACCCTTCACCCACTGCAAAATCCCCAAAACCCAACCTACTGCTTGCAATTTTTTTCGGCATTGATTACCGGATGCGATTCTGGTTACAATTGGATTACAGGGTAAGCCCTGGCACCCCTTTCCATATTTATCCTACCACCAGGAGGGCATGAAATGACCAAAATCATGCGCTGGGGATTGCTCAGCACCGCCAGGATCAACCAGACCTTGATCCCGCCGATTCGGGCAGCCAGGGGCAGCCAGCTTTTGGCGGTAGCCAGCCGCGACGAAGCCCGCGCAAAAGCCTACGCTGCGGAATGGAACATTCCGCGCGCCTACGGCAGCTACGAGGCATTGCTGGCCGATCCTGACATCGATATCCTCTACAACCCTTTACCCAACCACCTGCACGCCGAATGGAGCCTCCGTGCTGCCCAGGCCGGTAAGCATGTTCTGTGCGAAAAACCGCTGGGGTTGAGTATTCAGGAGGTGGATCAGCTTATTCAGGCTGCCATCGTATATAAGGTGGTGATTGCCGACGCCTTTATCTACCGCCACCACCCGCTGACCGATCAAGTTCTGCAAAGGGTCGCAGGTGGGGCTATCGGCGAGGTTCGCCATATGTATGGCATTTTTACCTTTCGTCTCGATCGTCCCACCGATATCCGCTGGCTGCCGGAGTACGGCGGCGGCAGCCTATGGGATGTGGGCTGCTACCCGGTTAGTTACATTCGGATGGTGATGGGCGCTAACCCGGTCGAGGTGAGTGGCTGGGCCGATCTTGCTCCAACCGGTGTGGACCTTTCATTTTCAGGTAATCTGCGCTTTGCCAGTGGCGCTACGGCGCAAATATATTCGAGCTTTGGCTCGCCATATTCGGCGCGGATCGAAATTCATGGATCGCGGGGTTCGTTGGTTTCGGACAGTCCTTTCCGGCCGGCCAAAAAACAACCCTGGTTGTTGGTTCAGGATGGGAAGGTCGAAAAAGTGAGCAGCCCGATGCCGATGCATGCCCTGGGAGAGGTGGAGGATGTTTTGTGCGCCGCTCGCGGTGAGAGGCCGCAACGATTGCCCCTGGCAGAGAGCAGAGATAACATTCAAACCCTTTCGGCACTCTATGAATCGGCGCGCCAGGGCAAGAAAATAGGTTTGAGTTGACTTTGATATTTCTTCTTTCGAGGTTGTTTTAGTCTTGCCGGAGCATTACGGATGGAATCCGAATTCCCTCTGATCATGTACGGCATAATGCTGCTGATCTTTTTATTAGCGGGTTCTTTGTTCTTTGGGGTGCGGATTGTGCGCCGCACCAGCCAGGATAAAAAAGAACAAGCCCAAATCTTGGGGTTTGAGCCCTATCAGCAGCCAACCGACCACCTTCTTCGGCGGTTCAGTCAGGTATTTAACCGCAGCGCCCTTCGCCTCGAAATGGAGAATGTGTTTTATCGCGAACGCGGCGGTGTGGATACCTATTTATTCGCCTTACGCGATATCAACAACAGTGAGGCCTTTTGGTTCGCCGATGATGGCGTAATGATCGTATCGCAAAACTTGGCCCTGCCCCGTTTCGTCCTATTTTCGCGAGTGGATACCCTGCTCGCATCCGGTAGGTTTATGGATCGTGTCTTCCCAAGGGCAGTCTTGTGGCGGATCGGGCGGACAGGACAAAAGATAGTGCGCTTCCCTGAATCGGCCTGGTTCGAGAAAAATATGATGGTTACCGCAGAGGACGAGGATGCCGTTCGGAAGCTGCTTACCCCGGTACGGAGGAGTAAATTGGCTCAATATGCTGTCGGTCATGAATTCTTCGCCAGCGGCGATATGTTGGCCGTCCGCCGTATCTCGCAGTCTCAGCCGGCTACACTCGACCAGCTCAGGCAGCAAATTCACAAAGCCTTTATGGTGTACGAAATCCTGTACTGAAGCGCATATGGTAAAATCGAAGCCATTCTCCTGTCCGGACGGTGTCGATGAAATACGAAGTAGTGATTGGGCTGGAAGTCCATGCCGAACTAAAAACCTGCTCGAAAATGTTCTGCGCCTGCCCGGTAGTAGATGCCGCTCGTGTCGAACCGAATAGTGCGGTTTGCCCGGTCTGCGCCGGGATGCCTGGCGCACTGCCGGTGGTTAACCGCGGCGCAGTGGAACTTGGCTTGCGGGCAGCCCTGGCCCTGGAATGCCAAATTGCTCCTACCAGCCTGTTTGCGCGCAAGAATTATTTTTATCCGGATCTGCCCAAGGGTTACCAAATTTCACAATACGAATACCCGATGGCCGAAAACGGCCGGTTGGTGGTCGAGACGGGTAGCGGAGAGCGGTTAATCCGCATCCGGCGCGTTCACCTGGAGGAGGATACCGGCAAACTGACCCACGTCCAAAAGCCGGATGGCGAATCCTATTCGCTGGTCGATCTCAACCGGGCAGGTATGCCGCTGCTCGAAATCGTCTCCGAGCCGGACTTGGGCTCGATTGAAGATGTGCGCGCCTATGCCATGGGTTTACGGGCTGTGTTGCGCAGCGTGGAGGCTAGCTCCGCCGATATGGAAAAGGGGCAGATCCGTTTCGAAGCTAACTTATCTTTGCGCCTGCCAGGACGTCATGAACTCGGCACGCGGGTCGAAATTAAAAATCTGAACAGTTTTCGCGCCTTGGAAAAGGCGATCGCTTTCGAAATCGACCGCCAGGCGGCTGTGCTCACTGCGGGCAAAAAGGTCATCCAGGAGACGCTTGGTTGGGACGAATCGGAGGGGGTGACCATCTCGCAGCGCAGCAAGGAAGAAGCCCATGATTATCGCTATTTCCCCGAACCCGACCTGCCGCCCCTGGTGGTCGAGCCGGAATGGATCGAAGCGATTAAAAATGCCTTGCCGGAACTGCCCCTGGCCAGAAAACGGCGGCTTCAACGGGAACATAACTTATCATCGGCAGAAGCGGCCCTTATGATCAGTGACCCTTCGGGTGCAGATTTCTTCGAGGAGTGTGCCGGGGCAGCCAGGGGTGAAATCGCTGCTCGGACGATCGCCAACTGGATCAGTGGACCGATGTTTGGCTGGCTCAATCACACCGGAGAGCGCTTTGAGCAAGTAAAAATCCAGCCACAGGCGTTGGTAGATCTACTCCACATGCTGGCCCGCGCGCAGATCACCCACAACACCGCCAAATCTGTTCTAAACGAGATGCTGGCCAACGGTCGAAGCGCGGCCGAAATCATCAACGAACGGGGGTTACTCCAGGTATCGGATCCCCAGGTCATCAGCGGAATGGTTACCAGGGTGTTGAATGAAAATCCACGGGAACTAAGCGCCTACTTAAAGGGGAAAGAAACCCTTTCTAACTGGTTCTTCGGACAGGTCATGCGCATAGCTGGTGGTACAGCCAATCCAGAGCTGCTCCGGGTAGAGCTGCAGAAGCAGTTAGATAGAATGAAGACCCATTGATAAGAAATTTCGATTACGACCACGCCAGGTATCATAGCCAACAGGCGATGTTTATCATCTTGACGCAAGGTATAAGGTTTGCTACCCTATTAGGTGTACCAGGCAGGTGGAGCGTAAGCGTGGAATATACCTCAGCCATAGAAAAACTACCTAAGCGAGCATAAGACCGGTGTGCCTGCTTTTTTTTTGCTGATCGATTTCCCTGCCTGAGAAGACAAAACCCATTTTGATCCGATCGATAACTCAGAGGAGAGAACTCAATGGCAGAATCCACCAATGCTTTTGAAATGGCACAGCGCCAGTTCGACCACGTGGCAAAATTGCTCAGCCTGGACCCGCAGGTATGTGAAATCCTGCGCTGGCCGCTGCGTGAGTATTCTTTCCGTATCCCGGTACGGATGGATGACGGCAGCATCCGTGTTTTCCAGGGCTTTCGGGTACAGCATAACGATGCGCGTGGCCCAAACAAGGGCGGCATCCGTTTTCATCCGGCTGAAACCCTCGACACGGTGTGCGCCCTGGCGACCTGGATGACCTGGAAGTGCGCAGTGGTTGATATTCCACTAGGTGGCGGCAAGGGCGGTGTGGTGGTTGACCCGGCCACCCTCTCGACGGCCGAAAAGGAACGCCTGGTGCGCGGGTGGGTGCAGCAGATGTGGAAAAATATCGGCCCGCGCCAGGATGTGCCTGCCCCGGATGTCGGGACAAATCCGCAAATGATGGGCTGGATGATGGACGAATATTCACGCCTGGTGGGTGCTTACACACCCGGAGTCATTACCGGAAAACCTCTGGGTGGCGGCGGTTCGCAGGGCCGCACCGAAGCGACCGGCTATGGGACGATTTATACCGTGCGCGAGGCGATGAAGCACCTCAAGCTCGACCCGAGCAAGTGTCTGACAGCCCTGCAGGGTTTCGGCAATGTCGCCCAGTACGCAGCCATAGGCTTCACCGAACAGCTCGGCGGCAAGGTGACCTGTGTGTCCTATTGGGATCGTGAAGACCGCACTTCCTATTCCGTCAGCAAAGCGGACGGGATCGATCCGCGCTTCCTGATGCGGATCACCGACCAGTACGGTTCGGTCGATAAAGGAAAGGCAAGAGAGGCTGGTTACATGATCGAAGCAGGCGATGCCTGGATCAGCAAAGATGTTGATGTGCTCATCCCTTCCGCACTGGAAAGCCAGATTAATGCCGAAACGGTGACCCAGGTTAGCCCGCGGGTAAAAATTATTGCCGAAGGAGCCAACGGACCTACCACCCCCGAGGCCGATGAAGCGATCAAACAGCGGGGCATCTTCATGATTCCTGATTTCCTGTGCAATGCTGGTGGTGTGACCGTCTCCTATTTCGAGGGTGTCCAAAATGATATGAATTTCTACTGGACCAAGGAGGAAGTCCTTTCGAAACTCGACACCAAAATGACAGAGGCTTTCAATGCCGTTTTGGCGATGTCGTTAAAAGAAAATGTATACATGCGCGACGCAGCTTATATGGTTGCGATCGCGCGGGTCGTCAAAGCGATGCAATTACGCGGCTGGATTTAACCCCAGCGGCCAGCCAATGGATTAAACCTAATAGCGCGCCAGGGTGGTGATTGCCGGCGTCTGATCGAACATCCAAAAGGCCAGCGGCAGACCCAGACCGAGGGTGATTCCGGTCAGCAGCCAGGCAGCCGCCAGCCACAATGCGCTTAGCCACCAGCCGATTAGAATGAAGTAAAAAGTGCGCAACAGGAAGGGATGGGCGGACAGATTGGATTCGCGGTAAATAACCTTGCCGTCCACCACGGTCACCCGTCCCTGAAATTTGACCGGTTTGAGGGTCATCACCAGCGGCAGGCGGTTGAGCAGCCACAGGCCGAGCGGCAGGCCGACGATGGTGAGGTTCAACACCCAAGCCGCAAGGGTGACCATACCGCCCAACCACAGCCCGACAAAGATAAAGTAAAGGATGCGGATCAGACAACCGGGACCTTGTACATAGGGCTGCACGACAACGGTTGATGGGGATGGATTGCTCATCGTTGTATCTCCATTAATTGTAAGTGTATTACAGATTACATATTATCTGTAAGTATACACCTATTTCTCCTTTGCAGGGCATCCGAATTTGTTCCATTTAACGCGACTTTAATCAAAGCCCCTTATTTTTTTAGATAGGCAAGCGGGGCAAATATATGTGGAGGGGCTCTTTTTAATGTAACTGCCTAACCCGCCATGTGAAATCTTGTTATTTTTTATCCCAAGTCTCCGACCCTCGGTGCTTTGATAAAGACCTAAGACCAGGGATCCGGCCACCTTCAATTCCGTTAAATTATCCCGTTCCTTCAAGCATGAGTTGGAAAAACCTGTTTGAACTCCGAAACCATCTCATCCACTGTTAAAACACCTTGAGAAAAGCCCCATTTCTGAGCCCGATGAGCAAGTTGGGTAATTTGAGGTGTTTCCAGGTAAGTTTTTGCCAGAACATCCGGCTGGCTAAAAACCATTTGCGGTGTACCATCTGCCAATATGCGTCCCAAACCCATCGCGATAACCCGGCGGGCAAAGCGGGCTACAATCGGCATATCATGGGTGATGATTGCAATCGTGTGACCGTGTTTTTCGTTGAGTTCGCGAAGGAAGTTCATAATTTCCAAAGACTGGTAGGAGTCCTGCCCGGTGGTCGGTTCATCCACGATGATGACCCTTGGGCGCAGTGCCAGAATCGAGGCGATGGCTACCCGCTGGCGTAAGCCTTTGGAAAGAAAGAAAGGATGTTCGCTGTAATATTCCTTGGGTAAGCCCACCACTTCGGCAGCTTCCTCGACCCTTTCTTTTACTTCCACCTCAGAAAGCTGAATGTTGCGCGGTCCGTAGGCAATCTCATCCCAGCAGTTGCTGTTAAACAATTGATGATCCGGATTTTGAAAGACGTAGCCAACTCGTTTTACCATCTGAACGATGGAGGTATTGCGGGAATTTAAACCCTCCACAAGCACATCTCCGTTGGTGGGTTTAAAAAGGCCATTTAAACACTTAGAAAGAGTTGTTTTGCCAGATCCGTTTTGACCAATCAGGGCGAGCATTTCACCCAGACCAATATTGAGATCGATGCCATCCAGGGCTTTGGTTCCATCTGGATAGCAATAAACCAAATTCTTGACTTGAATAAAGGGTGTTGTATCCATGATGTTTCCTCAAGACTTTACTGTTTCAAGCGCTCGTTTAAAAATCAGATCCAGGCGTTCGGCTGCTTCATCGACTGTGAGCGGCAGAAGACCATGCTCGTACCCACCTTGAATCAATTGGTGAAAAAAGGCAATGACTCCTGGAGATTGGATCCCCTTTTCCATTAATAGAGGCATGTTATTAAAGAATGCGCGTGGTTCATCATCCAAGAGGACTTGCCCGTCATACAGCATAATGAGCCTGTCGGCCATTGGAACTAGTTTTTCCAGGCTGTGTTCGATCACAATTACGGTGTTGTTTTTTTCTTGTTTGGTCTTTTCGAGGACTTTAAAAACTCTCGTACGACTGATAGGGTCCAGCATCGAGGTTGGCTCATCGAGGACCATCACCTCCGGGGTCATCGCCAACACCGCTCCCAATGCCACCCGCTGCTTTTGCCCGCCAGAAAGTTCATAGGGGGGTTTGTTCAGTAAAGGTCCCAGGTCGGTCAATTCCAATACCCATTCAAGGCGCTCCCGAATTTCTGGGATCGACAACCCAATATTTTCCATCCCAAAAACCAGCTCATCTTCGACGGTCATGGCTGTGAATTGGGCTTCTGGATCAGAAAACACCATCCCAATTTTTTGCTGTAAATCACCACGTGGATAATCTTCTACTTCTTTGTCAAAAACGACAACCTCTCCCTCTTTTACTCCGTGGTATTGACCTGGGATTAGGCCATTGATCGAATAAGCAAGGGTAGTCTTGCCTGCCCCATTCGGCCCGATGATCCCGATAAATTGACCTTCTTGGATCGTCAGGTTTATTTTGTTGATTGCAGGTTTAGGTTGGTTCAGATAAGTCCAGGAAAAATCTTTGAATTGAATGATAGCCATCTTGACTCCCAGGGTTTATTGGTAAAGAAGGTGGATCAAGGAAGATTCGAGACCCATAAACCCCAATATATAGCGGAATACTAACAGGGTAACAAACAACAATAGGATTGCCGTTGTTAATAATTTATCCAGATTGCGAAACTGGTAATGGGTGAGAACATAATCGGCGCGTTTTACTTTGGCGGCTTCTCCGGTGAAGGCATAGCCTCGGGCGATAAGCGCATTCGTAAATTCTTCAGAACGCCGCAGTGAAAGCGCAAAAAGCGGGATCATATACATGACGTATTTACGTATTTTGTATACCAGTGACTTACCCGTGGTATCAAAACCCCGCGCCTGCTCTGCCTGGCGGACGATATGAAAATCTTCGAGCACCATGCCGGCCGACCTTAATGCCATTGCAAACACATACGTTACGACAAAGGGGGCTTTGATACTGCGCATGGCAACAATTACGTCGCGTTCTCGGGAGGTGCTTAAGAAAAAGACCATAGTCGCGATCATGGGTAAAATCCGGATATAAACCACCAATGCATCGCGAACTCGCTCCCAATAAATGGGTCTCCCTAACACATTAAAAAGAATTGCGTAGTCAGGATGAATTCCACCCAAAATTGTGTACGAAATTAATATAATCGTACCCATTGAGATGGCCACCGGAACATAGATGCGCATGATTCCCATATTGATACGGCTGTAAGCCATCAGGAGCAAGATTGCCACAAAGAGAATTCCATTCCATTCGGGAGCCTGGATAAACAGGGGAAAAAGACTGACGATGAGTAAAAAAAACAACTTGACAAAGGGATGGATAGCGTTGATCGGTGATTCTTTGGGTACATAGCCCAATAAAGTTTTATTCATAGATGTCCCTCATTTACATATACATAGAATGAGGGGGCGGGTGACCCCTGCCCCCTCATGATCAGAAATAAATCTGATTAGGCGAACCACCGTTTTACAAAAGCTGTGGTGCGAATGACTACACCCGAAAGGGCTTTGAGTAGAATGAAGTTGAAGACAACCCCGGCTACGACGTTTCCGCCAAACCAACCCCAGATAAAGAGCGGCAGGGATTCGGTCGTCAGTAAATTGAAACCGCGTAATACAACCAGAGTTGACCATAGAGCGCCAAAAGCACTCGAGACAACCATGGCCCCAAGGAGGCCTAAATAATCACGGGATGACTTTAGCCGCGGATCCAATTTAAATTTCCGGAATACCCACGCCGGCAAAAAGGCTTGGACTGCATTTGCGGGTATGTAAGCCATTGAGATATAGAACGGTGTTCCGGCAATGGCGTTCGAGAAGAATGGGAAAATTGCCCCGGCTAGCACCCCCCAACCGCCAAACCAGACCGCGCCAACTTGTTGAACCGCAATACCAGTCCAGAAGAAGTTAACCCCAAAACCCAGGGGAAAACTGATCGAACCGAAAGCACCAACCACAAAACCGATCCCAATGAGAAGAGCAGTGATGACGATATGGATTACCCCGATCGAACGTTTCTCCCCCTTTTGGACCGTCCAGATTTGCGAAGCGGTTAACTCCTCTGGCTTATGCAAAACAGCAGACATGGATACCTCCTTAGCGAATATGAAGAATGTGTGGAAAAAATGGGTGTAGATGTCAGACAATTGCCGACACAATCTATAGTATAGTAATTAATTAAAGGATTGTCAATAAGGAATTAGGATAATAGGGTCGCATTTATTTGAAAATGGAAAGGGTCTTTAAACGTTGCTTCACCGTCCCCGCATCGATTCCTTCCTTCTACATGCCCTTTAATACGCTCCTTTGAGTGTGAAAATATACTTGCCTTGTTCAAACCAGAGGGCAGAGAGCGTTTTTTAAGTTCGGCAGGGCTTACCAAACCAACCCATTTTCCTTGGGCCGGCTTTTTTTCTTTTTATAACCTCTGTTCCACACCCATAGCCCCCTTACGAAATTGAGTCTGGTAGAGGTGGGCGTACAGACCATTCAGCTTCAGCAGCGCTTCGTGCGCGCCGTGTTCCACTACCTGGCCGCGATCGATCACCAGGATCTGGTCGGCTGCCAAGATGGTACTCAGGCGGTGGGCGATAATGATGCTGGTGCGCCCGACCATTACCCGCTTGAGTGCGTCCTGGATGAGGGCTTCCGATTCGCTGTCCAGGCTGCTGGTGGCTTCGTCTAAAACCAAGATGCGCGGGTCCTTCAGGATTACCCGCGCCAGGGCAATGCGCTGCTTCTCGCCACCGCTCAAGCGGTAGCCACGCTCACCGACGATCGTGTCGTAACCTTCTGGCAGCTCGCTGATGAAGTCGTGGATGTTGGCGACCCGGCTGGCCGCTTCTAATTCCGCCTGGCTGGCGTCTAGTTTGGCGTACAGCAGGTTGGTGCGGATCGTATCGTGGAAAAGGTAGGTCTCTTGGGTAACCATGCCGATCTGCGCCGAAAGTGTGTTCAGGCTGAGATCGCGCAGGTCGTGGCCATCGATGCGGATAACCCCCTCGCTGGGATCGTACAGTCGTGGGATGAGATAAGTAAGCGTGGTTTTGCCTGCCCCGCTTGGGCCAACCAGGGCCACTACTTGCCCGGGCTGGACACGGAAGCTGACCCGTTCGAGTGCATTCCCACGCGCCTGGCTGTGCCAGAGTTGGTCCTCGTCTTCCCCGCCCGGCCGATCGCCAGAAAGCGCAGTTGCGACATGGTCCATACTGCCGTACCGGCGGACGGTGCTCAAGAGGAATTCATCTCCCGCCGCATACTTAAAAGTAACCTTATCGAATTCGATCTCGCCACGAATTTCGGTCGGGTTGAGCGCATCGGCACGCTCGGTAATTTCGACCGGCAGGTCAATAACTTCGAAAACCCGTTCGAAGCTGACCATCGAGGTAGCAAACTCGAC
>JGI24109J20143_1000076_pt1 | contig 21190 bp, 20 predicted proteins | sample Subbio11_8B_AprC_FD_20143 | JGI IMG/M metagenome (IMG submission 20143) | reverse complement strand
CGCTTCTCGTCTTGAATTTCTTTCTGGACAGCAGCCAGAACGTGGCTCTGCCGCTTGTGTTCCTGCTGCTCGGGGGACTCTTTTATATCGCGGTTTTCGCTGCCCGGTCGAAATGGAACTGGGCATCGATCCTGTACATCCCAGCCGTACTGTTGACCACCTTTGGGGTGATCTTCCTGCTCAATGTGCTCACCGGTGACTGGAACGCCTGGGCATTCGCCTGGCTGATGTTGGTGAGTGGGATTGGATTTGGCCTGGTGCTCGCCTGCCGCGAGCAAACCTGGCATCCAACGATCAACCTGATAGGTTGGGGATTGTCCCTTGCCGGGCTCACCTTCTTTGCCATCTTTGGCGCGATCGCCGGCGGCGTATTCATCCAAGTCATGTCACCCATCCTGATCATCCTGGTCGGATTGCTGCTGTACTGGCTGCGCACCGAGAAAATCCTTCCCGAGTCGGTCCGTCAACAGCTCAACTCAGCGCCCCAAGCGGGGAGAGCCTCACCACCCCACAAACTGGTCGAACCTCTCAGCATGCGCGAACTCGAGGTGCTGCTCTTGGTTGACCAAGGCCTTTCCAATCAGGAAATCGCCACGAAACTGCACATCGCCCCCAGCACCGTCAAGACCCACATCAACCACCTGTACGGTAAACTAGGCGCGCAAACCCGTGTCCAGGCGCTCAATATCGCCCGCGAACTCGGCCTGCTCGGCTCATAATCTGCTCCTCCACCCCGAGTCCACCCTCCAATCCACCCTTCGGCGGATGCGCCTCCAACCCATCCGATGGTATAGAAAAAGGGCAAGATCCGATCACACCGATTATTATGGATGGTAACGATGCAAACCGATTTAGCCCAACAAACCTACCTTGTCACCGGTGCAACCTCCGGCATCGGCCTGGCAGCCGCCGAAATCCTCGCCCGCCGCGGCGCCAGCATCCTTGGGGTGGGGCGCTCAGCGGAGCGCTGCCGCGAAATGGAAATCCAACTGGGCAAGAAATACCCCCATGCCCAAGTCGACTACCTTCTGGCTGACCTGAGCAGGCAGAGCGACGTCCGCCACCTGGCAGAACAGGTTGGCAACCGGCTGACCGCACAAGGTCAGACAGCCCTGAACGGGCTGCTCAATAACGCGGGCACCTTTACCTACTGGCTGGCCTTCACCCCTGATGGATTCGAAACCCAATGGGCGGTTAACCACCTGGCTCCCTTCCTTCTGACTTACCGGCTGCTGCCATTTCTGCAAGCGGCTCTGTGGAGCCGGGTCGTCACGGTTAGTTCTGCCTCGCACTACGGGGCCCGCCTCAATTGGGACGATATCCAACATCGCCGCCATTACAACGGGCTGCGTGCTTATGGCAGCACCAAGCTGGCCAACGTATTGTTTACGATGGAGCTTGACCGCCGGATGGGCACCCAATTTCCGGTGCGCGCCTTCGCCGCTGACCCCGGCCTGGTGCGAACTGATATCGGCTTCAAAGGAACCCCTGCCTTCGCCAACTGGGTCTGGAAGCTGCGCCGCACCGGGGGTATCTCGGCCGAACAATCTGCCGAGGGGATCGTCTACCTGCTCACCGAGCCGTCGCTGCAAACCGCATCTGCTTGTTACTGGAAACACGGACGGCCAAAATCACCCAGCCGCCTCGCCCAAGATTTTCTAGCAGCAAGCCGGCTTTGGGCGCTTTCGGAGCAAATGACCGGGTTGGCAGAGGGGGTCCATCATGGCAAAAGTTGACATCATCCCTGCCACCAGGAGCCTGGTGATGATCACCGGGGCGGCAGGCGGATTGGGCAAAGCTTTCGCAGTCGAGTGCGCAAGCCGCGGCTGGAACCTGTTCCTCACCGACCTCACCTCCGCGCCACTCGAAACCCTGGCGACCGGCCTGCGCGGCAGTTACGGGGTGAGCGTCCTCACCCAGCCGTGCGACCTGACAGACCCCTACTCGCGCACCGACCTCTTCGCGCGTATCCAGAACGAGCGGCTGCGCTTTTGGGGACTCCTCAACGTGGCCGGCATCGATTACGAAGGCCCTTTCCTCGGACAAAGTCGCCAGCACATCCGCACCATTATCCGCCTGAATATCGAAGGGACGCTCGAAATGACCCACGCTGTGCTGGCGTTTCGCGACCCACTGCTGCCCTTCCGGATCGTCAACGTCGCCAGCCTGGCAGCCTTCTCCCCGATGCCCGCCAAAGCCACTTACGCCGCCTCCAAGCGTTTCCTGGTGGATTTCTCCCTGGCGTTACGCGAGGAGGTGCGCCCGCTAGGTGCCACGGTCACCGTGCTGTGCCCAGCCGGGCTGCCCACCTCCCGCGAGTGCATCCTCGGCATTCAGGCCCAGGGCTGGATGGGTCAGATCACTACCCAGGACATCGGTTGGGTCGCGCACACCACATTAAACGCCGCCCTGGCGGACAAGCCCGTGGTCATCCCCGGGCTGGCGAACCGCGCACTGATTGCCCTCGGCTCGCTCATCCCTGCCTCCCTGGCCGCCAGCCTGCTCGGAAGCCGGTGGAAAACCGCCCGCCGGCGCAGGGGGCTGCTGGGGCAGGTGGCGGCTGAGCCGGTACCATAAAGCTGCCAGGCAGGGAAGTTCCTTGAGCGAATACCGAAAAAACGGACCTTTTTTACCTTCGCCTTCTTTTTCGATGACCATGCCTACCACAAGCTCCCTCAGATCAAGACCAGATTCGATCTATCGTCCCGGCTAATCAGCCTAGAAAACGGGCAGACCAAGACCGCCAATCCGGGGTATAATCGCACCGGTACAAGCATGGAATATCAATTACACACCTCGTTTCCAGAAAACCTTGGCAAAGAATGGAACGCACTGCTCGATGAGAGCTACTCCCGCGTTCCTTTTTTACGTCACGAATACTTAAAAACCTGGTGGAGTACGCGCGGTGGCGGAGAATGGCCGCAAGAAACCCAACTCGCCCTGGTCACCGCTCACCAAGATGGACGTTTACTCGGGGTTGCCCCGTTGTTCCATGCCCCCGATCACCTCGGGCGTCCCTGCCTGCTCCTTTTGGGGAGTATCGAAATCTCCGACTACCTGGATTTCGTCATCCGTCCGGCAGATTTACAATCCTTTGTGGATGGGTTGCTGCCTTTTCTATTGAATGCCAATTTACCTGACTGGCAGGCCGTGGATATGTACAACCTGCTCGAAGATTCACCCAGCCTGAGCGCCTTACAGAAAGCCGCGACAAATCTCGGCCTGGTTTTCGAAAGCCAAAAACTGCAGCATTCCCCGTACATCCCTCTGCCTGGCGATTGGGAAACCTACCTGGCTGGGATCGACAAAAAACAACGCCATGAGATTCGCCGCAAGATTCGGCGGGCTGAATCGGCTGAGGTATCGGTGAGGTGGTATATTGCCCAGGATCGTTCGGCGTTGGAGGATGAAATTAACGCCTTGATCCGGTTGATGGAGCAAGACCTTGAAAAATCGGCTTTCTTGAGCCAAACCATGCGCGACACCCTGCGAGAAATCATTGTATGCGCCTTCGAAGAAAATTGCTTGAATTTGGCTTTTTTGGAAGTGGATGGGAATAAAGCCGCGGCCTATTTGAGTTTTGATTACCTCAACCGCTTATGGGTATACAACTCAGGTTTCGACCGCGCGTTTATGGAATATTCGCCTGGGTGGGTATTACTGGGCTATTTACTGCAATGGGCGAATCAAAATGGGCGCATCGCATTCGATTTCATGCGCGGTGATGAAGATTACAAATATCGCTTCGGGGCTATCGACCGCTTCATCTTGCGGGCCACGATAACCAAAAACGGCCCTGCCCAAGGGAAAACAACCGCGGGCAGCGATTAGAAAACCCTCATCCCGGCTGGCTATGATAAAGGTTTATGACTTTTTTAGTCCAATAAATATGACAAACGACCCCTCCGATGAGGCGGGTTGTATGCTATTCTTACCTCAATATCTTTCTCAATTTGTACATGTTGACCATAAGGAAGGGTAGCTCATATGGCTTACGTAATTACCGATGATTGCATTCAGTGCGGCGCGTGTGAACCAGAATGCCCAGATGGGGCGATTTCGGAAATCGGTGGTTTTTATGTAATCGATGCAGCCAAGTGCCAGGACTGCGCCGCGTGCGAAAGCGTCTGCCCGACTGGGGCGATATTACCAGCCTAAAAACTTTTCTAAGTGTATAAAAAAACCGGATTTTTACCTTCCGGTTTTTCTGTGCCTGCCCAGGATGAGTCAGCTTAATAAACTCCGTAACCCCTGGAAGATGGTTAAGAGCTGCTCTCCTTTCCGATGAGCGCTTCCTGCAATAAGGCCACGTGATATAATCTCGCCATGAGCGAGATTAATGATTCCTCATCTTTTGATTCTTCTGCATCCAATAATAGAACCGATCTACCTTCCGGGCGGCCCGGTGTCGGCTACTCGCTGTGGCTTACCATAGTTCTGCTAACCATCTTCTTTTTTCTCGGTCTGGGTACGGGTTACCTGGTATGGGGGCAAACCTTAATCGCCTTAAATGAACGAGTCGAAAGTTTGCAAGCGCGCGCTGAAAGAGGCGATTCAACTTCTCGGGAAGGCGGGGCTGACCCCCAAAACCCACAGCAAGCCCTCGATGGCCTAGACGCACCGCGCCAGGTGGTGCGCTACCCGGTCAGCGAAGATGGCAACCCTTCGTTTGGGCCTGATAATGCACCCATTACGATCATTGAGTTCAGTGATTACGAATGCCCCTACTGTATCAGTTGGCATACCCAAGTTTGGCCGCTCCTTGTAGAGGCGTACCCGGATCAAATCCGCCTGGTGTACCGCGATTTTCCGTTGTCCAGCATCCATCCCAATGCCGCACCGGCAGCCGAAGCGGCCAATTGCGCCAGGGAACAGGATCGCTTTTGGGAATTTCACGAGTTGCTCTTTTCGGGCGGTCAAGCGCTAGGGAGGGCGGCCTACCTCTCTTACGCCTCTGAAATGAGCCTGGATTTGGATCAATTTACCCGATGCCTGGATGAAGAACGCTACGCAGCGGATGTGGAGGCTAACTTTCAGTATGCTCTCCAACTTGGGGTGCAATCCACGCCAACTTTTTTCATCAATGGAATTGCTCTAATCGGCGCCCAGCCTTTTGAGGTTTTTCAAGAAATTATTGAACTGGAATTGGCTGGGAAACTTTCCAAATAAGGGGAGGTTTAAGGATGAAAAAATTTATCGCTGTGGCCGGGAACATCGGGGTTGGAAAATCCACCTTGGTGAACTTATTATGCGAACGATTGGGCTGGCAGCCCTTTTTTGAGCCTGTCACCGAAAACCCTTACTTAACCGATTTTTACCGTGATATGTCTGCCTGGGGCTTTCAATCTCAAGTATTTTTTCTCATTCACCGCTTGCGAATCCATCATAAAATCTTCCAGTATCCAGGTTCGGTCATCCAGGACCGCAGCATTTACGAGGATGCGAAAATTTTTGCCCACAACCTGTTTCTACAGAGGTACATCAACCAGCGAGATTACGAAACTTACCAGGCGCTTTACCAAACCGTGGTCGAATTCATCTCACCCCCCGATCTGGTAATTTATCTGCGTGCCTCGGCCGCAACCTTGCTTCATCGCATTAGTATGCGCGACCGCGAGTACGAACGCTCGATCGCTCTAACCTACCTGGAACAACTCAATCATCTTTACGAGGATTGGATGGTCAACTTTACCCTTTGCCCAGTTTTAACCGTTCCAGCAGATAACCTGGACTATGTGATGCATCCACGGCAAGTTGATCTTATTTTGAAAAAAGTACAAGAAAAACTAACCGGCAAGGAAGAGGTAATCTTTTCGCCCGAAGAAGTTGCCTTGGCAAGCGATTAATGTCAAAAGTGATATTCCGTTTTTAGCGGGATTCAACGGTTAATTTAACCGCGGTTCGTATCTTCCCATCGATATCAACATCCACAAATTCCGGGATGCAAACAACTATGATTCCATCTTCAGCCAGGTATCCTTTGGCCAGTACCAATGCTTTGACCGCCTGGTTAACCGCACCTGCACCTATGGCTTGCACTTCAGCGTGTTTATGTTGGCGAAACACACCGGCTATCGCCCCTGCTACTGCGGCAGTGCGGGAGTTTGCTTTGACCTTGATGACGTCCATGGGTTAAAATTCCTTTCTGTGATTAGTTCCGACGCCAAGCAAACTTTATTAACGTGCATAACATGCACCTTGTCTGTAAAAATTGTACAAGAATACACCTGATTATACAAGAGCATCTTTACCAGAGCTGTACATAACCTTGGAATATAAAACTGTCGCGTGGAGCGTCCCCTCGGTTAGCTGCGGAATGGGTTGAGGTTTTTTTAAATCTAAGGCCTGCTTTCAAAACCGCTGACCGAAAAGGGAAGTTACCCAATTGGAGGGTGGTGGAGAGTATAATGGGATCGGTAAACAAGAGGAGAAAAATGACCCGCTCTTTAAAAAAATCCAACCTGCCCCACCATGTAACCGAGGACGAAAAACTGCTCCAGTCACGACCGCCGGGTCAGCCGGCATTTACCGACACTGACCCCTGGCGGGTATTGCGCATTCAGGCTGAGTTTGTGGAAGGAATTGATACCCTGGCCGGGATCGGTGCAGCGGTCTCCATTTTTGGTTCAGCGCGCACCCCATCCGAGGACCCCATGTACCAGGCAACCGTCGAGACCGCCCGCCTGCTGGCCGAGGCCGGGTTGGTGGTTATCACCGGAGGCGGCCCAGGAATCATGGAGGCTGGGAACAAAGGTGCAAGGGTGGGCGGCGGGCTATCGGTCGGCCTGAATATCGAGCTGCCCTTCGAACAAGACAGCAATGGCTACGTGGATGTGCCGATCGATTTTCGTTATTTCTTTGTGCGTAAGACTATGTTTGTCAAATACGCCCAGGCTTTCGTCATCTTCCCGGGCGGTTTTGGCACCCTGGACGAACTGTTCGAAGCCCTGACCCTGATCCAGACCCAGAAAATCAGCAACTTTCCGGTTATCTTGTTCGGCTCTGTTTATTGGTCCGGACTACTGACCTGGCTGCGCGAGACGATGCTGGCGGAGGGCAAGATTTCACCGGGCGACCTGGACCTGATGGTGGTGAGCGATTCGCCCGAGGAAGTCCGCGACCTGATCCTCCAGGCACTGGCAAAGGGCATTTAAAAAAGTAAGGTTGCTCTCATGGTCGCCTGCCTAAGTGGAGCTGATAAACCTTAATGGCGCACATCCTCATCTATAAGGGTAAGTTTGATGATCGACGCTAATTCCAAACACGAGGCGCTGGAATGCGACCATGGGATTCTCACCCCGTCGAGATGAAACGGCTATCGAAACAGCCTGGCGGCACCCAGGTGGGTGTCGTACCAGGAGGGTGAATATTATGGGTTTACAAGATCAGACCTGGTGGTTAAAAAAAGGTCTCTGGGCAAGGAGTAGACCTCGGGGATGTCAGTTTGCTCATGCGGGTTGATGTAGAATGAGTTTGCTCCACCCAGCCACCAAGCCCAAAGCGAGCGCGGCGGCGGCCAGGGCGATCACCCCGTCGGCCAGGCCGTAGGTCGGCAGCAGGCCAACCCGCATCAGCACCACCACCGCCTCGCCAACCAGAATAGAAACGATCGGGGCAGCCTTGGGCAGGCGCGGCATGTATAGGGCTGCCAGCGCCGACGGCATCAACACTGCCAGCCCAGCGAAAGTGGTCTGGGTTAATAAAGTGAAGATACCGACCTGCGGGTCGAAGCCGGTTAATAAGTAGAACGCAACAACCGCACACAAAACGGCTGCGATCCAGCGACCGGCGCGCACTTGATTCCAGCCCAAGCCCAGGTCATTAGCCAGCATAGTCGCGAGCGCTAAAAGTTGCGAATCGGCGGTGGACATCAACGCCGCCAATGCGCCAATCACGACCAGCATGTACACCCAGCCGGGAGCAAAATGGGCCACCATGGCGGGCAGGACGGAATCGGGCGTTGAAAACTCCAGTCCGCTGCCACGCGCCCACACCCCAATGAGTACCGGTGCGATGAACAGAAAACTGACCAACAGCGGGTACAGCCAGATGGTTGCCCGCAGTGAGCGCAGCGAACGGGCGGTGAAAAAACGGCTGAACATTTGCGGAAACATTGGGATGACAAAAGTCCACAGCACCAGAAACGAGATCCAGCCAGTCAGGCTGAAAGCCTCCCCCGGCCCGGGACGAGCGAAGTGCTCGGGCGCGGCCGCAAAAGCCCGCAGCCCGGCCTCGCTGAAGCCGCCCAAGCCGCGGGCGACAAAAATGACCGCTGCCAGCATAGCGAGGATCATCACCAATCCTTGCAGCACGTCGCTCCACGCCGAAGCCTTCATCCCACCCAGGATCACCACCGCGCCAATGACCACGATCATGATCGCTCCCCCTATCCGCAGAACATCGATCCCCAGCAGCGAGGAGACCAAGATGCCAGCTCCTACTGCCTGGGTCAGCAGGTAGGGGAGGGTGAAGACGACCATTACCACCAGCACCAGCTTGCGCAGAAACGGGCTATTAAACTCCCCCCCGATCAATTCTGGGGCGGTCAGGTAGCCCTTGCGTTTTCCAAGCCGCCACACCGCACGCCCAATGAAGTAGAACGACACCGGCGCCAGGGCCGTGCCAACCCCCATAATGCCGTACTGACCAAGCCCGGTATTATAGGCCGCACCGGCAAAACCGAGGAAAAAGAAGGCGGAGAAATTGGTCGCAGCCATGGTAAGGAACAACACCAATGGTCCCAAAGAACGCCCCGCCAGGAAGAATCCTTCCGGCGTAAAGGCAGCTTTTTTGCTCGCCACAAACGAGACAACCACCACCAATCCCAGGTATGCCCCTAAAATTAACAGGGGACTCATTCTTCCTCCCAGGCGATTCGGGTAAGCATGCCGTATACCAGGGCGATCAACAGTACCAGCCCGAACAACTGCCACAGCCACAGGGGCAAGCCCAAGAAAAAGTCCCCCGGTTTACCCCAATTGTAAAAATCGATCCCCAAGCCGAGCAGCAACAACCAGGCGAACCACCATAACCAATCCTTGTATTTTGTGAGGAAGTTTTTCATCTGTTAGGCTCACGATTTGTGGATTTATCACCTGTTGCAAAGTGGCTGATAAGCTTCGAATTATAACCGCACCGGGCGAATATCACCATTTCGATTGGGTTTTACCCCAAGCGAATCCCTTTCCCTTAGAGATCACCCTCACCAACACACAGAGTTTGCCACCACCTTAACCCACTGGTCAGCGGCACGGACGAGCAGTAGTTTGTCCCTGGCACTGCGTTCGCTGCTCAACTTTGATTCCCTTCATCTCTATGGGCTGGCATCCCACTTGCACCTATCCGATTCGTTGCTCGGTAATGGGGTGGATAGGCTGGCTCGAATGTTGCACATCCTAAACCATCATCCATCAACGGTTGAAAGGCATTGACAGCCAACCGGGCAACCTGAGCGCCTTAATTTTTGGCTATTATTGTCCGCCTGTAGAATATCGATCCAAAATTTGCGCTGGCTTATCTGAAGTCGTTGGTTCATGAACGCATGGTCGAAATCATTCATCGAAGGGACCTATGAAACGCACAATCTATTCGCCCAACAAACTAATCGATCAACGTAAACGACGCTACCAAGAATCCAGTCACCGCTCACAGTTTGCCCTGCGCCAGTTCATGCAAACCTTGCCGGTCGCATTTTGTATCTTTGACCGCGAAACTCGGGTTTATATGGATGCTAACCAAAGCTTTAGTGAACTGCTCGGTCTGGAGAGGGATGAGATTTTAAACTACTGCGATGAAGCCTTACCGGTGGGGCTCGGTAATCAAAACCTTAAGAACATCGATGCCAGCCTGGCGCGTGATTCTGGGAGCAGGGATCTGGAATTCTTTATTTTTAATATGGCCGGTAAGTTAATAAAAGCCAGCGCACGAGCTAATTTAGTGGAATATTCCGGGCGCGAGTGCATCCTGGTGACCTTTACCCGATTGCACAAGGAAGATACCCGCCCGCGGCCGTCCACCCACGAGAGTAGGTTGGCAATGGCTGGAGAAGTGGGAAAAGCCCTGGCTGAGCTTCTCGAGGTTGATGAAATTTACCGTCGATTGGCAGTTTCAATTTACCGCCTCTTGCCCGATGTTTGTTCGGTTTATATCTCGCTTTACAATACCACTTGTCAGCAATTGGTGTGTAAGTATGCAGAACATGAAGGTGAACCACTGAGTACCCAGGATATTGCCCCCATTGCTCTAAACCCGCCCGGTAGGTGGCCGCAAAGCGAGGTGATTCGCAGTGGTCAGCCTGTTCTTATCGATGATTTTCAGAATCATGCGCTGATGGCAGTCCAAACCTCTGCTTATTCTCACTCGGTAACACCAGCCCGCTCAGGGGTAATGGTTCCGATGGTGGCCAAGGGAAAGGTGATCGGCCTGGCTCAGGCGAACAGTTACAAACCCGCTCGGTTCCTCCAAACCGACGCCGCCTTGCTGAGCCTGATCGCCAATACCGCCGGAATTGCCATTCAAAACGCACATCTGGCCCAAAACCTGGAAAAGACCACCCAGGATCTAACCCAAACCTATGAAGCTACCATTGATGGGTGGACACGCGCCCTTGAACTGCGCGATTTTACCACCGAGCGTCACACCCACCGGGTGGTTAACCTGACCCTCGCTTTGGGGCAGAAACTCGGCCTGGAGGCCACAGACCTGCTGACCGTACGGCGGGGAGCGCAATTGCACGATATCGGCAAGATGGGAATCCCCGATACGATTTTACTCAAACCAGGCCCTTTAGATGAATCGGAGTGGCGGATCATGCGCCGCCATCCCATTTATGCCTTTGAACTGCTCCGCCCGATCCCCCATTTTGGCGAAATTATCGATATTCCTTACTGCCATCATGAAAAATGGGACGGCAGCGGCTATCCACGCCGGTTGAAGGGCCAAGAAATCCCGCTCAGCGCGCGCATTTTTTCAATAGTGGATGTCTGGGATGCGCTCAACTCCAATCGGCCTTACCGCCCGGCCTGGCCGCCCAACCAGGTAGTCGATTACATCCGCCACCAGGCGAATAAGCATTTTGAACCCGAGGTGACCAGGGCATTCCTGGATTTGATGGGCGGGAATTGTGGGCCTGGCGCACAGCCTGTTCGCCCGGTGTCTGGCATGCCGCCGTCCTTCTCGGTGCTGTAAACAAATTATCAGGGGATAAACTGCTGGTTTAGCGCCATGCCCGATAAAGATTTTAGCTCAGGTGGATGAACCCATCCTCATCCCATTTCATACGCTTGAAATCGGTGAATTTTGGCGGAGGATGGGGATGAGTATCACGGGCACAGCTCGGGGGCAGGGCTGAAGGTCGGCAAGGGTACCAGGGTGGGGACGAGCTCATCCGCGCTGGAAAGGTAACTGCGCGCGGCCAGGTCAAAATAGAGACGTTGGCCGGCTTCGTTCTCCAGGGTCAGACGCGCCCCTTGGGCCTGGATAATCCGCAGCGCGCCACCCTGCCCGGGGGCGGGATACATCCCAAAATCCGCACTGTTTTCAACTATCACCCACAGGATTCCTAAATTGCTGTTTTCCGCATCTCCCCCTGCATACACCTGGACCCAACCTGCGCTCAGCCAGCCTTGCCACAGGTTGGTTGGCGAGAATTCCTCGGGGCTTATCGGAGCGCTATCAACATCCTGGATCCCTTCGACACGGACAGCAGCAATTTCTATTTTGCGCGGAGGCGCTGCTGCGCAAATATCGGCCGGCTTGGACTGCACATTTAGCAGCCCCTGGACCCGGTTATTATCGATCCGCTCCATCCTCTCGAGCTTGGATTGCAGAAGCGCCTGTTGGGTTGGGTTGATGGAAACCGCAAGGGTCTGACGGTATTCGGCGATATTTGCCTGGACCCAGACCTGACCAGCCGGATGATTTGCCCCAGCAACGATTTGAGCCAAACCAAAAGTGGTTAAGCCCAAAACCAATAAGCCGGAAAAAATTAAAACCGAGATTTTTCTTTTTGACATCCTCTATCCCACTTTATCTTTAACGAATCTGCCAGGTGATATCGGTCACCCAACGGAGTATGTCCTGGGCGGTTAATGGGTCTTTATTTAATTCATTGTACAGTTGTGTCCAACCCTGTTCCGGGGTATTATCCATGAATTCACAATCGGAGTCGGAACCCCCACGTACCTGGCAGGCCCCGTATTGGGTCATCGGGCCGACAAAATCGATCCGCCCGCCTTGATATAAAGCGGCGTATTTACTCATCACATACCACTGGCGCGCAAGCGAACCGCTGTTTGTATAGATTAAAGGCACTGGGTAAGCAGATGGCGCTCCCCAGGATACATACCAGATATCTTCCAGTGTCCAATTACCAGATGGGTAGCTCCAGTTAATCGTTGAGGGAGTGAAATTGGTTGGGCAGCCCACACAGGCCCCAAAGTTGAAAAAAATATGAACCCCGCGATCGCGTTCGTGAAAGCCATCTACCCAACCGCGGACCACATACGAGGATTGCCATCTTCTCCTGCTGTCCCATTCGATATTATTGGCCCCGGCTACGTACACCTGGCTGGCGATACCTTCGCGGACCGCCCATAGGTTGACATCATTCACCAAATCGGCGAAGCGTTTGCCAAATTCATTGGCTGTATTCCGCAAGGTTTCCTGGTCGGTAGTACCGGTATTCATGCGCCCAAAACTATTGACCCCAACCCCAAGAGTTAATTGAGATTGGAAATCGTTGCCGCTGCAGACCCAGTAACCGTTAATATACTCACGCACGGCGGTATTGACCGCCGAAAGCGGTACAAATTCCCAATATGGGGAAAACTTTCCCACTCCATAAACACCATTTTCTATCCACATCTGGCCGAACGAAAGAATCACCAGGCTGTCCTGCTTGCCGGGCAGGGCGTTGTCACGGGTACCAAGCCGGCAGCCGAGCTCGTACATCTCAGCGGGCGATTCATCTTGAATATAATAGCTGGTAGCGTACAGCGGCACCGTTCTGCCGGTGATGAGCGGCATATAAACGATTGCGGCCGGGGTACGGGTGGGTGTGGGAGTACGGGTGGGTGTTGGGGTTAAGGTAGGGGTTACTGTGAACGTAGGTGTAAACGTGAGCGTTAGTGTCGGGCTTGGGTCGAGGACGATTAATGGAAGAAAAACTTCCGGCGGGGGGTCGCTTTGACCGGTAACCGTAATCGGGCTTCCCATCAGAATCGACAAGGCCAAACCAGCCAGCGAAATTACGCGCAGCCAATTAATCCGTTTGAGGGGAGTTTTCATTGAATTAAGCTGCTCTGTTTATAAAAATAAGCTCTCACCAACCATTAAAAACCAACTTTTGCGAGGATAAAACCGAGTATAATGGTTTTTTGTGTTTTTGCCAACCAACCAGCCCAAGTTTGCATTTCTGTATACTCCTCTTAGCCAAGAAAACATGGGTGTAGGGATGGCAAAATAAGAAAAACAAACCTTACTTGACTTCAAGTGCTATACTTTTTCTATGGTGACCAGTACCCCGGCAACAAAACTCTCGTGCACTCAGTGTGGCGGAGAACTGCATCCCGACGAGGGTCAGTACTTTGTCACCTGTTCTTTCTGCGGCACAACCGTATTCCTGGATAAGGCGCGGGTCGTATTCCATTGGTACTTGCGCCCAACCATCGCTGAAAACCAGGCCGCGAGTGTTCTGGCGCGCTGGATGTCCGGGTCGCAAACGGTTAAGAACCTGGACAAGAAAGCCCGCGTGACTGGCTGCACTTTCCAGTATTTTCCTCTTTGGTATTTCAAGTCTGGCGGGCAGGACCAAAAAGAAGAAATTGCCCTTGAGCCTGCGGCAGCCACCTCGGTCACCGAGTTAGCCCACCTCCCGCTGCCGGCCGGAGACCTGGTGCGCTATGACTCGGCTGTCGAACCTCTGGCAGTCAAACCAACTGTGCCGTTGGAGGCGGCCCTCGAATGGCTGCGCCAGGCACGCCCGAAAGCTGAAGTGCGCGAATCTGCCTTGGTGCACGTCCCGATATACATCTTTAAATATGTCTACCAAAAAAGCACCTACACGGCAGTGGTCGAAGCGGCAACCGGCACGGTGCTGGCTAATATCTACCCGGCCAAAGCCGAGGCGCCCTACCTGGTCATTGGGGGAATCACTGCGCTGGTCTATTTGTGCCTGGCGCTCATCCCGGTCGTGGCCGGTGGAATCGATGCAGCGGTTGGATTTACTGCGGCGGTAATCGTGGTTGTGATTGGCTTGATCGCGGCCCCGTTTCTGTTTGCCGCGGCTGCCTGGGTGGCATCTAAAATATGAGCGCCCAGGCTGCCTTACACGGATTGAGCTGTCCGCGCTGCGGCGGTATGGTACCCATCCCCGAGGGACAGGTGATCGTCCATTGCCCGTTTTGCGATCTAGGTTCAGCGGTTAGCGGCGAAAGAGGTGTGCGCCGCTACCAGGTTCCAACCCAGACCGGGCGCGAGCAAGCCGTGGCGTGCTACCAGGCTTTCCTCAAGGGAAGCGTAGCCATCGCTGGCTCAGTCAGCCGCCAGGCGCGCTTAGACGAGGTTTTCCTGGTGCACCTTCCTTATTGGGCTGCCTGGGGGCGCGCTCTGGGTTGGGCGTTCGGCGAAAAGCGAGTCGGCAGCGGTGATAATAAACGGTACGAGCCGCGCGAGGTGCGTGTGGCTGAGGATATGAGCTGGAACGGAGCCGCCTGCGATGTTGGCGAATTCGGGATTACTACCATCAACCTGGGTGGGCGACCATTGAACCCCTTCGACGCTGAACCTTTACATCACAGCGGCATGGTCTTCGAACCGACCGGTTCTGCCCAGGAATCGCTTGAGACCGCCCGTCGGGTATTTGAAGAACAGGTGCAGCGCGAATCGCGCCTGGATCGAATCTCACAAACATTCGTCCGCATTGTCCGCCCCCGCCTGGGGCTGGTGTATTATCCCCTGTGGGTGCTGCGTTATCTCTACCGCGAGCGTGCCTTCCAGGTTGTGGTGGACGGTTACTCGGGTGAGGTGCTGTACGGCAAAGCGCCTGGCAGTGTCTGGTTTCGCGCTGCAGCCTTGGTGGGTGGGACGATGCTTGGCTCGGTGCTGGCGGTGACCGTTCCTGGCATGGGGCTGCTGTATTCGGGGGACGAGGATGTCCTGGGCATCGCGGCGGCTTCCTTTTTCGTTGGTCTGGGGATCATGTATGCCGGTTGGCGTAAATACCGTTTCGGGGAACATTATGAATATCGCCGTTATCAACAGGCCTCGGAGTCATTGTTAAAAATCCCCGGCTCAGCCAGCGAACTGATCGAAATCGTCCGCTCCCTGGAGAAACTGCGATGAGCACGATTCAGCCGGTTCAGTTGATCCCGTTGGCCTGTGTTCGCTGCCAGGTGCCGGTTAACGCGCGGGTGGGTGAGGTTGCCTGGGTATGCCAGACCTGCGAGCAGGGATTATGGATGGGTGAGGATGGCAGGTTGAGCGCTCAAGAGATTTTATTTTCATCGGCTCTGAATCAAGGCGCGCAAGGATACCCCTATTGGGTGGTCGAAGGTCAGGCCCAATTGCAGCGCCAGACTTATAAAGGCAACCAGAGCAAGGAAATGGAAGTGTTTTGGCAACTGCCGCGCCTGTTCTTCATCCCAGCCTATGAGCTGCCGCTTCAAAATGTGGTCGAGACCGGCGCGCGCCTGCTGCGCCAACCACCCACACTGCACGCCGGCAGCCCAACCGCCTTTGCGGGGGTGGTTGTCCCTCCCGGGGATGTGCGCCCGCTGGCCGAGTTCATTTTGCTGGGAATAGAGGCTGATCGTAAGGACGCCCTGCGTTCGCTCCATTTTGAATTAACCCTCGCCGAAGCCCGCCTTTGGGTGCTGCCATAAAGTAAACGCTTGCTTGAGGGTGGAAATGCCCCCGCAGCGGATGAAACAGAACGACACCCCCTGGGCGTGCTAGAGATGGACAGCCCTCTGGGTAAAGGAAAGGAATTTCGAAATCCTAATGCCCGATACAACCCAGCGCAATGTCCTTATTCTATCGTGTTTGATCTTCCTCTCGCTCGGAATCACCACCGCAGTCATTGGTCCGATCCTGCCCGAACTGGCCAAGAACAATGCGGTCAGCCTGGCGGCAATCGGGTCATTATTTACAGCCCTGTTCATGGGCGCGATTCTGGCCCAATTGGTATCCGGGCCCCTCGGTGACCGGGTCGGTCAGATGCCGGTGTTGTTCGGTGCGGCTCTTCTGCTGGCAGCTGGCAGCATCGGTTTCATCCTCAGCCGTTCCCTGGCGCTCACCCTGGTTCTGGTCTTCTGCGCCGGATTAGGTCACGGCGCGGTCGATCTGAGCACGAATGTTCTCATCGCCCGAGTCTACCCCCATCGCAGCGTTTCAGCCTTGAACCTGCTCAATCTCTTCTTTGGTGTTGGTGCTTTTGTAGGTCCGGCGGCAGCCGGATTTTTTATGGCACGGATGAACAGCGGCCTTCCGGTAATTTGGATAGTGGCAGGGTTGCTGCTGCTGCAAGCGGTATTCGTGCTGCGCATCCGCGCCACTCTGCCCCCGCCTCAGGCCCAATCCGGTGAAAAGCGTCCGGTGAAAATTTATCGCTCTCCGCTGGTTTGGATGCTTGGTATGCTAATCCTCCTCTACGTCGGTACCGAAACCGGGATCGGCGGCTGGGTGACGGCTTATATGAACATAACCACAGCCATGCCTTATGAACGGGCGACTTTGATCGCTTCCGGATTCTGGATGGCATTAACCATCGGGCGGCTTGCGAGTGTCTTCCTCGGTCTGCGATTGAAGGCCACCCGGGTATTGGCGATCAGCTTGGGCGGCTCGCTGCTGGGTGGTATTCTGATGGTGGCCGCAAGCGGTGATCGGGTCTTTACCATTACTGCAGTGCTGCTTACGGGTTTTTGCTTCGGATCGATCTTTCCGACGGTGATCTCGCTAACCACCGAGGCGTTTCCCAACTCACCCGGGCGAGCGGTCAGCGTGGTGGCGGCTTTGGGGAGTGTGGGTGGGATGCTGATCCCCTGGATTAAGGGGTTACTACTCGAACAGGTTTCACCGCTCTCCAGTATGCTTTTTATTGCCTCTACCATTGGGCTGATGCTGGTTGTTTTCGCAATTTTACGCTTTGTGCCTGCGCTGGTAAAATTGAGAATCGTGACCCAGAGTTAACTTATGAACAACCTGCCCCTTCCTTTCCCCGTCCTGGAAACCGAACGCCTGCAACTGCGCCCGTTGAAGCGAGAAGATGCACCCAGCTTATTGGAATTGTATGTCCATGAAGAGGTCACCCGTTTTATCGACGTTCAAACCCTGACCCGGGTTGAACAAGCCGAGGCATTAATTGCGGCAATGGATGCTATTTACATTCATGGGAGTGGACTGCGTTGGGGTGTATTTTCTTTGGAAGACGGCCGGCTGATTGGAACCTGCGGATTTCACGACTGGAATCACAAAAGTTACAGGGCAGAGATCAGTTACGACCTGGGTCAGCGCTATTGGGGGCAGGGCTACATGCGCGAGGCGCTGCTTTCCGTCCTGAAGTTTGGCTACAAGACGATGAGCCTGCACCGGATCGAAGCGCTGGTCGACCCGGCTGATAAACGCTCGCAGAACCTTCTGTCCGGGCTGGGTTTTACGCTCGAGGGTGTATTGCGCGACCACGATTTCCTTAAGGGCAGCTTCCAAGATGATATGGTGTTTGCCATCTTGCGGCAAGATTGGACGAAAAGCGTCTAAAACCTCGGTTTTTGGCTGGTCTGGTTTATATTTTAAGCCGGTCTAATAATCCCGGAAGTTGACCCAGATGATCCAGGGCATAATACCCGCACCGACCGTTTGGCGGTGGGTCGACCACTTCGTGCTGCCAGGTGATCGCATAGGGAACGTACACCGCGCTGCCGCCCAGCTCCAATACCGGAAGGATGTCGGAGCGCAGGGAATTGCCCACCATCAGAAATCGTTCCGGTGCCAGAGAATATTTTTCCAGGGCACGGGTGTAGCTGGCACGGTCTTTTTGGCTGACGATTTCGACTGCCTGGAAGTACTCCCCCAACCCGGAGCGGGCAATTTTTCGCTCCTGGTCGAGCAAATCGCCTTTGGTGATCACCATCAGAGCGTAAGTGGAAGCCAGGTCGGGGATGGTTTCGGCGACATACGGCAGAAGTTCGACCTCGGCATCCAGCATACCCCTGGCCAGGTTTATCAACTCCTGTAATTCCTGCCCCGAGATGCGTCCCCCGGTTAGTTCCACGGCGGTTTCGATCATTGAGAGGGCGAAAGCTTTGACCCCATAGCCAAAATGTGCCAGGTTGCGCGTCTCGGTCTGGTACAAACGCTCGTGTACCCATGCGGCATCGTGATCTTGTGCCAGCAGGTCTGCGAATTGCGCCTGCACCTGGGCATACAGGCGTTCATTGTGCCAGAGGGTATCGTCGCCGTCGAAGGCGATGATGTCAAAAGTGGGCATGGCGGGCAACCTTTTTCAATAACTTAATTCCTGGACGAATTGAATAATCCTAACCTTGTCTATTTTGTGCCAGGATATTCATGTTGGTTACCGGAATTAAACCACAAAAAAAGAAAAAATGACACAAGTGGTATATATTCAACCCCAATCGTGCTTGAGCCATTATCCAGCGTAGCCGTCCGGGCGGGCATCAGGGTGCTGTGGAACCCACCCTGGCAAACCCAATCAGGTCTGTACGCCACAAAACCTCAGTTATTCGGGAAGAAATTGGTCCAAATCAAAATTCTGACTGTTGAACTCGATCAGTTTATCCCAATTTATCGAGCCGATTTCCGTGCAGAACCGTTCAATAAATTGTTTGGTGAATCTGTTGGTGACATTGCCTTTCTGTTCGTGAAAAGTTTCGTTGTGGTCTTTTGCTTTGTAGCCTATTGGTTCAATAATTTCGGTGTAAAGATTTTTATCTTCACTAATCATGTACCAAAAGTTTTGACCGACCACCTTCAAATAACCCCTGATAAAGCTCGTCTTGGTTTTACCATAACAAATACCTAACACAGGTTGGACATTAATCCCCCTGAGCGATTGTCTAACCCGTGTTACAGTATTCTTAAGGTCTTGTTCGAGTTTGGCTTGCTGCGAACTATTCCCCCAATTTGGCCCAGATTTTATCGAAACAACATAGTGGATCCCTTTGTTAAAAAATTCTAGATCCACGCCCTGAGCAGTAGATTTGTGACCATCACATGTCATTTCAGCAATAAAAACTGCCAAATTTTCCAAAAAATCCCCGAACAATTTTTCCTCAGATGAAGAAAGAAAAGCATCTAGTAATCCAAAAACCAATTCGCTCGCAGTCGTAATGTTTTTAGCTTTGAACAGGTACGGATTCTTTTTTAATAGCTTTTCCAACTTTAAATCTTCAAGGGATTTTATTCTGGATTTATGAAAGCTATCTATGTTTTTATTGACATAGGTGCACACCTGGTTCAAATCAAGTTGGTTCATATTTACCCCTATTGTGATGATGGTGTGGGATCCTAAGGCTGATAGCTTTCTGTGTTTTCCGCTACAAGCGGTAAGCCAATTTGCGCCTCGGAGAGACGTTTTTGAGAAAGATTGACATAATCAGGATTCAGATCGATTCCCACAAAGGTGCGTGATAATTGAAGGGCTGCCAACGCAGTTGATCCGGAACCCATAAATGGGTCTAATACAGCATCTCCTGGCAAAGTGAACAACTTGATAAACCATTTCGGTAATTCAACCGGAAAAACTGCACTATGGTTTTTATTGGCACATTCTGTTGCCATGTAAATAACATTATTCGGATAAACCAGGTCACGTCCTAGCCAATTGGAGACCTTTTTACCAAAACCACTACCTGCTTTGGACTCGTCGCGCACCTGGTCGGTTTGACTGAGCTTAGATAACCTTTCTTTAGCCCAATCACCTACCGGAACCATTACCGATTCCTGGTACATATTAAATTTCTTGGATTTATTGAATTGAATGAGACGTTCCCAATTATCCCTAAAACGATTTGGCCACTTACCAGGATAGGAGTTTTTCTTGTGCCACATATACTCTTCCGTCCAATACCACCCCTGTTTTCTCATTTCTAAAATCAATTCGATGACATACGTGTGTCGCTCGCCATTTACAACCCGCTCCTTAATGTTGAGAATGAAAGTGCCCGTGGGTTTTAATACACGTAAAAATTGTTCTGTTTTTGGTAAAAACCATGCCACATATTCATCTGGGCCGACACCGCCATAGGTTCGCATTCGTTGGTCCGCATAGGGTGGTGATGTAAAAATCAGGTCTACCGAATCATCCGGCAAACCTTTGAGCACATCACCGCAATCACCAAGGAAGATTTTATTTATATAATCCATGCTTTATTCTCGCTAATGTAGAACACTTATTCATCTTTTGAATATAGCCAACATTGCAGAGAAAGTCAAGGAATTATGCTTAAGAAACCTGGCAGTGTGCCAACCGCCTTACGGTTGGGCACTTTTTTTTCTTCACACTCAAATTATAGTATTTTTACCTTGTGCCGGTCTGGGTTTTCTTTATTTTGACGCTAATATCGCCTGGATTATGGTATTTATGACACGAAATCACTCTGAAGTTTTGAAATTGATTTTAAATACCTTATAATTTATCTATCGATTAAAGTGCTCTACCAGTGGCTATCGATGGAGGGGAGAAAATTGGGGCTGCTTCAGATTTAATTTAAAGTGTTATTCCAGTTTTCTTACCTTCCCTCAGGTTTTTGATACTGTTTTACCAATGAGGATAAATGTCAGCACCGATTGTAACCATTCGTGATCTTCACTATCGTTACCGTGGTCAAAAGGAGTTTGCTCTGGCTGGTATTAATTTAGACCTGCTAAGGGGTGAGTTACTGGTTGTGATGGGCCCAAGTGAGGCAGGAAAGAGTACTCTGGCAGCAACAATCAATGGGTTAATCCCCCATTTTCATAAAGGTAAGCTAATTGGCGAGGTAACGGTCCTGGGTCGTAAAACCGTTGAAAATACGGTTGCCCAAATGGCTGAAATAGTTGGAATGGTTTTTCAGGACTTTGAAGCACAGCTATTCTCGACGAATGTTGAATTGGAGGTAGCGTTTGGCCCAGAAAACTTTGCGGTGGAGAGGGAGGAAATTGGTCGCCGGATCAATAAAAATTTAAACTATGT
>JGI24109J20143_1000073_pt1 | contig 21786 bp, 18 predicted proteins | sample Subbio11_8B_AprC_FD_20143 | JGI IMG/M metagenome (IMG submission 20143) | reverse complement strand
CATCTCCCGCTTCCATTTGTAGATGTATTCTGCGAATCCATCGCGTTCAACCTCGAACAATCCCGCCTCATCCTGGAAAGCGCTCGCGAACTGGGTTTCCCGCTCAAGATCCACGCCGACGAATTCGACAATTTGGGCGGTGCTGCCCTGGCAGCGGCTTTAGGGGCAGCCTCCGCTGACCACCTTGTGAAGACTTCGCCGGAGGATATCGCCACCCTGGCTGCCAGCCGCACCGTGGCCGTCTCGCTGCCCTGCACTCCATTCGGTTTAGCCGACCCCCATTACACACCTGCCCGGCAGATCTTGCAGGCGGGTGGTGTATTGGCAATCGCCAGCGACCTTAACCCCGGCACAGCCTGGTGTGAAAACATGCAATTTGTGATCGCCCTGGCCTGCCGCTACCTCAAACTGACCCCCGCCCAGGCTATCGCGGCGGCCACAATTAACGCTGCTGCCGCTATTGGGCGTGCAGAAAAGGTCGGCTCACTCGAGCCTGGCAAACAAGCTGACCTGCTTGTCCTGTCAGTTGCCGATTACCGCCACCTGGGCTACCGGTTCGGCGGCAACCTGGTCGCAAGGGTCATGAAGAAAGGAGAATTCGTTTGTTAACCTTGGAAACCGCCAGCGCCTGGTATCCGCCCAACGATCCCGTCCACGGGTTTGACCACATTCAGCGCGTCTATCGAATGGCAGAGCGCCTTGCTCTGGCCGAAGGAGCCGATTTGGAAATTGTCCGCGCAGCGGCTCTGTTACATGATATTGAAGGCAGCCATCCGGGGGAAGCCGAGCGCACCAATCACCAGTACCAATCGGCCGAGCGCGCGGTAGCACTGCTCCGCGAAGAAGGTTGGGAGGACACGCGTATCGCTGCTGTGCTGCACTGCATCCGCGCCCACCGTTTCCGCGACGACCGCGAACCCCCGGCTACCCTGGAGGCAAAAGTGCTCTTTGATGCGGATAAGTTGGATGTTCTAGGCGCGATCGGGGTAGTTCGGGTTCTTGGTTACGCCTTCCAGGCCGGACAGCCAGCCTTTGCTGAACCTTCTCTATCCTTTTTAGGAACCGGACAAGCAATCCCTGGCGAACCGCACAGCGCTTATCACGAGCACCTGTTCAAACTCCGTAAAGTCAGAGACCGCCTGTTTACAACCTCAGCAAAAGCCATTGCCGCCCAGCGCCATGACTTCATTGAGGCGTTCTTTTCGAAATTATCGAGTGAATTTAGAGGCGAAAGCTAGTTTGTATTTAAGGAATAATCCCCTCGCTGCTTGCCCAAGCCGTCCCTGATCGATGGCTGATTCAAGGGTGCGAGCGATGAACTGGAGCACCTCTTTACTCCATGGAACAACCTGGAGTAAAAATACCCTACTCTGGAGAGCAAATCTATGCAACCAACCTTGAGCGATGCCATTCAATGGGTCAGCGAGGCCGGTGAAATCCTGCGGCGCGGGTTTGGACTGCGCCACGATATCCAATCTAAGGGGCCAACCGACCTGGTAACCGAGATCGATCACCAGTCCGAAGCATTGCTGGTCAAACACATCCTCCAACGGTTCCCAACCCATCACATCATCACGGAAGAGAGCGGCGCGCTCAACGGCGAGAGTGATTATTGCTGGTATATTGATCCGATGGATGGAACGATTAATTACGCTCATGGGCTGCCGCTTTTTTGCGTCTCGCTCGCCTTTGCCGTGCGCGGAAAACTGCAACTTGGGGTAATTTACGATCCGTATCACAACGAATTGTTTACCGCCGAGGCTGGCCAAGGGGCTGCCCTGAATGGAAAACCCATTCACGTCTCGCAGACCAGCCATCTGAACCACGCGCTGCTGGTCACCGGTCTACCACACAATCTGGAAAACAGCGCTGGAAAGAGCGCTTTTACCCTGATCGAAAAATTCACCCTGCTAACCCAGGGTGTTCGCCGCTTGGGGTCAGCAGCACTGGACTTGTGTTATGTGGCTTGCGGGCGTTTGGATGGATTCTACGAGTTAGAAATCAACCATTACGACCTGGCCGCCGGGACATTGATCGTTCGTGAGGCCGGCGGATTAGCCACCCGCGCCAACGGCGAGGCAGACGTGCTTACCCCGCCTTGCAGCATCCTGGCCGCCAACCCAGCCCTATACCGCGAGATGCGCTCGATCATCGGGTACAATTAACCCCATGCCCTCCTTGCCGCTTGACCAGGTGATCGAAGGCGACTGCATCCAGGTACTGGCCGGATTTCCCCCCGCTTCGGTGGATCTGATCTTTGCTGACCCACCTTACAATTTGCAGCTTCGCCAGAAATTGTGGCGCCCCGACCAAACCGAAGTCAACGGCGTGGACGACGCCTGGGATCGATCCGATAGTTTCAACGATTACGATGCTTTCACCACCGCCTGGCTGCAGGCCTGCCGGCGGGTGCTGAAACCAAGCGGAACGCTGTGGGTGATCGGCAGCTACCATAACATTTACCGCGTTGGCTACATCCTCCAAAACCTTGGCTTCTGGATTCTCAATAACATCGTGTGGGTCAAGAGCAACCCGATGCCAAACTTCCGCGGGGTGCGTTTTACCAATGCCCATGAATCGCTCATCTGGGCTCAACAGGATCGCGGACAGCGTTATACCTTTAACTATCAGGCTTTGAAAACCCTCAACGACCATTTGCAGATGCGCAGTGATTGGTATTTACCCATCTGCACCGGGCGCGAAAGACTGCGCAGCAACGGGTCAAAAGCCCATTCCACCCAAAAACCACACGCCTTACTCTACCGAATTTTGATGGCTTCTTCTGGCCCCGGCGATGTGGTCCTGGATCCCTTTTTTGGCAGCGGCACGACCGGCGAAGTGGCCAAATGGCTCGGGCGGCGATGGATTGGGATCGAACGCAATCCGCAATTTGTTGCCCTGGCAAGGCAGCGAATCGACCAGACTCCAATTGCCCCCCCAGAGACGCTCCAAGCTCTCAACCCGCGCCGTGAACCGCGCGTTCCTTTTGGGGCGCTTCTGGAGCATGGGCTGCTCTCACCCGGTCAACATCTTTATTTTGGTGCCCAAGGGGAGGTCTCAGGCGTCGTTCAGGCGGATGGTTCTATCGAGTATAATGGGAAACGCGGGTCGATCCACCAGATCGCGCGTTCCTTGCAATCTGGCCCGTGCAACGGCTGGCAACTGTGGTACTTTCTGGATCCACAAACTCATAAACGCGAACCTGTCGATCAACTCAGGAAAACCCTCAAATCCATTCTCAATCAACCAACAAAGGGAGAAGAATGACAACCCAAGATACCCGCTTTGTGCAAACCCGTTGGAGCCTGGCCGACCTTTTTCCCGGTGTCGAAAGTCCCGCCCTCGAAGCTGCCTTTCAGCAGCTCGATGCAGAAGTGACCGAATTCGAAAAATCGCGGCCATTGCTCAACGACAAGATCACTGTTGCAGACTTTTTAGACACCCTTAAACACCTGGAGCGCATCCAAAATCAGGCTGTGCGCTTGTATGCTTACGCCGGCCTGTTGTTCTCCGAAGATACCCAAAACCAAACCGCGCAAACGCTTATCGCGCGGGTAGAACAATTCGTCGCCGATCTGACCAACCGCAGCCTGTTTTTCAACCTGTGGTGGAAAGACCTGGATGAGGAACCTGTCCAACATTTGCTGGCAGCCTCTGGCGATCTTCGCTATTGGTTGGAGGCGATGCGCTATTTCAAACCGCATACCCTCAGCGAAGCCGAAGAAAAAATCGTCAATATCAAGAACGTAACCGGCGTCAATGCCCTGCAAATGCTCTACAGTTCTATCACCAACCGGTACACCTTCAAAGTAAGCGTGAACGGCGAAGAAAAAGAGCTTACCCGTGGGGAATTAATGGTGTATGTCCGCCAGGCCGATCCTGACCTGCGGGCCAAGGCTTATCAGGAGCTTTACCGCGTGTATGGCAACGATGGCCCCATATTAGGACAGCTCTACCAGGCACTGGTTCGCGATTGGCGCAATGAACAAATCAATCTGCGCAAGTATGCAGCCCCGATCTCCGCCCGCAACCTTGTCAACGACCTGCCCGATGAGGTTGTGGATACGCTGCTGGAAGTAGCCCAGCAAAATGTAGGCATCTTTCAACGCTTTTTCCGCCTTAAAGCCCGCTGGCTGGGTATGGATCGCTTACGCCGTTATGATATTTACGCACCGGTCGCGAAATCGGACAAGCACTATCCCTTTGAGGAGGCTGCCCAAAAAGTTCTGGGCGCTTTCCACGAGTTCGATCCGCAAACATCTTCACTCGCGCGGCGCGTTTTTGACGAGCAACACCTCGACAGCGAAGTGCGCAAAGGAAAACGCGGCGGCGCTTTCTGCTGGGGGCCAGGACCCGAATTAACCCCCTGGGTGATGATTAACTACCAAGGCCATGCCGACGACATGGCAACCATGGCCCACGAATTGGGACATGCCATCCACGCTCTTTTGGCTTCGCACCACAGCGTACTGACTTTCCATTCCAATCTGCCGCTGGCCGAGACAGCCTCGACCTTTGGAGAAATGCTCCTGGTTGCCCGCCTGCTGAGCGAGGAAAGCGATGAAGCAGTGCGCCGCGATCTGCTCTTCCGCCAGATGGATGATGCCTATGCTACTATTCAACGCCAGGTGTTCTTTGCACTTTTCGAACGTGAAGCCCACGACCTGATACACAAAGGCGCTTCGGTGGACGAATTGGCCAATGCCTACCTGAAGAATTTAAAAACCCAATTAGGTGACGCGGTTGAAATCAGTGACGAATTCCGCTGGGAGTGGGTATCCATCCCCCACATCTTCGATGTGCCCTTCTATGTTTATGCCTACGCTTTTGGCCAGCTTTTGGTGTTGTCGCTTTACCAGCAGTATAAAGCCGAAGGCGAGGGTTTCAAACCGCGTTACTTGAAAATTCTCTCCACTGGCGGCTCCATGGCCCCCATTAAGTTGCTTAATGAAGCCGGCATCGATGTCAGTAAAGCTGCCTTTTGGCAAGGCGGTTTCGATGTGCTCTCCGACCTGATCAGCGAGTTGGAAAAGCTGCCCGCTGGGTGATCGAAAGGCGAAGCACCTGGATTATGGGGATGATCGTTTTGGTAAGGTAGCGGAAATCGCCCCTTCCCCCGATATCGCCGTCATTCCTGTATTACGAAGTGTTTTCAGCATGCACTATGGTATATTAACCTTATCTTTAGCATTGCAACGAATTCGTCATTTACCAAGCATGGCTGACCTACAAAAAGGTCCTTCACCTCTAACGGAGCGAACATGTTTTTTGCAATCGAAGGTGTGATCGGCGCCGGTAAAACCACTCTCGCTCGGTTGTTGCAACCTCGCTTCGAAGGTACTCTTTTATTGGAGGTTTTCGAGGAGAACCCTTTTTTAAGCAATTTTTACACTGATCGGGCGCGTTATGCCTTTCAGACTCAAATTTTCTTCCTCCTCAGCCGCTACCACCAGCAAAACCGAAATGTTCCCACATTACTAGCCGAAAATAAACCCCTGATCAGCGATTATACTTTCGAAAAAGATGCTCTCTTCGCGCGGATAAACCTTCAGGGAGACGAGTTGGGCATGTATTCCCGGGTACACGCGGCCCTGGCGGAGAAAATGATCCCCCCGGATGTGGTGGTATATTTGCGCGCCAGCACCGATATCCTCATGCAGCGTATTGCCCTCCGCGACCGGTCCTATGAACGCAATATGGAACGCAATTACATCGCCGCTCTGAACCATGCCTATGACGAGTTTTTCATTAAATCAGACCAGCACACACCGGTACTGGTGCTTGACAGCGATGGACTGGACTTTGTACAAAATCCTACCGACCTGGATTGGATCGAAAACCGCATCCGTCAGGCTCTACAATTAGCCCCCTATCAACCACAATTGCCCATCCCTTCCCTTTCAATCGCAGAAAAAATGTAAGCTGCTGATCTCCCTTTCTATTTAATTGGGAATAATTATGCGAATCACACGCGAAACCCTGCTCAAAATAGCTCGAGAAACCGCTGAGAAGTACAGCCGCCGTAACCGTGGTTTGATTTGCATCTACCTGACGGGTTCGCTCCTCAGCGAATCGCCGTTGCTGGGTGGTACAACCGATATCGATCTGGTTTTTGTGCACAATACCGAACCACCCTTCGAGCGCGAGGTCATCCGCCTGACGGATGAGGTGCATCTTGATATCGCCCACTATTCGCAATCCTTTTTTTACCCCCCGCGCAACCTGCGAAGCTCGCCCTGGCTGGGATCTTTTTTGCACGCAAATCCAATGGCTCTGCGCGATACCGGTCATTGGTTCGAATTTACCCAAGCCAGCGCCGGGGCGCAGTTTGGAATGGCGGAATACGTCATTCAGCGCGCCCGACAACCGGCAGAGGCTGCCCGGCAAGGCTGGTTCGCTCTTTCGTCCGCTGATCTGGAAGGTCACCCTGCCCAACTGCACCAATATTTATCGGTGCTTGAAAATGCCGCCAATGCTGTTGCTTTGCTCAGCGGCGTACCGCTGACCGAGAGAAGATTCCTCCTCCATTATTCGGAACGGGCAGAAGCAGCCGGCCGGCCAGGCCTGTACACCGGATTGCTGGATCTGATCCAAAACGAAGATACCTCCCGGGAAATGATCGAACCCTGGCTGCACAACTGGCATGGCGACTTAAAAATCGCTGCAATGAGCAAAGATGTCCCCCAACGCCTTTCTTCGCCGCGCTTCGCTTATTATGAGCGCGCCGCAGCGGCGATGCTGGATGATCACCCACAGGCAGCTTTGTGGTTAGTCCTGCGCACCTGGACGCGGGCCGTCCTCCTGTCCAAACAAGTCTCTCCTGGTTGGCTAGAAGCTTGCCAGCAACTTTCGTTGGACGCCGATAAGCTACAAAAACGGCATGCCGCCCTGGATGCTTATCTGGACGGCGTGGAAGAATGCCTGGATGAATGGGCTGAAACTTATGGGGTTTAGCCCGTGGGTACTCCCTAAATATGGGGGTAGGAACAACTGGCCGTAATTCTTGTTTTTCCATACCCTGTGGATAACCCCTAAAAATGTGTGGATAAAGGGGTTTTATTGTGGAAAACCGATGAGAAATGTCCACTTCCATCGGATTATCGCCAGGTTATGAACCCCCATATATGGGGGCAGTTCTCTTGCAATGAAGAAATAGCTGTTTCTCTGCAACAGCCTGGGGATAGGCTGTTTTTCATCCCCTAATTGTCCACATACTAGAAAGAATATACAAACAAGCGTTCTGGCCTAAATAGAGGGCTATTCAGTCGTTACCCCCCTATACCTACGGCAAAAACTGCCTAGAAAAATTTTATCCACAAATCCACACCCCCTACTAAAACTACTAATCCAAATCTATTAAGATATAAAAAGACAGGTGTTTTCCAATCCCTCTTAACCTGCACTTATCGCAGCGGTCAGGTTTACGAGCAAAGTCACCGCAGCACTGCGTTTAAAAAAACATTCACCCAGCCCACGATTTCCTTTGACATTCTTGCTATGCAAAGATAAAATGAAGAAAGATGTTGTAAGTCGTCCTGCATGGGGCGGCGGAAGGAGCCATTGTGAGCAAATGGGCGGGCAAATATGTTATCGGTCTGACAGGTAATATTGGTACCGGTAAAAGCGTTGTGCGCCGCATGCTCGAACACCTTGGCGGATATGGTATCGATGCCGACGCACTGGCTCATCGTACCATTGCAAAAGGCAGCCCGGGTTACCAGCCAGTGTTGACCCTATTTGGGCAGTACGTCCTTGGTACTAACCGTGAAATCGATCGCAAGAAGCTTGGCCGGGTGGTATTCACCGACCCTGGAGCTCTCGACCAGTTGGAGGAAATCATCCATCCTCTGGTTGAGCAAGGCATAGATTTTCTGATACGGCGTGCCTCACAGCCCGTGGTGGCGATCGAGGCTATCAAGCTGCTGGAGACCAAATTGCGCATGCACTGTGATAGTGTTTGGGTGGTTACTGCCCCGCCTGAAGCCCAACTAGCCCGCCTGGTGCAGCGAAGGCAAATGAGCGAAGACGATGCTCGCCAGCGGATGGCGATGCAGCAGCCCCAGGCTCAAAAAGAAGCGGCGGCGAACGTGATCATCCGCAACCAAACTAGCTTTGAGGATACCTGGAAACAGGTTGTGGCCGCCTGGCGCAAGGAAATTCCAGGCGCTTTGATAGCCCCCACCCGTCCCTTGCAGTCTACAAAACCAGTCGGGCGCTTCCAAGTCTTCCGCGGCCGGCCGAGCCACTCGAATGAAATTGCCGCTCTGCTCAATCGTCTGCAGGATAACGGGCAGCCTCTCAGCGCGAACGATATCATGGCTGCCTTTGGCGAAAAAGCCTACCTGATGCTCCAATTTGATCAAAAACTCAAGGGACTTATCGGTTGGCAGGTGGAAAACCTGGTAGCCCGCGCCACCGACATGATTATCGACCCTGGCACCCCGGTAACCGAGGCGTTGGTATCCCTGATCGTCGAGATGGAACGTGCCTCTCAAGATTTGCAGTGCGAAGCCGCTTTAGTATTCGTTAAGCCTGGTCTGGCACGTCACGAACGCTTGTGGGAGGATCTCGGTTACCAGCGGATGAAGGTGGACGAGTTGGAGGTGCTGGCCTGGCAGGAGGCAGCCCGCGAATCGATGCCGCCCGGGAGTGTTTTACTGTTTAAAAAATTGCGCCAGGAGCGCATTTTGAGACCGATTTAAAGCGGACACATTTTTTTACGTGCCTAATCTACTTAACGAACTTCTTTTTATATTACAGCGCTTCAATTGGCTGAGTGCCCTCGACCTCTTTTTGGTAACGCTGGTCTTCTTTGCGGTACTGATATTACTCCGCGACACCCAAGCCATGGTTCTGCTGCGCGGAGTTATCCTGGTGGTGGTTGCCCTCAGCCTGTTGACCAGCCTGGTCAACCTGCCAGCTTTTAGTTGGTTGATCCAGACCATGTTGCCCACCTTGGTGCTTGCCATTCCGGTCATTTTCGCGCCGGAGATTCGCCGCGGGTTAGAGCGTTTGGGACGCGCCAGTGCTGGGCAAGGGCCGTTTTGGAAGCGCTCCGACCGGGCTCGCCAAACCATTAATGAGACCATCCAGTCTGTGGTCAGCGCTTGCGCTCGCCTTTCTGCCCGCCAGCACGGGGCTCTGATTATTTTGCAGCGTGGTGACAGCCTGCGCGAATACATCCGCACGGGTGTGCGCTTAGAGGCGCAGGTCACCCCCGAGCTAATTTTGCAAATTTTCTACCCCAACACCCCGTTGCACGACGGTGCTGCCATCATTGTCGAAGGCGAAGTAATGGCAGCCGCCTGCGTGATGCCCCTTTCTGCCAGTGGTATTCTAAACCGTTCGCCGGACCGCCAGATGGGCCTGCGTCACAGGGCAGCTCTGGGGTCATCCGAAGCGACCGATGCTGTCGCGGTTGTCGTCTCAGAAGAGACCGGCTCGATATCGATTGCGCATAGTGGGCGGATGATCCGTCGCCTGGACAGCGAGCGCCTGGAAAATGTATTAATGGCTTTTTACCAGCCTACTCACCCTCCGCGCAATTTTCTGGATCTATTCAGGAAAGATAAGAAGCCGATGGTGTTTAAAGAAGGTCTTGAGGATTAACCCATGTTAGCCGTTTTACAGCGGTTTGTCCGCGCCTTACCCATTCTGATTACCGCCTTTAGTTTAGCCCTGGCTGTCTGGATTTCGGCGGTCAGTTCCAACGACCCGCTCGAAGAGCGTACTTTTCCGCACAACGTCCCAATCGAAATCATCGGGCAAGATCCCAATTTGGTGTTGACCTCTCCAGTCCCCATTTCTGTAACCCTGCAATTGAGTGCGCCCCGCTCGATCTGGACATCGTTAATCAATGAACAAGGAGCAGTGCGCGCGATTGTCGATCTTTCTGGAAAAACGGACGGAAGATATAGCCTCCCGGTGCAAATACAGATCGGGCCGCAGCCGGTGCGAAAAATCTCGATGTCACCCCAGACGATTACCCTTACCCTCGAAAATTTGGCCAGCAAGGAATTGGAAATAAACTTGGTCACTCGCGGGACGCCTGCAATCGGTTACCTGGCCGAAGAACCCACCCTCAGCCGGACGACGGTCCTTGTCACCGGGCCAAACTCGCTGGTCAACCTGGTCCAAGAAGTGCGCGCGGTCATCGACCTTGCTCAGAGCGTCGAATCCATCAACCAGGTGGTTACACTGCAAGCGATAGACGGAGACGATAATCCGATCGAGGGGCTGACCCTTACTCCCGACCGGATAACCGTCAACCAGGTTATCACCCAACGGTTTGGTTATCGCAATGTGGTTGTCCGGGTAATAGTGGTCGGGCAGATTGCCGAAGGTTACCGGTTAACCAATATCTCGGTCTTCCCCCCTACCGTTACGGTTTTCTCCGCCGATCCGCAGATCGTTAGCGACCTGCCCGGCTTCATCGAAACCGAGGCCCTTGACCTGACCAACCTGAAAGACGATTTGGATATTTCGCAGATCCTCAACCTGCCAGAGGGGGTATCGGTAGTTGGCGATCAGTCCGAGGTGTTGGTGCGCGTCGGGGTGGCTGCCATCGAGAGCAGCCTGACACTGCCCAACCTGGCGGTGGAGTTCAAGGGCCAGCGAGCTGGCCTGCGGGCTGAATTCTCGCCCGAGACGGTCACGGTCATCCTTTCAGGCCCGGTCTCCCTTCTCGACCGCTTACGAGCTGCCGATGTGCGCGTCATCATCGATTTGATCGACCTGGATGAAGGTACTTATAAGATTGAGCCGGAAATTGAGATCTTGATCCCCGAATTGACGGTCGAGTCGATTCTGCCCGCCAGTATCGAGGTGACCATCCTGCGTAACAAACCTGGGACGCCAGCCCCCTGAGGAGGTATATGCATAAACCCTTTGTTGCCCTCGTCGGTCGTCCGAATGTGGGCAAAAGCACCTTTTTCAACCGCCTGGCCGGCGAACCGCTTGCCATCGTGGACGATATTCCCGGTACCACCCGCGACCGGTTGCTGGCCGAATCTGAGTGGAATGGGCGGGCTTTTCATATTATCGATACGGGTGGAATCGACCCCTCCACCGGTCAGAAAGACCCGCTTTCGGTTGGCTCGGCTGATTACGTCAATCAAATTCGCACCCAGGCCGAGCTGGCCATCCGTGAGGCGGATGTCGTGCTCTTCCTGGTCGATGCCGCCAGTGGCGTGACTCCTGCCGACCGCGAAGTGGCCGAAATATTGCGCCGCAACCAGAAGAAAATAGAGGGCAAGATTTCCCCCCCTGTTATACTGGTGGTCAACAAAGCCGATAATCAGACCTTTCGCAACGGCGCAGCCGAATTTTATGAGTTGGGCAGCGGCGATCCTTACCCGATCTCCGCTCTGCACGGCACCGGCACCGGCGACCTTCTGGATGTTCTGGTGGCTACTTTCCCACCGGTAGATCAGGCCGCGGAAGATGACTCGGTCAAGATCGCGCTGGTAGGCAAACCGAATGTCGGCAAATCCAGCCTGCTTAACCGCCTGGTAGGCGAAGAGCGCGCCATCGTTAGTCCGATTGCCGGCACTACCCGTGATGCGGTCGATACAAAAATGATGTACGAAGGTTTGCCGGTCACTTTGATCGATACTGCTGGCATCCGCCGACGCGGCAAAGTCGAGCCAGGGGTGGAAAAGTACAGTGTCATCCGCTCGATCCGGGCCATCGAGCGTGCCGATGTAGCCCTATTAATGATCGACGCTATTAGCGGTATTACCGCCCAGGATGCCCATATTGCTGGCTACATCCTGGAGGCACACAAGAGTACGGTTGTGCTGGTCAACAAATGGGACGCGGTCGAAAAGGACAACTTCACCATGACGGCCTTTACCGAGCGCATCCGCCAGGATTTGAACTTCATCGCGTATGTCCCGATCCTATTTATTTCGGTCAAGACCGGTCAACGGGTAAACCAGGTGATGCCGTTGGCGCTCAAAGTGCAGGAAGAACGTCTGGCGCGCCTGACCACTGCCCAATTAAACAAGATTCTGCACACCGCTCAAGATGCCCATCATGCCACTTCGAGCAGCGGCAAATCACTGCGTCTGTACTACGCCACCCAGGTGCGCAGCGACCCACCCACCTTTATGATCTATGTCAATGACCCCAAGCTGGCCCACTTCACCTACCTGCGTTATCTTGAAAACCAGATTCGTAAAGAATACCCCTTCACCGGCACACCCATCCGCTTAGTTTTAAAGCCCAGAAGAGATCCATAGCGGGGCGAACTCTGACCTCCGATGTGTAGAATGGCAAACCTATGATTCATCGATAAGGAGGAAAAAGGGAGATGGAACCTCTGAAACCTGTGATGGTTGCCCCGCTTTTTTCGGAAATTCATAAAGAGCTTCTATCGCTACTCAAAAGTTTGAGCGTTGAGGATTGGCAGAAACCAACCGTTTGTTCTGGCTGGTCTGTAAAGGATGTTGCCTTACATATCTTGGGTGTTGAAATAGGTAATCTTTCCGGACGGCGGGATGGGTTTACCACTCATGCCTCCATGGCTAGCTGGGACGAGCTGGTCGCATTTATCAATCATTGGAATGAGAGCTGGGTCATCACAGCCCGCCGGATCAGTTCACGTTTATTAATGGATTTATTGGATATAACCGGTAACCAGATGTGTGATTATTTTAAGGAACTTAACCCGTTTTCTATTGGGGGACAAGTTAATTGGGTTGGACCAGAGCCAGCACCGGTTTGGCTAGATTTGGCCCGCGAATATACCGAGCGATGGCATCATCAACAGCACCTCCGAGACGCCGTGGATAAGCCTGGACTAAAACAGGCTCAATATTTAACCCCCGTGCTTGAAACCTTTATTCGAGCGCTGCCACGAACTTACTTAACAACGAACGCTGAGGAAAATTCATCGGTTACAGTATCGATTTGGGGGGAATCGGCTGGGTGTTGGACTATTTTACGAGAAAACAGAGCCTGGAATCTTTATCAGGGCGCGCCGGATAACCCGACGGCAGAAGTAAGCATGGATCAGGATATTGCATGGCGGTTGTTTACAAGGGGTATCGATCCAGATAGGGCTATAAAAAAGCTTATTTTCAAAGGGGATAAATCACTAGGGTTAAAGGTGCTGGATATGGTCTCCATTATTGCATCATAGCTTACCTGTGGAAACTACCCCTAAAGTAGTCGACTCCTTCGTTTCAAACGACGCACACAAAGGACCTTTGCCATCGGAAAGATATTCGCCATAAATATCGGATGTTATCGGATCAAACGAACCTGTTGAGCAATTTCCCTAACACAAAATTTCACTTTTTCTTCATCGAGGGTTAACATTTGTCGATCCTGCATCACAATTTTACCGTTGATGATGACATGGCTAACATCGGATGCCGAGACAGCATAAATCAAATGAGAATACAAATCATAGCAGGGTGTCAGATTAGCCGAATCAAAATCAATAACCGCCAGGTCGGCGAACTTATCAACTTCTAGTGAACCTATCCGATCTGCAAGCCCCACTGCACGAGCGCCGTCAATCGTCAACATTGAAAAGACTTTTTTTGCTGGCAGAACCGTAGGATCGCCTGTCACCCCCTTTTGAACCAACGCTGCCAATCGAGCCTCATGGAATAAATTGAGATCATTATTGCTGGCTGGGCCATCTGTTCCTAAGGCGACATTGATCCCAGCCTGGACCATATTACTAACACGTGCAACCCCTGAAGATAATTTGAGATTCGAAGATGGACAATGAACGACAGAAGTATGCGTTTCTGCCAGACGCTTAATCGCATCATCTGAGAGATGAACACAATGGGCGAGCAAAGTTTTTTCTCCTAATAAACCCACCGAATCTAATACTTCAATCGGGGTTTTTTTATATTTTGCATAAACGAGTTCCAGCTCTCCTTTCGACTCGGACGCATGGGTGATAAAGCCAATATTTTTTTCCCTAGCGATTTGGGCAATATTCTCGAGGATGGGTTGATTGGTTGTATAGGTGGAATGCGCCTGCAGCCGGATATGGATCAATGGGTCATTGTGATATCGCTCTATTAATTGAATCGCGGTGTCGTACCTGACCTCCTTTCGGTCTTCAAAGCCGGGAATTTCAGCAAAGGTGGGTCCATTAACCATCCGAAAACCAGCACGACGAACGGCTTGATAGGCTTCATCATAATACCAATACATATCTGCCGCGCAGGTTGTTCCCGAACGAATCATTTCAATCATTGCAAGCTCAGAACCTGCGACCACATTGTTAGCTGAAATAATTGCCGATTCAACTTTCCAAATTTTTCCTAGCCAGGTTTCAAGTGAACAGTCGTCCAATAATCCACGAAATAGGGTCATCGCCCAATGGCCATGAGCGTTCACCATGCCTGGGATAATGACTTTCCCGTTCAAATTAAGCGTTTGGACAGGCTGAAATTGAATGCCGGCTGGATCCGATCCCCCTATCCATACGATTTTTGAATCATCAATCGCTATGCTGCCATTTTCAATGATCCGATGATCCGAATCCATTGTGACAATCGTACCGCCGACCAGCAATAAATCAATATGAATGGACGTCATCCTGCTTTATCCTTTATTAAAAAGTGAGTACCATACGGGTACTCACTTTTTATTCTTTCCGGAAGATACTATTCTTCTTCCTCAACAAATTGCTCGCGTCCAGAAAGCAAGAAGCTTGCGAGCACGATTAGGGCTAAGAAAGGCAGCACAGACAACCATACCGCAACCGTACCTTGGTAACCAGTGAAACCATAGATCGTTTGTCCTGCAAGGCCAGATGCGGCCAAGATCCCGACAATCAAACCACCCAATGAACCCACTATCATCAGGATTGAACCAAGGTTCTTTGCAATGCCAGCCGAAACNTCCTCCGGTTTCATGATATCGGTCCAAATGAGTCCCCAGCGCTTCACACGGGGAAAGAGCAGTGCAAGGAGAACCGGACCCAGGATAAATGCGGCTGCGAAGTTATTGACGGTGATCGTGATAGACAAGAAGGCAAAGGGAACAATTCTGGCGAGATCCAAATACCATGCGATAATGATACCGCAGGCTGCGGCAGCGGTTAGGGCAACGATTTCAAAAGCAATCAACTTCTTGGCAGTGTTTGTGGTCTGAGACATATCTTTCTTATTTACCAGCCCAAAAGTGGCTCCCCACATTTTATAGGGGATGTACCCGAGGAAGAAATTACCGAAGAACCCAAAAATCGAACCTATTCCCAAGGTACCACCGAACAGATCGCCAATCAAGTTACCGATGGCTGAACCCCATGCCCCCGCCGGTCCAAAAAGAAGGCTAAACACGGGAGGGAATACATTGGCAGGACGAACTTCTGTAATTCCAGGAATAATCGGTATACCACCTTTGAAAACGATTAAGAACGCTGCGTAAATAGCCGCAGAAAGTGCCACCAGGATGATCATCCTGGTATTTTTCCACATCGAAATTACTTCTTTCATTAGATTTTTCCTCTCTTTAATAGGGATTGGTTACGACTATCCAAAGACATGAACAAGCTGGTTTTTTTGATACACACCTCCTTGTTGGTAAGATGGAAAAAAAACGAAAATAATTCATTCCTCCGGTGGATGCATCACCATAAGAGCGTTTTCGCACAAACAGTCAAGTGTCTCAAGTTCCAGCAGTGTTTGGATGATTAGATTGACCAATTTTTGACGAATTTCTACCATATTTCCACTGACGAATTCCATTTTTTCCTGCAATCCTGCTGCCCAATTGATCGAATAGGCAATCGCAGCAAAATGCAAGTTTAATTCGCGCGCCAGCACCACCTCGGGTACTCCTGTCATTCCAACAACCTCACCACCCAATCGCTCATACATACGAATTTCTGCTGGTGTTTCAAAACGAGGCCCATTGGTGGAAACATAAACAGTGTGGGGTCGAATATGTAAATGATGGGCGGAGGTCAATTCGAGTATTTTTTGGCTTATCGCCGGGCAATACGGCGTGTCCATATTGGTATGAACTAAACCGGATTTTCCCCCATCGAAAAATGATAGCGGGCGACCATGGGTGAAATCTAAAAAATCGGATAATAATGCCAGTCCTGAAGGGGGAATCTCCCGGTGGATGGACCCAACAGCGTAGGTTGCAACGATCCGCTTCACGCCTAATAATTGAAGCGCTTTAATGTTTGCCTGGTAATTAATTTTGTGAGGGGGGGTTGCGTGGTCGAGCCCATGCCGCGCAAGGAAAGCAAGCTCAAAGCCATTTTTGCGACCGATATTTACACGGGCTGTGCCAAAAGGGGTCTTTACCAGAGATTGTTCAAATTCAAATTGAGGGATCTCGTATATTCCGGTTCCAGTAATGATGGCAGATTCCATCTTGTGCTCCTTATTGATTCCAATTAGCCGTAATAACGGGGCAGGTCATAGGGGCTGAGAATACCATGTTGAGTAATCACCCCCGCAACAAGATGCGGGGGGGTAATATCAAAGGCTGGATAGTAAGCATCCATTACCGGGTCGGTTGTTGGAGTACCCCGGCAAGACTTCATCTCCACGGGATCTCGTTCTTCAATCTCGATTAATGCCCGGTTAGGTTTCAATTTATCCGGTTCACAGGAAAATACGAAGAATGGGACACCATGATAGTTCGCCGCAATGGCATTTTGGAAGGTGCCAATTTTATTGACAATATGACCATCAAGAGTTACCAAGTCTGCAGCGGTAAAATATTTTTTCACTTTACCCTGAGATAGAACATAAGCAGGCATGTTGTCCCCTATTATTTGGACCGGAATACCTATCTCGTGTATGCTGGGGGCTGTCAGGCGTGCACCTTGAAGATAAGGACGGGTTTCGGGTGTAAATACATGGATGTGTTTCCCCGCTTTTTTTGCCAATGCCAGAGCCAGGAGGAAGGAGGTTTCTGCAAAACACATCGTGAGAATTCCATCACCATCTTCTATCAAGCTGGAGCCATATTCGGCGGCCAGGGCATAGTTCTGATAGGTTTTATCACGCAATTCTTCGATCCAGGATAGAAGAGCATCTTCGACATTATTTTTTTCTTCAATGGCATTCTGAATGATTTGCATAGCTTTTTCTAGCCTTCGTGCAAGAGCAGTATTGGTTGGGCGGGTGTTGATTAATCGAATGCGAGCAGCTTCAAGAATCTCTCCCTGGCGAACAGCCGGCCTGCCGGCTGATTGGTGGGCCGCTAAAACCAGGGCATAGAGGGCGGCATTGGCCGGACCTCCACCCTGGGTAACCATCTCTTCTATCGCCCTGGCTACACTCTCAACATCGGTGCAGCGAACGAAGGTTTTTTCAAAAGGATAGTTGCGCCGATCGCCAATCACCACCACACCTTCCTTTTCATAGCGAGCTACGTTTTCACGCTTGAGCAAGAAGGGGAGCATTTCATTGATTTCCACAAAGTCCATAGTGATCTCCATTAATTAGAAGCGGGTCAAACCGATGATCCGGCCATATCCCATCGCAGAAAAAGCGAGCGAAGCAACCACAAATACGATAGCGAAAGCCACCACAAAATAGTCGGCAGTCCGCATTTCAAGCTTCAAAAAAAAGGTTCGTTTTTCACGTGCGCCAAAACCTTTTGATTCCAGAGCCATACTAAAAATGTTGGTATTACGAATAGTCGATATAAAGACGGGAACAAGTAAGGGTAAAAATTTACGCACACGTTCAATCAGATTACCCGAATCCAGATCCAAACCACGACTGCGCTGCGCCTGGCTGATCGTCAGGATACTGGCAGCGATGGTCGGTACCAAACGAAGCGCCGTGGATATCGCAAACGCCACCCGATAAGGCATTCCCATACGAATCATCCCAAGAACCAGCTCTTCATTCCTTGTTGTGCTAATGAGGATCATCCCAGCCGAGATCATCAGAATCATCAAGAGGGAGCGGGCGATACTAAAATAGAACGATTCCACCGTAAATATCCAAAACAAGGGGGTGACACCTCGTGAAAACACATTCCAAAGAACTAGGCTGGAGATCATTAAAACAATTAATATGTAACGAATCCGGCGAAAATTGATGAGGGATCTGGAAACAACCAATTGCAGCACGATGAGAAAAGCTACCGGCAGCATCCAAAATGGATCTTCAAAAAGTAGGATTGCCACAAAGGTCAACAAGAAAGTCGTGATTTTGGTCCGCGGATCTAAGCGGTGAATAAACGATTTATTATCCAGATAAACCTCAGCATCCATCAGTCCTGGGCTCCTTCTATACAAGTTGACATTTCTTCCGGGGTTAAAAAGGTGTATCCAAAATGGTTACTAAATTCAACGAAGTGTGGCGGGCGTAATGAAGCATCCCTCAGCTCAGCAGTATGTGAAAAAACGTCGCGAGTGGTGCCTGAGAGGATGATCTTTCCATCTTTCATAACAAAAACTCGGCGAGCATATTCTGCTACTACCCACATGTGATGTGTAACAAAAATGATTGTGCTCCCTTGTTGATTAAGTTTGCGAACCAATTCCATCATACTGCGCTGTTCGGCATAGTCCAGTCCGGTTGTTGGTTCATCCAGGATCAATACTTTGGGTTTTGCGGATAGCACGGATGCGACTGCTACACGCTGCCTTCCACTTTTTGTTAGAGCGAATGGATCTTGTTCTTCATAACCTGCCAATCCAACTGCTTCAAGCGCTTCTTTAACGAGCTGTTTGACTTCGCCTTCAGCCAGCTTACGCAAACGCGGACTGAAAGCCACCTCATCATAGACCGTTTCCGAAAATATTTGGTGATCAGGATTTTGAAAGACATACCCTACCTTCTGGCCCAGTTTAAAAACACCTTGATCCTGCGTGGGAAGGCCATTTACCAGAATTTGACCGGAAGTAGGCAGGAGTAAGCCATTAAAGTGTTTCGCAAGGGTTGTCTTTCCACTACCATTTTGACCTACGATAGCCACCATGTCGCCGTCAAAAATATCCAGACTGACACCATTCAGCGCCTTCACTTCTTTTGTATAGCAATGTTCCAGATTACGGCATTGTATAAGGGGTTGATTAAGTTTTGCCAGTTCGGCCTGTTCTTTGGATACCAGTTTTTGATAAGCTGGGGCAGATATTTTCCAACGAGTCTTCTGAAATTCTTGAACTCCTTCATCAGGAGTTAGAGGCAGCTTCGTAACTCCCATTCGCTTAAAAAACTTAGGGATACCGAGAGGCATCACCCCTAGTTCTTCCAACAAGTCCACATCGCTTAATATTTCTTTAACCGGACCAACTTTCACCAACTTTCCATCTTTGATTAAGGCAACCCGATCGGCGAATAACGCTTCTTCGGTCTCATGCTCAATAATCATCAGAGTAAGATCGTCCCGTCTGCAAAGGCGGTGAGTGATTTCGAAAATGCCCATTTTGCTAATCGGGTCCAGATCGGTTGTTGGCTCATCCATCACTAGCACGGTGGGTTGTAGGGCTAAAACAGAAGCGATTGCCAGCTTTTGTTTTTGTCCTCCAGAAAGGGTCGAAGGCACCCGATTTCGATAGGCATCAAGACCGACATAGTTTAAATTTTTATTGATCCGGCGACCAATTTCCTCCCTCTCCACCGCAAAGTTTTCTGGGCCAAACGCTACCTCCAATTCAACATTCGTCGAGAATAGCTGTGCTTCAAAGTCCTGAAAAACCATTCCAACTATTTCAGCCATTTGGGCAACCGTATTTTCAACGGTTTTACGACCCAGGACCGTTACCTCGCCAATTAGCTTACCTTTATGAAAATGGGGGATTAACCCATTGATTGTTGCTGCCAGAGTACTCTTTCCTGCCTCACTTGGGCCCATCACAACCAGTAACTCACCCCTTAGCAGGTCTAAATTAATACCAGCCAGAGCAAACTCCTTTTGACCACGGTAACGATAGTGAAGATCACGAATGGTTACAATCGGTGCTGACATTTATCCTCATTGGTAAAACAGTATCAAAAACCTGAGGGAAGGTAAGAAAACTGGAATAACACTTTAAATTAAATCTGAAGCAGCCCCAATTTTCTCCCCTCCATCGATAGCCACTGGTAGAGCACTTTAATCGATAGATAAATTATAAGGTATTTAAAATCAATTTCAAAACTTCAGAGTGATTTCGTGTCATAAATACCATAATCCAGGCGATATTAGCGTCAAAATAAAGAAAACCCAGACCGGCACAAGGTAAAAATACTATAATTTGAGTGTGAAGAAAAAAAAGTGCCCAACCGTAAGGCGGTTGGCACACTGCCAGGTTTCTTAAGCATAATTCCTTGACTTTCTCTGCAATGTTGGCTATATTCAAAAGATGAATAAGTGTTCTACATTAGCGAGAATAAAGCATGGATTATATAAATAAAATCTTCCTTGGTGATTGCGGTGATGTGCTCAAAGGTTTGCCGGATGATTCGGTAGACCTGATTTTTACATCACCACCCTATGCGGACCAACGAATGCGAACCTATGGCGGTGTCGGCCCAGATGAATATGTGGCATGGTTTTTACCAAAAACAGAACAATTTTTACGTGTATTAAAACCCACGGGCACTTTCATTCTCAACATTAAGGAGCGGGTTGTAAATGGCGAGCGACACACGTATGTCATCGAATTGATTTTAGAAATGAGAAAACAGGGGTGGTATTGGACGGAAGAGTATATGTGGCACAAGAAAAACTCCTATCCTGGTAAGTGGCCAAATCGTTTTAGGGATAATTGGGAACGTCTCATTCAATTCAATAAATCCAAGAAATTTAATATGTACCAGGAATCGGTAATGGTTCCGGTAGGTGATTGGGCTAAAGAAAGGTTATCTAAGCTCAGTCAAACCGACCAGGTGCGCGACGAGTCCAAAGCAGGTAGTGGTTTTGGTAAAAAGGTCTCCAATTGGCTAGGACGTGACCTGGTTTATCCGAATAATGTTATTTACATGGCAACAGAATGTGCCAATAAAAACCATAGTGCAGTTTTTCCGGTTGAATTACCGAAATGGTTTATCAAGTTGTTCACTTTGCCAGGAGATGCTGTATTAGACCCATTTATGGGTTCCGGATCAACTGCGTTGGCAGCCCTTCAATTATCACGCACCTTTGTGGGAATCGATCTGAATCCTGATTATGTCAATCTTTCTCAAAAACGTCTCTCCGAGGCGCAAATTGGCTTACCGCTTGTAGCGGAAAACACAGAAAGCTATCAGCCTTAGGATCCCACACCATCATCACAATAGGGGTAAATATGAACCAACTTGATTTGAACCAGGTGTGCACCTATGTCAATAAAAACATAGATAGCTTTCATAAATCCAGAATAAAATCCCTTGAAGATTTAAAGTTGGAAAAGCTATTAAAAAAGAATCCGTACCTGTTCAAAGCTAAAAACATTACGACTGCGAGCGAATTGGTTTTTGGATTACTAGATGCTTTTCTTTCTTCATCTGAGGAAAAATTGTTCGGGGATTTTTTGGAAAATTTGGCAGTTTTTATTGCTGAAATGACATGTGATGGTCACAAATCTACTGCTCAGGGCGTGGATCTAGAATTTTTTAACAAAGGGATCCACTATGTTGTTTCGATAAAATCTGGGCCAAATTGGGGGAATAGTTCGCAGCAAGCCAAACTCGAACAAGACCTTAAGAATACTGTAACACGGGTTAGACAATCGCTCAGGGGGATTAATGTCCAACCTGTGTTAGGTATTTGTTATGGTAAAACCAAGACGAGCTTTATCAGGGGTTATTTGAAGGTGGTCGGTCAAAACTTTTGGTACATGATTAGTGAAGATAAAAATCTTTACACCGA
>JGI24109J20143_1000072_pt1 | contig 21808 bp, 17 predicted proteins | sample Subbio11_8B_AprC_FD_20143 | JGI IMG/M metagenome (IMG submission 20143) | reverse complement strand
TTTCCTTAAAACCACCCGAAATGATCGTCACGGCTTGAATGCCTCTTCGACCGCAAGCCTCAACCACTTCTGGGATGGCGGGAGCCGGCAGAACAATGACCGCCAGGTCTACCGGATCGGGGACACTGAAAATATCTGGGTAGCATTGCAACCCTAAAATTTCATTAACCTTTGGATTGACCGGTGCAATGTGTCCCTGGTAGCCATACAAGGTCATATTCCGCACAATACCGAAGCTTAATTTGTTAGGAGTGGCCGACGCGCCGATGATGGCGACCCCTTGAGGTGCAAAAAACGGTTTCAGGCTGAGGTGCATAGACGTTTCTCCCTTGATGGATGGGGTAGGAGTATTTAAGGCACCTCTATTGTAGCCAATCCACGGCCGGTTTAGAAGTGCAGAAAGACTTTTGCTGCTATCCTAAAAAAATGATGCGCAAATCCTCCACCTGAATTACGTCGCCTTGCTTAAGCGCCCGGGTTGTTTTTATCGGTTTGTGGTTGAGAATCACCGGTTTATCGCTGAACATTACTTCCATAAAATAGCAGCGCTGAGCTTTGTGGATCCATATTTCGATATAGCTTTGTGTGTCGGGGTAAGTCGTGATACCAAAACCAGGATCACTCCCAATCCGAAAAATCCCTTTTGTGGGCAATTTTATTTCTTTTTGTGAACCATCTGGGTACTGGACCACGACCTGCCCAACCCCATTCGCTTGCATGGGGGAAACTCGGTTCAGCCTGGTAAGCACCACCAGGTTTTTAACCCATTGACCAGATGGATGATGGAAAAATTTTTTACCCAACAAGTCTGGTAGAGGTCCGTTGAGGTTTAATTGGCTCCAATTTTGCAACCGTGAGAGGATTAATTTTCCGGAAGCGGCAACCTTGGCCTTGAAATTGGAATGCCAAAAATAAGGAATACACGCGGTCAACCCTAGTAAAAATATTAAAATACCCAGGTTGAAGGATTCCCGTTGTATCCACGCCGCCGTGGGCTGCCATAGCGAGTATCCCCACAGCTGGTCGATGTGTCTGGCTGCAGCGATGGTGGTGTAAATCTGGTTTAAAACCGCAATGTTATTCACAAATTGAATCTCTAAAGATACACACCGGTCAGGGAGGTTGACCCAGGCTCGATAACCGGTGCCGAGTAAGAGCGTATGCTCATTCATCTCTTGAGGTTGGTTTTGAAGATGTAAGAGCGCGGCCGGTCCAAGGGGATCTTCCAATACCTGATGTACCAACGGATCGATACGGTGGGTCTGAGTACGCAAGGCGTTCATTTTCTGAAGGGTAGGGGGGATGCCGGTATAAATTTGGAGCAGATCATCCACGGTGCTGGTTTCATGATCGCTCCGTATGCGGGATAAGGCTAAAGCAAAGGATGGCGTGGTTTGCCCTTCTAGGATGATGTTATCCAGTTTTACGATCTCGCGCGAGAGATGCTCCATCATCTGGATAAAATGGTAAACGGCTGCTGGGTCACCCCCAAGCGAAGCAGCTAAATTGGTCAGGTCTTGTTGGTTTAAGGTGTCATGCCAGACGATAATTTGGCGAGCAATTTCTGGATTCAGGCCTGGTTTGATTATATTCGTTGCCACCTGACCGTAATTAAGGCGGCTTTCCAGATCTGGGTGGATAACCAGAATTTGGGCAACCTGGGTTACAGCCGACCGATAAGGGTTCAGACTTAAGATAATGGCCGATACCAACCATACGAGAACTAAAAAGAAAGCCACAGAAATACAAACAATCGTAAGCCGCGGCACTTTAGCCAGTTTACTGGCAAGCCATTGCGGTGTGCTCAGGGTATTTCTTAATCGGTTAATCGTCGATAGCATGAGTAAAAGGGTATCACGTCCAGGGCGAAACCTTTACCCTCGCGGAGGTACCGCCTCTTTGTGTGGTCATTCCCCGAAAACCCTCGGATAAGGCGTAATCTTTTTTATTATAACCATACAACCGTCAATCTCAAAATTTTTGGATGTGTTAAAATTACCAAACCCATGGCATCTCCGTTTATCGATATCCGCAATTTGGTCTTCAGGCACCCCATTCGCGGCAAAGAATCTATTCTTGCCCTTCAAAACGTGAATCTGGCGATCGAGGAGGGAGAGTACGTAGCGATTATTGGCGCAAACGGCTCCGGCAAAACCACCCTCGCACGCCATTTAAATGCGCTATTACTGCCCGAAAGGGGAAGTGTTCGGGTGGATGGTCTGGATACACGCGACCCGCAAAACCATCCAAAAATACGCAGTACGGTTGGAATGGTTTTTCAAACGCCTGAGGACCAGATCGTTGCGTCTATTTTGGAAGAAGATGTTGCCTTTGGGCCTGAAAATCTTGGTCTTCCAAATCCTGAAATTCGACGCCGAGTAGAAGATGCGCTTGAAATCACTGGGATGAGCGAATTGCGTCAGCGACCACCGCATTTGCTCTCAGCCGGGCAAATGCAACGGGCGGCTTTGGCGGGGGTTCTAGCCATGCGCCCACGCTGTGTCATTTTCGACGAAACCACAGCGATGCTCGACCCGGGCGGACGACGGATGGTGCGTGAATTAATCGGCCGCTTACACCGCGATGGACTTACCGTGATCGTGATCTCACATTTCATGCGTGAGGCTGTCGCTGCTGACCGAATCATCGTATTGGAACATGGCCAGGTAGCCATTGATTCAACCCCTTCGACGGTGTTTAGTCATCCAGGGGATTTGCCAAAATTAGGCCTGGACCTACCCCAGGCGGCCCGGCTGGCCGAAAAAATACAGGGGGTCCTTCCTGGCTTATCCAAACCGCTGCTAAGATCAGGCGACTTACTGGCAGCTTTGTCCAATTTACCCCGTCCTGAGCGCATCAGGGCACCCGGAAACACCCCGATCCGAGCACCCGGTACAGTTACACCCTTAATTGAAATGGATGGACTCTACCATACCTACATGCTGGGTACCCCTCTGGCCCATGCTGCCCTTCGGAATGCATCCTTTCATTCAAGCGAGGGGGCCATCCATGGTTTGATCGGCCCGACAGGATCGGGAAAATCTACTTTACTCCAACACATGAACGGGTTGCTGCTGCCCCAGGTAGGGCGTGTGCGGGTTGGGCCGTATGACCTCAATCATCCTAAGGTGGATTTAAAAGCTGTCCGTCGTTTTGCCGGGTTGGTATTCCAACATCCAGAATATCAGTTGTTTGAACAGTATGTGGGAGATGAGATCGCATATGCAGCCCGCTTAAAAGGAGAAAAAGCCGGATTGCGTGAAATCGTGCGTTCAGCGATGAGGATGGTGGGGCTAGATTTTGAAACCTACAAAGACCGCCTGACATTTACATTGAGTGGCGGCGAACGGCGTAAAGTGGCATTGGCAGGTATGCTGGCCATGCAGCCCGAGATCCTGCTGTTGGATGAACCGACCGCTGGCCTGGATCCACTTTCTCGCCGAGAAACACTGGGCTACTTAAAAAACCTAAACTGCACCGGCAAGACCCTTGTGCTTGTGTCGCATCATATGGAAGATGTTGCCGAGTTGAGCAGCTCTGTCAGCGTATTGAACAAAGGTGCCACCGTGCTGGAAGGGGCAGCAGTCCATGTTTTCGAGCAGGTCGATTTGTTACAATCCCTTGGTATGGAAGCCCCATTGGCTGCCCAGGCTGCGGCTGTGCTGCGCTCGAAGGGCTGGCCGCTGAATGGGGGCATTTTAAAGCCTGATGACTTGGTAGACCAGCTTGCACAGCTCCAGGAGAGCGGGCGTGAATAATTTTGAGTTTCTGCGCTTCGTCAATATTGGCCAATATTTACCGCTCGACTCATACCTGCATCGTCTCGATCCGCGGGCGCGCATCCTGGCTTACGGGCTGATCATCGTTGCGGTTACCTTTACCCCGCGACCCCACGGTTTAGTTGTAGGGCTGCTTTTGATGGTGGGCCTGTTGCGGTTAGGGCGTATTCCTTTACATTACGCCTTCCGCAGTGTATTACCACCGCTGCCTTTTTTGCTTATTTTGGCGGTGATGCAAATATTTCTCGCAGTCCACCCGGCCGATGCGGTCCCGTTCATGACGATCGGGCCGGTATCCATATTCTCTGCTGGTCTCCTTTCTGCTGGGATGTTGTTGCTGCGTTTTACAGTTTTGATCTTGGCGATAGGCCTGGCATCCTTTACCCTGTCAACTTCAGAGATGATCCACGGCCTGGAGGCGTTGTTAGCCCCTTTAACCCGCATAGGGATTCCGACCCATGACTTTGTCATGGTCGTGCAGGTCACCGTGCGTTTCATCCCCTTCCTGGCGCAGGCAGCCGAACGGATTGCCAAAGCGCAGGCCTCCCGGGGGGCGGAATGGGGAGTCCGCAAGGGCAATTTGTGGCAGCGGGCTCGGCAGGTTGCGCCATTAATGGTGCCACTATTTTTGACCAGCTTGCGCCGGGCCGAAACGATGGCGCTGGCAATGGATGCGCGCGGTTATGGAAGCCCGGTGCGACGAACCTCATTAATCACCATGCAGTTCCTCTGGAGAGATGGGCTGGTGGTATGTTTGGCAGTTTTACTGGCCGCGGCGATGCTTTTCTTGGGTCGTTAGGTCCTTATAAATTGGCCCCTTTGCGTTTTCCAATTTCGAAACTTTGCCAGGCGGAAACCACCAACAGGGTAATCAGAGCGGAGATGCCAGCCTCCGGTAAACCATTGGCGATAGCAATCGGCCCTAAAGCTGCCCAGGGGAGGAAACCGAGCAAGCCAATCATCGTCAATACCAGAACCGTATTGGTGAGGCTGCCAACAATGCCGGCTGCGATCAAACCGACCGCCGGTATTTTCTTCAACCCTTGCCATATAACCCAGGTAATGGGTCCAATGAACAGACGTGGCAGGACGGATAAAAGCGGATTGGTGAACCAGACATCGGCGGGACCGGTTGGCGCGACTGCGGCTTGAATCATGCTAAAAATGCCGAATATTAAACCAATCCCCAACCCAACCAGCGGCCCCTCGAGTACAGCCCCGATAATGACCGGTACATGCATAATGGTCAGGGATGCGCCGGTAGGCCAGGGAATAAATCCCAGGCGGGTCGCCCCTAATAATACTGCAATTGCCCCCAATACTCCCGTTATAACGATCTTTCTCGTGCGGTCTTGTGGCATGTCCTTATCTCCGGGTTATGATTTAGGTCTGGAAATCGATCCATAACTGCAAGAAAATTCCTGTAATAACTTGGCTGATCGTGATTTAAAACCCTGTTAAGGCGAATTTGATACGGAATGGTTAGCGGAAATTATAACATGCCCGGGGGGATCGTTATTCCTCACCATCGATTGGTTACCGCAGTCGCTAATTGTGGTGGGTGAAGGTGAGTTTAACATCGCGGAGAAAGATTAAACCGATACTCGTTTGAAACATCCTGGGATTGCACTTGCCGTATAATAAGGTATTCCATATCCGGGCAACCAGATAGGGCGAATCCCTCACTGTGCCAATGTGGACATGGGCAGCCGCCGGTAATGGTCGAAACCTTAGGAACCGAAATCATTTTCCAGGTACACTGGTTCTGCCAACTTAACCAACAACCACGATTACAGACTTTTTTCGAAGGACGGTAAGAATGGGATGGTTTCTCCCCATTCGGATTTGAATGGACGAGCAAATAATGGTCATCCGATTGAAGTGACCCCTGTTCCGTATGCGTTTTTGTAACAAAAAAACCAACCTCTGCCGTAAGCGCAACTCTTTATATCGGGAATGGTTATAAGCTAGAGAGGTGAATGAATGAACCGAGCAATCCGTTGGTACGATTACATTACCATCAACATTAATTGGTTTGCGCTGACCGCTCGTTCGCAGACCATATCACCATTGATCATCCCTCTTCTAGTGCAGCAATTTGTTGGAGAGGCTGCTAAAGGCGCTGCAGTTGGCAGCATTCGGTTATGGGCTTTGATGGTGGCGGTATTGATCCAGGCGCTTATGGGAATGCTTTCCGACCACAGCACCCACCGGCATGGACGCCGCCGCCCGTTTATCCTGATCGGGACCCTTGGGGAGATTGTCATTTTTACACTGATCGGGTTTACGGCTGGCATGGAAGGGCTAGCGGGTTACTGGATGCTGTTCGCACTTTATATTCTTTCGATGGTATCGGCAAATACCGCCCATGCCGCCACCCAAGGTTTAATCCCTGATCTGGTGCCTGAAAACATGCGCGGCCGGTTTTCGGGTGTCAAGGCCTTGATGGAACTGCCTCTCCCGTTGATCTTTGTTTCTTTCGTCATTGGACGGATGGTAGGTCAAGGCAATCTATGGGGTGCAATTATCATTTTGTTGTTGGTAATGGCCGCTTGTGCCGGGTTGGCGATGAAAGTCACCGAGCAACGTCTGGAAAAGCCCCTCTTTACCCTCGATTGGCAACCCTTCTTGCGTTTGCTGGGTATGACTGCGGTTTTTACGGTCGTGATCCTTGGGATGGGTGCGTTGGTGCGCTGGTTTTTAACCCTCTCCCTTGGTCTTTCGCAAATTTTAACAGCCATCATCACAGCAGCGGCTGGAGTGATCGCAATCGCAGTCGCGGTCGCGATAGGGGTGATCGTAAGCTTGCGCATAGGCATCGGCAAAGATATTCAATATCAGGCATCCTTTAAATGGTGGGTGGTCAACCGTTTGGCCTTCCTGGTCGGCTCGACCAACGTTGCAACCTTTCTAATCTTCTTTCTGCAGGAGCGTTTTGTTGACCTGCCGGGTGAGAAAGCCGCCGGTCCGGCAGCCACCATTACTATGTTTGTGGGCATCTTTATCCTCTTTACCGCGCTGCCCTCAGGCTGGCTTGCCGACCGCTTTGGTAAGAAAATTTTAATTGCGATAGCAGGTGTAGTGGCGACCATGGGAATTATCGTGATGCTTTTAGTGCCATCCATGAGTGCGCTCTATGTGGCCGGCTGCCTGGTTGGGGCCGGGATCGGGTTATTCTATTCGGCTAACTGGGCGTTGGGAACCGAGATCGTTCCTCGCGAACAAGCCGGCCGTTTTTTGGGGCTTTCCAATCTGGCTGGGGCAGGGGCAGGGGCAATTGGGGCTTACGTAGCTGGACCGATCGCTGATGTACTCGGGTACACCTTGGTCATGGGAATTTACGGGCTGCTATTTTTCCTCTCGATCTTCGCATTGCTTGGAATCCAGGAACAACGAGTCAAGGCTGCGGCTCGCACGTGACCCTTTGATGGTTACACTGTCTAAAAGTACAGAAGGAGTATGCCTGTAGAAGCTGACCCGGCTGGGAATATGAAGAACGGCGATGCCGCCACACAACAGGTGCTATGGGCGCCGAAGAACTGGACCCGGTTTTTTATTGTGCTGGCAAATGGGATTTAGCCCAAAAAAAGGGTTGCGCCATTCGAGCGGTTGGTGCAAGCGGTAGCTGGGGTGGTCATGGCGTTATTGGCCATCTCCAACGCACCTTCCTGGCTGTTTTTGGGGATCGCGGGACTCTTATTTTTCTGCGCGGTTGTTGACCATTGCCCGCTTTATCAGACGATTTTGCCTAATGTCCAAGAGCTTTTTATGGACCGCTGATCGTAGGGTAACCTACATTTTTCCAATGGATGATTCCACCGGCCATGCTGGTTACGTTTTCAAAACCCGCTCGTAATAATTGATCCCGTCCGGTTTGGCTGCGGTTTCCTGACCGGCAAACCACCACAATTTCCCGATCGGTTGGGACTTCGTCAATCCTTGCCGCGAGCTGGCCAAGTGGAATGTGGGTCGAATCGGGAATGCGAACTTCGTCCCATTCTTCCGCCTCGCGAACATCCAGTATAAAAGCGCCGATATCGCGCAGGTCGGCAGCCTGGGCTACATCGATCTGGGTTGGTGTATGGGTGAAAGCCTCGAGCTGACCGCCAAATAAGAGTGCTCCAGCGGCGAAGACAGAAATAAGGATAAACCCCACAATAAAGAATTGGGGAAAAGTTGATTTTGTACTGGTTTTCCTGACCATGATTGGTTCCTTTGATTTAAAATTGCAATCTTCATTTTCTTTGATTCGATTTTCCTCATAAAGTTACATGGTTGAGGGTTCTAGCCTTACAGCCTTTTCGGGATTACTCTAAGGTAAAATTGAAAGCGATCTTTCATTTAATATTTTCAGCGAGATTTTTGTCTTTCCTGATGATTCCAATATGAATCTCCAAGGCTTTCAAACCCACACCCTGGACGAACATCCGCAGGGCAAATGGGTTCAATCTATTTTGCAGGCTGCCCTCCGGGCTGTTGATCCAGCCACTGCTGTAGCCAGGCACCTTGTTCGAAAAGGGAGCTTACTGGTCGCTAACGGCAGGACGTATGACTTAAGTTTATATAAGCGAATTTGGCTGGTCGGAGCCGGTAAAGCTGGTGTGCCGATGGCGCATTCAGCTTCCCAAATTTTGGGCGAATTCGTTACCGGTGGAGCGGTCATCGTCAAGAAAAGTGTAGAAGAAGCTACCCGCACCGAGCTGGTCTCGGACAGAGTAATTTTATATGGGGGCGGGCATCCTGTTCCAGATCAACGCGGGGTGGCTGCAACCCAACACGTCATCCAATTGCTTAAATCGGCAGGGGAGAAAGACTTCGTCATTTGCCTGATTTCAGGCGGAGGTTCGGCCTTGTTAACCGCTCCGGTTATGGGGGTATCCCTCGAGGCCCTTAAAACAGTGACCCGCCAACTGCTCGCTTGCGGCGCATCGATTGACGAAATCAACACTCTCCGCAAGCACCTCGACAGTGTAAAAGGTGGTGGACTGGCCAGGTTGGCTGCTCCCGCCGATGTGCTTACTTTGATCCTCTCGGATGTTGTCGGAGACCCACCGGATGTAATTGCATCCGGACCCACTGCGCCAGATCCAAGCACATTTTCAAATGGCCTGGAGGTCCTGGACCGGTATGCCTTGTTGGGGAAGGTGCCGGCGGCAATCGCTACGCACCTAAATAAAGGCGCCCGGGGAGACCTTCCCGAAACACCCAAACCGGGCGATCCGGTGTTTGAGCGTGTTAACAACCTGGTGGTCGGCAGCAACCTCCAGGCCGCTGAGGCGGCAATTTCTGCGGCGATATCCTATGGATATAACCCAATGTTATTGACTACGTATTTGCAAGGAGAAGCGCGCCAGGCCGGGCGGATGCTGGCAGCCATTGCTCGCCAGGTAGCGTGCACCCAGCAGCCTGTTCGGCGTCCGGCTTGTATTGTGACCGGCGGAGAAACCACCGTAACGCTCAAGGGCGATGGCTTGGGCGGTCGAAATCAGGAGCTGGCGCTAGGCGCAGTTCGAGACCTGGCCGGGTTGAAAAATGTATTGCTGATAACCCTGGCCACCGATGGTGACGACGGCCCGACTGGGGCAGCCGGAGCTGTCGTGAGTGGTGAGACCCTGGCTCGGGCCGAAATGCTCGGTTTAATCCCCGAGGTTTTTCTTGCCCATAATGACTCGTTCCATTTCTTTGAACCGTTAGGGGACTTGTTGCTGCCAGGTCAGACTCAAACCAATGTCAATGACCTGGCTTTCTTGTTCGTGTTCTAAATTATTTTCGCCCGGGTAAGGTGAAAGAAAAGCAGGTGCCCTGTCCGAGGGTGCTCTCGACCCAAATTCGCCCGCCGTGCGCATTAACGATCCCTTTTGCGATCGCCAGTCCGAGTCCGGAACCTCCGGTCGAACGGCTGCGCGCCTTATCACCCCGGTAAAAGCGTTCGAAGATGTGCACCAGCTCTTCTGGTTGGATGCCAATACCGCTGTCGCAAACTTCCACTTGCACGCCGGAAGGCGTTAAATAGGCGCAGATTTCGATTGACCCTCCGGCTGAAGTATACTGCAATCCATTGCTAACCAGGTTTTTGAGCACCTGGCCGATGCGTTGGCCGTCCATCCAAACCGGATCTACTTCTGACGGTACCGAACCAGTGATCGTGACACTTTGCCGGCGAGCCAGTTCTGAAAAGCTCTCGATGGTGTCTGAAATCAGGTCATTTAGTGAATTATGCCGTTCGTCTAGTTGTAATCCTCCGGCTTCAATCTGTGAGACTTCGAACAAGCTGTCAATCAAATGGGAGAGTGAGCGCACATCCCGTTGGGCAGTCTGTAAGTATCGCTGAACGGTNTGTGGATCCTCTACGACACCATCTCCAAGAGCTTCAAGGATTGCGCGAATCGAAGTCAGTGGCGTTCTTAAATCATGGCTAACCCAGGCGATCAAATCACGATGTAATCGATCCATTTCGCGTTTGCGGTTTTCCAGAGCTTCGAGTTGCCGTGTCATTTCGTTGAAAGTTTCCACCAGGCGTGACATTTCATCCTGCCCATGGACGGTTACACGGGTGCTTAGATCGCCGCGAGTGACATTTTTGGCAGCCTGGCCAAGTTGCAAAATGCGGTCGGTAATGGCTTCGCTGAGAAAAAATCCAACTGCCAAGGCGATACCAGTGGCGAACACCAGTAAAACTGTCGCCAATAAAAGATCGTGCTGGCTGGCAAACATCATTCGCGCGGTCACCCATACATTAATAAAGACCAGCCCACCTGCCAGAAGATAACCTGCCATGAGCGTCCAACGGATTCCCGGAGAGCGGTAGATCCAACCGAGCCGGTAGGCGGCGTAAATTGCCAAAACTGAAACCATTCCGGTAATGCTCATCAAAACCAGCATTAGGGCAAACTCGTTCAGCGGTGGTCGCATTAAGAGATTGAACAACGCCAATCCGATTGCCAGAGGCAAGAGGAAACTTCCCAGAAACCTTAAGAAGATGGGTTTCTGGCGTGTAGGTTCTATTTTTGGCATACATCCCTCACGGTTCGAATTTGTAACCGAAACCCCAGACCGTTAGGATATGTTGTGGTTTCGCTGGGTCTTGTTCGATTTTTTCGCGCAGACGGTGGATATGGACAGTGACAGTCCCCGGGTCGATGTAATCAGCCAATCCCCATACTGCTTCGAGGAGGTGGGCGCGGGTGAACACCTGGCGCGGTCGGCGGGCCAGGTGGAGGAGCAGGTCGAACTCCTTTACCGTCAGGTTTACTTGCTCCCCATCTACACTGACTCCCCGGGTTAGCGGTTCGATAACCAGACCAGGGTACGATAGCTGTGGTTCAGGATTGTCCGAAACCTGCGCTGTACTGCGGCGCAGGACAGCCCGTACCCGGCTGACCAATTCTTGCGGGCTAAAGGGTTTGGTAACGTAATCGTCTGCCCCAATTTCCAAACCAGCAATCCGGTCAATTTCCTCTGAGCGAGCGCTAAGCATGATGATGGGAATATCGCTTCGTTCGCGCAGCCAGGATGTAATCTCCACCCCCCCTGCACCCGGCAGCATTAAATCCAAAATTACCAAATGGGGCAATTGTTTTTTTAAGGATGCTAATGCCTTTTGCCCATCCTGAATGACCGTCACCTGGTAGCCGGCGCGGCGTAAATATAGGCTGACCACTTCGCCCACACTGGGCTCGTCTTCTACCACCAAGATACTTCCCCCGCTCATGTTGTCTTTTCCTGTGAAGGGCGATTTTTTGACTGGATTGGGTTAGAGCGCGCGAACCTAAGGTGGCGAAATTTGGAAAGCGATTTTCGTAACGGGGGAATCCGGGCAGCCAATAATAAGAACAGCACAATTCCAGATGCCAATGGCTTCCAAATATCGCCTTGCAGGGTAAAAAGGTCGCCTTTTACAGCCCAGGCTACGTGTAATACCACCAATCCGGCAGCCAGGTATACCAGGCGATGGAGCTTTTTCCAGGTTTTGCCAAGTTTTTTCTTCCACCAATTATGTGAAGTCAAAGCCAATAGGGTTAATAGAGAAAGGGCTGTCACTCCGACGATCAGATAACGTTTTTCGCTAAATTCCGAAGCGATCAGGTTGAAATTAAAGCCATAATCCCAGCCTGTGTAGGTCAGCATGTGAAGGGATGCATAAAAAAAAGCATATAACCCCAGCGGACGGCGCAGTTTAAGCAGGACCGGAATATTGAAGATGGTATGGGTTGGTGTGCAGGTCAGAGAAACGAACAGCATAACGATGGCGATATCGCCGGAGCGTTGGGTAGCCGTCTGGATGGGGTTAATGGTCAGGTTATCGGTAAAATAAGCAATAACCAGCAAAAGCAGTGGGATTAGTGCCAGGATATGGGTGACGATGTGAAGCCAGGACCACTTTTTCATGGGTTAGTAATTTTTTTGCAAGTCAAGATCGCTATAGAGCTGCCCGACCTGCTCCTCATACCCGTTAAACATCAAAGTTGGGATGCGTGTGTTCGACCCAATCCGGCGTTCGGTGGATTGTGACCAACGCGGGTGTGCCACCGATGGGTTGACGTTGGCGAAGAAACCGTATTCATTCGGCGCAATTTGATTCCAGAAGGTCTTTGGCATTTCTTCGGTCAGCTCGATTTTGACAATGGATTTTCCGCTTTTGAACCCATATTTCCACGGTACAGCCAGGCGGAGGGGTGCGCCGTTTTGGGGCTCCAGTGTCTGACCGTATAACCCAGTGACTAAAATGGTAAGGTCGTGCATGGCTTCGTCGATGCGCAGGCCTTCGACGTAAGGCCAGGGATAAAACCGGCTTTTTTGACCCGGCATGTTATCCGGGTCCATGATTGTGGTCAATTTAACGTATTTAGCGCTGGTCGTTGGCTCAACTTCTTTCAACAACAATGAAAGTGGAAAACCCAGCCAGGGAATGACCATTGACCAACCTTCTACGCAACGCAGACGGTAAACCCGTTCTTCTTGTGGAAACACGCGTAAATCGTCGATATCATAAATACGCGGATTGTGGACCAATCCGCCTACCTCCACTTGCCAAGGAGAGGTCGGGAAATCGCGGGCCAGCACCGCTACACCAGGTTTGTCCATGGTGAATTCGTAAAAGTTATTGTAATGGGTGATCTCTTGATAGGTGTTGGCTGGATCTCCGAGTTCATCCAGGATGTCTTTGTTTTCGAACTCCTGGGAATCTACGACTTCCTCTTGGATTGGTGGGTTAACCCCACAAGCTGTCAGGAATGCGCCCACACTGGCAGTTGCCGCAAGCTTGAAAAACTGGCGACGATTTAAGTACTGGTGCTGAGGAGTAATCTCTGAGACTGGAATTTTAAGGATAAAAGGTTTTTTCATCATGTTCCCTGTAAGATCAATCCATAAAGTAAAGTATAAACTTAAACCCTGCCGACAGTCAAAAATTCAAACTGATCCTTAACGAACCAGGTTCCATGATTTCCTCCCCACCTAACTGTAAGATTATCCTTATCATAACCGTCCATTGTTAATGGTAGGTAAAAACTTTCTTGCAAAATAATTACGAAAGACGATCCATCGTTCAGAGAAGGGTAAGGAATTGTTAAATTAGGTGTAATTTTCTTTTGTGATGATATAGAGGCAAGAACAATAACAAAAAAATTCTGAGAAGGAGAAATTAGACATGCGTATTGAACTCAAGTTTGCACCCATAATCATCCTGATAACTTTCTTGCTGGCGGGATGTGCGAGTGGACCGGCATCGACCAGTGGGGAAGAGATGATGGACAATTCAACGAGTAGCGCAGAAAGGATGGAAACCCCAGACGTTACTGAAATGGGAAAAGAAGGCGAGTCGATGGGGCCAAAGGATGATTCCTTAATGGAAGAGCAGCCAGGCGAGGGTAAGGATAAAGAGGACTCGGAGATGGCAAATGAAGAAGATCAGATGATGACCGAGATGCCGGATTGGTTCAAGGTTGAACTAATGGATGTGACCAGTGGTGAAACCTTTACGGTAGATTCCCTGAAAGGGCAGGTGGTGCTGGTTGAGACCATGGCCCAATGGTGTTCTTCCTGCTTGAGCCAGCAAAAAGAAGTAAAGATTTTGCACGAACAGCTTGGTGAGCGTGAGGATTTTATCAGCCTGGGTCTGAACATTGATCCCTATGAAAGCGCAGATATGTTGAAAGATTACGTCGCACGGAATGGTTTTGATTGGCTGTATGCCATTTCGCCTGCGGAAGTTTCGCGGGAGATTAGCAATTTATATGGGGCACAGTTCCTGAACCCGCCAGCAACCCCCATGCTGATCATCGACCGCAAAGGTGAAGTTCATATTCTGCCCTTTGGGATCAAGACTTCCCAAAGTTTACTGGAAGCGCTGCAGCCATTTCTGGATGAGATGTAGCCGGTATTTACCAGAGCGGGGAGCCGGTCGGGCTCACCGCTCTGAATAATATTGGAGTAGATCTATGCTTGACAATGTATTCACTTCTTTGACATTGGGCCTTTTGGCCACAACCAGCCCGTGTGTTTTCCCTCTCTATCCAGGTTTCCTGGCCTATTTGAGCGGGGGTCAGGAAGCCCTTAAAAATAATAAGGGCCGCTACAGCTTGGGATTTCTGGTATTAGGGGGGGTGTTGACGATGATGCTGGCTTTGGGTGGGCTAATAGCGGCGTTTGCCGTCTCGATGGGTAGTGCTTTGGCTATTATCATCCCGCTAGCGGATATCCTGATTGTATCCTTGGGTGTGCTGCTTTTATTAAACCTTAACCCTTTTAAAACCTTGCCTAATATTCAAGTACCTGTACTTAAAAATCCTTATGTCAATGCCTATTTATACGGCTTGCTATATGGGCCAATCGCTTTACCGTGTTCGGGACCGTTGGTGGTTAGTATCTTCGCCATTTCTCTAACCGCCGGTGAGGCTTTAAGCCAACTATCGGTTTTCTTCTGGTTTGGATTAGGATTTGGGATACCGCTATTGGGGCTCTCTTTTCTGGCTGGGGCCACCCAACGGTGGATCACACGCCAATTTGCCATCCACAGCCGGTGGATTAACCGTATCGGTGGGCTGGTGCTGGTAAGCATTGGAGTATATGACTTTATTTTAAACTGGGATATGATTCGAGCGGCCTGGTTTTAACCGGACTTACGGCTGCCTTCTATGCCGATGATGGTTTGCCATTAAAGGTCAAACGCCCGGGTGAGGGGGGCACCCGAACGTTTGACACTATCACTATACCATATTGGTTTGGAATTTCAATTAAAAGACGATTAATTTATTGATACCGATCGACTCGATCGAGTGGACGAAGAAACCTGCCCATGCAGGCAGCAGGAAGGATTGGTTTTTTCAATCGGTGGTCTGGATAATTGACGCTCACTTCAGGTCATGCTATATTTATCTCATTCATTGTTTCTGCGGTTGATCTTGTTAAAAATCACTTTCATCCTGTCATAAAATTGAATTATCGACAGGTGGTTTAGCCCTCATTCGTGGTTTACTGGTTAATTGAGCCTGACATAACCCCCCCAAATTGAGGATCGTCCATGGAACCGCAAGTCCCGCTGGTCGTCGAAAACCTTACCTTCCGCTATCGCAGCCGTGAAGAGGTGGCGATAAAGAATATTAACCTAAGGGTTGAGACTCCACAGGTGGTGTTGATTGCTGGGGTGAGCGGCTGCGGTAAGACCACCCTGGCGCGCTGCATCAACGGGTTGATTCCTCGCAGTTATAAGGGCGAATTGCACGGCAGTGTATTCCTCTATGGGCAGGACATTAAAGATATGCCCCTGGCGCATATATCCCAAATGGTTGGGACAGTGTTACAGGATCCTGAAAGACAAATCTTGGGGTCGTTCGTATCGAATGAAGTCGCCTTTGGTTTGGAAAACCTTGGCCTGAAACGAGAGGAAATCCGTCAAAGGGTCGACGAAGCCCTGACGCGCCTGAAAATAAAACATCTTAAAGACCGCCAGACCCATTATCTATCGGGCGGCGAAAAACAAAAGGTCGCATTGGCAGGTGTCTTAGCAATGCGACCCAGCATTCTGCTGCTGGATGAACCGCTGGCTTCCCTAGATCCGGCCAGCGCTCAAGAAGCCTTGGAACTCATCCGCCGTCTGGCGAATGAGGGCATGACCGTTTTGATGGTTGAGCACCGTGTTGAGGATGTATTGCGCATCAACCCAGAACGGGTATTGTTTATGAAAGAAGGCGAGATCCGTTACGATGGCCAGGCTGACCGGCTTTCAGAGAAGGTGGATTACCGTGAGGTCAAGCTGCCTGCCAAAATGATCATCGAATTAGCCGCCAACGATCCGCCTCCGCCTGAACAAAAACCGCTGCCGTCAGCCAAGGGTGAGCCCACCCCATTGGTGCAATTCAAGGATGTAGCTTTTGGTTATGACAGCGGACCGGAGGTCCTCCACAGTATAAATCTTGACATTAACACGGGGGATGTGATCGCAGTACTCGGCCCGAATGGCGCGGGGAAGACCACCTTGGTCAAACACGCCATTGGCTTGCTCAAACCAAAACGCGGCCAGGTTCTTGTAAAAGGCATCGATACACGCCAGTTGAGCGTGGCTGAAATTGCAGTTACCGTAGGGTACGTTTTTCAAAGCCCAAGCCATATGCTCTTCGCACCGACGGTAAACGATGAGCTGGCGTTTGGTCCGACAAATTTGAAACATGATCCCGAACAGATCAGGAAGGAGGTGCAAGAAGCAGTTGAGATTGTCAACCTGGTGGGTTTTGAGCAAACCCCGCCGCTTTCGATGTCTTTTGGACAGCAGAAGCGGGTGAGCATTGCTGCCATCTTGGCCATGCAATCGCGTATTCTGGTGATGGACGAGCCAACGGCTGGGCAGGATTATAAAAACTACATCGATTTCATGAATTCTATTCTGCAGCTGCCCAGCTTCGAAGTGGTCCTGTTTATTACCCACGATATCGATGTGGCCATCATGTATGCCAACCGGGTGCTGTTGGTCAACCAGGGCACGGTGGTTGCGGATGGACCACCTCATGAAGCCCTCGGTGATCTCGACCGGCTGCAGAAGAGCCGCCTGATAACGACTTCTCTCTTGCAAGTCAATCTCGATTTTTTCAGCAAAACCCGACAATTTCTTAGTGCAGAAGCGCTTGCCCACCGCGTTTAAAGCGGTTAATGGGTGGCATTTTGTGTTTCAGCAAATAGAGTAAGGAGGTTAGAATGGATCGCAAACTTCGTTCAGTTATACTTTCTTTGGTAGCTGTCCTGGTATTCTTTCTGGTAGTCGTCTGGATCGGCGGCCTGATCAATCCTGCCTTGCAGTTGGATGAGACCGGTGTGCTGCGGTTTGTTTTCGTAGCTATCGGTTTAGCCATCGTGTTTGTCGTTTACCTGCTCACTCGTCAGAGTAAGATTTGGGAAGTCGGGACACGCGAGGTGGTATACATGGCGATCGGAGCTGCGCTTTACGCCATCTTTTCCTTCCTGTTCAACGGGACAGTTTTCGCGGTGCCTTCGGTCAGTCAGGTAGCGCTACGACCCGCTATTGCCATCCCGATGTTCTTCGGGTTTGCCTTTGGGCCATCGGTAGGCTTTTTTACCGGCGCGGTGGGCAACATGTTTGGCGATGCGCTGACAGGTTTTGGCCTTTCACCGCAGTGGTCGATTGGCAATGGCCTGATTGGGATGGTGGCTGGAATGGCCTTGCTCTTCCCCGATCGCAAGAGGGGTATGAATACGGTCACAATCGTTAGCTTTGTAATGGCCTTGGTCGCTACACTGATTTTCTTTCTTAACCGAACCATCCCGAATATGCTGTTCTTTGATGTGGATGCTGGAATCTTCGGCGATGCGACCATCTCTCTCTTCGCCGGTCTTTCCGCGGTCATCGGCTTTGTGCTGGTCATGGTTGTGCGTTTTGCATTTGGTTCGAACATCGATGTAGCTGCGGCTGTCACTTGGAGCCTGCTCGGTAATTTTGTGGGTATAGGGTTCGCGGCTATTTCGGATATTTGGATCAACGGCTTCCCCCCTGAGGTTGCGATTGTGGGTGAGTTCATCCCGGCAGCCGGTCCAAACGCCATCTTCGCTGCTATCCTGGTCCCTTTGCTGGTCGGCGCATATGCGGCGGTTCAGCGCCAAACCGGGCGTTAATTCTATCTGCTGACAGCCATCCCCGGGATGGCTGTCAGCGAAATTTGTTGGGCAAACCTTATGCTGGTTACCTGGCGCTATCGCAAACGAGAAAAATCCCTCATTCAGAGCTTCGATCCGCGCGCCTGGGTCATCTTTTTCCTGTGCTATATCGGCTGCACGATCCTTTTCTGGGATTTGCGCTACCTGGCGGTATTGTTCGGAATGGCTCTCCTCATGGTCTTGACTTCGGGAATTAAATTTCATGAGATGCGCCGTGCCTGGATATTCATTGGCGGCTTCATGGTATTCTTTTCATTTTTGACCTTTCTGACAGGGCGGGGTGGCATTGAACTCTACACCGAGGAGCACTTGCTGACCCGCCTGGAAGCCGGGTTTACCATCTTTGGCTGGCGTCCCGTTTTGAACATTACCGCCGAAAAGACCATGTACTCGGTTTCGATGCTGGTGCGCGTGTTCAGCCTGGCCAGCATGACGATCCTGATCCCGTATTCGCTCAACCCGGCTCATTACGGGATCCTTTTCCGTGGGTTAGGCTTGCCGGACAAAGTGGCCTATGGCATGGACCTGACCATGCGTTTTATTCCCTCCTTTGGGCGAGATTTTATGCTGACTCGTGATGCCCAACGCGCCCGCGGCTATGAATTGGAAAAATTATCCGGCGGTTTGTTTGCCCAGGTGCGCAAACTGGCCCCTTTGATTGTGCCGGTCACAATTCACGCGATTGTGGCCAGCGAGGATATCATCGACGCGATGGACCTGCGCGCTTTTGGGGTTGGCCCACGCACCTGGTTGGAACAATTGCATTACCGCAAACGCGACCGGCTGCTGATGGCTTTTGGCGTAATTTTGTTATTATTATCGATTTCGTTATCGCTGTTTGGATTAGGCAAATTCTGGGTACCAGATTTCCTGATCGCTTTGGCGCAATCATGATCGATCCTGCAGCGGTGGTGGTGACAGGTTTTAAGTCTCCCGATCATATTAACCGCTGAATGGACATTTGGCCCTTCAGGACTGCCTGGCTGGCCTGGATTGCTTCAGGTGAACCGAGAACGACAACCTCGCCGTAGCGCTTGACCATATCCAGCGCTTCGCCAAAAGCGTGAAAATCTGCCGGGGTGGTATTGAGTAGCTGGTCACGGCGCAGTTGCCGTTCTTCATCTCTGATTCCTAAGAGATAGCGCACCATTGCCGTATAGCCCCTGGCATCCGGGAGTTGGTAAGCATCTACCTCTCCAATTGCACCGATGATGGCCTTAGTCAGCTCCGAATGGCTGATTTCTAAACCGCGCAGATATTCGGCTGCCTGGTCGTACACCGATAGGGTTTGGTCCAGGTTGGGGTCGTGATAGGAAAGGAATGAAAATACACCCGACTGCTGGTCAAAAACCGCGAAACCACCGTAAGCGCCGCCCATGACCCGCACTTTTTCCCAAAGGTAGGTGCCGCGCAGATAAAGGAGGACCGCCAACGACGATCCATGCAACTGGTAACCGTGGGCATACAAGTTGGCCGCTTTTCCGACGTAATTGACCTGGGCAGGTAAAGTAAGGCCTTCTATTTTCGGGTATGCGGGAGTTTGCCACGAGATAGGTGTGGGAGCGACCTCGGGCAGTTCACATATGAAACCCGACACCTGGCTGCTGATTTTCTGCCAATTGTCTGCGTCCAGGGTAAGGTTGCACAAGGTGTTGCTTTGGGTAAATAACGCAGCGCGGATCGATTCGAGAACAGCTTGCACCGCAGGCCAATTCTCATCCACCTCTTTGAGCAGGCGGCGCAGGAAGAACAACTGGCTGATACCACTCATCTCTTCTGAGGCCCAATCGGCTTCATTGAAACGCGCTTTCAGGCGTGAATGGATCACCCGGTGACCTATGTCCACCATTCCCGATTCCAAACCGGCCTTGTTTTCCACAAGGATCTGGCGGATGCGCTCGCGGTTATCCAGGCGGGCTGTTTGCAATACATCTTTAAGCAGCCCCAGTAAATCTTCGGTCTGATGGAGCATAGCTTTGCCGCGCAGGATGAGCCAGGCCTGGCTGCCCTGTGTAGACCGGACAGCCGAAGTAAAGGTGGTAGGGTGGATACCGCCGGTTCGTTGGCCGAGCCGCTGCAACAACCGGACAAAATCCAACTGATAGGTGCCGGTTTCTAACAAAGCTCGGCTAAAGACGGGCAGATAGGGCAGCCATTCAGGTTTCAAACTGTTCAAGTTGAAACCAAGATCAAGATAAAGGATCCCATTGGTGAACAGATCATGGAACAAGATTTTAGACCGAGCGAGATTAATCTCTTCGGTTGGAATGGTTTTGATCGTAGGTTCTAAATCGGTGCGTTTTAACATGGGGATGGTCGCCAGGGCTTCAGGGCTGTCCGGGGTTTCCTGGCGGCGTTTTAATTCCTGAGTTGAGGCGATCATTTCCTGGATTTGTTCAGCGCTCATTACACTGCGGGCAAGCGCCAGGCGTTTGCTCTCGACCGCAGCGCGCCGTTTGCCAAGCTCCGGGTCCGGTTTTAGCAAAACGGTTACCCGGTGAGGGTTATTAAGCAGATGTTCGTTAATCAGCGCCTCAAAAAACGGTTTACCACCGGAAAGTTGGTTCTTGATCTCCTGGAGGGGTTTTTCAAATTCCAGGGGGGCGATCGGGTCGAATCCGTACAACCAGGAGTTAAGTGAACGCAGCATAACCACCAACCCGCGAGGAAAAGAGCCGTAATTGTTTTCGCGCAATTGGAACTCCAGGGTGTTCATTGAAGCCTGCACAGTTTCAGGGTCGATACCTTTTGCGGCCAATGAAGCCAGGTTTTCCAAAATGAGTCCCTGCACGGAATGGTATTTCTCAGCAGCAATACCCTTTAAACCCACCGAAAACATCATCTGGCGGTATTCGGGCTCAAAGCCCTCCCCGGTTAGATCTTCACCCAATCCAGATTCGATCAAAGATTTGCGCAACGGCGATGCCGGGGTACCAATCAGGATATGGGACAAGATGCTCAACCCAAGGGTGAGGGTCACATCGCCGGCGTGAGGCAGCATCCAATTCAGGCAAACCTGGGCTTTTGCTTCGGGATCCTCGCCGCTTTCATAAGTTGCCTGGTGAAGGATGGGTTCGGAAAATTTATTTTGAAGCGGAATCTCAGCCCTGACCTCGATCTGCCCGAAATTACCCAGAGTCTCGTCGAGCAAACGCAGGCGGGAGTCCGGCTCATCGTTACCGTAAAAGAAAATGCGGGCATTGGAGGGATGGTAATAGGAACGGTGAAATGCCATTAACTGGTCAAAGGTCAAATTGGGGATTACTTCGGGGTCACCGCCGCTGTCCAGGCTGTAAATTGTATCCGGGTATAAAGCACGGCGGCCCTGGTCACTTAATATTTCATCCGGCGAGGAATAGACGCCTTTCATTTCGTTGAAAACGACGCCTTTAAAAATCATTTCCCCTTCGGGTGAATCCAATTCGTAATGCCAACCCTCCTGGGCAAGGGTGTACGGAGTAACCAGAGGATGGAAGACCGCATCCAGATAGACATCGACCAGGTTATAAAAATCTTTCAGGTTGGTGGAAGCCACGGGGTAACAGGTCTTATCCGGATAAGTAAACGCATTGAGAAAGGTATTCAAGGAGCCTTTGATTAATTCAATGAATGGTTCCTTAACCGGATATTTTTTAGAACCGCACAAAACGGAATGCTCCATGATATGAGCAATTCCCGTTGAATCAGCGGGCGGAGTACAGAAAGTGATACCGAAAACTTTGTTTTCATCGTCATTTTCAAGCGAGAGCAGCTCGGCCCCAGTGTGGATATGACGCCATAAACGGGTTTGTGAATTCAATTCTTTCACATAGCGGTCTTCGATTAATTCGAACCCATGTTTCGATTGCATAAGTTGTTCCTCTTTA
>JGI24109J20143_1000066_pt1 | contig 22284 bp, 15 predicted proteins | sample Subbio11_8B_AprC_FD_20143 | JGI IMG/M metagenome (IMG submission 20143) | reverse complement strand
GAATTGTCCGCACAGCTCACCCAAAATACGGATTATTAATGAGCGAAAATCTCCCAACAGGCTTACCCCGCATCGATGAAATGCGCATGGTGGATATTGTCAAACGCTTTCCAGGTGTGCTGGCAAACAACCATGTCAATTTTGACGTCAAATCTGGTGAAATACATGCCTTGCTGGGTGAAAACGGGGCTGGTAAAAGTACTCTGGTACGCCAGTTATACGGTCTCTATCGCCCGGACCAAGGGAAAATCCTGATCAACGGTCGAGAAACGCATTTTAACTCCCCTAAAGACTCAATCGCGGCGGGTATTGGGATGATCCACCAACACTTCATGTTGGTTACCGACCTTACGGTTGTGGAAAACGTGGCGCTTGGCTTAAAATCTTCCCGCGGCATCATCCTGGATTTGGATCGGGTTCGTGCCCGAATCTTAACCCTTTGCAAACAATATAATTTGAAAATCGACCCCGAAGCCTATATCTGGCAGCTTGCTGTGGGTGAACAACAACGCGTAGAAATTCTCAAAGCGCTCTACCGGGGAGCAGCGTTACTCGTCCTGGACGAACCGACTGCGGTTCTTACCCCCCAAGAGGTGGATGATCTCTTCGTTACTTTACGGCAGATGGTCAAAGAAGGCCATGCTCTGATCTTTATTTCTCATAAACTTCACGAAGTTTTGGCGATCAGCAACCGGGTTACCGTACTTCGGGATGGAAATGTCGTTGGTTCTCGCCCCACAGCCGGAGCGACCAAATCGGAGCTGGCTCAAATGATGGTTGGCAGGTCGGTTATCCTGCAATACGATAAGCCACCGAATAAGCCAGGCAGTCCGCTTTTAAGAATTAACAACCTGGTAGTCGGGGGAGACCGTGGCAGGGATGCGTTACACAATGTCTCTCTTGAAGTACAAGCCGGGGAAATCCTCGGTTTGGCCGGTGTATCGGGTAATGGTCAGCGTGAACTGGCAGAAGCCCTGGGCGGATTGCGCCCGATCAAATCTGGGCAGGTTTTCCTTGATGGGGTTGAGGTCACCCATGCCCATCCATCCAAGCGCATCGAAGCCGGCCAATCCTACATTCCGGAAGAACGGATGCGTGAAGGCGCGATCAAAGATTTCAGTGTGGCCGATAATTTTATTCTGGAAGACCATTCCAACACCCCATATTCCCATCGCACATTTCTAAATTTTCGAGCAATTCGCCAGGAAGCAAACCGCCTGGTGTCGGAATATAATGTCAAAACCCCAAGTTTGGACACGCCTATTAAGAATTTATCGGGAGGGAATATTCAAAAAATGATTCTTGCTCGCGAGCTTTCCCGCCGCCCGAAAGTTCTCATAGCATCCCAGCCGACACGGGGTGTTGATATCGGCGCATCTGAATATATCCATAAAATCTTGCTTGAACAACGAGAGGCTGGAACCGCGACCTTATTAATTTCAGAAGATCTGGATGAAATTCTAGCACTTGCCGACCGAATCGCCGTAATCTATGAAGGCCGAATTGTTGGAATTGTAGACAGTAAAACTGCAAGCGTCGAGCAGCTCGGTTTAATGATGGCGGGAGTTAAAGAACTACACGAGACTACTGCTGAACCGGTTGGGGGTTAATTTTGACATAAAATGTCTTATAATATAGATATTGAATCGGTGGTCGGTACCTGGTATTCTCCAGGCCGGCGTCGGGCCCCCGAGCTCGTCGAAAAGTGCCGCCTTCCTAAAGGAGTCCACCGATCCTATGGCCACCTGGCAGCATTATATACTGGCGCAATCCATTGAAGATGCCTTGCTATCGCTATCAACACCGGAGGGGCAAGCCCGCCTGATCGCAGGCGGCACAGATTTGCTCCTAGAAATCCAACAAGGCCGTCAAGCTCCTGTCCACACCTTGGTCGACATCACCCGTATCCCTGAACTACAAACTTTGGAAATACGTGGTGACGAATTATTTATCGGCGCAGGAGTCCCTGTCCGCGAAATTACCGATTCACCTCTTATTCGCCACCATGCAATGGCAGTTTCAGAGGCTTGTGGATTAATCGGCGGCCCACAAGTTCGCAACACCGCCACCCTGGGCGGTAACGTGGCCCATGCCCTACCGGCAGCAGATGGCATGATCTCTTTGTTCGCCTTCGACGCTAAAGTGGAAATAGCCAGCCTAGAAGGCAGAAGACTAAGCCCAATAAAATCACTTTTTGCAGGTCCGGGCAAATCCACCCTGATCGCCAATCAAGAGCTATTGGTAGGGTTCCATTTACCCATTCTTAAAACTGGCCAGGCATCGGCTTTCAGCCGGGTCATGCGTCCCCAGGGAGTTGCCCTACCTATATTAAATATGGCTGTTTGGATCGAACGAAACAAAGAGAAAATAGAAAAAATTCGGATCGCCATCGGACCTTCAGGGCCGGTTCCGGTTAGAGCTACGGCTGTCGAGGAAGTATTAAACGGTAACGAGTTTACAAAAGCCATCCTCTCACAAGCCAAGTTAGCCATTCATGATTCCATTCGCTTCCGGACCAGCGCGATGCGTGCAACCGGCGATTATCGCCATCACCTTAGCGAAGTTCTTTTAGAAGAAGTTATTGGTAAAGCCTGGCAGCGGGCTACTGATTTGGAGGCCGTAACATGAGAACCGAGAGATTTATCAACCTGTTGGTGAATGGGAAACCTTTTTCGTTACCTGAAAAACCCGGTGAAATGCTTTCAGATTTATTGCGTTACCGGCTTGGATTGACCGGAACAAAAATTGCATGCAATGAAGCAGAGTGCGGGGCTTGCACGGTCATCCTCAACGACGAACCGGTCCTCTCCTGCTCTTACCCAGCCGCTAAAGCCGATGGTTGTACCATCACGACCATCGAAGGTCTGGAAGAGGTCTCGTTGACTCCCTCACTAAAAGGCACATTACCTCTCCACCCTCTCCAGGAGGCATTTATTCAATATGGAGCTGTGCAGTGCGGTTTTTGCATCCCTGGGCAAATCATGACCTCCTATGCCTTGTTAAAACAAAATCCGCACCCTACCGACGAGGAAATCAAATACGCTCTTAAAGACACTCTCTGCCGCTGTGCTGGATACCCGAGCATCCTGGGTGCCATTAAAGCCGCCGCAAAAACTATTCGCACAGGTCAGCCCATCGAACCTCCGGATATTCCTCCATCTTCAATTCGTCATCAGGCTGTCGGTACTTTACACCCTCGCCAGGATGGAATCGCTAAGGTTACGGGTAAAGCCATTTATACCGATGATATCTTTTTCGACCATATGTTACATGCCCGGGTCAAACGCGCAATGATACCTTCCGGAATCGTCCGGAAAATTGATATCACCAAGGCAATCTCATTATCAGGTGTCCACTCCGTTCTAACCGCTGAGGATATCCCAGCCGAGCATAATCATGGGTTGGTTATTCATGATTGGCCAACAATGATTGGTGTTGGAGAACAGGTTCGCACGGTTGGCGATGCTCTAGCGATTGTTGCTGCCGATACCCGCGAAATCGCATCCCTGGCGCTCGACTTAATCGAGGTCGAGATCGAGGTTCTGCCGGTTGTCTGCGATCCGGTTCAAGCGCTCAAACCTGAAGCCCTCAAACTCCACCCCCATGGCAATTTACTTAAACACATCAAGGTGAGGAAAGGGGATATAGAGAAAGGTTTTGCCGAATCCGATCTGATCCTCGAACAGGTCTATCACACACCCTTCCATGATCATGCCTTCATGGAACCGGAATGCAGTATCGCCCGCCTGACCCCTGAAGGCCGGATGGAGATTTATGTCGGCTCCCAAATTCCTTATTCCGACCGTAACCAGGTTGCCCGCACGCTAGGATGGCCTGAGGAACGGGTCCATATCATCGGCCAGTTGATCGGGGGTGGTTTTGGCGGCAAAGAAGATATCGCCGGCCAAATTCACGCCGCTTTGCTCAGTAACGCTACGGGCAGGCCGGTTAAATTATTATTCGACCGCCAAGAAAGTTTATTGGTTCACCCTAAACGACATGCGACCCAAATTCGAGTCAAAATGGGCGCCCAAAGAGATGGTCGTTTGGTTGCTGTAGAAACGGAATTATTCGGCGATACTGGCGCTTATGCATCTCTCGGCGAAAAGGTGTTAACCCGTGCCACTACCCACTCATCCGGCCCCTATGAAATTCCTCATGTAAAAGCAGATTGTTACGCAACTTACACCAACAACCCGCCAGCCGGCGCATTCCGCGGATTCGGAGTCATGCAGTCCGCCTTTGCTATCGAAAGTCTGATGGATGAACTTGCCGAAAAAACCGGTCTGGACCCTGTCGAATTACGGCGATTAAACGCGCTCCGTGTCGGTAGTATCACGAACACTGGACAAACATTGCTCGAAAGCGTTGGTTTGCTGGAATGCATCGAAAAGGTGGATTCAGAAATTCGCAAATTATCGGGTGGTGATCCTTTTAGTCCCCACGTTGTTGAGGAGGAACCTTACAAAATTCGTTCCTGGGGTTTTGCTATTGGGTACAAAAATACCGGCTTAGGCGGTGGCGCACCTGACAAAGCCGAGGCTGAAGTCGAATTGCGTCGCGATGGAACGTTCCAGGTACGCACATCGTCTGCAGAACTGGGCCAGGGCTTACCCACTGTTCTACGGCTAATTGCCGCCGAAGAGCTCGGTCAGGCACCCGGGCGGATCGATGTGCTTCTTTCAGACACCGACCTCACCCCTGATGGAGGTCCTACAACCGCATCGCGGCAAACTTTTGTCACTGGAAACGCAGTTCGCCATGCCTCACGCGCCTTGCGGCAAATGCTCACCACAGAATTAGCGGAACATTTTGATAAACCACCTGATCAAATTCGCTTTATCGAAGGATTAGCCCAGGTCAACGGGCATACTATCGATTTGGCCGCTGTCGCTGGACAAGTCTATGCTAACAACCGGGAACCTCTGGCCAAGTACACCTATTGGGCACCTACAACGAAACCCCTTGGTCAGGGTGGCGAAATGCATTTTGCTTATTCATTTGCTGCCCAGGCTGCCGAGGTCGAAGTAAATACCCTGACTGGCGAGGTAACTGTCCTCCAAATGGTCATCGCCAATGATGTTGGATATGCTATCAACCCCCTCGGGCTGCGTGGGCAAATAGAAGGTGGAGCCATCATGGGCATCGGTCATGCCCTGACTGAAAATTTTATTGTTGACCAGGGCAAAGTTATCACCGATCGCCTGGCCCGTTATCGAATACCTTCAATCTCATTTACCCCAAAAATTACACCCATTGTGGTTGAGCATCCTGTTTCCAGCGGGCCATTTGGGGCAAAAGGTGTCGGAGAAATTGTACTTATCCCAACCATTCCGGCCATAACCAACGCAATTTATAACGCGGTCGGTGTCCGGTTTAACCATATTCCCGTTGACCAGGAAATGATCGTGAGGGAATTGAAGAAGTAGCAACTTCCAATTCGCTGAATTGGGGGGTAAAATAAATAAGCTCATGTGCGTGCCAACCAAAGGATTGGTTCAAAGTGCCAATCATTTTCTATGCCCTTTAACATGGAACTCCTGGCACAAGAGCTGATTTACCCGAATATCCATGGGATAATCTCGGGCTACTGGTCCATAGGACAGGAAAAGTAATCGATTTCCCAGAGTCCGACCCCACGAGGCCAGGCAAGGATACCGCTGATGAGTGCAAAAGTCCCCTGATTTCATCATAGACCTTCATGTTCCGCCTTTGATGATCCTATCGGGGTTTCATTTCTGAAGATTTTTCTACTCAAGGTTTTCCTGGGTGGCTTAATCACCTTCGTGAAAAAATAACCGCTTAGGAATTCCTTCACCATACAAGGAGTGTCATTATGCCCAAAAATCTGATAACCGCTGAAGATTTATATCGTATTAAAGTCCTTTCTAGCCCACAAATTTCTCCGGATGGCGCTACGGTCATATTTTCCGTTCAAAGGGTGGATCGAAAAACTGAAAAGAAATTTAACAACCTCTGGGTGGTCTCAACCAAAGACCCTACCCCACGCCAATTTACTTTTGGTGACCAAGTGGATAGTTCTCCAATGTGGTCACCGGATGGTAAGCAAATCGCATTCTTATCCAACCGGGAAAATAAAGAGAAACCGTCAAGAATTTTCGTTTTGCCTTTTACTGGTGGAGAAGCACGGCCGTTGACCTCAATCGATGCCGAAATCGGCGTTTTCTCTTGGTCACCGGATGGTAAAAAAATCCTATGCACAGCCAGGAAAATCGATCAGGAGGTCTTAAATCAACAAAAAGACTTGTACCGAAAAAACCTCGCTACCCCAGCTCGCCATTACGACCGGCTTTTTTACAAGCTGGATGGCTACGGGTATCTTCCTAAAGAGCGTTGGCATTTATGGGTTGTGGATTCATTCACCGGAAAAGCCACCCAGATCACCGACCATCCCGTCTTTGATGAACAATATCCGTCTTGGTCCCCGGATGGCAAATCGATTGTTTATGTTTCTAATCAGACCAATGACCCTGATTCATTCATCGAACACGATGATATTCTGGTCATTCCGTCCGGCGGCGGAGATTGGCGTAGGATTCCAACTCCCATCGGCAGTAAATCTGATCCGCGCTTCTCGCCGGATGGAAAATGGATTGCTTACTATGGCTCCGAAGGTGAAGGCCTTGGGTGGAAAAATACGGGTCTATGGGTTGTCCCATCGGATGGATCAGCTCCTCCGGTGAACCTGACTCAAAATTTTGACCTCCACGTCAGTTCATGGACGATCAACGACATCGGCGGGGCGGTAACCGCGGGCCCGGTTTGGTGCAAGGATAGTGACTCCCTGATTTTCCCGGTTGTCAGAAATGGTTCGTCGATTTTATTGCGGGTTTCACTCACTACCGTTCAACCCGACACACTCCTTCCAGAAGGTGGCACTATTCATTCTCATTCTATAAGCCAGGACCAAAACAAGCTGGCTTATTTATACGGCACGATGACCGATCCTGGTCAAATCTACGTGTTTGATTTTTCATCCGGTCAACACAACTGCTTGACCCGGTTTAACCAAGAATTTCTGAATCGAATCGACCTTGGAGAGACACAAGAAATTTGGTTTAAAGGCTCAGACGGTAATGATTTACAAGGTTGGATTCTAAAACCACCCGGTTTCGATCCGGCCAAAAAATACCCTTCCATTCTCCAGATCCATGGCGGTCCGTTGGTCCAGTACGGTAACTTCTTCATGCACGAATTCTATTATCTCGCTGCCCAGGGGTTTGTTGTTTACTTCTGCAACCCTCGCGGCGGGCGCGGGTATGGTGAAGAGCATGCACGTGCCATTCATCGGAATTGGGGAACGAAAGATTATGAAGATCTTATGTCATGGGTAGACAAAATTAAAGGACAGCCTTACATCGACTCAAATCGGATGGGAGTAACCGGTGGTAGTTACGGCGGTTATATGACGGTTTGGATCATCGGCCATACCCAGCGCTTCAGAGCTGCCGTTACCCAACGCTGTGTCAGTAATTTCATTTCGATGTGGGGATCCAGCGATTTTAATTGGGCTTTCCAACAAGAATTAAACGACAAACCTCCTTTTGAAGATTTGCAATATTACTGGGAGCGTTCCCCTATTGCGTACATCGGTAACGCCCAAACCCCTACCCTCGTTCTGCATAATGAAATGGATCTGCGCTGTCCAATTGAACAAGGTGAGCAGGTTTTCGTTGCTCTTAAGCGGTTAGGTGTCGATACTGAATTGGTCCGTTTTCCCGAGGAATTTCACGGGCTTTCACGGGGTGGTCGTACAGACCGCCGCATCCTACGCCTAAAACACATCGCGCGCTGGTTTGAAAAATACCTGAAAACATAGGATGATTAATCCCACCATCCCCTTAATCGACCTACACCGCCATCTGGATGGGAGCATCCGCTTGAGCACCATCCTCGATCTGGGCCGTAAACATCATCTTTCCTTACCTGCCTGGGAAATAGAAGAATTGCGCCCTTACGTCCAGGTCACCGACCCTCAGCCTGGGGTGATGGCCTTTATCGCAAAGTTTAAATGGATGACCGCCGTTCTGGTCGATTATGACGCCTGCCGAAGAATTGCCCAGGAATGTGTCCAGGATCTATACGCTGAAGGAATCGATTACGCTGAACTGCGCTTCAGCCCTTTGTTCATGGCTGAAACCCACAATTTGAACCCGCAGGATGTTGTGGAAGCGGTTATCGATGGTATTCAAGCAGGAAATCATGAGACCGGGGTTCGCACCAAATTGATCGGAATAATAAGCCGGACATATGGTCCTTCCACCGGTTGGCAAGAATTAAATGCCATTCTTGCCCATCGGGATCATTTCATCGCGGTTGACCTGGCAGGCGATGAAGCCAATTGGCCCGGCGAATTATTTACCGGCCATTTCAAGGCTGTGCGCGATGCTGGCCTGCACGTCACCGTTCATGCCGGTGAATCAACCGGCCCCCACAGCATTTGGCAAGCTGTCTTAGAATTGGGAGCCGAACGCATCGGTCACGCAGTTCACGCCTCCAAAGATCCTCAACTACTTCATTATTTTGCCAACCATAAGGTTGGCATCGAGGTTAACCTAACCAGCAATGTTCAAACCTCTACAGTTCCTAATTATCAGTCACACCCGCTTAAACTTTTTCTAGAAAATGATATTCTAGCTTCGATTAATACTGACGATCCAGGAATCAGCGCAATCGACTTGCGGTATGAATACGAGGTTGCCGCTCCGGCCGCTGGTCTTTCCACAGAACAATTAGCCAGGCTGCAAAAAAACGCCATAGACACCGCCTTCCTTACCGATTCTGAAAGGCTTTCTTTATATCATCAAAAAAAGTGCCCTGATGGCCTTGACTCCAATCCGTCCCCGCCCGCTATCATTCCAGCATGACGACCGCAACACCGGTCATAAGCCTAAAGATCCTTCCCCGCGGAATTTCACCGTTTAATACCATTTCTGCGGGGGAAAAAATTATGTCCTTACAGCCAGCCTTGAAGGGCGTAAACAAGTAACCCGATAAATTCTTTTAAACTGGCGGTTGTCATCGATAAGTTGTCGGCTGTCGGAAATAAATGGATGAAGGTTGCGGCTGGATCAAAACTCCATAAATCACTCCATTCGTAATCTGTGATCGAGTAATCCGTGGGTGCGGGGATTACTTCTAAGCCTTGCGCTCTGAATAAAGCAACCGAACGCGGCATGTGTCGAGCGGAGGTAACCAATACTATTTTATCGATGTTATTTTCATCCAATATTTTGGCTGAATAGAGAGCGTCTTCATACGTATTTTGAGAATCAGGTTGCAGCCAAAGCGCATCCTCTGGGACACCCATAAATAGCAACAATTCTTCCATTTCGGTGGCAGGCGTACTGGGACGGTCCGATAACCAAGAAATCGAACCACCACTTAATAATAAAACTGGTGCAACCCCCTGGCGATACAATTGGGCGGCCTTGATCACTCGGTCTCCAGCCCCATTGATTTCCGTATACCTTCTGGGTGGTGCTCCTGCTTCCGTTCCACCCCCCAAGACAACAATCACCTCTACCTGGGGGAAAACACCTGGCCCCGAATATTGACTTTCTAATCCCCTCGTCAGGCTAACTGCAACCCAGCGATTACCTCCGGTCCACAATACCAGCAAGGACAAGAGGATTAACCACTTTTTAGCCCGCCAGCGATCGGACAATAATAACGTCACGACCAGGATTACACACCCCAAACCTAATGGGTAGACCAATAAGGGCAGAAATTTTGATAGAAATATGAACATCTTCCTGATCCTTACAACAATCGATTAAACATCGAGGATTACCCACCATTTCAATGCCACGCGCTTAATAGGATCCACATACCAATCCGCTTTTATTTTACGATAAACCATTCTAGAGTGATTAACCAAAACCAACTATAATCTGAACAAACCGTTTTAGGAAATTTTTTGTGTCAAAACCAACCAGCGAAAAGACCCAGTCTCTTCTCCTCGCCGAAATCGAGGGTACCATTGAAAGGATTACCTTTCAAAATGAAGAAAATGGATATACCGTTGCCCGGCTTACCCCTTTTAACCAATCCAATGAAGTAACCATTGTAGGTAATTTACTGGGGGTAATTTCTGGTCAATCCTTAAAATTAACCGGTATGTGGGTAAAGCACCCACAATACGGCCCTCAATTTGAAATTCAAAATTACAGTTTTCACTACCCGGCAACCATCCAAGGGTTACGAAAATACCTCGGGAGTGGGTTGATCAAGGGTATCGGCCCGGTAACTGCCAACCAAATTGTCGAAACGTTGGGTCTCGATACGTTAGAAATCATCGAAACGAGCTCGGACCGGCTAACCACCGTCCCGGGTATCGGCATTAAGAAAGCCGCCTCAATTCAGGCCGCCTGGCAAGAACAAAAACAAATCAAAGATATCATGATCTTCTTACAGGGGCATGGAGTTTCTGCCAGCTTGGCTTCAAAAATTTATAAAAAATATGGTGATGATTCGATCGCGATCGTGCGCACCAATCCATACCGTCTCGCCCGCGAGGTTTACGGAATTGGCTTTAAAACAGCCGACCGCATCGCTCAACAAATGGGTGTTCCATCGAATGACCCAATGAGGATCCAAGCTGGGGTGATTTATTGTTTAGGGACCCTAGCCGATGAAGGCCATTGTTTTGCAGTACGGAATTTTTTGCATTTCGAAGCCGGCAAACTTTTGGATGTCGGTCCAAATGAAGTAAGCTCACAACTCGAGTTTCTGGTTAAATCTTCAGAAATCATCATCGAGGATGAGGTCGTTTATCTTGCCCCTTTCTTTCATGCTGAACGTGGAACTGCTAAAAAATTACTCCTCTTGAGCCATTCCAGCCGTGACCGCCTGGAAGTTTTTAAAAACCTGCCATGCGAAGAAATTTTTTCAAAACTTGATCGAACGGACACGGATTACCTCTCGGACCAACAAAAACAAGCCATTCAAATCGCTTTAGTTTCTAAAATGAGCATATTAACCGGTGGACCGGGTACGGGAAAGTCGACGATAACCGGCAGCATCGTTAATATTTTACAACGATATAAAAAAACTGTTCTTCTCGCTGCGCCTACTGGACGTGCAGCTAAGCGCTTGAGCCAAGCCACCGGGTTAGAGGCAAAAACCATCCACAGATTGCTGGAATTCTCTCTGGCAGGCAACAAAGGTTTTATTCGAGATCAGAAAAACCCCCTTGATGCCGATATGATCATTATTGACGAGATGTCAATGGTGGATATCCTTTTGATGAATCACCTCCTCTCTGCTGTGGAAAGCGGTACTCACCTTTTGCTGGTCGGTGATGTCGACCAGCTTCCATCGGTTGGCCCGGGCAATGTTTTGCGCGACCTTATCGGGAGTGAAGTTTTTCCAGTAACCAGACTAACTGAGGTATTTCGCCAGGCGCAGGACAGCCACATCCTTACCAACGCCCACCGGATTAATCAGGGCCAAATACCGCACTTCCCAAAAGGTGCCCTAGATTTTTTTCTTTTTGTAGAAAATGACCCCGAAAAAGCCGCTGTCAGGGTTGTCGAGCTGGTCAGCCAACGAATCCCCAAAAAATTTGGCTTAGACCCCCACCGAGACATACAAGTATTAACCCCCATGCATCGCAGCGCTGCCGGGGTTAGTGAATTGAATTCGATTCTACAAGAGAGCTTAAACCCAGCAACCCCTGATAAGGTCGCTTATAACCAGGGATTTCGAACATTAAGAACCGATGACCGGGTGATGCAAGTGCAGAACAACTATGACCGGCAGGTTTTCAATGGTGATATGGGAATAATAAAATCCATTAATCTTGAAGACCAGGTGATCCAGGTTACTTTTGATGGAAGAAATATCGATTACGATTTTAGCGACTTGAACGAAATCATCCATGCCTATGCCATCAGTATTCACAAATCCCAAGGTTCTGAATTTCCAGCAGTTGTTGTGCCCCTCCTTAACCAACACTACATGATGCTGCAGCGCAACCTCCTCTACACTGCTGTGACACGAGCAAAATCATTGGTTGTCCTGGTCGGATCGCGTCAGGCAATTGCAATCGCCGTCGGTAACAACCGTATCGTCCATCGTAATTCGCGTCTGATTGCTCGATTGCAAACTTGAGTCTACGGAACAATATCGTTATGAAAATCAACGGTCGCACAACCCTGACAACCTTGTAAAATCGATCTTCTCGTCAAACCCGCTCCCCTATGGAGCCACCCAGAGGAGTCCTCTCGAAATACCCTCCTTTGGGTGCGCATTCTTCTGATTGGCAACTTGAAATCACGCCTTCTATCACCTTCCGGTAGCCTTCGCATTTGTCGATTATAATTACCTCAGATCGAAATTCACTTCTAAATTGATTACGAATAGAAAGCGAAGGAGCTAGTTATGCAGGAAAACTTGGTTCTCGTTCGGCACGGGCAGAGCACCTGGAATCTCGAAAACCGCTTCACAGGTTGGACAGATGTAGACCTTACCGATACAGGATATGAAGAAGCCCGGCTGGCCGGACAACAACTCCTCGCGGAAAAATTCCATTTTGATTTTGTGTTTACTTCTGTTCTCAAAAGGGCTATACGCACCTTGTGGATTGCTATGGATGAAATGGATGCTATGTGGCTGCCTGTGGAGCGTGCCTGGCAGCTCAATGAACGCCATTACGGTGCCCTCCAAGGTTTGAACAAAGCCGAGACTGCTTCGAAATACGGCGAGGAGCAGGTCCACGTGTGGCGGCGCAGCTATGCCACCCCTCCTCCAGCCCTCACCGATGATGATCCGCGTCATCCCCGATTTGACCCCCGTTACGCAAAAGTCGATCCAAATTTACTGCCGGCAACCGAGTCGTTGAAATTAACCTTAGAGCGAGTCATGCCGTTTTGGAATGAGAAGATCGTTCCCCGCCTTATAACCGGAGAAAAAATCCTGGTGGTCGCTCACGGAAATAGTTTACGGGCTTTAGTCAAGTATCTCGATAATATTTCGGATGAAGACATCCCTGGATTAAATATTCCTACCGGCATACCCTTAGTATATGCATTGGATAACCATTTAACAGTTCACTCCAGACGCTACCTGGGCGATGAGGAAACAGTAAAAGCAGCGGCTGAGGCGGTTGCACGCCAGGCGATGGCAAAAAAATAGCGAATTCGTCTCAGGTTAACCACCAAAATTTCTATAGAAAATGCCGAAGAGACCTGCCCTTTAATTCAGTCTTGCTGCGACTGGATGGGAATTTTTAATTCCCGAATTAAAAATTCCGCAATTTGCTCGGCACCGTTTTTCTCATTTCTCGTAACCCGTGGTTGTTGAAGCAATTCTTCGATCTGGTCTACCCAATCCCCACTCTCAAAACGGTGACCTTTAATTTCAATCCCGCCCATTTGCTCTTTTACAAAACTTGCCAGCGGTGTTGTTTCTCTAAATTGATTTCGTGGTACATACCCATAAGGAATACCTGCATGAAAGGCTTCTGCAATCGTACTGTAACCCAATTTGCCAACAACCGCATCACTTGCATGGACTAGATCCGGGTGAAAAAATTGGCTGTGATGAGGTAATAAAATCAAATTATCCTGCCTGGCAAATGTTGAATTACTGCCCGGCAAAATAAAGGTTACATTCTCGTATTCAACCAGGCGTTTAAGCGCCGGGTAAATTTGTTCTATCCCACCCATCGTCACCAAAACCATCGCAGATTCCGGGAGAACACCCAAAATCTCACGAACTTGGGCTCTCGATGTTCGCGGCGAACGAGAGGTAGGTGATACGGATAGGTCACAAGTTTTTTTATAGCAAATCGGTTGGGTCTGAATATGGAAATCGGCGGCGTCATAGGCAGCCGCCAGGGATGATAAAAATTGCCCGAGCCTGGGTTCTTGCTCCAGGTAGCCCTCGTATATCCAATCCCAAGTAAAGTTTTCGATCAGTACACTGGGTATTCCTGCCTGTTTTGCGGCTGCAATTCCCATAGGAGCAATATCACAAATTACCGCCTGAGAGCCTGCCTTGGTCAAATGCTGGGCAAGGTATTGTATCCTTTCGCCTCGAAAAGGAACGAGCGATTTCAAGCGTTCAACCGTTGCAGGTAAATCTTCCAGAAATGGGGTCACCTGTACGACGCCCACATCATTGTCGAAGGGAAAATAATTTACCCCCCCTGGCAATGATTCCTGGAAGAACCATTCCGGCACAAAGGAAACCACCTCAAATGACACCGATGAATTAATTCTCCGGATAGCCTCCATGACAGCCGAAGCCCTGGCTGCATGCCCAAATCCATGTGGAGAAATGATGTACGCGATTAGAAAATCTGCCATGTGGTCACGCTTCTATCCAAGCCCTATTATCATCCGGATTAATATTTATTTTATTCACAACTAACAATTTATTGTTAACAGTTTTTATAACGATTAGTTACCATTTTATTAATGATTTCTAATTTTCGTCCTCTCCGACCTCCAAAAAATATGGTTTAACTTGATTTTAGCACCCCAAAAAGTATCATTCTATCCTATTTTTTGTGTGTTGACGGTTTCGTGATTTTATTCAATCCCCAAGCGGCATCTATCCTCGTGGTTTTCCCATACCGAGTTGCACCCACCTATGAGCCGGTAGAAGACGCTGGGATACCTTCCCCAGCCATGATTACACGAAAACTACTGCCCCCGAATAGGGTAGGGGCTCAGCTAATCTATATCCTGAACTACAGGGATAGGGAATCGGACTGTCAGGCGTCGGATCTGATCAATACTAGATGGAAGGACACGCAGACAAACAACACTCATATCGTCTTCTGCTCGCCCATGATCCAACTGAATAGCCTGGCTTAATAATGAATCGGCGATCAATTGCGAACTTGGCTGTTGTTCTTCTAATACCGCTTCCAATGCAGTACAAATATCTAATCCTAAACCGCTGCCTTTCGTGCCTGCATTCGAAAGCCCATCCGTATACATCACAATCGTTGTACCAATAACCAGAGAAATTTCACTTACCGCTGGGCGGATATTTCTCGTCGTTCCAATCGGCTGGGTTAACCCGCTTAAGCATTTCACCAGGCCCTCTTGGGCCACAAAGATCGGCGTTGGATTATTGCGGGTTAAAACCAGTGTATCCGTTTGCAAATCAGCACTTAATATATTTAGGTAAACGGGATATTTTCCTTTTTTTTCAGAAAAAAGATAATCCGATGCCGCCCTGGCGGCTGCACCATCCCGAATACCATCCGCAATCAACCCGATGACCTTTCGAACCACCATCCCGGAAACCGTTTTTGCTTTCGAACCGGAGATTTGCCCGTCGCACATCACGATGGAAATGCCACCGCCAGGTCGTTCGATAATTTCTAAGGAATCGCCGCTCTCGATGGATCCGAATTTATTCGTCTTGGCGACCGAAATTTGAATTTCCATAAATTTTATTGTACTTGATTTTCTTAAGATGAAAAGGGAGTTTCATCCTTAACTAATAGGACTATTGACAACTCATCCTCAAGATACTGCCTTTTTATGCTATCGACCTGGAAACCGACCCTTTTTATTGGGGTTATCCAGTTCGTATGCGCCTCGATCTCCTCTACACTTTGGTGGGTAATTTGATAAATTTGCCTTAGGAAACGTCGATACCACCTTGATCCGCCAATTTTTACTCCAACCAAAATAACCACCTGACCTCCAGGTTTCAAAACCCGAAAACATTCGGTAACTGTCCTTAAGTCTAAAATATAATCACTAGGAAAAGTCGCGACGATACAATCCAACCCTTCCTCAAGAAAAGGAAGCGATTCGGCCCGGCCGCGGACAATGATATTCTGGTATGGAGAGTTGCGTTTTTTATGTAATCGCCGGTTCGCGATCCGGCACATCTGCATGCTTTCGTCCAATCCAACAACCCGAACACCTGTGTTACCAATGGCTAAGAGCAGGTGGCCTGGACCAAATCCAAGTTCCAATACCCGAAGACCTTTAATTTCGGGTAGAACAACTCTAACCCAATCATTCCAGTGCCCCAAGGATACGCTGGCAGAAACAATGTCATAAATCCAGGCCATAGAATGATATAACAAATCATAAAACCTGGTTAAAAACCATTTCATCAACGGGTTGAATACCGAATTCATCCGATACCTTTGGGTTTTCCTACCTTGTATCTTACTGGATATTTATGTTTTAAACCAAAAACCACTGAAATCGACTAAAGGGGTTCAATTAAACGGTTAAGCCGAAGCCTGGTTACACAGTTTAACTGCTCCTCTGTTTTTCGATGCTGGTGTAGTCTGAAATGTCGGCGATCAATCTCGAAGTTCAGACTGGTTTTTGGTATAATCAAACCATCGTTATACTGAGTCAAATGAATACTGACCGTGGAAATTTGGGAAGAGTCCATCTAAATGGCACCGAAGGGGCAAAGCATATTGTATATGCCGAATCTCTCAGGTAAAAGGACCCTCATTTCACAGACCTCTGGAAAGCCATTCGGCGCCCAAGGAGCAAGCACCCATCAGTTGGAGCGAATCTCACAGGTTGATAACAGAGGGCACACATTTTGAAGATGGTGTGCCCTTTGTATTTTTCCAAGACTATTTCACACCCAGGAGCTAAAAAATGATAATTCCGGCGAATTTAAAATATGCAAAATCAGACGAATGGGTCAAAGTAGAAGCCAACATCGCAACGATTGGAGTTACCGATTATGCCCAATCGCAATTATCAGATATTGTCTATTTTGAGTTCAAGGTAGACCAAGGGGAAACTGTATCCAAGGGTAGCGCAATTGCCACCCTTGAATCGGTAAAAGCCGCTGCGGACGTAAGTACCCCGATTTCTGGCAAGGTCATAGAACTGAACGAAAAACTTGCCGGTACTTGCGAATCCATCAATACCGATCCATATGGCGATTCCTGGATGATCAAAATCGAACTTACCAATCCATCAGACCTTGAAAACCTTATGGATGCAGCCGTGTACGAGAAGTATTGCGAAGAGCGGAGTCACTAATGTTTATCCCCCATACAGATAACGAGCGGGAGGAAATGCTTCGAAGGATCGGTGTTCAAAAAATCGAAGATCTCTTTGCTGCCGTTCCCCCAGAGTATCGATTCCCGACCCTTAATATCTCCGAAGGACTCACCGAAATGGAAGTTCTTACCCATCTTAAAGAGCTTTCCGAAGTAAATGAGTCCACCCAAGATTTAATCTGCTTTTTGGGTGCTGGCGCATACAACCACTATATCCCCGCAGCCGTAGACAGCATCCTTCAACGCGGAGAATTTTTCACTGCATATACACCTTACCAACCTGAAATATCCCAAGGGACTTTACAAGCGGTTTTTGAATATCAAAGTTTGATCGCGAACTTGACCGGCCTGGATGTGAGTAACGCTTCGCACTATGATGGCGCAACAGCCGCTGCTGAAGCTGCCGTAATGGCATACCATCACTTCCGGTTTAAACGAAAAAAAATGGTTATTTCCCCCGCTGTNCATCCACAATATCGCGATGTCATTCGCACCTATATGGATGGATATGGAAACATGGAAATCACGGGGGACGAGGAAGCCACCAATCCACTGGATTACCTCGATAACTTAACCTCCTTAGTCGATCCAAATACCGCCTTGGTCATCGTCCAATATCCCGACTTTTTAGGCAGGATCTATGATTTGACCTCCTTTGCCGAAAAAGTCCATACAGCCGGTGCTTTGCTGGCCGTAATTTTTAACCCCACATCGCTTGGTTTACTTAAAAGTCCGGGCGAAATGGGTGCAGATATCGCAGTGGGGGAAGGCCAACCTCTTGGGATACCACTTTCCTACGGTGGTCCATATCTCGGACTTTTTGCCGCCCGAAAAGAATTTGTTCGTAAAATTGCTGGTCGCCTGGTCGGGGAAACCACGGACGCGAAAGGAACCCGCGGTTATGTCCTAACCCTTACCGCTCGTGAGCAGCACATCCGCCGTGATAAAGCGACTTCCAATATCTGTACGAACCAGGGGTTAATGGCCTTGGCCTCGACAATCTACTTAAGCCTGCTGGGAAAACACGGACTTCGCCAGGTTGCAGAATTAAGCTATCAAAAAGCCCATTACGCCGCAGAACAGATTAATGCAATCCCCGGATATACTACCCTGATGGATCGTCCGTTTTTCCACGAATTTGTCGTTAAATGTCCGGTATCTGTAGAACAAATTAATTTATCTCTGTTAGACCACGGCATATTAGGCGGGTATGATCTGGGTAAAGACTATCCCTCGTTACCGAACCATATGATGTTCGCTGTAACCGAGATGATTACGCGCGATGATATCGATTACCTGTGCCAAATCCTGAAGGAGTACACCGATGACTGAACCAACCCTTTATGAACAATCATCCCCAGGACGTATCGGTGTTCGTTTTCCTGAACCGGATGTTCCACTGACACCCTTACCCGAAATGCTCGTCCGCGCTGACCTCCCCTTGCCAGAATTATCCGAATTGGACGTCGTCCGTCATTTTACTCACCTTTCACAGATGAATTACTGTATCGACAGTGGATTCTACCCTCTTGGGTCGTGCACCATGAAATACAACCCCAAGATTAACGAAGTAACCGCTCGTCTGCCTGGTTTTGCCTTTACTCACCCACTGCAGCCCGATGAGACTGTCCAGGGCAACCTTGCCTTGATGTATGAGCTACAAGAATTGCTCAAAGAAATTAGCGGTTTCGATGCTGTTACATTGCAACCTGCCGCTGGCGCTCAAGGTGAATTTACCGGAGTGATGATCATTCGCGCATACCACCAGTCGCGAGGAGATAGCAAACGCACAAAAATGCTGATCCCTAATTCAGCCCACGGCACCAATCCGGCTACCTCTGGAATGACCGGGTTTGAAGTGGTTCACCTTCCAACCGATTCGCGTGGAAATGTTGACCTGGAAGTTTTGAGGAGCATGTGCAATGACAGTGTCGCAGGTTTGATGCTGACGAACCCCAACACGCTGGGATTATTCGAAGAAGATGTCCTTGAAGTAAATAAAATCGTCCACGAAGCCGGTGGACTGGTTTATGGCGATGGAGCAAACCTAAATGCCCTCCTCGGGATCGCCCGCCCTGGCGACCTGGGTTTAGATATTATGCACATTAACCTGCATAAAACTTTTTCAACCCCCCACGGCGGTGGTGGGCCGGGTTCTGGCCCAGTGGCAGTAGCTGCCCATTTATCAGAATTTCTCCCTGGCCCATTGGTATCCATCCTTGAAGAGGGCGATGAGGAAGAAGAACTTGCCCCATTATATGGATTTGTGATGCCCGAGAAATCCATTTGCCGGGTTAAATCCTTCAATGGTCACTTCGGAATGCTGGTTCGTGCATACACCTACATCAAAATGCATGGACCTCAAGGGTTGCGTAAAATTTCGGACTATGCAGTTCTGAATGCTAACTATCTTTTAGCCCGCCTGAGGGATTTTTATAAGGTTCCGTATGACCGTGTCTGTATGCATGAATTCGTCCTTGAAGGACATTTTGAAGACGCTCCCGAAATCAACGCCCTCGATATCGCCAAGCGGTTAATGGACTACAATTTCCATCCACCGACCAATTATTTCCCACTCATCGTCCCCGAAGCCTTGATGATCGAACCGACCGAGACCGAAAGTAAACAAACCCTCGATCGTTTCGCCGATGCATTAATCCAAATCGCTGCTGAAGCGCGCACCCACCCCGAACTCTTAAAAAGCGCACCTCATCATACCCCTGTTGGACGATTGGATGAGGTTAAAGCCGCCAAGGAACTGGTTCTTTGTTGTTGGTTGCCAGACTCTTTTGGATGATCTTTCTCCCCCACAACCCTCTAGAGGCGGCCATTGCGCCGCCTCTCCGGTTATAATCCAAGATAGTACAATGGAGGCATGATGAGACTAAAGGGTATAAAAGTAGTCTATTTAATTGGTGAGGGATTCGAGGAATTAGAATTTTTCGTTCCTCTGATGCGGCTGCAAGAAGAAGGTGCTCAGATTGTAATCGCCGGAATTAAACCCGGGGAAACTTACCGGGGTAAAAATGGGCTGCAAGCTCGCTCCGAAACCAGCGTAGCGGCGCTTGATGCCCAAGACTTTGATGGGATCGTAATTCCAGGCGGTTGGGCACCGGATAAAATTCGCCGCTATGATGAAGTTAAGCAACTTACCCGGAAACTATATCAAGATGGCAAAATCGTCGCGATGATATGTCACGCCGGGTTGGTAGGCATCAGCGCTGGGATTGTGAAAGGCCATGAGGCCACCGGCAGCGAAGGGATAAAAGACGATTTGCTCAATGCCGGTGCAACCTGGCGGGATGAGCCCGCTTTTCGGGCTGGTAATATTGTCTGGGGCCGGGTGGTTGCCGATATTCCAGATTTTTGCCGCGAGTTAGTAAAAGCATTAGAAGAACAAAAATTTAAATAAATTGATTCGGTAAAAACTATGGTTGAAATTCGCGACTTTTCCAGCCGACGAAATTTTCCCGGCGAGGTCGGCAACGATTTTGATGTTATATTGCACAAATACGATGCCATCCAAAATATCCCATGGCCGCTATTTGCTGCCCTTTTATTCTTGGTAGCCATGATCCCCACTCGTGCGGATTGGTCCTTAACCGTTGGGCTGTGGTTATTTTTTATTATCGATTGGCTGCTTCTAGCGCTTTTACCAAAAGCTGGAAAATCCTTTGGCCCACCCAAACCACCGGTTTTGGTTTTGGCTGTTCTACGCGCCCTGGCAGGTTGGTTACCGCTTTGGGGATTTCTTCCCCTCCAATTGCTTGGAACACTCCTGGTGATATACGGCTTTTGGATCGAACCTCATCACATCCGTGTTACTCATCAGATATTAAAATCATCGAAAATTAAACCCGGGTCACCTATTCGGCTGCTCCATCTCGGAGACCTGCATATCGAGCGCCTTACCAGACGCGAACAGGACCTACAAAAGTTAGTCCATACTTTAAATCCAGATATTATCCTTTTTTCTGGAGACGTCCTTAACTTATCTTACGTTCGTGATCCACAGGCTAAGGATATTGCTCGCCAGATCATGTCCACCTGGGATGCACCTTATGGTATTTACGCGGTCCTTGGCAGCCCAGCAGTCGACCTGGACTACACCGTCCAAGCCATTTATGCCAACTTACCCGTGCATCTGTTAAGAGGTGAACGGATGACCTTGAAGATCCATAACCAACAAATCGACCTGATCGGTTTGGATTGCACCCACCGTCCATACCTCGATAGTCCCCGCCTGGATCAATTGGTCGACCCGCTGTCCACCCGATTCACCATTTTCTTATATCATTCCCCAGATCTTGCCCCAAATGCTGCCCAACACAATATTGATTTACAACTTTCCGGTCACACTCATGGGGGTCAAGTGCGCTTGCCGTGGTTAGGAGCTTTTTTTACTGCCTCGCTTTACGGAAAAGTTTTTGAAGCCGGTCGCTACCTTCTCAAAGACCTTACCCTCTACATCACCAGAGGGTTGGGCATGGAAGGTGCCGGCGCACCGCGGGTTCGCTTTCTTTGCCCACCAGAAATTATCCTCTGGGAAATTAGCGCGCCATAAGCTCACTTTATTATAATTTTGCCTCTACCCAAGGGAACACTTTTTCTAAAGCTTCGTTCAGGCGCGAGGCATCTTTCCCACCGGCTTGGGCCAGGTTGGGTCTTCCGCCTCCACTTCCGCCTATCAGCGCTGCCACATTCTTTATCAAATCACCGGCATGCCAACCCTTTTTGACAAGATCATCACTGATCGCAGCAATAAGGATCGGTCGTCCTTCGATTGCGCTGCCAAGCACCACAACCCCGCTCGAAACTCGCTGCCGAAAGCGGTCGGTCATCTGCCGGAGTGTATCCGCATCGCCTTCACTAAGCACAGCGACCAAAACCTGAGCCTCACCCATACTTTTTATACCCACCATCGCTCTTTCAAATTCAGCCGTAACAAGTTGTTGGCGAAGCCGTGTGTTTTGCTTTTCGAGCCGCTGCCGCTCACCTAACAGATTGGAAGTCGCCTCTGGAACCTCATCTACTGCGCATTCAAGAATTTCCGCGCTTCGTTTCAGAACCTTGAAACGATGTTGAATAAAACGATAAGCTTCGCGCCCGCTTATCGCCTCTATCCGCCGCACACCAGCCGCAGCACTTCCTTCGCTGGTGATGATAAAAATTCCAACATCGCCGGTATTTTCAACGTGGGTTCCTCCGCACAATTCATACGAAAAAGGTTCATCTCCCCCTATGGTGATCGT
>JGI24109J20143_1000056_pt1 | contig 23438 bp, 21 predicted proteins | sample Subbio11_8B_AprC_FD_20143 | JGI IMG/M metagenome (IMG submission 20143) | reverse complement strand
GGTTGACCGCCCTGCTGGACGACATTGAGAAGGTTTTTGGTAAAAACCAACGCCTGACACTGGCCCTGGACCTGACCCAACCAGGGGAATTGATCGCCCGCGGCTTCCCGGAGGAAGTAAAAAGGGCAGTTGGCGGACGTAAAGGCGAGTTTATTTTGGTCATTCACAAAAAAATGTAGGGGTGGTAAATTCTATCGAAATGAGGGGTTAACGAAAAAGATACCCAAACAACTTTTCCGATTACCGGCATTTCATCGTGAATAAGTAACCCAATATTGGGTTCGTACCTTCGTATGACCCGATGATCAACTACCAAAGCTTAATAAATTACTCCTTGGGGATTGGTTAAAACTTAGATCAGGGCGACCCTTCTGGAACCCTTCCGGGTTCTATCGGTGTCCATACTCGGGATTAGGATGCAGGTATAATGGTTCCTATAGGGATACCGAGAAGTTGTGTCGCTATTTCCAAACCGCATGAAATCCATCCATCGATACTTTCCCTCATGGTCTGCCCTCTCAATAACCGTTGTGTGATTTACCCCTAACCCATTGACTTTTTACAGATTTGCCCATGAAAAAAATTGCGATCTTGACCGGCGGTGGAGATGCTCCTGGTTTAAATGCCGTGATCCGCGCGGTGGTGAAAACCGCGGTTCAGCAATACGGCTGCCAGGTGTTGGGCGTTCGCAATGGATTTGACGGTTTTATCGATGAGGGTGGTCTGATCCCACTAGGATTGACCGAAGTGCGGGGTATCCTGCCACGAGGTGGCACCATCCTGGGGGCGGCTAATCGCGGTAACCCGTTTGTGCGCAAAATCATCCGGGATGGGGTGGAGGTGGTAGAGGATACCTCTAATCGAGTGCTGGAGAATATCAACAAGCTCGGTCTGGACGGCTTGATCGTGGTTGGCGGGGATGGGACTCTGCAAACCGCCAGGGATTTGTATCACTTGGGAGTGCCTGTGGTTGGCGTTCCGAAAACGATCGATAATGACATCGGCGAAACAGATTTCACCTTCGGCTTTGACACAGCCCTCAACACCGCCATGGAAGCAATTGACAAACTACACAGCACCGCCGAATCACACCACCGGGTGATGGTGCTGGAATTAATGGGTCGCGATGCGGGCTACATTGCCCTGTATGCCGGAATAGCCGGTGGTGCGGATGTCATCCTTATTCCGGAAATTCCGTTTCATTACAATGCGATTATTTCCAAAATCAAACTACGGGTCAGCAGAGGAGCCTATTTCAGTATTATTGCGGTTGCTGAAGGCGCCCACCCCGCTGGCGGAGACCCAATTTATGCCCGCGGTGGGGACGAGGTGTTTGTCCCACGCCTGGGTGGAATCGGTGCGGAGGTTATGGATGTATTGGCGCGGACCTGCGGGATCGAGACCCGCGTAACCGTGCTTGGTCATCTCCAGCGTGGGGGCAGCCCAAGCGCATTCGACCGCACTTTGTGCACCCGTATGGGCGGTGCGGCTGTCCGGTTGGTAGTGGCCGGAAAATTTGGACGCATGGTGGCTTTATCCGGTGGCGAAGTGGTCGATGTTTCCCTTCAAGAAGCCCTGGCACACCCCCGCCGTATAGACCTGAATAGCGATATTATCTGGACAGCACGCGGAATGGGCATTTGCCTCGGGGATGAATAAACCGTAATCCCTCATTGCATTGGCAGCCAGGCCTGCCTAATCTCTTATTTCGGTGCTATACAATTTTCGGTGGACGACACTCAAAGCGCGGACTTGTTCAGCAGCATGGTAGGAAGAACGAACCAGCGGGCCGCTTTCCACCCATTTGAAACCAATTTCAAGACCGTATTGGTGTAATTTCTCAAATTCATCCGGGGTGTAATAACGAACAATCGGGAGGTGTTTACGGCTGGGTTGGAGATACTGGCCGATCGTCAGGATTTCCACACCCCACGAGCGCTGATCCTCCATGACCTGCTTAACCTCACCGATCGTCTCTCCCAGTCCGACCATGAGGCCTGATTTTGTTAAAACATCTGGATCAAGCTGCTTGGCATTCCTCAAAGTCTCCATGGCCCATTCGTACTTGTCTTGTGGCTGTACCATTTTAAACAGGCGTGGGACTGTCTCGACGTTGTGGTTGAGGATTTCTGGGCGGGAATCCATGACGATCCGCAAAGCTTCGATACTTCCTTTAAAATCCGGAATCAGCACTTCGATTGAACAGCCGGGATGCAGTTGGCGAATTCGACGGATCACCATTGCGAAAATAGGCGCGCCACCATCCCGGCGATCATCGCGGTTGACCGAAGTGATGACAGCATGTTTCAACTGCATCGATTTTACCGCCTGGGCAATGCGTTCGGGTTCCATCCAGTCAAGTGCTTCAGGACGCCCACGCTTGATGTCGCAAAAGCCGCAGGTGCGAGTGCAAACATCACCCATCATCAAGAAGGTGGCCGTCCCGGACCCCCAGCATTCGCCCATATTCGGGCAGGCGGCTTCTTCACAAACCGTATGAAGCTCTTTTTTGCGCATCAACTGCTGTAACCACTCAAAGGTTTCACCGCTAGGTGCGCGTACTTTAATCCAGTTTGGACGGCGCAGCGGTGTAGTATCCAATAGATCTGGATTTATTCGATCTCGGGTCGCATTTGTCGGCATTGAATACCTCTGGTTGGATTATACCTGGAAAAACACCCTGCGACAGGCTTAAGCAGCCGCCTTGTAAGCAGGAATCTCACGACTTTGGTTATCCACACCGATGATGTAATATGGCAACCAGGCGACGCCGAAATGTACCGTATAGATATCTTTTTTATAGGGTGTCAGGGGCACTTCAATTTCGTCATTGGCGAGGTCGCCCCAACGGTCATTAATATCCTTCAGAGCGCGTTCATGGTCGACCTCAGTTTGTTTGACCAGCTCCTGTAACCGTTCGAGGTCCTTTTTTTCTTGATCCAGACGATTTTTAGCCTCGGAGGTCATCCGCCGTTTCGTCATCGAACTGGAAATACTCCGTTTTCGTCCGCCCAATAGGCTGGCGAACAGTTGCCCGTGGGTGCCCAATTCTTCCATACGGCGCTGTGAAAGCGAGGATTCTCGGTTTTGTACCTCGCTGTTCTGTTGTTGGATGCGCTGCTCGAGATCGGTCAGTTTTTTCTGGTAGGCAGCCTCAACTTTAACAACCTCAGCTTGCATGGCATCCCGAGCTGCTTGGGCACACATTTCGCGAAATTGCCCCGTACTCACTTCTGGGCCGGCGAATACTTTGAGTTTTTCATTGGTTCGCACACGGATCGTTCCGGTACGATAGACCCATTCGCTAAAATCCGCCTGCATATTCTTGATCTGGCGCGGGTCAGAAAGCCATCCAGGTAAAGGGGCATATAACCCGCCTGGTATAGGCATCCCAGTCAACTCGCTCCGGGTGTAACTCCGCCCAGGAAAATTTGCCCAATCCACCACCCGGCCACGGGTTTCGAGCACCAGACATGCAATTTGACGGGTAAATTCCAGGTTATATTTGCGCGCCAGGTAGTTGATTTCGGCCTGGGCAAGAAGAGCGGGCCGATAGATAAAGCCGCCTTGTTGGATATTGGAGGCTGAAGAAATACCCGCACCAGCGATCGCCTGTCCAAAAGGCAAGTCGTTAGGGATGAAATATTCTTCGGTTTCTCCAGGCACAACCGGTCGGTTGGTGGTCAAAGATTCACTTGAAGGTTCTGGAGATGGGGCGGGGCTGGCGAAGGACTGTGTTGATGCGCCTGGGATGGCTGAAGGCGCAGGCTGTTTAAAGGCCTGAGCGACGCCTGGCAACCTTAATAATTCGGGAATTTGGGTGCGGGTTATCGGTCCGGCCAGAAAATTGAGCGCCCAGCGCGTTTGAAACAACTGCGGCCCTTTTGCGTGCACGTTGTGGAGCAAGAAAACTCTTTTGCCTAATCCAGAAATAAGCTGGTCAACTTCGCGCCGGTCTAAACCGCCGCCAACCGAATCCAATCCATCGAGCAGGCGTAGTTTATCTCGTTCGGTCTGCAAACGGCCGATCATCCAGGTGCCGGCATTCGAGAGCCCTTTGTAATCCACATCCACCGGGTTTTGGGTGGCCAGCAAAATACCCACCCCAAATGCGCGCGCCTGTTTAAGCATCCGTAAAATAATCTGGCGAGAAGGGGGGTTTTCAACCGGCGGAATATATCCATAAATTTCGTCCATGTAAACCAGAGCGCGCAAACCGCTGGTACCACGCTGTGAGCGCATCCAGGATTCGATTGAGGCGAACAACATCGTGACGAAGAACATGCGCTCGTTATCGCTTAAGTGGGCGAGATAGAAAACGCTGTGCCGGGGTTTGCCATTTGGGGTAAAAAGTAAGCCACCAATATCCAAAGGCTGGCCTTCTCGCCATATTTCGAAGGATGGCGAAGCCAGGAAGTTGTTCAGCAGCATGGCCAGAGTGAAGCGCTCCTTTTCTGGGAAGAAGCTCTCCACCGGAAATGCCCCTAAGCGTTCGAAAGGTGGCTTTTGCACTCCCAGAATCAACTCGGTCAGGTCGAGCGACTTGCCGCTGCTCCAGGCAGTTTCGAGAATATTTGAAAGTAAGATGTGTTCGCGCGAACGAAGTGGGTCGATATTGGTCATGCCAACCAGGCCTAGCAAGGCTGTCACGATGGTGGAAATTTTCTCGCGCAAGATTTCTCGGTTTTCATCCCAAGGCAGATCTGGGGCAGCAAAGGAAGAAAGGATATTAACCGAAATACCGGCAGAGGATCCAGGTGTGTAGATGCCAAACTCGACCGAATTTTGTAAAGCAATTAACTGCTCGCCACCTAAACCCCATTCCGCCAGGCCATTTTTCCACCGCCCTGCGGTTTCTTCAGCCACCNGCTCAAGGGGTTTGCCCTCTCGGCGGGCGGCTTCCGGATCGATCCAGGGCTTAAAATCGGATGGCAAGAGATCAGGAAAGTGGAGCAGGAGGTTGGTCAAATCCCCCTTCGGGTCAACCGTAATGGCAGGAATGCCTTCTAACGCGGCTTCTTCCAACAACCCGATACACAAGCCGGTCTTCCCGGATCCGGTCATCCCGGTAACTACTGCATGGGTTGTTAAGTCAGCGGCTGGATAAGTCAGTTTTTGGTCGAGGAGTTTTCCTTCTACCGGATCGAATTTTTTTCCCAGGTAGAACATCCCGTCTTTCGAATAATCCATGAATTCACCTCCTGGCGGGCAGAAGAATAAGGTCCTTAACCGCCTCTAAAAAAATTCAGATAGGACATCCGTTGCAGAAATTTTTCCAACCCGAAATAATCCACTTTGGATGGTTCGCGTCATGAACTTGTTGAAAGGATTTTACCCCAAAAAGCGAGACGTTATGGGGGGTTAATCGGCCTATGGTCCAATTTCCTGGGCTTAAGCATGGTTGGTTAATGGAGTGTAACCGAACGACGATCGCTCGAAAACCTCGCCTGGTTTACGAACCGGGGGGTACAACCAGGCTGGTAATCTTCATCCTGAGGAAACAGCCAGCAACCCTCCTTCGGTTCGCGGCTAGGCTTACCAGTGACCCAAAAAGGCGAAACAATCACCCGCGGCATCAGCCATGATAGACATCCTGTGGTGAAATGCAATTACATCCCTGAATCCAGGAAATTTGAGGCGAGATTATGTAAATTTTTGAATTGACAAAATAGAAATATTATTCTATAATAGCAATATCGGCAAAGATAATGGATTATGTTAGAATCACAGCGTGCCGGGGACGCCGACCCCGGCACGCTTTTAAGGAGGAGAAGAAGAGAAGTCGCCCTTTTCTGATACTATGATATAAGAAATATTGTTCCATTGCTTGACGGCTACCCAACGCTTACCCTACGCTGGCATTACAAACACTTAACGAACCAGCATCCCGATGGAGACTTTCATGAATAATGGTTATGCCATTCAAACAGAAAACTTAGGCCGCATTTATAAGATTCGTAACAATCGCAAAGAAGCCGCCCGCCAACTCGTGGCTCTCCAAGATGTTAACCTGGAAGTACACACCGGTGAGTTGTTCGGTCTGTTAGGTCCGAACGGCGCCGGAAAAACAACCTTGATCAAGATCTTGACTACCCTGCTTTCCCCCTCCAGTGGATGGGCAAAGGTCGCTGGCATTGATGTCGATCGACGGCCTGAAGAGGTGCGTAAACGGATCAACATGGTGTCTGGGGGAGAAACCTCTGGATACGGCTTGTTGACCGTGCGGGAAAACTTGTGGATGTTCGCCCAGTTCTACGGCATCGAAAGTAAACAAGCCAACCAACGGATCAAGACCTTGATGGAAATCGTGGGCATGGCCGACCGTCTTAACACCAAATCCTCGGACCTTTCTACCGGGTTGCGCCAGAAAATGAATATTGTCCGGGGATTCTTGACCGACCCCGAGGTGCTCTTTCTAGATGAACCTACCCTGGGTTTAGATGTTGGCGCATCAAGAGATGTGCGCTCCTTCATCAAACGCTGGATGGATGAGGATCACGGCCGCACCATGCTGTTAACAACCCACTATATGGTCGAAGCCGAGGAGCTGTGTGACCGGGTAGCGATCATCAACCATGGCCGTGTATTGGCCTGCGATTCTCCAGCCCATTTGAAACAGACGTTACAGCACGAGGCGATCTTTCAGGTGCGGGTTTATGCACCCCAGTTGATTGTAGAAGAACCCTTTTGCCAGATCAGAGGCGTACAAGATTTTCACCAAAAAACAGAGGTGGATGCGGTTCGGCTGGAGATCATCCTGGAGGAAGAAGCAGTCCTGGCGGATGTAATAAACGAACTGGCCCGCCAGCAAGCCCGTATCCTCAGCCTGCAAAAACGCGAGCCGACCTTAGAGGATATTTTTGTCCAATTGGTAGGTCAACGCATGGAGGAGGTGGAACATGCAAATGTTACCGCCTCTTGAAAGGAAGAATACCGGTTGGCGCTTGTTCCTGATGACCGTCCTTGGGCGTTCCTACCCACGTGTGGTTGGCATGCAGCGAGAGCGCTCATGGATGTTTTTTGATATCTTCATGCCGCTCTTAGCGGTTTCCGCTTATGTCTTTGTATACCGTGCAATTGGCGCGCCGGAGGAGTATGTTGGTTTTGTGGTGATGGGTGGGGCCATGACCGCCTTCTGGATGAACGTCTTGTGGAGCATGTCCAGCCAGCTCTATTGGGAAAAAGAACAAGGGAACCTGGCACTGTACATCATTTCACCAGCTTCGATGGTGGCTATTTTGTTAGGTATGGCAGTCGGTGGTCTTTTTGCGACCTTGTTACGGGCGATAGCCATCATCACCCTCGGAAGCCTGTTGTTCAACGTCACCTATGTCATTGCCAGCTTTTGGCAGTTAATTGCGGTTTTTTCGCTCAGTATGATCGCCCTCTACGGATTGGGGATGATGAGCGCCTCGATCTTTCTGCTGCTCAGCCGCGAGGCCTGGCATATCGCCAACCTGGCCATGGAGCCGGTCTACCTGGCATCGGGAATGTATTTTCCAGTAAAGAACCTCGGATTTTGGGCAGCGGCAGCCGCATCGATCATCCCGCTTACCTTGGGTTTGGATGCTATGCGTCAGCTAGTCTTCGAAACCGGCCCAACCCTGGGATTCTTAAGCGTCAAGACCGCAATGGCCATCCTGGCTTTATTATCGGTGGTTTATTTGTTCACCGCCCGTCGCCTGTTAGCTTACATTGAAAAACTAGCGGTGCGCGAAGGTCGCCTGACCGAAAATAGGCGTTAAATAAGAATCGACGAGGGATTTGAGATGAGACGTTCGGTTAATTTTCGTTCGTTTTTTACCGCCTCATGGTTGGGATGGCAAATTGAATCAAATTGGACCGACCCTTTTTTGTTTGCAACTTATTCAATTGTTAAACCACTGGCTGGAGCCGGTATTCTGGTGCTGATGTATTCGATCATCACTCAGGGTCAGTTCGATTCACCCATATTCGCTTACCTTTATCTGGGGAATGCTTTTTACCAGTATGTACCGGCGGTGCTTTCAGGTGTATCTTGGACGATTATCGAAGATCGTGAACATTACCGCACATTGAAATATATTTACGTTGCTCCAGTTAACATTCCGTTCTACCTGTTCGGGCGAGGAGTGGCTAAGTTCATTACTGGTTCGTTCGGGGTGGTTCTAACCTTGGCTGCAGGAGTGTTGTTTCTGAACGTGCCACTGGATTGGAGTATAGTAAATTGGCCGTTGTTCTTCCTAACCATGGGTCTGGGGATTCTGATGCTTGCTTTGATGGGATTATTGCTGGCCGGGGTTACTTTAATGGTGGCGCGCCACTCGTATTTTATAGGCGATGTGGTGGCCAGTGGGTTTTTCTTGTTCACCGGGGCAATTTTCCCCTTAGAGGTACTACCCAATTTCTTGCGCCCCATAGGGTATATTCTCCCAATCACCTATTGGTTGGAATTAATCCGCCGGGCATTGGTTGGTACTGTCGCCGAAGCCTTTCCAACCTTTACCATGTTGAGTAATGCACAACTCCTGATTATTTTACTGGTTTCGTCGTTAGTGTTCGGCCTGGCAGCCATTTTTGTCTTTCGGCGATGCGATCACCAGGCACGCGAACGCGGGTTGATCGATCAAATAACGAACTATTAAGTGATTTAAGGAATTGATTTGTCTGGTAAGAGTTGGATAAAATTTATCTATCTGGGGGTCGTTTGGGGAGCGACCTTCCTGTGGATTAAAGTTGGCCTGGCAGAGTTGGCTCCGCTCACATTCACCGCCTTCCGGCTTGGGGTGGCGGTTCTGGGTCTGGTGACGATCGTCCTCGTTCTGCGTCCAGCACCCCCACGCTGGAGCAACCTGGGCGACTTTTTGATTCTGGGGGTCTTCAATGTCGCTCTGCCTTTCGCCCTTATCACCTGGGGTGAGCAGCACATTTCCTCCGGGTTGGCCTCGATCCTTAACTCGACCGCACCGCTCTTCACCATGTTTTTGGCGGCTGTATTTGTGGCAGATGACCCGATCAACCGTCCAAAAGCGGTTGGATTACTGGTAGGATTTGGTGGGGTGATCTTATTGGTTGCTGACCAGGTTGGCGGCGAGTTCGGCGCTTTCCAATTGGGGCAATTAGGGATCCTGGCAGCCTCACTCTCTTATGCCATCGCGATTATTTACGCCCGGCGGCGAACATTCAACCTGTCGCCAGCAGTCCAGGCATTTGGCCAAAACATTTTTGCCAACCTGGCAATTTGGTCGGCCGCATATAGTTTGGAGGGGCCGTTCGTCTTGCCAAAACTGCCAATAACCTGGCTGGCGATTGTCTGGCTGGGTTTAATGGCTTCCTGTATCGGGACTGTCCTTTACTACGGATTACTGAACGAAATCGGACCGACCCGCACAACTTTGGTCACTTATTTATTCCCCTTGGTAGGTGTTTTTCTGGGGGTTGTTTTCTTGAACGAAAAAGTTGACTGGCAGATGATCGTTGGCGGGGTGTTGATCATCAGCGGGGTGGTGGTGGTCAACACCCGTTCCAGAAAAACCCCAGGTAGTGTACAGGTAGGTGGAGGAAGTCGCTGATGATGGAATTTCCGGCCAAATACAAATCGGGTTTTGTCGCCCTCGTAGGGCGTCCAAATGTGGGTAAATCTACGCTCATGAATGCTCTTCTGGGGCAGAAAGTGGCAGCGGTTTCGCCGCGTCCACAGACCACCCGCCAGCGCCAATTGGGCATACTTACTACCGAACATTTCCAAATGATCTTCATGGATACACCCGGCATGCATGAACCAGCTCACCGGCTGGGTGAATACATGGACCAGGTAGCCAAAGAAAGCTTGCGGGATGCGGATGTGATCGTCTGGCTGGTAGAAGCGTCAGTAGACCCCAAAAAAGAGGATTACCTGATCAGCGAGCGCTTGAAGACTATCCGCTCCCCAGGAACGCTTATTCTGGTGTTGAATAAAGCTGACTTGTCCTCTCCACAAGCCCTGCCAGACCGGATTAAAACCTACCAAGGGTTAGCCAAATGCGATACGGTTTTGGTCATTTCCGCGACGAGCGGAGAAGGCCTTGAAGATCTCCTCAGCTCGATCCTCGCCCACCTACCCGAAGGTGCTCCTTTATATGAACCAAATCAGATTACGGATTACTACGAGCGCGATATTGCGGCTGAATTGATCCGCGAAGCGGCATTGTTCAACCTGCGGGACGAAATTCCGCACGGGGTGGCGGTGCGGATCGATGAGTTTACCGAAAGAGGTGAGGAGGGCGCCTATATTCATGCCACCCTGCTGGTGGAGCGAGATACTCATAAGGGCATCATCATCGGTAAGGGCGGCGAAATGCTCAAACGGATCGGCAGTGCAGCGCGCCATGAGATAGAATCGATGAGTGGTAGGAAGGTATTTTTGGAGCTGCGGGTCAAGGTCAACCTCAATTGGCGGAACAAACCAGAAGCCTTACGCTGGTTAGGATATACTCAGAAAAAGGAGTGAACCGTAAATGGATGGGGGGTGGTATGCAGCTGCGCTGTTTTTTGGGCTGGGAGATTGGATTGCGGTCGCAACCGGGCGGGCATGGCTGCGGGTTGTGACCAAGCCCGGGGTTATGGTAGCCTTAATTGCTGGATTTTCTCTTGCTGGCGGCTGGCAGGAAAAAACTTTCTGGTTTGGTTTGGGGCTGGTGTTTTGCCTGGTTGGTGATGTCATGCTTTTGCTGCCGCCTGGTTGGTTTGTTGCTGGGCTAGGCGCATTCTTAACCGCCCATATCTTTTATATCATTGGGTTCAATCAAAATATCCCCCGATTGGGTTGGGAAACTCTTGCCCTGATGGTGGCAGTGGTTGGGATTGGTTTCTTCGGTTATCGGCGATTAAGGCGAGCGCTTATGACAAAACCACAAAGTCGTTGGCTATGTTTACCGGTGTTAGTGTATGTGATCGTAATTAGCCTGATGCTGCTTTCGGCCCTGCTCACCCCATTGCGCCTTAACTGGCCGCCTAATGCTTCCCTGTTGGTGGTTGTAGGGGCACTTCTTTTTTATATTTCCGACACTGTGTTGGCCCTTAACCGCTTCGCAGGGCCTATCCGGGGTGGGAGAGTGATAGTCATCGTAACCTATCACCTGGCGCAGACAGCCATTGTAAGCGGAGTGTTACTGCTTTAAAGTTTGACACAGCCTCTTATTTAGCTAAAGGCCGAAAACCCTCCCCCAAGGCTTCGTGCGCCTGCCCGATGACCATAAAGGCTTTGGGGTCCGCTTCTCTCACAATTTCCTTGAGGGGATTGACTTCAGCACGGGTGATGACACAGTAGAGCACAGGGCGTTCCGAACCGGTATAAGCACCGATTCCTGGCAGAATGGTCACCCCGCGTTCCATGACTGCCATGATATTTTTGGCAACTTGTTCGGGATAAGCCGTAATGATCAGTGCGGTCCGGAAAATACCCGAACCCTCGGAGACAGCTTCGGCTGCCAATCCACTGATATAGATGACCATCAGCGCATAGAGTGCATTTACCCACGAGAAGGCAAAACCACCCGCCAGGACGACCACGGTATCGACGACAAGATAAGCTTGCGAAATAGAAATATTCAAGCGGTGATTGAGGATCCGCGCCAGAATATCGCTCCCGCCGCTGGTACCTTGCCCGCGGTACACCATCCCCAGGCCGATGCCGAGCAGCACACCGCCGTAAAGACAATCCAGCAGCAAGTCATCGGTAACGCCTTCCGGTGGAATGAAAAACCCCAACAGGTCGGTAAACAGCGAGAACAGGATAATTGCCAGCGCGGTGCGTTTTGCGAAACGGGCTCCACCCAGATATTGCCAGCCGAGCACGAACAGCGGCAGGTTGCCGATGAGTACCATCACCCCAATTGGCCAGCCCGTGAAGTGGTTGATGATTTGAGAAATCCCGCTAATACCGCCACTGACCAGTTGGGCAGGGATGAGAAACATGCGCATCGACAATGCCTGAATAAGCGCACCACAAACGATGAACAGGTATTCGATGATGGTTTTACGAGAAAAATCCGGAGGTTCGAGGAGAGTCCGGAGCAAGAGCTTGAAAGAGTTTTGGGAACCGTGTTTGAATTGCATATTCATCCTAACCTGAACTTACGGATCGACCGGCGGGAATTATAAGGATTCTTCCGGTGAATGGGAAGAGCAAAACCTCCTCAACAGGCACCTTTATGTCATATCTTTTGTTTTTTAAAGGTAAAGGAGAGCCTATCGGGTGGCACCTGCCGGAAAAACTGGCTAATTGATTAAAAAATTTCCAGGAAGCCTGTTTAATTAAAAAATAGCCCGCGGATGCGGACTTAAAACCCAAATAAAAATTCAGAAACCCGAAAAGGATAGTGCCCCCAAGGGGACTCGAACCCCTGTTTTGGCCTTGAGAGGGCCGCGTCCTGGGCCGCTAGACGATGGGGGCGGTCAGGCACAGAATTCTATCATGCCGCAAATGGGTTGTCAACTTTGGGGATATTTTAAACTTTGGGCTAACATTAATCATTTATTACTTGACTTGGGATCATGTTTTCAATATAATTTTATTATATAAAACCACATTTCACTCAATAAAATATCGGTCCAACCATGGTCTTATTTCCCTAAATGAAAAATTCCTAATCGGCAAAGGCAGCATCGACGGGAAAAACCAGGGTTCGGATCTCGGGCTACATCACTGCCCTGGTCTTGCGGACACCTATAATCCTGTAACCTTAAGGCACAAGTGGGTGGTAAGTGGTTTAGTGACGGCAGCAACGGTTAAATCCACTTGGAGCGTATTACTAAAACCATCTTGTTTTTTGGGAAATGCTCATGGACTCCAAAATAGTAATGGAAATGATCCTTCAATCTGGCGTGGTGGCTATCATGCGAGCCACCAGCTCCGATCAGCTCTTGTTCGCAGCCGATGCAGTTTTGGCTGGCGGCGTAAATATCATCGAGGTTACGATGACCACTGCCGGCGCTTTGGATGTGGTTCGACAGGCAACCTCCCGTTTTGGCAGCGAGGTGGTGTTTGGTGTTGGTTCAGTACTGGATCCTGAAACCGCCAGAGCCGCAATGCTGGCTGGAGCGGACTTTGTCGTTTGCCCAACATTAAAAGTTCAGACAATCGAGATCTGCAAGCGCTACAGTGTCCTTGTTATGCCCGGCGCTTACACCCCTACAGAAATACTAACCGCTTGGGAGGCGGGTGCAGATATTGTGAAGGTTTTTCCGGCTTCGACCGGGGGCCCAGCATTTTTCAAAGCGGTTAAGGCCCCTCTACCCCATATTCGATTAGCAGCGGTGGGGGGCGTGGACTTGAGCAATACAGCCGATTTCCTCAAAGCTGGAGTAGATATTGTCGGCGTTGGCGGTGACTTGGTGAACCAAAAACTACTGGATACCAAGGACTTCCACACCATTACCGAACGCGCCCGCCGTTACCGGGAGGAAGTAGAGAAAGGTCGTAGCGATTGGGCAGAAAAGGGGAAGGCATGATCGAACGACATGTGACTTTTCAGGTAATACCTGGAATGGGTCACGATTTTGAGCAGTTTTTTATCCAATCTTACCGTCCAGCCTTAGCAAGCATGCCCGGATACATAAAAGCCGACCTGTTGCAGGAGAGTGAAACCAAAGATACCTACCAGATGGTGATCCGTTTCGAAAACGAAATGGTAGCCGCAGCCTGGCGCAGCTCTGTGCAGCACGAGAATCTGAAACCGAGATTTAAGGAGTTTATGACCGGCAGCCAGCTTCAAGTTTATCAGGTGGTAGGATGAGTAATACCGACTCAACCAATCATGAAGGCACTTCGCGCTACAATATCCGAGTATTGGATCGAGCAATTCGGATCCTTAAGGTGTTGTCGGATGGTAAACCGCGCACACTCAACGAATTGAGCGGGGAGATCACCCTCAACCACAGTACCACATTCCGTCTCCTGTCCACCCTGACATCCTATGGTTATCTCCGACGTAATGGGAATTCTGGAAAATACCAGCTCGGGTTGGCATGTCTTGAATTGACAAAGGGTTTTCTAGAGGGCAATGACCTTCATGAACATGCAACCCATGAACTTGAAGCACTGCGCGATGACGTAAAGGAAACGGTACACCTCGCAATTCTAGACCGGATGGAGGTGGTTTATCTCGAGAAATTATCTGGTTTACATACCATCGGGATGATGGGTTCTCGAGTAGGGGGGCGTTCGCCGGCACACTGCACGGGGTTAGGAAAAGTACTTCTTGCCCACCTCGACCCCCAAGTAGTCCGTAAATTCTACGAAGAGAATCCCCTTACACGCTACACAGAAACAACCCTTGCCGAAATTGGAGAGTTGATGGACCATCTGGAATCAATTCGCCAGCAAGGTTATGCCATCGATCGGGGGGAGCATGAATCGGAAGTGTTTTGCATTGCAGCCCCGATTTATGATAGGACCAACAAAGTAATCGCCGCGCTTAGTTTATCCGGACCCTCAGCAAGGCTGGATCCGATCGAAAAAAATACAGTCCTAATCGAGAGAACCAAAGCTGCAGCAGAGGCCATTTCCCTGAAATTGGGTTATCGTCCAAACCGCTCACAAATACCCGTTAATGAGGAGAAACAAAATGCGGAAAATCATTAATCCAAAAACCGTTGCACCCGACCCCAAAGTGTTGGAAGGATTTAAGAAGCTCTTGAAGATCTACAGTCCTTCCTGTGTCGTTGCCGATACACAAGAGCGGGCGGGAGTGATGCGAAGCTACCTGAGACCGATCTCACGAGAGACCCGTTTCGTCGGCCCGGCTCTTACGGTCCGCCTCGAACCTGGTAACCAGGTCGATTGCCTGGATGCTCTCGCAGTGGCTCAGCCTGGCGACGTGGTGGTAGTCGATGCTGCCGGGGAGACGGAGACCTCCATTTGGGGCGGGTTAATGTCGGGTTTGTGCATCATGAAAGGCGTGGTGGGGGCCGTTGTGGATGGTGGAATCCGCGATATTGACGAGACTCGTGATTTGGGATTTATGATCTTTTCGAAGTCCATTGTTCCCCGCTCGACCCACAGCCCCTATTCTGGAAGGATGGACCCGATTGAAGTGAACGTGCCCATTCAATGTGCCGGGGTTTTGGTTAACCCCGGGGATCTCATCTTAGGGGATGAAATTGGCGTGGTTGTGATCCCCCTCGAAAAATCTGCCGAAGTGTTGCAAAAAGCCCGGATTCAGGCTGAGAAGGAAGAAGAAACCCGGGCCAGGATCCGCGAAGGGAAAACGGTTGAGGAGCTGTTGAAGGAATTTGGACGTTTATAGCCGAGTTGTAATGGCTGGATCTGATCTGATATGGAAACAGGTTGACAAAGGAGAACTAAAAAATGAGTGGAGTAGATCGAATTCGAATTCAGCGGTTGCAGGAAATGATGGCAAAAAAAGACATCGCTGCTCTGATCTGTCGTTTGCCGGAGAATGTGGTTTACCTGACCGATTGTTGGCCGCATCACGGTTTTTCGGTTGCTGTTTTGTTCCAGGAGGGGAAGCCACTATTGTTTATCCCGGAAGTGGAGCAAAATTACGCCGATCCGGAATGGGCTGAGATCATTCCTTTCGGTTGGGGTTTGCTAAAGGATGGCGACCTGTATGCAAATTATCGCAGTTTCCTGGAGCGGACAAAAGAAAAAACAATGCTCACAACCGGAAAAATTGCTTACGAAAGGAATTATGAGGTTGTTGGACCATCCTATCGAGCGGCAGAGCCTGTTGTTCCGGCCGGCCCATGGCAAGAGCTCAACCGAACAGTTTTCGGCGAAACATCGCTGGTGGATTCATTCGAACTCCTGAGTGCTGCCCGCGCGATTAAAACTGAGTACGAGCTGGCAAAACTACGGATCGCTAACGAAATTGCCGAAATGGGAATCAACGAAGGGTTGGGCAAACTTTCGCCGGGAATGACGGAAACTGAAGTTGGGGCGTTGATCGAGTACAAGATCCGATCGGATGGACCGGGATACAAAGGTGCAAGATTAATGCGCGCATTTTGCGAGGTCGCCGCAGGGCCGGAGGGCAGCACCCGTGGGACGCTGCTGATTCCATCAACCGATTATGTTATTCAAGATGGCGACGTCGTAATGATTGAACTAGCTACGGTTGTGGATGGTTATTGGTCCGACTTGACCTATATGGCAGTCGCAGGTGTGCCCACCACCCGCCAAAAAGAGGTATACAACAGCCTATTGGAAGCCCAACAAGCAGCCGTGGCTCAGATGAAAGCGGGTAACACCTTTGCAGATCCGGATAAGGCGGCTCGTCAAGTCTTAGAAAAAGCTGGTCTCGGACAATACTTCGTCCACATTACGGGTCACGGGGTAGGGCTGCGTTACCACGAATTTGTCCCATTCCTAATGCCGGGTGCTGCCGGCACCCTGGAGGCTGGCATGGTAAGCAGTGTAGAGCCGGGGGTGTACATCCCAGATTTTGGTGGCTTCCGAATCGAGGATAATGTTGCCGTTGGGATTGAGGGTCCGAGGGTTCTTTCAACGCCACGCAAACCGTGGTAATCCGTTTGTAAATCAAATCGGGAGGAACAAGCGATGAAATTAAAAGGAAAGGTAGCCATTGTAACTGGGGCAGCCAAAGGTATTGGTTGGGGAATCGCTATGGTGATGAGTCAGGAAGGCGCCAAGGTGGCCGTAGTCGATTGGGATGCGGTGAACGGTGAAAAAACGGCTGCTGGAATCCGCAATAGTGGCTCGGAAGCTATCTTCCAAAAATGCGATGTCTCTGACGAAGATCAGGTTAAAACCATGGTACAAAGCGTGGTCGATACCTTCGGGAAAATTGATATCCTGGTCAATAACGCGGGTGTAGGCGTTTATAAATCCGTGTTGGATACGAGCAGCGAGGACTGGGACCGCTGCCTGGATATTAATTTGAAGGGTCAGTTCTTGTGTGCAAAATATTCAATCCCGCACATGCAGGCAGCCGGAAAAGGGTCGATTGTCAACATCACATCGGTTCATACCCACGCCACAGTAAAAGGAGTTGCACCTTATGCTGCCTCAAAAGGTGGGGTGACTGCGTTAACCCGAAACATGGCGATCGATTACGGTCCTACCATCCGGGTAAATGCGATTGCCCCAGGCTGGGTCCTTACTCCCCTCATCCAGAGTATTTTTGACAGCTACCCAGACCCAGCAGGCCAGCAACACGAAGTCGAGCAGCGGCAGGTGATGAAACGCATCGGACGCCCCGAAGACATCGGGCACGCCGCAGCTTTTTTGGCGAGTGATGAAGCCGATTTCATCACTGGTACCCTGCTTTTCGTGGATGGCGGTTTAACTGCCCAACTCGAGAGCTGGTGAAATGCAAACAGGGACTCTATGGTAAGCGATCTAATTCCATTCGACATCACAAAGGATAACCTGAGCGACTTTCGCGGTAAGGGGCCGGCTTTCGTTTCGATTGGCGAAACAATGATCCGGGATACTCCCATCGATGAACAGCGGCTCGAAATGACTCGCGAGGTGTATGTGTCGCTCGCTGGAAGTGAGCTAACGTTGAGTATGACACTCAGCCGCTTCGGGATTCCTTCGGTATATATTACCCGCATACCTGCCAACCCCTACGGGTGGATGCTGCGTGACACCGCTCGCAGCCAGGGGATTAATACGGATTACCTAGTGTGGGCTCCTAAAACAGAACCCATAGGGCGCTTTTTATATGAGTTGGGACGCACGCCGCGCAAAAGTATCGGCTGGTACCAACGGATGTATTCTGCTGCCAGCAAGCTTGGTGCGGGCATGGTGGATTGGAAAGATGCGCTTAGAGATTGCAAACTGCTCCATTCTTCGGGAATTACCTTTGGGTTATCGAACCACAGCAAGTATGAAAAGAATTACCTTCTTGAAGCCTTCCTAGAAGCACTCGCCCTAAGACCGGTTGATTGCATGGTTGGAATGGATTTTAACTATCGCTCCACCCTCTGGAGCGCAGATCAGTGTATCAAGGTGATGACCCCCCTGGTAACGGAGCATGTGGATATCCTCATCACCACCATCGAAGATATGGCTGCACTTTATGGACGTGGATGCGGACGTTACTCAGCCGACCAGATCGATAAAGGCAATATTGGCGAGTTAACCGATAGTGACCTTAAATCGTTTGTTAGTGGTGTCGGGGAACAGTTTAAGACCCGGATGGTCGCTATTACCATTCGCTACCCCGACACCTTTGAACAGCACCGGTGGGAGACAGCGGCCATGGATTCGCAGGGCAACTTCTTCCGCTCACCGGTGGTTAAACCAATTGTTTTGATGGACCGGTTGGGCGGTGGCGATACTTGGAACGGCGGGTTTTATTATGGCTTGTTGACCGCCGGCATGAGCGCCGAAGGAATAGCGAAGGGAATCCTCGTCGGGGATGCAGCCACTCGAATCAAACAAACATTGATGTTCGATTTACCCCTCGTTACCAAAGCCGAAGTCCAGGAGCTGCTGGAATCTGACATTAAAGGGGATGGTAAACGCGTGGCGCGCTGATCCATCCCGCTGATGAATCATCCTCTGATTAGAGTTAAGAGTGTAAGCAACAACCAACATCCGAACGACCCGAGCAAGAAGAAAGGTGGTGTACAAAGAAGAAAAATTTTGATGGTTATAACCAAAGGAATGGCTGTCGAGGCATTCCCAACATTCAAAAAACTATGGAGAAGAGAAAATGAATCGAAAGGTAGTGTTTGTTATTAGCTTGTTGCTAGTCCTCAGCCTTGCCTTGTCGGCATGCGCTCCGGCTCCAGCACCCGCTCCAACTCCTGTACCTGTTGTTGATCCTCCACTGGCCGATGAGGAGTACATCTACGTGTCGGCTATGGGCAACTTGGAATTCTTTAACGCCCACAAATTCGGTTGGAGATGGGGTGGGGAACGACTCGGTGTATCGACCAGTTATGTCGGTCCGGCCGAATATGATATTCCCGCTATGGTTGCTGCTTTTGATATGGCAATCGCTCGCCGACCGGCCGGGATCGCGGTCTTCGGGGTTGAGCCCGGGTTAATCCCGACCATTAATAAAGCGGTTGAGGCTGGGATCCCAGTTGTCACTATTTTGGGCGACTTACCAGAATCAAAACGTTTGGCGTTTGTTGGTTCCAATCAGTTTGATCTTGGTTATGTAGGTGGTAAACACCTCGCCGAATCGCTGGGTGGTGAAGGGAAAGTCGCCATCCTCAGCATCCCCGGAGTAAAAATGTTTGATGATCGCGAGGAAGGTTTCCGCGCCGCTTTCGCAGAATACCCTGGGATAGAAGTAGTGGGTGTGGGTGATACCAAAGCCGATACTGTAACCGCCATCAGCGTTGCCAAAGACATGCTGACCCGCACACCAGATCTAGCCGCTTTTGTGGGTACCGACTCCACCGGAGGTATTGGTGCCGCAACCGCGGTAGAGGAGGCGGGCAAGGTTGGCGAAGTAAAGACGGTAGCCATGGATCGTAATTCCGACGTGTTGGAAAAAATCAAAAACGGCACGTTGACAGGTACCGTGGCACAAGATGACGCCGCGATGGCTTTCTGGGCCTTGTTAGTCTTGTACCAATTCAACCACAACCAGGCCCCGTTGACGATCGATAACGTTGCCGCTGGGGTACGGACAGGCCCTGTCGTGGTCAACACCCATGTCAACTTCATCGATATCAATAACGTCCAGTACTTCTTGGACGCCAATGTGATCTACACCGAATAAACCTCAACCAGGTAAGGGTTGCAGCCGCTCGATTGCTGTGACCCTTACCCTACCCTAGTTACGATGGGATTTGGATGGAAATTATTTTACAGGCAAACTTTATCTCTAAAAGTTTCCCAGGCGTAAAAGCAGTGGATGGAGTAAGTCTGGAGTTGCGTAAGGGTGAGATACTGGCACTTGTGGGAGAGAACGGCGCCGGAAAAAGCACCCTCACTCAGATTTTGGGAGGAGCGCAAAAGCCAGATGTTGGAGAGATCATTCTGGATGGGAAACCGGTAAGCTTCACATCATCAGATCAAGCCATTCTTGCCGGAATCAGCATCATTTACCAAGAACTCTCATTGGTAGGAAGTTTGTCGATCGCCGAAAACATTTACGCTAATCGTCATCCGGTCGGTCCGATCAACAATATCCTTTGGGGCAAGTTGTATCAACAAACCCAAGAATTATTGGACCGCTTTGAACTGGATTTGTCACCCGCGGTGCGGGTAAAATATCTTTCGATGGGGCAGCAACAAATTATTGAGATATTGAAAGCAATCTCGATCAATCCTAAGGTATTAATTCTGGATGAACCGACTTCTTCGCTTACCGAGCGGGAAATAAGCTATTTATTCACTAATATTCGCAAACTCAGGGAACAAGGAATATCCTTTATCTATATTACCCATAAGCTATCTGAAGTTTTCGAGCTCGCTGACCGGGTCATGGTGATGCGGGATGGGAAATATATCAACTGCTTGCCAATTGAGCAAATTACAGAGAATGACCTGATCTCGATGATGGTCGGACGCAAAATCGAAAACTTATACGGCGCTCGTGTACCCGAATACGCTGAAACCGAATGGATCATGCGGGTTGAAGATTTTAGTAAGCGCTGGGCTTTTCAGGATGTGAATTTTGATTTGCGCAAAGGCGAGATATTGGGCTTTGCCGGTTTGATTGGGGCAGGTAGGACGGGTGTGGGACGGGCAATTGCGGGAATAGACCAGAAAGACTCAGGCAAACTTTATTTAAACGAAAAAGAGATTAAGATCCATTCTCCAATGGACGCAATCCATCACAATATTGCTTACTTGACGAAAGACCGTAAAGGAGATGGGTTGTTTTTGGATATGTCTCTACGAGACAATTTGATCGCTCCTTCTATCGATAAGTTTGCCACCGCGATAGGATTCCTTGATCGCCGGAGCATCGATGCTCATGCGGAAGAAAAGGTAAAGGAGTTCGACATCGCGACCACATCGATCACCAAGAAAGTCCTTTACCTTTCGGGTGGATCGCAGCAAAAGGTACTGGTCGCAATGTGGACGGGTATCCGGCCGCGGGTAATTATTTTCGATGAACCGACTCGGGGGGTTGATGTCGGTTCAAAAGCCGAAATTTACCAGTTGTTACGGAGATTTGCCGCTGAAAACACCAGCATCATCATGATCTCCTCCGACTTACCCGAATTAATCGGAATGTGTGACCGAATCCTGGTGTTCCACCGTGGCAGGATCTCGGGAGAAATTTTGCGGAAAGATTTTACCGAGGAGCGCATCTTAACCTTGGCTTCAGGTTTACAACTAGCCGTAGAAAACGGTAACTCTCGCCAAAGTAAAGGAGGTAATTAGAGGTAGCAGTACGAACTTCTTTTGAGCACCTTGCCGAAAAACCCTATTTAACTATCCAACTCGTGTTGTTAAAGTAGGCGAGGTGGTAATTCTCAAACGAGGCAATCGGATTACATATTTAATGGTATATGGGTATAAGCCTGGTTTGTAGACGCCAACCCATAGCAAACCCGTTGAAACAGAGTTGCAATCATGGGCTGAGGGCTAGATAGGCTCATCGGTCTTCCGGCTAAACCAAAGGAACCATCCGGGAGTTGCTAGATGGATTTGATCATGTTATTTAATGAGGAGGTTGCCACAAAAATGGTAGAATTTATTTTCGGCGATAGGACTCTGGGGACAATGGTTCATCGGCAGAGTGGAAAAGTAATTTCGTCGCAAAATGTTTTGGGCTTGTGTGACCTGTTTAGCAAGCGGCAGGCTGTACAACTAGAAGTAAAAGAATCCAAATCCGTAAAACAGATCGCAACAAAAATTGGTCCGCTCGCAAATATAACCAGCTTGCAGGGTAAGGTGAAACATGCCTAGAATTCAAGCCATCTTCCGTTTCATTCAATCAGTCTTTGCTTTCCGCGAATCGGCACTGATCGTTGTTTTATTGATTATTGGTATGGTAATGAGCTTTGTATCCCCTGTGTTCCTAACCCGCCTGAACATTCAAGCCATTTTGATGGCCCTTTCAGTTGAGGCGACGATTGCGGTCGGGATGGTGGTTTTACTCATTTCGGGTGGGCTAGACCTTTCGGTTGGTTCGACACTAGCGTTGACCGGGGTTGTCGCTGGGTTGGCCCTATCGGCTGGCGTTTCAGCGCCATTCGCAATCATCGTGGGTTTGCTCTCCGCGATAAGCGTGGGTTTGGTAAATGGTTTGCTGGTAGCTAAGATGAAGATCAACCCTTTCATAACCACGCTGGGAATGATGATTACCATACGGGGATTGTTGTTGGTATTGGCGCAGGGGCGCGCAGTCCTTAACCTACCTTCTTCATTTACGGTCATCGGTCAGGGGCGGTTGTTCGATATGCAATATCCCATCTTCGTGATGTTAGGTTTAGTAATCATCGGTGATCTTCTGATGCGCAACTCGCGTTTCTTCCGTCAGAACTATTACATTGGGGGGAATGAAAAAGCTGCCCGCTTGACCGGCATTAATGTTGACCTGGTGAAGATATTCAACTATTGTTTGGTGGCGGTGCTGGCGGGTATAGCCGGCCTGCTGCTCACTGCCCGCTTTGGGTCAGCTTCGGTAACGGTAGGGAGCGGAATTGAGCTGCGGGTGATCACAGCGACGATCATCGGTGGCGCCAGTTTGAGCGGCGGGGAGGGATCGGTAGTCGGTGCTTTCCTGGGTGCCTTGTTCATGTCGGTGTTGGCGAATGCGCTTAACCTTCTGGGAGTGGATGTTTTTTGGCAAAACCTGATCACTGGCGTGATATTAATCACAGCCGTAATGATCGACGTGATCAACGAACGCCGGAAAACCCGTACTCGCCAAAATTGGAAGTAGAGCACTTCGTGGATTGCATGCTTAATGACAAGACCCCACGCGTGACCAGCCCAGATGCTGGTATTGAATGATGAGTGCAGATCCGCCATGCTGCGATCAAAAAAGGTCGAGCCTTTCCGCTTCTGCAATGAGCATGCCGGTCACCTCGGAGATCGATGAGCAGGCTAAAGCCCTTTCGGCGATTATTTTACAATCGGTCTGGACGCATTTTCGGATAGCGCGTTTGATGGATGGTACTAAGGATGGCGCTAGGCTGAATTCATCTAAGCCAAGCCCTAACAATAGGGGAACAGCCATTACCTCGCCTGCTAATTCGCCGCACAACCCAACCCATTTTTTATGAGCATGAGCTGCCCGGATCGTCATCTGGATCAGACCTAAGACTGCCGGATGAAATGGGCTAGCCAGGTGGGCAACCCTGGCATTTGTCCGGTCTGCAGCCAGAGTATATTGGGTGAGATCATTCGTTCCAATGCTGAAAAAATCAATGGATGGTGCCACCCGATCAGCGATCAGCGCTATGGATGGAATTTCTACCATGATTCCGAACTGCACTTTTTGAGCGAAAGGGAGTCCTTCATTTTGGAGTTCCACACGCGCATTAGCAATAAGTTGCTTTGCGAGTTG
>JGI24109J20143_1000054_pt1 | contig 23503 bp, 17 predicted proteins | sample Subbio11_8B_AprC_FD_20143 | JGI IMG/M metagenome (IMG submission 20143) | reverse complement strand
GTGGTTGGCATGTCGCCCGGCTTTCTGCGATTGAGGTTACGGTTTACCCATACCACCCAACCTACGGGTTCTAATTGTAGCAATTCCCGCGTAGGTTGGGTTGGGTGGTATGCGGGGTTTGGTGTTCCGCCCGGCTGTTGGGTGGTATGGGGTGGTTGGCATTCCGCCCCGGCTGTTGGGTGGTATGCGGGGTTTGGTGTTCCGCCCCGGCTTTCTGCGGTTGATGTTACGGTTTACCCATACCACCCAACCTACGGGTTCTAATTGTAGCAATCACCGCGTAGGTTGGGTTTTGGGGGTTTTGCAGGGTGTGAAGGGTTAGGGGTCGCTACCCAAAACCCAACGTTTTGTTTATCGGTCGGGTTGGGTGGTATGCGGTGGTTGGCATTCCGCCCCGGCTGTTGGGTGGTATGCGGGGTTTGGTGTTCCGCCCCGGCTTTCTGCGATTGATGTTACGGTTTACCCATACCACCCAACCTACGGGTTCTAATTGTAGCAATTCCCGCGTAGGTTGGGTTTTGGGGATTTTGCAAGGTGTGAAGGGTTAGGGGTCGCTACCCAAAACCCAACGTTTTGTTTATCGGTCGAGCCCCGGCTGTTGGGTGGTATGGGGTGGTTGGCATGTCGCCCGGCTTTCTGCGATTGAGGTTACGGTTTACCCATACCACCCAACCTACGGGTTCTAATTGTAGCAATTCCCGTGTAGGTTGGGTTTTGGGGATGTTGCAGGGTGTGAAGGGTTAGGTTCGATCCCCAAAACCCAACGTTTTTTGCATGGGCCGGGTTGGGAGGTATCCGAGACGCCCATGGGTGTACGTTATTTGTGGATGATAGGCAGCCAGACACGCGGAGGATGGGGAGTTAATTCGAAATCCGAAACCACTTCACCGTTTAGGGGTATCGTTTGATTAGAGATTGAGGTGGAGGAAAATCCAGCCTTGCTGGCTGTTACGGAATAAGAGCTCGCTCCAATAATCATGCGATATTTGCCATTCATATCGGTTAGAGCAGTGCGGGAAATTCTGTCGCCGGTGGCAGTAATCTGCGCCCCTGCCAACGGCAGTCCATTGGCAGAATGGGTCACGGTGCCAGAAAGAGTACCGAGTGAACAAGTTTCATTTCCAGCTTTAAGCACATTCAGATATCCGTATCCATAGGTGTAATTACCTGCGCCCGATGGAGGGATACCACAAGAAGTATCCAGGGGGGCTGCGCCAGGGGTATCCTGCAATAAGCGAAAAGTTTCATCGATCTCACCCACCAACAATGGCGAACAGGCCCACAACAACGCAACTGCGCCGGCGACATGCGGGGCAGCCATAGAGGTACCGCTAAGGGATTTCCAAGAGCGGGAACGAAAAGATGACATAACGTCCGTCCCCGGGGCCGAAAGATTGGGTTTGGTGTATGGGTTGTCTCCATATATAGAAGGCCCGCGGCTGGAAGTATCGGCAATGGACCCTCCCAAGGTGTGGTTGGCAACCGCAAAGGATTCGGGGTAATCGGCCGGTGAACCCATGCTACTACAGGTCAGACCACGGTTGCCAGCCGCGAAAACCGGAAAGATCCCCGCCGCCCGCCAGGCTGTCACCTCGTCTTGAAACCAGTCATCGCCGCCTTCGCCGCCCCAGGAATTGTTGACCACATGCGGGCGGTTGGAAGGATCACCCCCGGGGGCGAGGATCCAATCGGCGCAGGCCTGCAATGAAACATCCGAACATATATCATTTTCGCAGCCTTTGCAGGCGATCCATTCAGCCGCGGGGGCCATCCCAACCGTATGGAGCAGGTCTTGGGCGTGGCTGCCGACCATGGTGCCCATCGTGTGGGTGCCGTGACCGTGATTATCGCACGGCTTACCGGGCGGGCAAATAACGGTCGGGTCGAACCAACAAATTGGGCTGCCTGGATCCGCGCCGGCGCAGCGGTAGGCAGCGGCCAGGGCCGGGTGATCATACTCCACGCCGGTATCGATATTCGCCACCCAAATACCCTCTCCGCGCAGGGTGTAGGTGGCCCAGAAATCCACCGCCTGGCTGTTTTTCAGGCCCCAGGCTATGCTTGGCTGGGTTTCGGTTTGGGGGTAGGGACCAAACTGCGGAAGAGAAAAACCAACCGCCAGACGCACCTCTACCGGGGCACGGGCTTTGGCAATCCCGTCCATTTGCAGCACGCTTTGCAAGGTGCTCCGGCTGCTGCCATAGACAAAGATTTCATTACCAGCCATGAAAGATTGGTAAGCCACCCCCCGGCGCTCCAACTCGGCGATGATCTGGGCTTGACTGCGCTCGGCTGTGGCTTTAAGAGTCTCGTAAACGTAGCGCCCGCGCTCGTCCCAGTCCTCGATCCGGTAAGCGGCGCTCAAGTCGGCTTGCTCATCCATCACGATCACGTAATCGACATTCGGTTCGCTTTCGAAGGCCGCCAGAAGAGAGGAATCCACCTCTACCCCGGTGGATGGCAAGCGGAATGGTGGTTCACCCTCCTGGGCCAGGGCTGGTGCTGGTTGGGTCTTGCCAACAACCAGCACGGCAAGGAGCAGCCCAGCGGCTAATAACGGTAAGAAGCGGGGCACATCCAGTTTCAACCTTTTGCGATCCTTTCAACCCCTCAGTATAGACCGAAAACCGGCATTGGGGAGGTCAGCGGTGGCAGGGCTGAAATTTAACCTTGCTTGTCGGGGGTCAATCCGAGCTGCTGAGCCTGCTCATAGGAGAGCCCATCCGATTCTTCCGGAAGGGCTTTTTCGGCACCCACAGCAGATTCCCAAAATTCCTCCAGGCTGTGGGTGTCCAGGGTGGCAGCGTTTCCGGCCAAAAGAGAGACCAAATCTTCTAACTGCGGGGCTTCGGTGGCCGGGATGACCTCTTCCACCGCAGCCGGCTCACGGGCGGCAACCAGGTCCGGCAGGCCGGCTTCGGCGGGTTCGGAGCGGGCATAAAAACCGACCTCCATACCGGTAAAGATGCGAACCAGCTCCCGCTGGGTATGGAGGACCGCCTCAAACGCCAGGGCGGTGCGCAGACCGCTCGAATCGGTGTTTTGAAAAACGACCAGGGCATAATCGCCGACCGGCGCAAGGATGAGATGGAGGGTATTCCCCCGAACGGCCAGGGCTGCCCTCGGCATACCGGAGTGAACCAGCCGTGAGACTTTGGCAGTGGTACTCAAGGAGGCCATCAAATCAGGCGCCCACTGAGTTTCAAAATTCAGGCCGGGCATTTCACCAGCCTGCGCCATCACCTTGCCACGGTCATTGGCTAGCAAAACCAACTGAGCGCCCAGCTCGCGGCGCAAGCTGGAAAGCAAGCCGGAGAGGTTTTCTTGAACCGGTTGGACCATTCGAGGGTCTAAGCGGGAGGGGGGCGGCTTTACGGGGATGTCGAGCAATTCTGCAGCGATTTCTAAAAATTCACCCATATGGATAGGTTTACGTAAAAACCGCTCGGCGCCGGAACCTTCAGCCTGACGCAGCACCCGTTCATCGGTCAAACCGGTCATCAAGATAAAGCGCGTTTGGGGGCTGCGGCTGCGTACTTTTAGGAGCAATTCCAAACCCGACATACCCGGTAAGCGGATATCGGTAACCATCAAATCGGCCGGGGTGCGCGAAATTTCCAGCAGCGCTTCTTCGGCCGAGGGTACTACCCGCACAAATAGCTGGGCCTCCAGGGTCTCCAGGGCGACACGCAACATCCTGCCTAGATCCAGGGCATCATCGACGATCAAGATGCGTTTCATCGGTCACCTCGAGTGTGCGGCTTTGCAAAACCATCCTACCCCAATCAACTACTGGTTGGGCCTTTAGTGCTTCTCTCTCCTAGCATACATAATAAGACCCAGAAAAGCAATAACCAGGCCACTGACCGATCCACCGTAAGAGAGAAAACTCACCCAAAAACTGGCCTCGATGATGCGCAAGATCATCAGGAAGGGGAGGACAACTCCTAGAATCATTAACCCAACACCCAAAAACATCATGCCTTTGGGCGAAAGCCCTGCGATCATTTGTATAACCAACAAGCCGTGTAGTGCTGCGGCGATGGTTCGAACTCCGGCGGCTCGTTCACATCGCATTCACCTTTGATGATGTGGGGACAACGCGGGTGGAAGCGGCATCCCGCAGGAGGTCTGACCAGGCTGGGCGGCTCACCGGGGGGAATTTCCTTGAAGACTTCGGCGTTCTTAGCATCCGGATCGGATGTGGCTGCCAACAGCGCATGGGTATAAGGGTGACGAGGGTTTCCTAACAAGTCATCGACCCGCGCTTTTTCGATAACCTTGCCGGCATACATAACAAAAATGTACTCCGAAAAGTACCGCACGGTGGAGAGGTCATGGGTGATATAAATGACCGCCAAATTATGTTTCTCTTGCAAGCCGCGCAGCAGTTTCAGGATCTCGACCCGCACGGAGGCATCCAACATCGACACGGGTTCGTCCGCCACCAACAGTTTCGGCTCCAGGATCATCGCCCGGGCTATAACAATCCGCTGCTGCTGACCGCCGCTAATCATGTGCGGGAACTTGGGGAGGAACTCATCCACCGGTGTCATTTTGACTTCTTCCAACACCTTGGTGATGCGCAGCAAACGTTCCTCTTTGTCTTTTACACCATTAATGATCAAGGGTTCTTCAAGAATTTGCTGGACAGACATAAACGGCGGCAAAGCGCCGTACGGGTCTTGCTGTACGTAACCAACTTGCGAACGATACCAACCCAGTTTTTTAGTGTCCATTTGGGTTAGTTTGTGACCGTTAAAAACAACATCCCCCTTGGTGGGTCTGTTTAAGCCAAGGATTGTTTTCATCAGGCTGGATTTACCGCAGCCGCTTTCACCAACCACGGCAACCGCTTCACCGTGGGTTAGATCAAAACTGACCCCATCCACGGCACGGACAAAACCGGCATGCCCAAAACCAAAGCGGCGCAGCTCAAACCAGACGCGCAGGTCCTGGATGGAAAGTAAGGGAACATCTTTGTTTTGTGGTTCTACCGCCACCTGCGGCAGTTTTGTCGCGTGAAGCACCTCGTTCTTAATGGTCATCTTTTACTCCCAGCCTCATGTGTACAACCAGCATTTCACCAAACGGCCGTCCTGTTCAATTACAGGGGGTTCTTGGTCGCATTTTTCCATCCGCTTGTGACACCGGGCGGCAAAACGGCAGCCGGTTGGCGGATTGATCAGGCTGGGCGGTTGGCCGGTGATGTAATCGGGTTCAGATGTGCTGCGCAGTTTAGGCACGCTGGCCATCAATTTTTGTGAATACGGATGCAACGGCTCGGTAAAGAACCGATGGGCATCGCTGACTTCGACGATCTGACCGGCGTACATCACCGCAACCCGATCGGCCAGCTCGCTGGAGGTGGCAATATCGTGGGTGATGAGGATGAAACTGGTCGCAATTTCCTTCTTGATTCGTTTGAGCAGGTTCATGATGTTGGCCTGGGTGAGCACGTCCAGAGCGGAGGTTGGCTCGTCCAGGATAACCAGATCGGGAGCGGTGACCAGCGACATGGCGAGCGCTGCACGCTGGCGCATACCGCCGCTCAACTCAAACGGATACCGGGAAAGAAAATCGATCGGGACTCCGACACGCTGAAACATGCTGGCCGCCTGGGCCAAGGCTTCATCTTTACCCACCCCGTGATGGACGATCATCGGTTCGGCCACCTGGTCGCCAATCCGCATAACCGGATTGAGCGAGTTCATGGCAGCCTGCGGCACCATCGACATGCGGATCCAGCGAATCTCACGGCGGTAGTCTTCATCCGAGAGGGCCATGATCTCGATCCCATTCAGATATACCTTACCGGTGTAGGTAGCCACGTTGCGGGGCAGCAGGCGCAGAAGCGCTTTAGCCATCGAACTTTTACCACAACCCGATTCGCCGATGATGACCATGGCTTGGTTGGTATGGAGAGATAAATCGACACCATCTACCGCCTGAACAACCCCTTTTTGGGCTCGAAAATAAAGCTTCAAATTTTCGAGACGCAGTAATGTTTTTTCTGGCATACCTTTTATACCCCTCTCAATCTGGGATTGAAGATGCGGTCGAGAGCGAAACCCACCATTGAGAAGGCCAAACCAGTGATCATCAACAGGACTGCCGGCAGTAAGATCCAGTAATAATGCTGGTTGAAGAGCGCTCCTTGGGCGTAGGCATCGTTGATCACCTTACCCCAAGTTGGTAAAACCGGGTCGCCCAGGCCAAGCACAGCCAGGGATGCCTCGAGGAAGACATAGGATGGAATCCCCAAAACCAACCCTGGGATCAAAACCGGGACGATCCGCGGGATCAGGTAACGGAATATAATCCGGAAATTGCTAGCCCCATAGGAGCGGGCGGCTTCGATGTAAGGGGCTTCTTTGACCTGCAAGAAAATAGCACGATAGGTTTTAATCGAAGTGCTAAAAATGCTCAAGGCGATCACTGCGCCCAGGATAGTCCAAATAGCACGCGAATAGAGCGTTCCGATCATGATCAGGATCGGCAGGAAGGGCAGCACCAGATTGACTTCGGTGATTCGCTGGATGACATCATCCACCACCCCGCCGAACCAGGTGCTGGTGGCGGCGATGATCATGGTCAACACATTGGTCCCCAGGGCAGCCAGCAAGCCAAAGGCCAGCGCAACCGGTGCGCCATACAAGATCGCGACCATCAAGTCACGGCGGACATGGTCGGTTCCGGCCAGGCCATGCACGGTGCCAAAAACCACCAACTTGGCATCCACGACTGAATCGGGTTCGAATTTAAGCGCACTGACCTCGAGGGTATAGGTTCCTTTAAGAACCTGAGGCGGGTCGGTGTCGGGCTGGGCAAACAAACCCTGGTTTACCGGTAGCCCGTCCATGCGGCGGGCCAGGCGTTCATCCAGGGCGAAACGGTAAGTATCCGTGTGGCGTACTGAAAGCTGCGACATGCGCAGTTCGCGCCCGTCGGGAGTAATCCATTTCATGGAAATATGCGGTTGTTTTTCAATATAAAGAGATGTAAAATGGAGCGTTAGTTCATCCGGAAACGTGTCGGCGGTATAATCAAACGTGAAGGTCATGATGGTGTCGATATTCGTGCCAAGGGCTTGGCTGACCTTCGTGGCTGTTCCATCCGTGGTATCGAGAATAATGGTTTCGGGTTTCTGCTGGTCGGAAAACCAGTTAAACCAGGCAGGTGCGGCGTTCTTGGGATAATCGCCCCAAACTCCCGCGCCTCCGCGCCACAGGCGCACGGCTTCGTTGTAAGGGATGGTGACAACAGCATAAAGAGCAACACTCACCAGACCCAGAATGATCACCAAACCGACGATCGCAGATGGGTAACGACCAATTTCTTTCAAGGCATTTTTAANGGCTTTCATACTTTTGGCCCCTCAGCTCCACCAACTTTTACGCGCGGGTCGACCAGTGCGTAGAGGAAATCCAATAAAAAGACGGTCATACCCAATAAGTAGGCATAAATTACCGTATTTCCAACAATGACCGGGGAATCAAACGCGCCAATTGCCCGGTAATACAAACGCCCTAACCCAGGCCAGTTAAAGACTGTCTCCAATATGATTTGACCAGTCCAGAGGGTGATGATCAGCAATGCAAAATTGGTGATGATATTGGGCAAGGTTGGACGCAAAATATAGCGTTGTTCAATTTGATTAGATGATAGCCCCTTGGCCTTAGCCATATCAACATAATCTTCACTGGAAAATATCAGGAAAAAGGTGCGCCAGCTATAAATGGTAATCATTAAAGTGGCCATCATAATAGCAGAAACCGGCAAAATCATATGCTGCAACAAACTGAGCAAATAACCGATGGTGGTATCCGGCACCGGCGCGCTCACCGCGCCGCCAAAAGGCAGCACTTGGAGCACAGCCGCAAAAATCAAGATCAGGAAAATGCCGTAAAACCAACCCGGGGCGGCTGAGGTTGGAGCCAGGGCTATAACAGCCCGGTCGAACCAACTGCCGTAGCGCCGGGAGAGAAAGAGCGCGATAAAAACGCCGCTAAAAAAGATTAAAAGGTTGGCGGTGGAAAACAAAACCAGGGTGTGCGGCAGGCGTTCCAGGATGATCAGGCGCACTTGCGACGAGCCGCTGTCGGAGGTCATTTGCTGGGCGCGTCCAAGGCTGAGGGTCATGGCATCCAAGAGAAATGTGAAACTCCGCAGGATGAAGGGCCGGTCCATACCCAGGCGCTGCTCTTCTACCCTTACCCTTTCTTCAATGACCTGCGTCCGTTCCGCCTGGGGAAGGCGGCGCAATTCCGTATCCATGGATACCTGCAAGGCAACGTTTTCACGAATTGCACCCCTGCGGATATTATCAACCTCGCCACCCATATTGGCAATAATAATGGTCAGATAGACACCAATGACAATCGTGAACAGGAGGGTAATAAACTTAATGCCCGTATAGCGGGCAAGGCGTTTGAAACCACTGATCCGCGCCGAGCGCTGGATGGATGAAGGTGTAGGACCCGTCGTGGGAGACTGGGCAACTTCCGTCATTCTATTAAATCCTCTTCCTTACAATTTGTTGGGTTCATTTTTCTGCAAGGTGCTTGGTAGGATAGGGGCGAGGCTTGCGCCTCGCCCCTCAGGTTGGTTACAAAATAACCGATTATGGGACAGTCACGAACTGGAACGAGCTGAAGCTCGGTACTGCCACGAGTTTGGAAACAACGATTGCCTCGAGGCGGGTGGCGCCTTCTGGTAATCCAGCGGTTTGGTCGGCAGTGAGGGCGACCTCCCACAAACCGTCTTCAACCGCAACAGCTTCACCCGACAGGGCGAGTGCGCCGGTGGCGTCAAAGACCAGGTATTGGACCGCTTCGATATCGGCCACGGGGTAGGGTGCATCCCGGAAGGTGACGAAGACATCGAAGACGGCTTCGGCGCCGATCGTAGCGCGGTCGTCGCCATCTACCGCAACCTCAGCAATCATCGGGGCTGCGAAGCGATCCCACTTGGTCGCCAGATCTGGATAATCCAGGAAGCGGGCGAGGATGACATTACCCTCAACCGGGAAGGCGCGTTGCAGATAGTACGGGCCGGTTCCAACCCAGAAGTGACCACGGATGCGTTTCCACTCCGTCAGGTTGGTGTAGCGGGCAGTGGCCTCCTCCGCGGTTACGAACTGGCCAAGAGTTGGGGCGTAGGGGATGTAGTTTGCTTCCTTGGCTTCGACCAGTTCGGCATTCAGGATCTCGACCACCGGACCAGAGATGTAGTTAATCTGGTCAACTTCTAGGGTGGTGGCTTTGGCGGAGGAGAAAGCGGCCGCGCCGTCTTCCTCAGCCCTGAGGCCCAGCCCCAGAGTATGCCATGCGCCCTGACCAAAGAGGTACATCGGGTACCAGGTGGAAACGTTCTGTTCAGCGTCGAGTTCCCACAGATCCGTGTAGGTCTCGATGACCAACGGGTCGGTGGAGACGATCCGGACACCTCTAAAGGCTGCCAGGAAGGCCTCGACCACACTGGCCTGGGCTTCATCAAAGACCAGGCTGGCTTCCTTGCCGCGGTCAAAGGTCAGGATCATGGCCATGACAAAGTCGCCAACCGAGATTGGGTTACCGTCATGCCATTTAAGCGTTTCGAACAGGTCGGGGTCGTAGTAGACCACGCTCTTTCGAGCAGCGGTAACGCCTTCAGGGAAGCGCTCACCAACGGTGATGAAGGTCTGGGTTTCGGCGTCCCAATCCGACCAGGCGTCCTCTGGTACAGGGATGCTTTCGGCGAAGGACAGGTCAACCCAGTCGAGGGTCTTGCTGACCGGCAAACCTTCTCTAACCACAACCTCAGCCCGTTCAACCCGCTGCGGAAGGCTCAATCCGGTAAAGGGATCGAATACCAAAGCGTAATCGCCGGTGCCGCGGATGAGCATCTGGTCAAAGATCCAGTTGGAACCGCCGAGTGGGTTCCACGGCTCGGTCAAAATCGAGGGCATCGAGATGGTCATCGAGCCGCCCTCTTGACCAACGCGGCGAATGGTGTGGGACCACAATTGTGAGCCAGCGATAGCGCCGTACAGATCGGAAGCTACCTGGACATCAGAGCGCATCGGGGAAATCGCGGAGCGATCGACCAACCAAATACGAACCGAGTCTTCCATGGAGAGTTCCAGCGCCCGGGCCATCTTTTCGGAACGCTCTTCCATGGTGCTGAAATTGCGGTTGAGTAAATCTAGGGCTAAGGCATCGAATTCTTCGGTGGGGGTGTACGCCTGCCAAAGAGGCCAGGGGATACCCCGGGGGGTGTAGAAGAAATCGAAGTTATCACCCAGATCACGCGGGACAGCGGTGGTGATCCAGCCAGCGGTGTAGAAGTGGAAACAGCCACCCATCGGGTCAGCCTGGATCCAACAAGGTGATGCTTCGGCAGCGGTCTTGTAATCACGCACGACGGTGAAGCCAAGCTCTTCGAGCTGGGTGGAGACGTAATCGCCGATGAGGCGGCGCTCATCTTCGGTGCGGATCAGACCGATGAGCTCAACGGGTGCGCCTTCAAAGGTCCATACACCACCTTCGAGGGTAGCGCCAAGGACCCCCATCTCAGCCGTGATGATTTCTCTGGCTGTTTCGAGGTCATAGGCGTACTTGAGTTCTAGGCCGCGAGCGGTATCTACCAAGCGGACGTAGTCTGTCGAGGCGTTGTTAAAGGCGGTGTAACGGGGAATAGCCATGCCTCGCATGATCTCTTGGGCAATGTAATTCCGGTCAACCGCATAGTTCATCGCTTCGCGAATTCTCGGCGAAGCGAAGGGGTTTAAGGTACCGGCCTCCAGGATAGGACCAGCGGGGTTGAACGTAATTTCGTTGTACGAACCGAATGAACGCTCATAGCGCAGCTCGGGCGCTTCCCGTACCCTGGCCGCCACATCAGCGTTGCTGACCGAGAACGCGTAAACATCGATGTCGCCTGTAATGAGCCGGGAAACAGCGGCATCAGCCGAAGGCTCTTCGACCACGACGATGGTGTCCAGCCATGCGCCGGTACGGTCGCTAACCACTGGCGTAGGAGTCACCACCACTTCGACAGTCTTGATTACTTCTTCAACGACCGTCTCGCGAACGATGACTTCCTCAGTAATGACTTGCGGTTCGGGTACACAGGCAGAAAGCAACAAGCCGGTCATTACTAGCAACCCGATAACCAGAAGTGTATAACGCTTCATGTTATTCTCCTCCTTCTATTTTATTTGTTGAATAAGACTTGAAAGACAAGCTTACACCATTTTCAATCCCCAAGCCGTACTGATGTGGACAGGATCAGACAACCTGAAAGGATTCTCCAACTTATTTTAGTTGATTCGGCGTAAAGTTGCAAGCAATATAGCATACAAAAGGAGCAGAGTCAAGAAATTTCCGCTCTAACAGAAATTTTCGCGGGTTAATCTACATCCAGATCAGTTACAATGGTTTTATTCAATATCATCACGAGGCTTCTCTATAAACCTTTCGGGGAACCTTTTGGGTGACATTGTCGTCTTGTAAATGGTTATATTTGCCAGCATCCTGTTAAGGGTGGTAATTTTATTTTGCATGAAAACAAGCTTACAAAACGATGGGTTTTCGATCATCGTAAAATTTCAATGAAACGGATGGTACCGGATGGCAGAAACAGACCTTACCCAAATTGAAGCAGCCCGGCCGCGTAAAATAAGGTTCGATTGGATTTTTCCGCTATTTTTTCGACCCGCTAGAACATTAAAAGCCATCACCGCTGAGGAAAACGGCGTCTGGTTGGGTCCGCTGCTGATCCTGACCTTACTGGCAATTTTGGTGGTTGTTGCCGGTGCGCCGATTCGGACTCAAATGGCCCAGGCAACCGGCGAGCTGCCACCCGATTTTCAATATTGGATGCCTGAACAGCAGGAACAATACCTGGCCGGGCAGGCTAATCGGGCAGGCCCTTTGTTTATTTATGGTTTCCCGATCATGGGCGCCCTGGCGGCGGTCTGGATTCCCTGGTTTCTGCTCGGTAGTATTTTACATCTCGTGCTGACCATGAGCGGCAGCCGCGGCAGCAATACAGCCGCCCTCAACCTGGTTGGGTGGGCCAGCCTGCCCTTTGCAATCCGTTTTATCGTCCACGGAATCAACCTGCTGGTGAGCCAGAAAATGCTCGTTGCGCCAGGAGTATCGGGTTTCGTATCGGCCGAGGCGGGCGGTTTAACTGCTTTCCTGCGTTCCGCGCTCACCCAGGTAGACCTATACTGGATCTGGATGGTGGTTTTGCTTTTGGGAGGCGTTTTGCCACTCACCGGCCTCAAAAAAGGAAAAGCCTGGTTAGCGGTTTTCCTTTCGGTTGGGATAGTTTTAGCTCTCCACGGGCTGCCGGGTTTGATCGCGGCCAGCCTGGGTGGATTAACCGCTGCCCAGCCCCTCTATTAAAAATAAACCATGGCCGAAACACCCTTTATTCTCATCCGCGCTCTGCGCAAGACCTATTTCATGGGTAAACAGACCGTTCATGCTTTGGATGGGGTTGACCTGGATATTCAAGTGCGGTCATTCACCGTGGTGATGGGCCCATCCGGGTCGGGAAAAAGCACCCTGCTTTACCTGCTGGGTGGGTTAGACCGGCCAACATCGGGCAGTATCAGTATCAACGGGACCACCCTGGATAAGATGGATGAGAACCAACTCGCGGTGTACCGCCGTCGTGAAATCGGTTTTATTTTCCAATCTTTCAACCTGATTTCCTCGATGTCCGCTGTGGACAACGTTGCCTTCCCGCTGCGCTTCGCTGGTATCGGCGGGCGCCAACGGCGGCAGCGATCCTTGGCCGTATTAAAACAAGTGGGGTTGGCCAACCGCGCTTTTCACAAACCGACCGAGTTATCCGGCGGTCAGCAGCAGCGGGTTGCAATCGCCCGCTCCTTGATCAACCAACCGACCTTGATATTGGCCGACGAACCCACCGGCAATTTAGATACATCGACCGGCTACGGTATCATGCAAGTGCTTTCGGACCTGCACCGGTTGGGACATACGATTGTGGTCGTCAGCCACGACCGGCGGATGCAGCATTTTGCCACCAATACCCTCTATCTGCTTGATGGTCGGGTCGTCAATGAAAGCGAATACCAGGCCGCCTCAACCTTCGATTTTGAAGCAATTTCCAAAGGAACGGATGGATGATGAAAGCTAAATTTTTTTCTGTATTTCTACTGGTTACCTTATGGTTGGCTGTCCCGGCCGCCGGTCAGGCTCAGGTATTAAGCGAAGCCCCGCAGCCACCTGGCCAGACTTTGAACACCGCTGGTCTCGATATCAGTGTTGACAACGTATCGAAAACGGGTCAACCAGGCGCAGTTGTGACGTATGTTGTCACCGTTAGGAATAATACCGACGCAGTAATGAATATCAACGTGGAGGATCCCGAGAATACAAGGGATTGGACTGTCCTTGTTGACAATCTCAAATTCCAGTTGGGGCCCGGTGCTGAAAAACCCGTTCGGGTGACCGTGGCTGTGCCTACTGTGGCCTTGGATGGTCACGAGAATGTCACCATTGTGCGTTTTCAAGAGGACGGTAGTGAATTAGGCAACATCAGTCTGACCACCCGAGCGGTCGTACCGCAGCCGACCGCGCCAGGCCGCCCGCTGATCATGCTGGATTCGTACGGCGTCGGCGGCGGTGGGCCGATCACCCCCGGGCAGGAATTCGAATTGCGCCTGACGGTGGTCAACCGCGGGCAAGATTTTGCCCGCAATGTGGTCCTGACTTTTGGCGGGGCAGATTTTCTGCCGGTGGGCACCGGCGGTATCCGCTCTTTGAACGAGGTTGATCCGGGCGAAAAGGTCAACGTCTTTCAAAGCCTGATCCCCAGCGCCGGCCTTTCCGGGCAAACGTTTGCAACCACAACCGTTACGGTTTCCTACCAGGGTTTGGCCGACGACGCCACCTACACCGAGACGCTTACCCTCACCATCAATCTGGCCAAACCGCAGGCCGGCGGGGGGGCCGCCCGACCAACGCCGACACCTACCGCGGTCAGCCGGCCGCAGCTGGTTGTCAGCGCGTACAGCACCGATATCGATCCGCTCCAGCCCGGCTCGATCTTCAACCTGGATATCGAAATCCGTAACCTCGGTAATGCCGATGCGCGCTCGGTCAGCATGGTACTCGGCGGCGGGGTCACTTCGGTCGACGGTGGCACGCCGGTGCCAGGAGGGTCTAGTGACCTTTCGACCTTTGCCCCGCTGGGAGCTTCCAACCTGGTCTTTCTTGGCGATATACCTGCCGGCGCAACCATAACCAACAGCCAACGTTTGATCGTCAATGTCAACGCTGCCCCGGGAGCTTACGCCTTCAAACTTTCCTTTGTATTCGATACCGAAAAAGGCGCCCGCCTGACCAACGATCAGGTAATTACGATGTTAATTTACCAACTGCCGCAGATTGAAATCAGTTTTTACCGCGACCCGGGGGTGTTCTTTCCCAACCAGCAGAATATCGTGCCGCTCCAGGTGACCAACCTGGGGCGCAAGACCGCTGTGCTGGGCAATATGCGCGTAGCATCTACCACTGGAGATGTTACCAACAACGTCATCTTTGTCGGTGCGCTTGAACCGGGTGGATTTTTTTCTCTGGATGCAATGGTGACTCCCTTCCAACCTGGCCCCATCGACCTGGAAGTGACGGTAAGCTACACGGACGATTTCAACCTGCCGCGGGTTATTAACCAGGTGTTAAGTGTTGAAGTTATGGAGAATCCAATCATCGAAGAGCCTTTTCCTGGTGAAACCGAAGGCGGTTTCCCACCAGAGGGCGGCTTTTTACCCCCGGCCGGCGAAGAAACTTTCTGGCAAAAGGTGCTGAGATTCTTCAAGGGTCTGGTAGGGCTGGACAGTGCCCCAGCCCAGCCAGAAGTACCGGTTGAGATGTTTCCTCCACCAGAACCAATTCCGGGCGGTGGCGAGCCGTTGCCTGTGCGTCCAAAAGGATGATCTGTGCGGGCCGGACCGGTGGGCTGTGCTCGTTTGGTCGAGCCCTTGACTGGATAGATCGAGGTCAATCATGAAACTGTTAGATCTGATCAGTATAATTTTTGCAAACCTCGGCCGGCGTAAAGGTCGGGTGGCACTCACCGCCGTGGGCGTTGTCATCGGGACGGCGGCGGTGGTGCTGCTTGTATCGCTGGGCATTGGTCTGCAGCGCAGCGCGACCAGCAGTTTGTGGGGGATCAGCGACTTGAAACGGATCGATGTTTACCCCGGATACGTAGAGGGTGGACCAATGGAAATCCAAGTTGGCGGCCCAGGGGGCAGCCAGCCGGGGGTAACCCTTATAACGCCCAAGACGATTGAGGAGATCAGCGCCATGCCGGGCGTAGAAACCGTTACACCCCGCCAGGGGTTCTTCCAAAGCGCTGTATTAAAAAGCGGACGCTTGGAAAACTATCCCTGGATTCAGGGTATGGATGTGGAGGATCTGGCAATATTTGAATATCCGCTCCAAGCCGGCACAACCCAACTGGCTCGCGGTACAGCGGTCATCGGCGGCTGGGCTGCCACCCAATTTTGGGATCCACGCCAGCGCCCAGGTCAGGACCCGCCTTCCCCGCCCGATATCCTCGACCAGCAGCTCAGGCTGGTGTTGACCAAGTGGGCCGAAGATGGGACGATGATCAATAAAACGGTTAACCTGCGAATTGTCGGTATTCTCGCTGAAGCACGCGCCGAGCAGGATTCCGTCCTTTTTGTTCACCTGGATGATGTGACCGCCTGGAACGAGTGGGCAACCGGGAAGCGAGTGAACTACACTCGGGATGGGTACAACCAATTGGTTGTTCGGGCTGAGAGCCCCGAAACAGTGGTTCAAATTGCTGATCAGATCAGTGCGATGGGCTACCAGGCCTGGACGCCGCAATCCACGGTCGAGGGCATTAACAGCTTTTTCATCGTCCTTCAGATCGTCTTTGGCGGAATCGGCGCAATTTCACTTCTGGTGGCTGCGATCGGGATCGCCAATACGATGACCATGGCGATCCTCGAACGGACGCGCGAGATCGGCCTGATGAAGGCCATTGGCGCGACCAACCGAGACGTGCTCAGTATCTTTCTAGGAGAATCCGCTGGCATTGGTTTCTTCGGTGGGTTGGGCGGGGTCTTGATCGGTTGGGCTGGCAGCCAGGTCATCGGTATCCTTTCGACGACCCTGACCCCTGGAGCGGGTGGTTTTATAGGGGCGCCCACAACCTTGGCAACCCATACACCGATCTGGTTGCTGTGGTTTGCCTTGTTGTTTGCCACTCTAATCGGCTTAATTTCCGGCCTCTATCCTTCGCTGCGGGCCGCCACGCTGGTGCCGGTTAATGCATTGAAATATGAATAATCGGGTCGTAGGCGTTGTCTGGGCAATGTGTTAGAATCATGGTTAATGTTACAGCCTGCGCTCCTCCTCGCATCCAATTCCCCCCGCCGCCGGCAAATGCTCTCCTGGCTGGGGTGGAAGTATAGCGTTTTTCCGGCCGATATCGACGAAAGCCACCAGCCTGGCGAAACCCCAGACACCTATGTACTGCGCCTGTCTGCAGCTAAGGGTCAGGCGGTCAGCGGACAGGCTGCTCCCGGCCAATGGGTTTTAGCAGCCGATACGGTGGTTGTTCATAGGGGTGACTTGCTCGGCAAACCGGCATCGCCGGCTGAGGCGGGTGAAATGCTGCGGCGTTTGCGCGGGCGAAGTCACCAGGTTTACAGCGCCCTGACCTTAAGTGATCCTCAAGGCCCGCTTAAGGTGCAGGAATTGTGCGTTTCAAAGGTGCCCATGCGCCCATATTCAGATGCTGAAATCGAAAGTTATATCCAAAGCGGCGATCCCTTCGATAAAGCGGGCGGGTATGCCATCCAACATCCTGGGTTCAATCCGGTCGAAAATTTTTCGGGTTGCGCCGCCAGCGTAATGGGTTTGCCCCTTTGTCATCTAGAACGCGCTTTGGTTAAGCTGGGTTGGAAAACCCGATTAGATGTAGATGTTCCGCGATCCTGCCAAACCAATCTGGGATACAATTGCCAGATCTATGCCGCTGTCCAGCGCGGTGAGACCGTTGGTTAGGTACCAAGATCGCATGGAGTAAAGTTGAGATGAGGTTGTGGTTTTATTTATTGATCCTGGTCATCGTCGTTACCGCCTGTGTACCGATTAACGTTGACACGCCTGTCCCCCAAGAAACACCAGTCCAGGAGACCCTGCAGCCGCCGGTAGTCAATACAACCCCCGTGCCCGATCCGCATACGGCTGCGCGCGCCTTTCTGGACGACTGGGAAAACGAAAACTATGAGGCGCTTTATAACCACCTTACCNTGCTCTCCAGNGATGCCATTTCCTACGAGGACTACTCGAAACGCCTGAAGGAAATTGCCGCNACCATGTCCTTGAAAACGGTCGACTTCGAAATCTTGCAGAGCCTGATCAAGGATCCNAACNAAGCCCAAGTCGCTTACCGCGCCATGTATCAAACGGTATTGGTCGGCGANATCGTCCGTGAGACCTTCATGAACCTCTCGTTACAAAACGGGACATGGAAGGTGCAGTGGGAAGACGGCATGATTCTTCCCGAACTGCGCGGCGGGAACCGGCTGGTGATGGATATCAGTATCCCGGCTCGCGGCAACATCTATGACAGCGAAGGCAGGGCTCTTGCCGCCCAGTCGGATGCGGTGGCTTTGGGGATTGTGCCCGGCCGGATTGAAGAAGGCAAGGAGGAAAGCCTGCTGGTTGAACTCTCTAACCTGACCGGTCTGCATACCGATTATATCCGCTCGCTGTATGAATTTGCGGCTCCCGAATGGTATATTCCGGTCGCGGATGTTTCTGGGCAGGCTGTGCAGCGCCGTTTCGAGGTGCTGGCTACGTTGGGCGGGCTGGTGATGAATAGATACAATACCCGCTATTACTTCGACAGTACTGCACCCCACATTACCGGCTATGTACAACCCATCCCGGCTGAACGCCTGGAAGAGTTCCGGCGCCTCGGTTACCGCGGGGACGAGCGGGTGGGTATGGGCGGACTGGAATCTTGGGGAGAACAATACCTGGCCGGCCAGCGCGGGGCATCGCTGTATGTAGTCGATTCACAAGGTGTAAGGATTACCCGCCTGGTGCAGCGCGATTCAGCCCCGGCTCACTCCATCTATTCCACCATCGACAAGGATTTACAACTCCAGACACAACGCGCAATCGAAGGCTTCCGGGGTGCGGTAGTGGTATTGGAGCTGGATACCGGCCGGGTTCTGGCCATGGCTTCTTCACCCTCCTACAACCCCAATCTTTTCGACCCTTCCAACTTTAACAATTCCTGGCTGCTGGGTGAATTGTTCGACTCAACCAACGTCCCGCTGCTCAACCGCGCAGCCCAGAGCGCCTACCCGCTCGGTTCGGTTTTTAAGATTATCACCATGGCGGCAGCCCTGGAAACCGGCGCATTTACGGAAGACACGGTGTATAACTGCGGGCATGCCTTTACCGATTTAATCGGCTATACCCTTTACGACTGGACCTATGAGAAAGAACGCCCCCCAAGCGGGCCATTGACCTTAGGAGAGGGGTTGATGCGCTCATGCAATCCATGGTTTTTCCATATCGGACTTTCCATGTTCCAGCAGGGTTTTACCGAGGATATTTCTAGAATAGGACGCGCCTTTGGCCTTGGCAGCCCAACCGGTATTGAACAAATCCTAGAGGTTTCCGGCAATATGCCAAACCCAAACAACGAAAACGACGCGGTCCAATTAGCCATCGGCCAGGGAACCATGCTGACAACCCCCCTTCAGACAGCTCGTTTCATTGCTGCCATTGGGAATGGTGGCACACTCTACCGCCCGCAGGTTGTCGAACGGGTCACGGATCCAGACGGGGCAGCCATTATCTCCTTTCAGCCGGAGGAACAGGGCAAACTACCGGTTTCGCCTGAGAACCTGGTCGCCGTTCAGGAAGCCTTGCGCAGTGTGGTGACAAATCCGCGCGGCACCGCTCAATTTGTAATGGTCGGTCTACAAGTGCCGGTTTATGGAAAAACCGGTACTGCCCAAAATTCGGCTGGGCGTCCGCATGCCTGGTTTGGCGGTTACACGAACGCCAGACGTGAAGACCTGCCGGATATTTCGGTGGTCGTCCTGGTTGAAAACGTCGGCGAGGGGTCGGAATTTGCCGCACCCATCTTCCGGCGGGTGGTCGAGTCGTATTTCTTCGGCCGCCCGGTGCGTCTTTACCCGTGGGAGTCTACCTTCTTCGTCACACGAACGCCAACTTCGTTGTTCACTGAAACTCCGCATCCAGAAAACACTCCTGAACCCTGAAGAACCAGATGACAGCCACAAATCTCTGGGGACAGGTTACCTGCTTGCAGTCCGGGTTTTACACCGTACAGGTGGAATCGGTTTTTGAATCGATCACTTGTCGCCTGCGCGGACGCCTCAAACGCGAGCGAGTTCACGGCGAGATTGTCGCCTTAGGTGACCGGGTCAGGTTGCAGAAACTCAGCGATGGCAGCGGGATTATTGAAGAAGTATCCCCGCGCACCCATGCTTTGGTTCGGATGGCCCCCAGTGCGCGCGGGTTGTACCAGCAGGTTCTACTTGCCAACCCCGATCAGGTGGTGTTTGTTTTTTCCTGTGCCAACCCTTCTCCTCACCTGCGCATGTTGGACCGCTTTTTGGTCATTGCCGAACAGCAAAAAATCCCCCCTTTAATCGTCGCCAATAAAACCGATTTAATCGACTTCGAGTTGGCCAGCCGGATGTTTGCGCCTTACCTCCCGATTGGGTATCCGGTTTTATTTACCTCCATAAAAACCCGTCGCGGCCTGGATGAACTGCGTGAGCGTCTGACCCATAAAATTTCAGCCCTGGCCGGCCCATCGGGGGTGGGGAAGTCCAGTTTACTCAACAGTATCCAGCCCGAGCTTGGCCTGGCCGTGCGGGAGGTGAGCGAAGCTACTACCAAAGGCCGCCACACAACCGTCGTCCGGCAACTGTTTCCATTGCAGGGTGGTGGTTATGTCGCTGATCTCCCGGGCATGCGCATGCTGTCCTTGTGGGACATCCAACCCGAGGAGTTGGATGGCTACTTTCCAGAATTACGCGACCTTGTCCAAAACTGCCAGTTCAACGACTGTACCCACCTGAACGAGCCCGGATGCGCTGTCCGGGCAGGAGTGGAAAGCGGTCAGGTGGCAAAAGAACGCTACGATTCCTATCTCAGGCTTCGTTTCGGGGAAGAGGGATGACCTTATTGGAAAAGGTGATTTGGGTTTCCTAAGGGACCCATGACAGCTCCATTTCTGCCAGCGGGGGTCTGTAATGGCCGCAGGCTCCACCTCTCACCCCACCAGGCCGGTTGCACGCCTGCTTTTTGATGTGGGGGAGCTTGAATCTTGAATGAACTCTCCATTTAGGTTGGGGAACTTTTTCCAGGTATTCTTCGTATATATAGGTAAGGAGAATCGCCTGAAACGGGGTTACCTTCAACCGCGCACCTTACAGTTTGCAAATATGTATAGACAAACATAGAACAATTGTTATATAATAAAGGTATGGAACGTGCGCGCTTGAAAGGGGTGACTTTGAAGAATACTACCTGGCAACCGCTAAAGGCGGATGTCCCGCAAACCTGGTTGAATAACCCGCCATCGGAGAGAGAACTTTTTCTAATTTGAGGGTTATTACTATCAAAGACCTCCTGTAACGCGCAGGTTTCTCCCGCACAGTCAGCCAGCGGGTTTTGGGTCCATCAGGAGGAGGAGGTAGAAATGGCTACAATTGTTTACCTGGTAGTGGCAGCAGTTGGTGTGGTGTTCGTCGCGCTCAGCCTGGTCAGTTTAGAATCCTCAGACCACGAATTTTAAGCCCGATGCCCATTCCAACCTTGCGCCGGTTGCCCTCACCCATTCGTGGAAGTCGCCGCTTTCAACGTTGGGATACTTCTCTGCGCCGCTAAGTCGGGAAAAAGCGCCCGGCTGCGGATGCCGTCCGTCTCTTCCTGAACTGAGTTCCCGGGAGCCTACCAGCTTCCGGGAGATTTTTTTGCCCAAAGAAACCTGCTGGCGGTGGCGGAGCTGCCAGACCCCACCCGGTTCCGATTTCAGCTAAGGGCTTTGAGCATGTATAATTCCCCCATTGCAAAGCCGCGGCGGCGATAATATTGACGGGTGCCAATCGCTGCAATGACTGCCATTTTTCTGAACCCCTTGGCGACCGCGATCTTCTCGGCCTCGAGGATCAGCTTTTTCCCCAAACCACTGTGTTGGGCCATGCCGCTTTGGTCCACCCCGACCGGCAGCGATTGTCCATAAACGTGCACCTCGCGGATCAGGGCTGCCCCTTCCAAGTCGGCCAGGCCCAATTCGGGCCCACCCGCTTCGGGCAAAGAAAGACGCAGATATCCGGCAATTTTTCCCTCTTCGGTCAGGTAGTGTAAAAAATATTCTTGGGACGAGGCTGCTGGGTATGGGGTCGTTTCCAGCCGCAATTGGCCGGCATCCACTTTATGGCCGCGCACTTCTCGGCAGCGAATACACCCGCAGACCTGGCCGCGCTGTTTAATCTCCAGTAATACGTCCTGGTTCAAACTGGTGCGCCGGTTGCCCTCGACCACATGGGTGGAAGGGATATCACGAATCACCCGGTTGACTCTGCAATAGCCCGGGATACCAGGTTTGATATCCGCAATCAGATCCACCAATTCTTCCGTAGTGTAAGGGTGGTACTCGCCGCGCAGCCAGTAGGCGTACAGATCGGTGATCTCCAGTAGTTGACAGGGGTAGATCTTGATCTCGTCTGGGCAGTAGCCCTGCCACAGGCGGGTGAAATCCACCCGGTCGGATTCGGGCGTCGCCCCTAGCAGATTGGGCATCCAGTGCAGCACGACTTTGAAACCGGCCGCGCGCAGCATGGCGCAGGCTTGCAGTGTTTGGGCCGCAGTGTGCCCACGGTGGTTGAGCGACAGGATATCGTCATCGAGTGATTGGGCCCCCATCTGCACTTTCGTCACCCCCAGGTAGCGCAGCCAGGCGATCTCTTTCGGAGTAATCTCGTCTGGGCGGGTTTCGATCACCAGACCGACGTTGCGGTGGCTTGCGTTTTCGTTATACCGCTGGGCTTCTGGAAGATCCTCTTTTTCAACCCCGTTCATCGCGTCAAAACAGCGTTTGATGAACCACTCCTGATAATCGCGGCGGTAGGCGCTCCAGGTACCCCCCAGGATCAATAACTCGATCTTATCGGTCGGGTGACCATTGGCATAATAAGATTCCAGCCGGCTGGTCACCTGGGCATAAGGGTCGAAGTCATTCTGGAAAGCACGGGCCGCCCCAGGTTCGTCCGGCAAATAACTCTTGGGCATCCGAACGTCGGTCGGGCAGAAAATGCACTTGCCAGGGCAGGGATACGGCTTGGTCAACACGGTGACGGTGGTCACACCCGAGAGTGTCCGCACCGGTTTCATGCGGATGCGCGCCAGCAGGTCGGGGTCCACTGTCCATTCGCCCTGCTCGACCAATTGGTAATAGGCCGCCACTAAAATCGATTTGGACAGGAACCCGCCACCTGGTAAGGGGTGGCGGCGAAGAGTTTTTAACACATCCGCCCCACGGCGCACCTCAACCAGGATTTCGCGGGCTATTATTAATTTTTCTGGGTTTATCTGGCGGGCCTGCTGCCAGGCAAGTTTGTCCATAATTTATTCGATCGTCGAAAATTNGGAACCGTGATTTGTTTTATTTCGTAAAAAGTTTTCAGTAAATGCGGTAAGATTCTAAATCTATCCTTNTGGTTTCGATCTTCGACTTTCGACTCACGATTCTTGATNTTTCATGAACGCAAACGTCATTANGCTGCTTCTNAACCTTAATAACCAATTTTACCAGACTTTTGGGCCGGATTTTGCGGCCACGCGCCGCCGCATCCAACCTGGAGTATGGCGGGTTATCAAAAGTCTGCCGGTCGGCGCGCGCCTGCTCGACCTGGGCTGCGGCTCCGGCGCGCTGGCGCTCGAACTCGACCGCTTGTGGCCCACCGGCTCCTACCTGGGGTTGGATTCCTCGGCCGAGCTGCTGGCCGAAGCGCGGGCTGGCCTACGCGCCGCCCAGCCTGGCGGTGTGGATATCCGCTTTGCCCGCGCAGACCTGGTGGATTCTGGGTGGCAGAATTTGGCTGCCGCTCAACCGGTCGATATCGTCCTGGCCTTTGCCGTATTGCATCACCTGCCTGGCAGCGAGCTGCGCCGGGAGCTGCTCAAGCAGATCCACAACCTTCTGCCGGCCGGTGGTCTTTTCATCCATTCCGTATGGCAGTTCCAGCACTCAGCGCGCCTGATGGCGCGCCGGCAAGCATGGAGCCTGGTCGGATTGAGGGATAACGATCTGGAACCCGGCGATACTTTGCTCGACTGGCGGCATACTTTACCCGGCCGGCCAAAAAGGACCGGCTTGCGTTATGTGCACCTCTTCACCGGCGAGGAGCTGGCCGAACTGGCCAGTCAAACCGGATTCGTGCAGA
>JGI24109J20143_1000051_pt1 | contig 24249 bp, 23 predicted proteins | sample Subbio11_8B_AprC_FD_20143 | JGI IMG/M metagenome (IMG submission 20143) | reverse complement strand
AATTTCTACACTCCCGCCGGGTTTGTTTACGAGAACCCTGAAGTCGAAACCGCCATTTCCATTCGCCCGCAGGTTTGCAGCGTGGTAATCCGCTTGTCCACTGGTACCATACCGCAGGATATTTAAGTTCAAATGAGCATGCTGGAAGGCTAATTGCTGGGCGCCTTCATCATCACCACATACCAACAGGTCTCCACCTGGGGTTACTAATTGAATAAAGCTGGAAAAAGCCTGTAGATAATTTTCTGGCCTTGGGAAGAGGTCGGGGTGATCGTGCTCAACATTGGTGACCACGATCATTTGGGGCTTCAAACCAAGAAACATGTGATCATATTCATCAGCCTCAATCACAAATACCGGCCCGCTGCCCGAATGGGCATTGACGCCTAAATCTTTCGATACCCCGCCAATAATATAGGATGGATCCTGGTTTAGGCGGGTTAAAACCCAGGCCAACATTGCGGTAGTGGTTGTTTTCCCATGGCTCCCAGAAATGGCGATGCAATACGCGCCAGAGGTCAGTTCCGCAAGGAAGTCCTGGCGTTTTATCACCGGGATGCCGGCAGTCCTGGCTGCCTGGACCTCGGGGTTGTCATCCTGAACAGCCGATGAGCGGATGACTACATCAGCCCCTTGGATATGGTGACCATCATGACCAGCATATACCATCACACCCTGGCTGGAGAGCTGGCGGGTCAGAAGAGATTGGGTGCGGTCGGACCCTGTGACTTTATACCCCCGTTCCTTGAGGAAGAGGGCAATGGCTGAAAGGCCGCTGCCGCCGATGCCGATCAAATGAACGTGTCTCATCAAATGAACACCACCAAAACAAATACGAATGCGATGGCGACAGCAAAAAAGATCAATGGGTCGCCTAAATATTGCGGTGGGAGGAAGGGAATTAATCGCAACGCTTCCTGTCCCATTACTGTATTTGGGTCTGGTCCTGAGATAATTTCGAAGGGATAATTTGCTTGGCTCATGAAAAACCACAAAGTGCCCCAAACAAGGTAGCCATTGATCCCACCAAGGAAGAAACCCAACAATACATCCTGTAAGCGCTCACGGGCGAAACGACCCGATTGGGCAATTCTGGGCAAGTTGGGGGTCTGGTAACCAAAGAAAACCAACCCAAGGAGGATAACACTGCGCAGCCAGAATAACGATACTGGGGCGGTCTCGGGCAGGGTGTCACGGATGAATGGGACAAACCGCTGCAAAACGGTAATGATAAAAATGGATAGGATGACCGCGAAAGCAACCAGAATTTCTCTTGCCCAACCGCGCACACCGCCGATCAGGGCAAACAATATCACCAACAGCCAAAAGACAACATTGATACTTACCATGTGGTCAGCCTCCCTTTCTGCGGCGCAGTTTGCGCCAGCTCACGCAGCAGACCAGCAATTAGACGAGCTGAACCTGGTCGAGAAAGAGCACCCATTGCAACTCGCATCTTACCTAATTGCGCCGGGTTATCAAGTAGTTCCAAAATCATGGGCAAAAGCCGGTCACCCAATAGGGCGTTAGTAATTACTTTGGCAGCACCGTGATGAACTAGATAAGCGGCGTTGACTTTTTGGTAATGCCAGGCATAGGGGTACGGCACCAAAATGGCCGGTAAACCGAACAAGGGCAGTTCGCCCAAAGTGGAGGCGCCGGCCCGGCAAATTGCCAGGTCGGCCGCCGCAAAAGCGGCGCCCATCTCTTCGTGCAGGTAAGGAAATGGATGATAGTTGCGGGCTAATTCAGCAGGCATTTTTTGTTTTGCTTGTTGAACTGCATCCCAGTCTACATGCCCGCTTAGGTGGACGATTTGCGTTCGGGAGAGAAGCTGCGCCACATTGCTAAGGACAGCCTGATTGATGGAGCGGGAACCTTTACTTCCGCCAAACACGAATAAAACAGGTTTTTCGGTGTTCAACCCGAGGGTTTGTAGGCCGCGCTCACGCGTCCAATGGGATAAATCAGCTCGGGTTGGGTATCCCGTGACCTCAATCCGTTTCTTGCCCGGAAAGAATTTACGAGAATCGTCCACGGTAACGGCAATACAGTCGGAATAACGAGCCAGGGTACGCAGGGCTAGCCCAGGTTCAATATCCGGCACATACAAAAGACTGTTGATCGGTATCCCCATAACTGCCATTGGAACTGCAATATAGCCGCCTGTGAATAAAAGAACGTCTGGTCGGAAATTACGTAAAATGCGCCGCGATGCCAGCGTTCCGCGTGCCAGTTTTACCAGATTGCCCGGTAAGGCGCGCAGACCTACTCCGTGCACCCCGGCTGCCGGGATACCGGTGTAGGGAATGTTGTGGCGGTTTACCAATTCGGCTTCCATGCCACCTTCCCCGCCGACCCACAAAACGTCAGCTTCATTCCCGAGTTCCTGAAGAACGGTTAGCGCTGGATACACGCCTCCTCCCGTTCCCCCGGCGCAAATTAACAACCGCACCAAAGGACCTCCCTTCTTGAGCCAATTTTTCTCGATTCGTAACCCTGGCAACCGATAATATCAAACCAACCGCAGCCATCGACATCGTCAGACTGGATCCACCCGCACTTATGAAAGGCAAGGCATTCCCCGCGAAGGGGAACAAGCTGACCATAACGCCGATATTCAATAACGCTTCCAGAGTAATCCACATGGTCAGGCTTGATGCTAACAATCGACCAAGCAGATCTGGAGCCTTGCTGGCGATTTTCAAACCGCGCCACATAAAGATGATAAAGACGATGACCACCGAAGCAGCTCCGACCAGCCCTGTTTCTTCGGCGATAACCGCATAGATAGAGTCGGTATGCGAAACTGGCAGGCCAAATTTTGACGAACCAAGCCCGATTCCCACACCAAAAACGCCACCCCGGACTATGGATTCGATCGAGCGCTTGATGTGGTAGGAGGCATTGACCGGATCCTGGAGCCCAGCGAAATATTGCTCCATCCGTACTTCCCCAGTCCGCGAAACCAGAACGAACATCAAACCCAAAACAGAAACAATGATCAAGATTAAGATAATCTGCCTGAGGTCAACACCCGCCATAAAAAAGAGCAGACCACCCAATATTAAAATCGTCAGGGTTGCGCTTAAATCAGGTTGGAGCATAATTAAACCAGCGGTCGTCCCCAGGATAAAGATCATCGGTAAAAGACCGAAAGAGATATTATTAAGAAGGGTACGTTTTGAATGAAGGAAAAAGGAGAGGTAAACGATAATCGCCAACTTAGCCAATTCCGATGGCTGGATCGAGCCGTTCAACATCGTCCGGCGGGAATTAAACCGTGTTTCACCGAAAACCAACACTGCAATCAAAAGCAGAATCATAACCACCATCATCAATACGACCAACTTATTCCAGCGGCGGTAATCCACGTACATAAAAAAGGCCGCTGCGGCAATCCCTATCGCAGCCCATTGCAACTGGTTGAGGACATAATACCCCGTCGGTTTGCTCAACATCATCGAAGGCTGCCAACTGGCCGAATAGACCATCAACAACCCAAAACCTAGTAGAAAGGCAATCGAAAGCACCAATGGTACGTCGATTCCCAAACGTAACGGGCGCGGAGAGGCTCCCACGCCTAAACGAGACGATCCAATTTTTATTGCAGCCTGTTCACCCATGACCGGTAAGCTTCCCCTCTTTCTTCGAAATCTATAAATTCATCAAAACTGGTTCCACCAGGCGAAAATAAGACCACGTCGCCGTTTTCCACAACTTTAGAGGCTGCTCTGACAGCACCTTCAAGCCCGGTACATTGGGCAATACTGTAAGGGCGTTGCTCGGATTCATGTTCACCCATCGCCTTAAGGATGATCTGCGTCGCTTCTCCAAATACAATTAAATGATCGACCCGCTTTTTAACCAGACTGGCGAGTTCGTCCCAGGATAAGTTTTTATCCCGTCCACCTAATAAGAGCACAATTGGCTCATCGAAAGCGCAGATAGCAGCGCGAGACCTTTCAGGAGCAGTTGCCAAAGAGTCGTTGTACCATTGTGCGCCATTCCATGTACGAACAAATTCCAACCGGTGAGCAACTCCGCTAAATCCACGCACACCAGCCTGGACAGCCTCTCGGCTGAAACCGGCAGCCAAGCCGATAGCGCAGGCTGCCAGGACATTGGCAAGGTTGTGACTACCGCGAAGTGTAACCTGATCGACAGGCATTATCCTTTCAGTTTTGGTGGGATCTTGCCAACACAACCAGTTGTCCTCAATAAAGGTCCCCATCAATGAAGGACCAGGTCGTTGCACTCCAAAAGTAGCCAGTCGTCCATTAACAATGGAAGCAAGACCCCAGGAGCCTGGGTCCTCGCGATTGAGCACAGCCACACCCATGGATGTCTGGAAATCGAGGATTCGGGCTTTGGCAGCCCGGTAGGCTTCCATCGTGCCATGCCGGTCGAGATGGTTGGGGGTAAGGTTAAGCACAGCGGCAACCTGGGGTGAAAGGGTCATTATTTCGAGTTGGAAGCTGGAAAGCTCGAGAACGACAAGGTCATCAGCCTGAATTTCATCCAACCTGTCGACCAGCGGGGTACCAATATTGCCACCCACCCAGGCACGCTGTGGGAGCTGAACCATCGCGTCAGCCATGCGCCCTACCAAAGTGGTTGTGGTGGTCTTCCCAGCAGAACCGGTAATCCCGATCACCGGACTGGCAACTTGCTCTAGAAAAATTTGCGAATCGTTGGATAAAGGTAGGCCGCGATCGAGAGCGGTCGCCACCAATGGATTATTGAGCGGGACACCACCCGATATACAAACCATATCCTTTTGTTCCAACAAATTCAGCGGGTGGCCGCCTAAAAACCAGTCTACCTCCAGCCCCTGGGTGGAGGTTATAACGGCTTGCATTTCCTGTTCGGTACGCAAGTCATTGAGGGTAACCTGAGCACCTTTGGCAACCAGATATTGTGCTAACGCCAGCCCCTGCCGTGCAGCACCAATGATTAAAACTCGTTTGCTCTGCCAATTTTTCATCATTACACCATAGCCAGAGCCACGCCTAACATGGCGAATAAAAGGCCAACCAACCAAAAACGTTGCACAACCTGGGTTTCACTCCAACCGCCTAATTCGAAATGGTAATGAAGAGGAGCCATCCGGAAAAATCGTTTTCCTTTGGTAATTTTGAAATACAAAATTTGGGTAATAACACTCACGGCTTCGCTGACCGGAATAATCGCGATGATTGGCAGCAGCAGCCATTGACCGGTCATCAATGCCACAACGCCAAGAGTAGCACCGATCGAAAGTGAGCCGGTATCGCCCATGAAGAGTTGGGCGGGATGAACGTTGAACCACAAAAAACCGAAAACTGCGCCAACCATGGTAAAACAAAAGCGCGCCAGAAATACCTGCCCCTGCAATAGCGCCACCCCGCCATAAGCCACAAAGGCGGTGGCGGCAATTAAACCTGCCAATCCATCTAAACCATCAGTGAGATTCATTGCATTCGAAGAACCTACAATAATAAAAGCGGCAAATGGGATGTAGAATACACCCATAGAAATCGGTTCTTCGAAACCAGGCCAAAACATTTCCGGCACACCCAGAATATATCTTAGTGCAAAGGCAATGGCCACAGCCAGCACCAATTGTAAGAGGAACTTCGTCCGGGCGCGCATCCCTAAACCACGCCGCGGTCCGCGGATCCCTTCCCAATCGTCAATCGCGCCAAGAACGGCGTAACTCAACAGCACCAATACTGGCAGTAACACCGACCGTCCCAAAACTGAAACTCCAATCAAAGATGCGGCATTCAATAAAATGGTCAACAGAGTTACCGGCAGGATGATCATCACACCACCCATAGTCGGTGTGCCCATTTTGGTAAAGTGGCGGTCTGGTTCTTCTACCCGAATGATCTTGCCAATCCGAAAATGACGCAGGACACGCAACAGCGGCGATCCCCAGATGATCGCCATCATAAAACTTAAACCGGTTAATGCCAGCGCCAAGGAGGTCTCTCTCATCCGCTCACCTCTAACGCAGAAACAATCCGATCCATTCGCAACCCATGAGAACCCTTAACCAAGATCACATCACCTTCCTTATGTAGGTTGCGCAACACCTCCGTAGCCTGGTGAGAGTCCTCAACGCGTAAGATCTGGCGGCTGGTTAAACCAGCAGCCAGTGCTGCCTCGGCGATCAACCCACCCAATTTCCCAACGGTGATTAAATAGTCGGCCACCTCAGCTGCACGTACACCTACAATTTGATGCCCGTGTTGTTCGTATTGTCCTAATTCCAACATATCGCCCAGGACAGCTATTTTCCGTCCGTCAATTTCCTCCAGCAAGTTTAACGCTGCAAGGGTTGACTCGGGGGAAGCATTATAGGCATCGTCCAGGATCATCGCCCCGGTTTCAGTATGAACGGCCACCAAGCGCAACTGCGAGCGGCTATGTTGCAAACCATTGATGATTTCCCCCCAAGAAAAACCTTCCACCAATCCGACCGCAACCGCCCGTAGAACCGTTTGCACAGAATGACGGCCAATCATTGGAACACGGGTGTGCAAGACTTCGTTTTTGAAATGCATCTGAAAGCGAATCCCATTTAAACCCAACCCTTCGATGTTGTCCGCCCATAAATCCGCCTCAGGATCCAGACCATAAAATAATACACGCGCACGGGTATTTTTTGCCATTGCCTGTACCAATGGGTCGTTATAATTCAAAATTGCGACGCCATCCGGAGAAGGCGGCAAGGCCTCTACCAATTCGGATGCGCCCCGTGCGATTTCCTCCTGTGACCCAGCGCGTTCGGCATGGACTGTTCCCACATTGGTAATTACCCCAACATGGGGTAAAGCTAACTTACATAAAAAGGCTATTTCACCAACTACATAATCCCCCATCTCTAATACCGCCACCTGGTGCCCAGGGCTGAGGCGCAACAGGGTCAACGGTAAACCAATCTCATTATTGTAATTGCTATGGGTTTTCAAAACTCGCAAGCGCTGCGAAAGAACCTCAGCAATTAATTCTTTGGTGGTCGATTTTCCGACAGAACCGGTTATCCCGATTACCCGGAGCGAGAGCTTTTTCCGCCAAAAGGCAGCAAGTTCTTGCAAGGCTAGAAGACTGTTTTCAACCCGTATACAAAATGGGGGGTGGGGTAGGATCGTTTGCGGAGAGAAAAGACCGCCCTGCAAATCTACCACCGGCCAGGCGATACCCGGATCGCGTTGAACCAATGCCAGGTGTGCCCCTCGATCGAAAGCTGATTGGATGAAGTCATGACCGTCTACTCGTTCACCTGGCAGGGCCACGAATATACCTGCCGGGATAACTTGCCGCGAATCGACAACCGTCTCACTTAACAAGAGCGAGGCAGCTTCGGGGCGCGTACCCGTCAAGGCTTCCAAAACGTCAGCTAACGATAACATTGCAGATCTCCTCAAGGATTTGCAAATTGGCGCCGAATTTCATCCGGCGGCAATTTCATCAGAACGACTAGTTCAGAAGCTGCCTTTTGAAATACCGGGGCGGCAACAACCGAGCCCCATTGGGAAGTCTGTGGTTTTTCTAACCACACATAAATGATAAATTTTGGATCGTCGACCGGTCCCCAACCCACAAAGGAAGCGTTCGTCAAACTGGATGTATACCCACCCGGGCCAGGAATTTGGCCCGTGCCGGTTTTTCCTGCAAACCGGTAGCCTTCTACCAGGGCGCTGCTCGCTTCTTCCTCAAGCGCATAAGCTAACATTTCGGTCATAATTTCGGCCGTCTCCGGTTTAAGAACCTGGCGGAGTACGCGGGGTTGGACATTATATTGCTGACCGTCTTGTATGTAAGCTCTTACCACGTGAGGAGTCATCATCCTGCCATCGTTGGCAAGGGCAGCGACACCAGAGATCATTTGGATCGGGGTGGCAGCCACGCCTTGGCCAAACGAATTGGTGCCCAGGTTGATAGGATACCAGGTAGGGTCTCCGGGCTGGCTGACCGGGTAAACTTGCTCGCCCGCCAGGTCGATTCCGCTGAAGCGCCCAATCCCAAAATTTTGCAGATATTGATAAAACTGGGTAGGGCCTAATTCTTTCGCTACCCAGGCTAAACAAACATTGAGGGAATGTTGCATACACCCGGTCATGTCCTGCGGGCCCCATGCGCCGCGATCCCAGTTATAAATCCAGATACCGCCAACTTCGATCGCCCCAGTATCCAAAAAGGGTGTATCAGCCTGAACGACACCGGCATCTATGGCAGCGGCCATGGTAAACACTTTGAAGACTGAACCGGGTTCGTAAAGTTGGCTGACCGCGCGGTTAAAATGGGAACCGGGCGGGAAGATTTCAGTATAAGTATTGTATTCGTTAGGGTTAAAGTGCGGATTGGTGGCCATGGCCAGAATTTCACCCGTTTCTGGATCCATGACAACAATTGTAACCGACTCAGAGCCAGATTCTTCTATGGTTTGGTCAACGATGGCTTCCATTGCAGCCTGGATTTCGCGGTCAATCGTCAATATTAAACTGCTTCCAGGTGGAACTTCTGGAAATTCTTGAATGGCAGTGGGATTCATAGGAATGACAATTCTTTGTTTAGCACCTGCCAACAAGTAGTTGTACTGTTCCTCTAAACCAAAAAAACCACGTCCAGCCTGCCGGTCGAAAAAATTAAAAAAACCAAGGATATTGGCAGCCAGGCTGTTTTCAGGATAACTGCGAATCAAATGAGGTACCCAGTGGACCCCGACCAATGAAGGCGGCTGTCCTCTATTGGGTCTGGGCATTTCTTTATACTCGATGATTTTTTCTTCGAGTTGTTGGATTTTTTCGGAGGGCACAAAATCTTTAACAACGAAGTATTGTTCGTTACCTTCCCGTACATAGGATTGAGCGGCCTTTAATATGTCCTCGTAATCCACCTCTAATACACTCGACAAATCGCGAGCGATGGTTTCTGAGTTGATCACCTGGGGAGGGGAAATACCTACTTCATAAACTTCAATATTGCCAGCCAGTAAATTTCCCCAACGGTCATAAATATTACCACGCTCAGGTGAGATAACCCGCACTTGCTGGTTATATGTATTGGCAAAATAATCGGTCAGCTCCCGCGCATGCTCGCTATTTTGGATCCGAATCATCTGCCCAATAATCAACATACTGAGGACTAAGAAAATTCCGCCGATCAGATACAAACGCCAAATACCAGAAGAAGGCGTCATTGACGACCTCCTTGAATTTCCGAAAGCTGAAACACTCCCTGATACAGCCATTCCCATAAGGATTGCTGAAATGCAGGTTTTAATAAGCCGGTCGGACGGACAGGTGGGCTGGGCGGTGGAGCAAGAAAGGCAATCGATCGACCAATGTAACCAGGTACTTGTATATAAACAATATCCGTCTGGGTTGCGGGGCGGAAACCCATTTCCTCAGCCCGCTCTCCCATAATCAAGGATGAATTATGGAGCGCATTTTGGGTGCGAAGATCGGCAATTTGAATGTTTAAATTTTCTCGTTGCAGCTCCAATCGTTGGATGCGGGTACCTGCTGAGGCAGCTTGGGCGCTGACAAACAAATAAACTCCAGCAATCAGCATTACAGTCACCAATATCAACAGGAACGCGCCTATCCACTGGAGCTGAACGCGCCAGGGGGCTTGTCGATAGGCTTGTATCATAGGTTGCTTCATTCCTGAACTCTTTCTCACATCATGGCGGATTAATCGAATGGGTAATCCGGTCTACTGCAACTGTCGTGCCAGTTTATATCTTTTCAGCCACCCTCAATCGGGCGCTGCGCGCCCGCGGGTTGGCCTCAATCTCTTCTGCGCTCGGGGCAATAGGTCGGCGGGAAATTTCGCGTAGAACTGCCTTATGGCCACAGGTACAGGTTGGCTGCTCAGGTGGGCAAATGCAGTCACTGCCCTCACGGCGGAAAAACTGCTTGACAATCCGATCCTCCATGGAATGAAAAGAAATCACTGCCAGCTTGCCCCCAGGCACCAGGATCTGAAGCGCTTGCGGCAGCACCCCCTGAATCGCTTGGAGCTCATCATTAACCGCAATCCGTAAGGCTTGAAACGTACGAGTTGCCGGGTGAATTCGCCCGCGCTGACCACTAACCGCCTGGCGGATGACTTCGGCCAGTTGAATGGTTGAGTGCAGCGGCCGCACTCGGCAAATGGCCTGGGCAATTCGGCGGGCATATCGTTCTTCACCATAACGCCAAATCAGGGCAGCCAGCTCGCTTTCCGGCAAGNAATTTACCAGCTCGTCCGCGGTCGCTATCTGAGAGGGGTTGAAACGCATATCCAATGGACCCTCCCTTAGAAAAGAAAAACCACGCTGGGGAGAACTGAGCTGCATGGATGAAACACCCAGATCAAAAATAATTCCATCAACCAGACCCCATCCGAGTCGGTCGAGCTGTTCAAGCAAGGTCGTGTAGGATGCATTCACCAAGGTAACCCGCGTAGTAAATACAGACAAACGCTGTTCCGCCAATGCAAGCGCCTGTGGATCCTGGTCGAACCCCAAAAGACAACCCTCTGGCGAACATGACTCCAGAATTCCCCAGGCATGCCCGCCTGCACCTACGGTGGCATCGATGAATTTCCCTGGGCTTTGCGGCTTTAATGCATTTATAATTTCATGGTAAAGTACAGGTTGATGTTGATGATTCTCCGAGACGCTCATCTTTGCCCCTAATCTTTACAAGGGGACGTTGAAAGTCGAAAAACGCCTGGCAGTGGCCTCAGGATCTTGGGTCTGTAAGGATTGGTTAACCCATAAATCCGGCGACCAAATTTCAAAGTAATCGCCTGCCCCAACGACAATGGCCGCACTCTCTAATTTGGCGTTATTACGCAGCCACTGAGGGATGAGGATCCTGCCCGAGCGATCCACCTCAACCCATGAAGCGTTTGAAAAAATGAAACGTTTTAGCGCCCGTGCATCAACATCGGTCACACTTGTGGAGCGAATACTTTCGGAGATATTTACAAAGGAGATACCAGTCAGCACCATCAGATTATGATCAAAACCAAGCGTTATATAAGCACCCCCGTTCAGCAGTTCCCGGTAGCGCGATGGGATCGTTAGGCGTCCTTTTTCATCGATGGTGTGTTCAAATTGACCAAGGAACATAAGTTCTAGTTCTCCGAAAATGGCGGAACGCCGGTATACTCCGGCGTTCCAACCACTATCTCCCACTATTCACCACTATCCTCCACAGTATAGCGAGTTTCAAACCAAATTGCAAGGGTTTTTGTCATATTTGTTAATTAGTTTTTAGGAGGAGTTTATGCCAAAAAACCACCCCACTTACCGATCTCTTTTTGTCGGTTTAGAGGTCAGGACACCCATCCTTGATGGACAAATGATAGCCTACACAAACCTGGATAATGCAGCCTCTACCCCTGCCTTAAAGCATGTTCAAAATACGGTGGACCATTTCCTGGCTTATTACTCAAGCGTTCACCGCGGCACAGGTTTCAAAAGCCAACTCTCGACCCATGCTTTTGAGTCGGCCCGCCAACAGGTGTTGGCCTTTCTTGGCGCGGATCCCGAACATTTTATCTGTATTTTTGGGAAGAACACTACCGAGGCGATAAATAAACTGGCGCGCAGGTTTCCCTTTGTCGAGGGGAAGAATATTGTCCTGGTAAGCGCCATGGAGCATCATTCGAATGACCTGCCGTGGCGCGCGGTCGCTAAAATAGACCACATTAAACTTTTAAAAGATGGGCAGTTAGACGAAGCGGATTTCGATGCTAAATTGGCTCGTTACAATGGTCAGGTGGCGTTGGTGGCAATTACCGGGGCGAGCAACGTGACCGGGTTCATCAATCCGGTTCATCGCCTGGCTGAAAAAGCCCACGCTGCTGGAGCAGAAATATTGGTGGATTGCGCCCAGTTAGCCCCCCACCGCCAGGTGAGGATGGGCGATCTCGACGATCCCGCCCATCTCGATTTTGTGGTGATCTCGGCCCACAAGATGTACGCCCCATTTGGCAGCGGGGCATTGGTCGGTCGGGGTGAGTTTTTTCGCCACGGAGAGCCAGACCTGCGCGGTGGAGGTCAGGTAGAAATTGTCACCCTCGACCAGGTCGTATGGTCAGAGCCGCCCGACCGTGAAGAAGCCGGAAGCCCGAATACGATAGGGGCAGTTGCATTGGCAGCCGCTGCCGCTCAGCTTGAGGCGTTGGGGATGGACAAAATAGCCGCTCACGAAGCCGAACTGACCGCTTACGCCCTCGAACAACTCAAAACCATTTCAGGAGTGCGAATTTACGGCAACAGCGACCCTTACCAAGCTGCCGAACGGCTGGGGGTAATCCCAATAAATCTGGATGGACTTTCACACTTCCTGGTTGCGGCCATTTTAGGGTACGAGTTTGGGATTGGTGTGCGCAACGGGTGTTTTTGTGCCCACCCCTACCTGCTGCACCTGTTAGGAGTGCCAGAAAAAGACGCCCATTCTATCCGTGAGGCCATCCTCAGCAACGACCGCCGCGACGTCCCCGGAATGGTGAGGATTTCTTTTGGCTTGTACAATTCAAAAGACGATATCGATAGGGTGGTAGAGGCATTGAAAACGATCCGCGGCGGTAACTATCGTGGGCTATACGTACAAAACCCGTCCACAGGCGAATACACCCCCCGCGGTTGGCAGATCGACTTCGATCAATATTTCCACTTTGAACCACAAGCTTCGATGGAGGGTTAAATGAAACCACACCTTTTTGCGCTGCTGGCGGCTATCTGTTGGGGGGTTGGCGGCTATTTTGAAAAGAAAGGCCTGCACTTGGGCAACCTTTCGCCCACCTTGGGGATCACTATTCGCACCCTTGTTGCGCTGCTCATCTTGGGATTCGCCAGTTTCCCCCAGTGGAAGACCTTATCGCAAGCCAATCCTAAAGCATTGTTGTATATGATCATCGGCGGCGGAGTTGTGGCTGGAGCGATGGGAATGTTGTTTTTTTATACCGCGATTAAAGGCGCACCTTTAACCCGGGTGATGCCAATTGCCTTCACATCTCCATTGTTTGGCGCACTCTTGGGTGTGGCCTTAGGGGGTGAACCTATGACTCTAAAATTAATTCTAGGAATGTCGATGACCATCGGTGGGATCGCCTTGTTAACAATGGGGTAAAATTATTCCAAGTATGCGGGTTACAAACGAGAATTGGAATAGGAAGAACCATTTTCGATTGGTAGCTGAAAGGTACGTTCGCAAAGGGCTGGTCCCTGTTTCCGTCTTTCTCTTCAAGAACTGCATCTCTGGTTAAAAAATAATTACGAAATCGAGGTATGCGTTTCAATGTTTTCCCTCCACCTTTACGATACCTTTACTCGCTCAACGCGTGAATTTGAAGCCCTTAACCCACCTACGGTTGGTATCTATACCTGCGGCCCCACCGTATACGACTATGCGCATATCGGAAATTTGCGCACCTACATCTTCGAAGACATTCTGCGGCGGACTCTGGAGGTTAACGGGTACCAGGTCAATCATGTGATGAACATCACCGATGTCGGTCACTTAACCTCCGATGGAGACACCGGTGAGGACAAAATGGAAACCGGCGCACGGCGCACCGGTAAGACAGCTTGGGAAATTGCAGAATTTTTTACCGAAGAATTCCAACGAGATTTGAAGCGTCTCAACATTCTGGAACCGAACATCTGGTGCCGGGCAACCGACCACATTCAAGAGCAAATCGACTTGATTGCCTGCATTGAACAAAAGGGATTTGCCTACCGTACCTCAGATGGCGTCTATTTCGACACTACCAGGCTAGACGATTATGGGCATCTCGGGCGGCTGGACATCGAGGGCTTGCAGGCCGGCGCTCGCGTTGAGGTGGGGGAAAAACGCAACCCAACAGACTTCGCATTATGGAAGTTTAGCCCGCCAGGTTCTCAACGGCAAATGGAATGGGAAAGCCCTTGGGGGGTCGGATTCCCCGGATGGCACATTGAGTGCTCGGCGATGTCTGCGAAATACCTGGGCCCTTATTTCGACATTCACTGCGGAGGTGAAGACCACATCAATGTCCATCACACCAATGAGATTGCCCAGACGGAGGCTTGCTTCGGGACACGTCTGGCTAATTTTTGGTTGCATGGCTATTTTCTGCAGTTGGATGAATCCACCCGCATGTCCAAATCGTCGGGCAGCTTCCTCCGCGTCCAGACCCTGATCGATGAAGGGTACGATCCCCTGGCTTACCGCCTTTTCTGCTTGAGCGCGAGTTACAGGCAAAAGCTCAATTTCACTTGGGACGGGTTGGATGGGGCAGCGAAATCGCTCGAACGACTGTACAATGCCAGCTATTTGTGGGATAAACCAGGCAGACCGGACGAAGAGTTCATCGATACATTTAGGTCCAATATCAATGACGATTTGAATATGCCCCGAGCAATGGCAACCACCTGGGAGCTGGTGCACTCGAACCTGGCAGCAGGAGTGAAGAAAGCAACCTTGCTGGAGTTCGACCGCGTGTTGGGTCTGGGGATAGCTAATTGGCAGCCGCGTGAGGACAAAATTCCGACCGATATCCTCGAACTGGCCGAGCAACGCCAACAGGCGCGGGTCGAAAAGCGTTGGCAGGATGCCGATGGCCTGCGAGTTAAGATCAGCATCGCAGGATACGAGGTTAAGGATACTCCCCAAGGACCCAAGATCTCTAAGAAGTAAGATTTAATCGGTGGTTTAATCCACAAGAAAATGACTTTCTCCCTACCTTTTGGCATACAAAAAAATTTTAACGTTTGTTTATATTTTGTTAACCTGGCCTTGTCCGGCAATTAACCTTCCGATGTTACCATTCAGAAAGCAGTATGATGATCCAATTTTATCTAAGAGGAGAATATAATATGCGCCGTGTAACATCCATTACTATATTTTTGGTTGCTTTGAGTCTTGCTCTGGCAGCCTGCCAGCCGGTTGCCACCCCACCACCCGTTGCCCAGCCAACCGAGACCGAAGAAGCGATGACAGCACCTCAACCTACTGAGACCGAAGAAGTATTAGCCGAACCCCAACCAACCCCCGCCCCCGTAGAACCTGTTACCGAGGGGACGATGCTTGTTCTACCTGAAATCTTCCCTGACGAATTCAGCGGTGACATTTACGCAGCCGGTTCCTCAACCGTCTTTCCGCTCACCGAAAAGGTCGTTGAACTGTTCAAAGCCGAAGGCTATGATGGCAAAGGCAATATCAAGATCGACTCGATCGGTAGCGGCGCCGGTTTCGAACGTTTTTGTAAGACCGGTGAATCCGACATCGCCAATGCCTCCCGTGGAATCAAAGACTCCGAAGTAGAAAGCTGTAGAGCTATCAACCGCGAACCCATCGAGTTCCGGGTCGGCACGGATGCCATCGCCATCGTCACCAACAAGAACAACACCTGGCTGACCAACGTCACCCTCGAAGAACTGGCGAAGATATTCTCCAATGAAGTCGAGCAGTGGTCAGAAGTCAACCCCGCCTGGCCAGCCGAGACCATCAAACGTTACGCCCCCGGCACCGACTCCGGCACCTTCGACTTCTTCGTCGAGGAAGTCATGGAGAGTGTGTATGGTGATACCGGTACCGAGGTCTTCTTACAAGCTTCCAACCTGCAGCCCTCCGAAGACGACAACGTCCTCGTCCAGGGTGTCGCCGGCGACGAGTTCGCCATCGGTTTCTTCGGCTTCGCCTTCTTCCAAGAAAACAGCGACATCCTCAATATCCTCATGATCGATGATGTTCTCCCAACCTTTGAAACCGCCGAGTCTGGCGAGTACGCCTTAGCCCGCCCATTGTACATCTACTCGGACGCCAGCCTGATGGAAGCCAAACCTCAGGTGGCCGCTTTCATCAACTTCTACTTATCGAATGTCAATCGAGTAATCGATGAGGTCGGCTACTTCCCCGCCAGTGAAGAAGCCTTAAACCAGGCGAAACAAGCCTGGCTGGATGCAACGAAATAAGGTCAATTAATAACTTTTTCTTCAAATTCCTAAGGCTGGTTCCCGCGGAAAGGGCACCAGCCTTCATCCTTGAAAATAAGCGCTAACTCAGGAGGAAATTAAGATCGGATGAAAGAAACAATCCTTCAACCAAAAGCCATCAAAGTTTCGCAGCGGGTTACCCCCAATTTGCAAAAACGAATAAGGCTGGGTGAAACCTTTATTACGGCTCTCTTATTCTTTTGCGGAGCCGTGTCGATCTTAACCACCCTCGGAATCGTGTTCGTGTTAGGAAATGAAGCCTGGCTGTTTTTTGGCGGCCCAGATGTCGATTTACGAGAGTTTTTCTTTACGACCACCTGGCAGCCAGTAATCGGCAATTTCGGAGTTTTACCCCTGGTACTTTCCACCTTAATCACAAGTTTTATTGCCATGTGTGTGGCTCTACCGCTTGGGTTAAGTATGGCCGTTTATTTAAGTGAATACGCGTCTACAAAAACCCGCAGCATCTTAAAACCAATCCTCGAAATCTTAGCAGGGATCCCCACCGTTGTATACGGCTATTTTGCGCTGACTTTTATGACCCCGGTATTACGGGGCATCTTCGGCGATGGCACGGTGTCGATCTACAACATGGCCTCGGCCGGGCTGGTATTGGGGATCATGATCTTGCCTCTGGTCAGTTCGATGAGTGAGGACGCATTGAGTTCTGTGCCGAGTTCGCTGCGCGAAGCGGCTTACGGGGTAGGCGCAAACCGGCTGGAAACCGCCGTTCAGGTTGTGGTTCCGGCAGCGCTTTCAGGTATTATCGCCGCCTTCATTATCGGTGTCTCACGTGCGGTTGGCGAAACGATGATCGTGGCAATTGCGGCTGGGTCTGGACCTAAATTCACCTTTAACCCTTTTGAATCGGCTGAAACCATGACTGGCTATATCGCCCGCATCAGCGGGGGTGACCTCTCGTATGATACTCCAGACTACAACTCGATCTTTGCGATCGGTCTGCTGTTGTTTTTGATCACCTTGACTCTAAACATCACCAGCCGGGTCATTTCGCGCCGTTTCCGCGAGGTGTACGAATGAACAAGTTGTTAAGCACTCCCAGCATGGACAGCCCCGATCCTGAAATCCAGGCTTTTTTTAAGGGCCGCCATCGCCAAGCTACATTGTGGCAGGTCATTTTTAATCTTTCTACCCTGGTCGGGATCATCGTGTTGGTTATTCTGTTGGTGACCATCTTGAACAGAACGATGGGTTTTACAGCCGTGGAAAACGAAATAGCTCCACAGTCCCTTTCAGACCGACCCATGGATGAACTTGAAATCAATGAAATGGCAGCCATCATTCGTGGCCAATTAACCAGAAACCGAATGAGGACCATTGAACGGGCAGGCCCGCTTGAGGAGCAAGGACGGGGAAAAGTTTACGAGATATTGATCGAAGAAGTTGTCCAGCCAAAAGTTGTCCAATCGTACACCTTGATCGACTCACTTACGAAAAGGGGTCAAATTTCAGCAGAGATTGCCGAAAAATTCCCCCAAGCAACAATGGAATTTCGCTTCTGGTTGAACGCCCGCTTCTTACAAAATGCGATGGCGAGCGAACCAACCCTTGCCGGGGTGCGTTCGGCATTGTTGGGCTCCTTTTTCTTGATTGTGATCACCATTTCGGTGGCCTTCCCTATCGGTATTGGGGCGGCTATTTATTTAGAAGAATATGCGGTCGCGAAAAATTGGATCAACCGGATCATCCAAACCAATATCGATAACCTGGCAGGTGTCCCTTCTATTGTGTATGGAATTTTGGGTTTGGCAGTGTTCGTCCGCATCCTGGTCCCGTTTACCAGCGGGGCAATGTTCGGTGTGGAAGGTGGAAGCGGGCGCACAATCCTCTCGGCGGGGTTGACCATGGCGCTCCTGATCCTGCCGATTTTGATCATCAATGCCCAGGAGGCCATCCGCGCAGTGCCCAATTCACTTCGCCAGGCCAGCTACGGCTTAGGTGCAACCCGATGGCAAACGATTTGGAATCACGTGCTGCCATATGCCTTGCCAGGAATCCTGACTGGCACAATCCTGGCTGTCTCACGGGCAATCGGAGAAACTGCGCCGCTGATCGTGGTTGGAGCGTCCACGTTTATCACCAGTGATCCATCCGGGCCGTTCTCCAGTTTCAGTGCTTTACCCATCCAGATATTTAACTGGACCACCCGACCTGACGATACCTTTCGTAATATTGCCGCAGCAGCTATCGTGGTATTACTTGTCTCCCTGCTGACCTTGAATGCTGTGGCGATTATTCTTCGCAATCGATTCACGAAACGGATATAATATCTATAATGACCAAGTCAAACAACCATTACGCCATCGAGGCACACAATCTCAATATCTTTTACGGGAACTTTCAAGCTGTAAAAAATGTCGATCTGGAAATCGAACGGAACAAAATCACTGCTATCATTGGCCCTTCCGGCTGCGGTAAAAGTACGGTTATTCGCGCCTTCAACCGGATGAACGATTTCATTCTAACCGCCAGGGTGGAAGGAGAGATCCTCTTTCACGAAAAAAATATTTACGCATCCGATATCGACGCAGTCCAAATCCGGCGTATGATCGGGATGGTATTCCAAAAGCCTAACCCTTTTCCGAAGTCGATTTATGAAAATGTTGCCTGGGGCGCTAGAGTGAATGGTTTTCGAGGCAATACGGATGAGCTGGTGGAACAGACCCTCCGCGCGGCAGCGCTTTGGGATGAGGTAAAGGACAATCTGAAAAGAAACGCCTTGGAGCTCTCCGGTGGACAACAACAGCGTTTGTGCATCGCCCGGGCGTTGGCAGTTAAACCAGAGATCATCCTGATGGATGAACCCTGCTCCGCCCTTGACCCGATCGCAACCTTAAAAATCGAAGATCTGATGCGCGAATTATCTCAAGAATACACGATCATTATCGTAACCCATAATATGCAGCAGGCTGCCCGTGTATCGGATAATACTGCCTTCTTCACAATGGATGAAGATCGCGCAGGTATAATGGTGGAATATGGTCTTACAAGTCATATCTTCACAAAACCACACGACCAACGAACCGAAGACTATATCACCGGTCGTTTTGGATAGACCAAACGCCAAGAAGAGGTATCGGATGCCACGCGACACACTAAACCGCCAAATGAATCTTATCCAGGATGAAATTTTAATCCTGGGCAGTATGGTGGAACAGGCCATGCTTTCAGCGGTAGAAGCTTTAAAAAAGCGGGATGCCAAAGCGGCCAAAGCCATTTTCTTGCAAGACCAGGTCATTAATGAAAAACGCTTCGCTATTGAAAACGCGATCATCATTCTTATGGCCACCCAGCAGCCAATGGCGCGAGACCTGCGCCAAATGGCTGCGATGTTAGAGGTCAGCACGGAGTTGGAACGAATGGGGGATTACGCCAAAGGGGTTGCCAAAGTCAATATGCTGTTAAAGGAAAAAGAAGTCTACATGCCGGTTGCAGAAATTGATAAAATGGCTGAAATAGCGGTTAATATGTTGCACCGGGCTTTAGGCGCTTTTATCTCTGAAGATACAAGCCTGGCACTGGCTATCCCCCACGATGATGACCAGGTGGATGAATTATTCAACACAGCCTATAACAAAATTGTTCAGGACATGATTGCCAACCCAAATACGATCGACCAAACCAATTTTATAATGTGGATCATCCACAATATCGAACGGATGGCTGACCGAGTCACCAATATTTGCGAACGGACTGTCTTTATAACCACCGGTGAGCTGTTCGAGGTGGACGGTATGGACGAAGACGACTTAAATATTTAGGCTAACTTTCTTTAAAAACAAAAACTGGATAGCTTTTTTGTTTTTATTGGGCCGCACTTCGAACGAAACATCCCATTTTGACCAGTAACTCATTAGAGTTATCTGGAAAGGGTTTGTTTTTCCAACCCAACATGACCTCCTGGAAACCCCAGGGTCGGTAGCCTTGCGGAAACCACACAGGTACAATCGGCCAAAAAACACCTTTAGGTGACCTAAAATCGGGTTACATTATGGTAAAAACAGCAATTTCTGAATTTATCTCCATCCTTTGCGCAATTGTCCATACAAAACCATGACCTGCAATGCTATAATATTAATCTTTATGGTAATGGTTTCTTTTTATACTATCTGAAGCATACGATTTGCAAACTGAATATTGGAGTGGTGCTGTGCTGAAACCGCACGATTACAAGGGCAAATTAATAGTCGTGGAAGGGATTGATGGGAGTGGAAAATCTACCCAAATTGACCTGTTATATAAGTGGTTGAATTCCCAAGGGAAATCCGTCTTCTTCAGTGAATGGAATTCTTCACCCTTAGTAAAAAGCACATCCAAGTTAGGGAAAAAAGAGAAGGCGTTTACACCTACTACCTTCAGTTTGATTCAAGCTACCGACTTTGCCGACAGGTGGGAAAACCACATGCTGCCGATGCTTAAGGCGGGGGTAATTGTGCTGGCAGACCGGTATGCCTATACGGCCTTTGCCAGGGATGTGGCCCGCGGTGTCGACCCGCATTGGGTCCGCAACCTGTACTCCTTTGCCCCCCAACCCGATTTGACCTTCTACTTTCAAGTACCGGTCGGGGTCGCAACAGACCGGATTCTCTCCGGACGGGCTTCGCTGAAGTATTATGAGGCGGGCATGGATCTGGGTCTTTCGGACAATCGTGTCACCAGCTTCCGGCTATTTCAACAGCGCATTATTAATGAATACGACAAAATGATCGAGGAATTTTCCTTTTCTATCATCAACGGGGTAAAACCGGTACAGAAACAACAACGCGAAGTTCGGCAAGAAGTCAAGAAAACCCTCCAAGGTTGGCAAGGCTTGCCAAATTCATTAGTTTCGACTCCACGCAAACCATCTGTAAAGCGCCCGAGGGCTTCTCGTAAGCCCGAAAAAAAAACTGAAGTGACCCTCCAATGACAAACGATATTTTTTACGGCTCTGGGTTTCCATACTACCAGATTAAAGAGTTGCCCGGTAAATTAATTGTCCTGGAAGGATCGGACGGCGTGGGACGCTCGACCCAAATTGCGCTTCTGCGTGAGTGGTTAGAGAATCAAGGGATGGCGGTTTCAGATACCGGCTTGCGCCGTTCAGCCCTGACCCAACCTGGGTTGGGAGCGGCTAAGCAAGGTCACACCCTCAGCCGGACAACGATGAGCTTGTTTTACGCAGCCGATTTTGCCGACCGCCTTGAAAACCAAATCATTCCGGCCCTGAAAGCCGGGTTTTTGGTGCTTTCGGACCGCTATTTCTTTTCCATCATCGCCCGGGATGTCGTCCGAGGGGCAGATCCCAACTGGGCGCGGAAAATATACGGGTTTGCGCTCAAACCGGATATCGTTTTCTATCTTCGGGCAGATGTCCAATCTCTAGTTGCGCGCTTGGTTCAAGGCCGAGGTTTCGATTATTGGGAATCGGGCATGGATATTCGCTGTGCCGACAACCTGTATGATAGTTTTATGGTCTATCAATCCCGCTTGATCAAACAATTTGATGAGATGGCCGAAGAATTTAACTTCACGACGATCGATGCTACCTGTGCTCCTCAGGTGGTCTTTGGAGAACTGCAGAAAATCCTCCGACAAACCATCCTGACCCATTTAAGTACGACCGGTTAAGAGAAAGGCAGAATTTTTGATGAAAAAAACCCCCAGGACGCAAAATATTCGCATCTATGGAGCCGCACTCTTGATGCGGAATTTGGTTGCCCTGGTCCAGGAGATCGACGGTGTCCGTACAGCCGAAGATATCGAATTTATCCATCGCATGCGGGTCGCCACCCGCCGCCTACGCTCAGCCCTGCCCCTTTTTGGGCCATTAATCGCATCTAAGCAGTATTCAACTTGGATTAAATTCATACGGGGGATAACCCGCGCCTTAGGGGAAGCCCGCGACGCCGATGTTCAGATCGACCACATTTCCAAATTTCTACAACCGCTCAAACCACCAGAACGAGCAGGCGTTAAGCGCTTACTTCTGCGCTTACAACAGCGACGCAGCCTTATGCAAAACGACGTAATTAAAGCCCTCGAACGTTTTGAAAAGAGCAAGATTGTGCCTGATATGGCTGAAAAACTAGCCCCTTTAGATATTTTCAAAGACATGATTGAGCCCAATGAACCTGAATTGCTGCAATTAGCAAAAATCTCAATTCAGGAAAAACTGGCAGCTTTTTTAGATTACGAGCCTTTCATCCACCAGCCGGAAAGGGTAACCGAGCTGCATGCGATGCGGATTGCCGCTAAAAGACTACGCTACACAATGGAATATTTTGCTCCATTGTACAAAAATGAATTAAAATCCAATCTTAAAGTTTTACGCACCAGCCAGGAACTCCTGGGTGATATTCACGACTGCGATGTATGGATCAGTTTCATACCGGTTTTTGCCGAAGAAGAACGTCGGCGCACTCAAGATTATTTTGGGCATACAAAGCCTTTCAACCGCATCTTGCCTGGTTTGCAATACTACCTGGAGTGCCGCCAGATCGATCGGGGAAATCTCTATGGAAGTTTTGTGGGAAGTTGGGAAAGTTGGCAGCAGCAAGGGGTATGGATCAATCTCCAAATTACCCTCGACGAGGCTCTGGTCGAAGGGCAAAATGCACTTGCCGCGGAGGTTGAACTTGTTCCGGAACCGGTGGATGAGGAGTAATTTGAAGCATGAGGGTGGCATTAATCGGTGATATCCACGCCAATCTGCCTGCTCTGGAGGCTGTCCTCGAGCACTCCGCAAAACTCGATGCCAATGAAATTTGGAATACCGGCGATTTCATCGGGTACGGACCGTTCCCTGAGGAAACAATTCAACGAATCCGCTCACTCGCTTCCTTAAGTATCCTCGGTAATTACGACCGTAAAGTATTACAAGTTCCAGAAAAACTAACCAGATGGCAAGCCAGGAAACACCCGCAAAAAATACTTGCTTTTCGTTGGGCCTATGAGCAGCTCTCAGCCGAGAGCCGCTCTTACCTTGCTGCTCTCCCTGAACAACGGTCCTTCACCATCGAAGGGCTGCAAATCCTCCTCACCCACGGCAGCCCGGCTTCCCGGGATGAACCACTGACCCCGACGACCCCAGAAAAGCGATTGGCCGAGCTAGCAGCCATGACACCGGCAAACCTCATCATTTGTGGACATTCGCACAAGCCTTTTGTTCGCAAAGTTGGGGAGACCTGGTTCATCAATACCGGCTCGGTAGGCCGTCCAGATGACGGCGACCCGCGAGCCTGTTATGCCATCCTCTACATCGAATCCAACCAGATTGGGGTATGCCATTTCCGTCTTTCCTACGACCTGCAAAAAACTGTGAAAGCCATCCACGATCGCAAGCTCCCTGAGGATTTTGCAGACATGGTAATCAATGGTGTCCCCTTAGACAGGGTGCACCGGATGAAATGAGCCCGATGGATTTCAATCTCGATAGGACACCCAACCAACAACAGGTGGTTAAATCGGCGCTCGATTTGGGGCACGCCTGCAACTTCGAAGAGGGCCATACCCTCCAGGTTACCCGCTTGGCTCTGTCCTTGTTCGACGAACTCAAGGCGCTGCACCACCTTGGCGAACAAGAAAAATACTGGTTACAGCTCGCCAGTATTTTGCACGATATCGGGTGGGTAGAGGGTTGGCAGGGTCACCATAAAGCCAGCCTGAAGATCATCCTTAACTCGCCGATCCTTCCCCTGGACAACCGAGAACGATTGATTATTGGCTCTATCGCGCGTTATCACCGCAAAGCGTTGCCCGACCTCAAGCACGATCACTACACAGCCCTGGATGACCGGGAACGGATGACGGTTTCTATCTTGGCGGCCATTTTGCGGGTTGCGGATGGGTTGGATCGCTGCCACCATAATACGGTCAAGGACCTTCAAGCCAGTGTGAATGGGCACAATATCACCATCAACTGCCAATGTGATCTTCCTTCCTATGAAGAAGAACAAGCCGCCCTCAAGAAGGGTGATCTATTGGAGAGCCTTTTTAACAAGAAACTGGTGATTCAATGGACAATTCTGTAAATAACTCCAACACCCGCGTCGTCGGGTTTTTAGATATCGGCACAAATTCCATCCGATTACTCGTCGTTCGCATCAGCAGGAATAAATCCTTCGTTGTATTGTCCGCCCAAAAGGAGGTCGTCCGACTGGGCGAGGGTGAATTTATCGAACAAATCCTGCAATCAAAGGCCATGGAGCGGGCGGTGATGGTCTGTAAAAAGTTTGCCGACATGGCTCGCCAACGCCAGGCTGAAGAAATCATCGCGGTAG
>JGI24109J20143_1000049_pt1 | contig 24566 bp, 18 predicted proteins | sample Subbio11_8B_AprC_FD_20143 | JGI IMG/M metagenome (IMG submission 20143) | reverse complement strand
CAAGAAGATTCATTTGCCAGCGGCTTGCTTGAATACCCCCATTACACCCGCCCAGCCGAATTTCGCGGTTGGCGGGTACCAGACGTTTTACTTTCGGGCAATCATGCCCAGATCGATCAGTGGCGTCGCGAACAGGCTTTACTGCGCACCTGGCGTCGTCGCCCTGACTTATTGGAAAAGGTAGAACTATCCAACAAAGACCGCCAATATTTGGCGCGTATTCAAGCCGAGGACCGGGAACAGAAACCGGCCGCGGGTCCACTATTCACATCTTCCACCGAGGTATCCAAATGAATCAACGTTTTAATTTCGGTCGAACTTTATTGCTTGGTTTTGGCTTCTTTGGAGTCAGCGTTATATGGAGTGTTTATAACGCCTACGTACCCATTTTCCTCGCCAATCGGTTCAATCTCGCCCCAGCCTTGATCGGTTTCTTCATGGCCCTCGATAATATTGCCGCCCTATTCATTCAACCTCCGGTTGGGGCCTGGTCAGACCGTTTGCGCACACCAATCGGGCGACGAATACCTTTTATCCTGGTTGGTGCTCCCATCGGAGCCGTAGCGCTTGGGTTAATACCTCTTCAAAGTGTGCTGCCCCTCTTTGTAGCGTGCACCACGACCTTGCTCCTCAGTATGGCTTTGTGGCGCACGCCCGTGGTCGCCCTCATGCCCGATATCACTCCATCACGGTTTCGCTCTCAAGCCAACGGCATTATCAATTTTATGGGCGGTATCGGCGCGATCATCGCTTTCATCTTCGGGGCAAACTTATATGAAATGAACCCTGCCTACCCTTTCTGGCTCGGTTCCGGATTAGTTATCCTTGCCTCCTTGATGGTATTCATTTTTATCCGTGAACCGAAAGCGTTTGAGATTTCCGATACAACCAAACCCAGTCTGTGGATTAGTTTACAGAAAGTGGTCAGCGAAAAAGACAAATCTCCCCTCCGAATCTTGCTGGCGATCTTCTTCTGGTTCGTGGCTTATAGCGCGATCGAAGCTTTCTTCACCCTCTATACCGTCAATCACCTTGGTCTGACCGAGGCGGATGGCTCGCGGCTGCTCGGGCAATTGTCACTATTCTTCGTCCTCATGGCTTTACCCTCCGGTTTAATCGGCGGGCGGATTGGACGCCGCAAAACGATCCTGACCGGCATCGTTCTGCTCGGCTCCTGTATGCTGGCGATGTTCCTTATCCCCTCCGAAACGTTGACCATTGTTCTCTCCCGCTTACCGGTTTTGGGCAATATCCCGGTCATTGGGACCATCCTGATGGTTGCCGGTACTTCTTGGGCGCTGATTAATATTAACTCCTTGCCAATGGTCGTTGATATGACCGACGACCTGCACATTGGTACTTATACCGGCTTGTACTACATGTTTTCGACCACAGCGGCCATCGTAGGCCCAAACCTGAACGGCTTGATCGTGCAATTAAGTGGCTCGAATTATGCCTTGATTATGGTTTCTGGACCCATTTTAATGGCCCTTGCATTTTTAATGATGCTGGGTGTACGGCGTGGGGAGGCGAAGGAGAAGGTCCATTAAGCCTTGCTCCTTCTACAACAGCTTTGATTTGCAAATTTTAACTTAGCTCACCCTTCCCTTGTTTGATACCCTAAACCCACTTGCTTGTCGGTATAAACCAAGGTATACTATGAGGAGGACGGGGACAAATTACCCCCAAAGCGTATCCACCAAACCCATATTCTTAAATCTGGAGGAGAAAACCAAATGTTCAAAAAGCTGTACTTGATTATGGCTATATTGATTATGGCCAGCCTAGTATTAGCAGCCTGCCAACCAGCCCCAACACCTGTCGCCGAAGAACCACTCAAAGTATGCCAGGTAACCGATGTAGGCGGTATCGACGATAAGTCTTTTAATGCTACCGCCTGGAAGGGCATCGAAGATGCCATAGCTCAATTTGGCGCCGAAGGTAAATTTCTAGAATCACAACAACAGGTCGATTATGAAAGAAATATCGACGCCTTCATCGAAGAAGGATGCGACTTAATTGTCACGGTCGGCTTCCTGCTCGGTGATGCGACAAAGGCCATGGCAACCGCCAATCCAGATCAAAAATTTACCATTGTTGACTACGCTTATGACCCAACCATCCCGAACGTTCTAGGTTTGGTCTTTTCCACCGAACAAGCCGCTTTCTTGGCTGGTTATGCCGCTGCTGGTGCAACCAAGACCGGTAAAGTAGGCACTTTTGGTGGTATCCAAATCCCGCCGGTGACCGTCTTTATGGATGGATTTGCCCTGGGTGTTCGCCACTACAATGAAAAACACGGTACCGCGGTCGAGGTACTGGGTTGGGATCCCGAAACTCAGACTGGTTCCTTCACCGGCAATTTTGAATCCACCGATGATGGTCGCATTTACGGCCAGACCCTTATGGACGAAGGCGCCGACATCATTATGCCTGTCGCGGGACCGGTTGGCCTCGGGACTGCCGCTGCAGTTCAGGAACGCGGCAATGCATGGATCATCGGAGTGGACACCGATTGGACCGTCAGCGCACCTCAATACGCGCCCATTACCTTCACTTCGGTATTGAAGAAGATGGACGTGGCGGTATTCAACGCATCCAAAAACGTCTATGAGGGTAACTTCGCGGGCGGCCTGTTCGTAGGCACGCTCGAAAATAACGGCGTCGACATCGCCCCGATTGCTGCAGGCACAGTTTCCGATGAATTACTCGCCGAACTCGAACAGGTTCGTGCTGAAATCATCGCGGGTACTCTTCAAACTCTGCCCTAAACCCCCTTTGTAAATGTAAGAAAATCAGGCCAGTTATCCACTGGTCTGATTTTTTTTGGTTACAAACCTCAATTCTAGTTTTTTCTCTCTCCCTCCCACATATCCGTGGTTGGTTCACAATCGGAAGTTAGTGTTCCTACCCCACACCAAACAAATGAATGAGTTAGGAATCGAATCCTGAACCGAGGTTAGGCCAACCTGGGTTGTCTGATTCTCTATGACAAATGGATGGGTGTGGTAAAATATTTTAGCTTTAAACCCTGCCAACATCATAGTTTCTTTCGGGAACAACCTATCCCCGGAGTAAAAAATGACCTCTGTCCTCGAGCTACGCGGTATCACCAAGCGCTTCCCTGGTGTTCTGGCAAATGACCACATTGACCTCACCCTTGAAAAAGGGGCAGTCCATGCATTGCTGGGCGAAAACGGTGCGGGGAAAACCACCCTGATGAACATCCTGTATGGCCTGTACCAACCGGATGAAGGGGAAATATTCGTCGACGGCCAACCCATAAAAGTCCACTCACCTTCCGATGCGATTAGGAAAGGAATTGGGATGGTGCACCAGCATTTCATGCTCATCCCGGTTTTTACAGTGACCGAAAACGTGATGCTGGGTGAAGAAGCCCTCCGTCTGGGCGGTTTTTTGGATCGGAATAAAGCAGCTAAAAAGATTTTACACATTTCCGAACAATACAATTTGGAGGTTGATCCCGACAGCTATATCAAAGATTTACCGGTGGGTGTCCAGCAACGGGTCGAAATTATTAAATTGTTGTACCGAAAAGCAAACATCCTGATTTTTGATGAGCCAACCGCCGTCCTAACCCCGCAAGAAGCCGATGAACTTTTCAAAATCATGCATTCATTGACCGAACAGGATAAATCGATCATTTTCATCACCCACAAACTGCGCGAAGTCCTTGCTGTGGCCGACCTGATTACCGTTATCCGGCGGGGAAAAGTCATTGGCTCGGTTAAACCTGCCGAAGCTGACCAAAAAAAGCTGGCCAGCATGATGGTTGGCCGTGATGTAAAGCTTGAATTGGATAAAGGAAAGGCCAAACCGGGGGAAGTTGTCTTACAGGTCGAAAACCTTCTAGTTACAGACGATGCCCACCGGCTGGAGGTCGATAATGTCTCTTTCGAAATCAAGAAGGGTGAAATCCTAGGGATCGCGGGTATCCAGGGCAATGGTCAGACAGAATTGGTCGAAGCCATAACCGGTATGCGCGATGTGGACGAGGGAAAAATTTTATTATTGGGTAGAAATGTAACCCATTTATCCCCAAGAGTTTTCACCGAAGCCGGTTCCGCCCACATCCCAGAAGATCGCCAGCGCGATGGTCTGGTGTTACCCTTCCCGGTCATGGAAAACCTGATCTTGTGCACCTATTACCTGCCCCCTTATGCCGAGGGACCGGTTATTCAATGGCACCTTGCGCTTCAAAATGCGGAAAAACTGGTGCAGGATTTTGATATCCGCACACCCAGCGCCCTTACACCGGCCGGGTCCTTATCAGGTGGTAACCAACAAAAGGTGATTGTTGCCCGTGAATTGTCGCGGCCAATTCACCTCCTGATCGCCGCCCAACCTACCCGCGGGCTGGATGTTGGGTCGATCGAATATATTCATGCGCAAATCCTCAAACGGCGGGATGAAGGCGTGGCGGTCCTCCTCGCCTCGACCGAATTGGATGAAATCATGCAGCTCTCTGACCGGATTGCAGTCATGTACCGCGGCCGGATTACCGCCATTGTACCGGCTGAGGAGGCCACCAAAGAATATATCGGCTTACTGATGGCAGGCATTTCACCCGAGGATGCCAAAACCCAGGCAGTAAAGAAACATGAAATAACCGTTTAGAACGGGGGTCACCTTTGACTGATCAAGAAGAAAATAAAATTCCCCAAGATGAGAAGAATAAACCCGAAATAGGGAAGATTTTTCTCGAAGAAATAAATAACCAGTTTTCTCATGGACAGAAGAAAAAAGGCCACCGAACGATAGGTCAGGTCATTTTAATCCCCATTTTGGCGGTAGTCACCGGTCTGATATTGGGTGGAATTTTCATTATTTTCACAACCGAACAAGTTTATACCGCCTTCGGCCAATCCTTCGGCGCCGGGCTTTACACTGCCCTGGATGTTGTCACCAAGGCTTATGCCGCACTTTTTACGGGAGCCTTTGGCAACCCTGCCCGGATGATCGCCGCTCTGAGTTCACCCGACCAGGTTGAAGTTCGCCGGGCATTCAATCCTTTTCTGGAAAGCCTGGTCACTTCCACCCCCTACATCTTTGCCGGCCTGGCAGTCGCCCTGGGTTTCCGGGCTGGTGTCTTCAACATCGGTGCCGAAGGCCAGATTTTTATCGGCGCTATTACCGCCACTTATGTGGGTTATTCGGTAACCGGTTTACCCGCAATCATTCATTTACCCCTGGCCTTATTAGCCGGCGCATTGGGTGGCGCTGCCTGGGGTTTCATCCCCGGCTGGTTAAAAGCTAAAACTGGCGGTCACGAAGTCATCAATACCATAATGATGAATTACATCGCCTTCCGCTTGAGTGATTGGCTGCTCACCGGTCCAATGAAAAGGCCTGAATCCTTCAATCCAGTCAGCCCAGAAGTATTACCCAGCGCCTGGATACCTCAGTTCTTCCCTGCACCCATCCGCTTTCATCTTGGCTTTTTTATCGCATTGGCAATCGCCTATTTAGTGTATTGGCTCCTCTTTAAAACCACCTGGGGGTTTAATTTGCGCACCGTAGGTACCAATCCAAGCGCCGCCAAATATGCGGGGATGAACGTTTCCTTCAACATTATCCTGGCAATGTGCCTTTCGGGTGCCCTGGCAGGTTTAGCCGGAACAAACGAGGTGTTGGCGGTCAACCGCAACCTGGCGATGGCTTTCGCCTCAGGTTACGGTTTTGATAGTATTGCCCTGGCTTTACTGGGCAACAACCACCCCCTTGGCGTGGTCCTGGCTGCCATATTATTCGGTACGCTCCGTAGTGGGGCGACTCGGATGCAGCTAGCGGCAGATGTTCCAATTGATATCATTTCTATCTTACAGGCGGTCATCCTGGCCTTCATTGCGGCTCCGGCGATCATCCGTACCATTTACCGCCTTAAGAAACCCGCCATTGAAGAAGGCGGCATAACCATACGCAGTTGGGGAGGCAACTAACATGGCATCCACATCAACTACGTCCGCATTTCACAAAACCATCGAAAGGGAATCACCTGTTCGCCAACGAGTGATGGGGATTTTATTCCTACTACTTGGTCTTTCGATTTGGTTCTTTTTCAGCCGGTCGGTCACAACTGACACGGTGACCACCTTTGGGCTGAGTACCGTTACCGCAAAAATTCAATTAGACCCCTGGATTCTACAAACCTCCCTCACCCTCTATGTCCTGGCGATTGCATGCGCAATCCTGGGAGGCATCCAACTGGCCCGCGGTTTCCACCGTTACACCAATCTCGTCCTGGCTGGCGTGGTAGGGCTGTTTATTTTCGGTTTTTTAACCTGGGCTGCCGCAGATAAATCCTTGAACCTGGTCGGTTTGTATAACACCACCCTCAGCAAGGCAGTTCCGATTACCCTGGGAGCGCTTTCAGGTATTTTATGTGAGCGCGCCGGGGTCGTCAACATTGCAATAGAAGGAATGATGCTTAGCGGCGCAATGGTTTCGGCCATGGTAGGTAGTATTTTCCAAAACGCCTGGATTGGTTTGTTCGCGGGTATTTTGACCGGCGCTTTAATGGCACTAATTCATGGTGTCCTTTCCATCAAGTACAAAACCAATCAAATCATCTCTGGGACAGTCATCAACATCTTCTCAATAGGCCTGACCTCTTATATTTCTTCCAAGTTCTTGCAGCACTATGCTAATCTGAACACGCCGCCTACTTTTGGCACGATCCAAGTCCCCTATTTATCAGACATTCCCATCATCGGGGAAATCTTTTTTATCAACAATATGTTCATCTTCGCGATGTTTATCTTTTTAATCGTGTTGCAAATCGCTTTATTTCAAACTCGCTGGGGTCTACGAGTCCGATCGGTTGGCGAGCATCCAAAAGCCGCCGATACCCTTGGCATCAACGTAATCAGGACCCGCTACATGTCGGTATTGTTAGGGGGAATGATGGCTGGCTTTGCCGGAGCTTACTTTACCCTGGGTTCAGCCGGTCGTTTCGATGAAGTCATGACCGCTGGGCGCGGCTTCATTGGCCTGGCAGCCATGATTTTTGGCAACTGGATGCCGGTAGGCGCATTTGGGGCTGGCTTGTTATTCGGTTTCGCCGATTCGCTCGCCACCCGTATGGCCATTCTGGGCATCGCCATCCCCTCTCAATTCTTACTCATGGCCCCTTACGTAGCCACGATGATCGTTCTGGCCGGGGTCATTGGGCGAGCCCATGTCCCAGCCGCGGATGGGATCCCATACGAAAAAGAATAACTTAAAGTGTTCGTTATATGTCAACGATAACAGTAAATCAAATCAGCAAACGGTTTGGCAAACAACTGGCAGTCGATAATGCCAGTTTCGAGGTCACCCCCGGCGAAATCTTCGGACTTCTTGGACCCAACGGGGCCGGTAAAACCACCACCTTGCGGATCATCCTGGATATCTTCAAACCAGATTCAGGTGAAGTCAGTGTTCTGGGTGGCAAAATGACCGAAGGAAAAAAAGACCGCATCGGTTATTTACCTGAAGAACGCGGTCTTTACCAGGACCTGCCCCTAGATCATTGTTTGACTTACCTGGCAACATTGAAAGGCCTGAGTGCTCACACCGCGGCCAACCGCATTGAAATCATGTTGAAACGCTTTGACCTGTACGAACATCGCAAGAAAAAAGTCAAAGAACTAAGCAAAGGGATGCAGCAAAAAGCCCAATTGATCATTACCCTGGTACACGACCCAGAATTGGTCATTATCGATGAGCCGTTTAGCGGGCTTGATCCGGTCAATACCCAGATGGTCAAAGATATGCTCCGAGAGGAGAGCCAGCGCGGCAAGACCATCGTGATGTGCACCCACCAGATGCATCAGGTCGAAGAGTTATCCGACCGGCTGGTCTTGATCAACAAAGGAAAAGTGGTCCTTTACGGGCGCTTAGCTGAAATCCGTCGCAGATATTCCGGGCAGGATGTTATCGTCCATCCCCTGAACGAACTGCCCAAAGACTTGCCTGGGATCATTCGGATCGAACCCGAAAACTCCGCATTTCGTCTGCATCTACAACAAGGTGTGCTACCCAAGGACCTGCTCTCACACCTGGTCAATCGTGGTGTCGAGCTAGAACGCTTCGAAGTTAGAATCCCCTCCCTGGATGAAATCTTCATCCAAATTGTCACTTCAGAGGGGCTGATCGAATGAAAAAATTCTGGCTGGTGTGCAAACACGAGTATTTGCGGCACGTGCTGCGCAAACGCTTTATCATGGCCCTGCTTTCTGTGCCTTTAACTATGGCAGTGATTATCGGCGTCGGCGTACTTGCGGCATTCGTGAGCATGGATTTTCGCCCGATCGGATTTGTTGATCAATCCGGTCTATTTAGCAATCCTCAACCCCTGCCGCGAACGAGCCGTGGCTGGTTTCCAATTGTCGCCCAAAGCCAATTCGCTTCCGAAGAATCTGCCCGCCAGGCGTTAGCCGACAAAGAAATCCAGGGGATCTTTATCATCGCCCCAGATTATTGGGAGACCGGTAAAGTAACCCTGGTTGCGGAAACGCTTCTGGATTCGTCCATTTACCGTGATTTTGAGGAATTCTTAATCTTAAATTTTCTGGCATCTAAACCAGAAACTATCCGTGAGCGCCTGGCAAGTGGTGCGGAAATCGTCGTGCGCTCTACAGGCACAGAACGTCAACTCGACTCGAGCAACTTCTTCACCTTTTTGGTGCCCATTTCTTCTGGCCTCCTCTTCATGCTCGCGATCAACACAAGTGGTGGTTATTTATTGCAAGCTGTGGTTGAGGAAAAAGAAAACCGCACGATGGAAATCGTCCTTACCTCGGTCTCCACCAATCAACTGATGATCGGAAAAATTATCGGCAACCTTAGTGTTGGTTTATCCCAACTGGGCATTTGGTTGTTAGCTACTATCGTTGGCGTGATTTTTGCCATCCGGGCATTCCCAGAGTTTTCCAATTTTAGGTTGGACCCCACCTTTCTCTGGGTCCTCCTGGTCACATTCCTGCCAGCGTTCGTCATGGTTTCAGCATTGATGGCCATGGTTGGCGCAACCACCACCGAATCACGAGAAGCCCAGCAGATTTCCGCCTTATTTACCATCCCCATTGGAGTTCCTTTCTGGTTCATGGGTGTGATTATGACGAATCCGAACGGTCCTTTGGCGATTGGATTTTCCCTTTTCCCCCTTACCGCCCCGGTTACCCTGCCGTTGCGGGCGATATTAACCAACCTGCCGTTTTGGCAGATCGGATTATCGGTTGCTTTGCTCACCCTTTTTGCAGCCGGAGCGCTGTGGTTAGCCAGCCGGGCATTCCAATTGGGCTTGCTGCGGTATGGAAAGAAACTCAGTCTGCGTGAGTTGTTTCAAAAAGCATGAAATAAAAAGCCGTAAAGGTCTTTATGAAGAAAACATTGCTCGTCCTCAAACACGAAATGCTCACCATTTTACGCAGCAAATCGTTCATCCTAACTTTAATCTTGATTCCATTGGTTTCTTTTATCGTCATCCTGGTCGTTGGCGCTCTACAGGAAAACAACCAAGGCCAGGAAATCGCTGAATGGATCGCCCCAAGGGATAAGGTAGAAACCCATGGACTTGTCGATGAAAGCGGAATGATCCAGGCAATTCCAGAAGAGATGAGCACCCGCCTGCTCCAGTTTGCGGATAGGTCTGCAGTGGAAGTCGCCCTTGAAACCGGGAAAATTGAGGCTTACTTTGTCATTCCTAACGACTACATGCAAAATGGATTGGTTTATTACTACCGTCCAGATTTCAATCCGATCGGTGGGATGGAACAAACCGTAAATATCGACGAATTAATTCAAATCAATATCCTTTCAGACCAGACGGAACTCCTCGCCCGAATCCGAAACCCACTTCTCCTGGAATCTCTCCTCTTGTCCGAAGAACCTCAACGCGATCCTGAAAGCGGACTGACCTTTCTTTTGCCATATGGGGTTACCATGCTCTTTTATCTTTTCATCCTCGGTTCAGCCAGCTTAATGTTAAATAGCATTACCAACGAAAAACAAAACCGGGTTATGGAAATGCTCTTAACTTCGATGACCCCTATCCAACTAATGACCGGTAAGATCGTCGCCCTGGGTTTGATTGGCTTGCTCCAAACCGTTGTATGGACCCTGGCCGGTTATTTTTTATTGCGGTTAAGCGGACGCACTTTCGCCCTTCCGGAGGCATTTCTACTTCCCGCCTCGATTATTGTATGGGGTGTCGTGTTTTTCATCCTTGGTTATGCAATATACGCCAGCCTGATGGCCGGGATCGGGGCACTGGTACCCAACCTGCGTGAGGCTTCTCAGGCAAGTTTCCTGGTAATCATCCCCCTTATTATTCCATTGATGTTCGTTTCCCTCCTCATCGAACAACCGCACTCAATTTCCTCCATCTTCCTTAGCCTCTTCCCGTTAACCGCGCCTGTAGCCATGATGACCCGCCTGGCAGCCACCCAGGTGCCGCTATGGCAGCTTTTCCTCGCGGCTGCCCTGCAGGGTCTTTCCGCCGTCCTGATCATCCGTTCGGTAGCTGGTCTGTTCCACGCCAAAAACCTGCTTTCCGGGCAAACCTTCACCTTAAAAGTATTCTTTCAAGCCATCTCCGGCCGCTCTTAAGGACACACATTGTAAACACAACGAAGATTTTGTTTTATCCATAGGTCAATTTTGCTTGCAGTGGGTTTTTAGCCGTGATATAATTTTTTCAGACAAAAGGCGTTTGAGATCAAAATAAGCTCCCGCTTAAAGTTTGCTCAACCCGATACCCCTTCCCTTGCGGACAAAAACTACATAAAACTCCCATAGGACGATCAAATCCAGAAATATTGGTCTGGATATCCTTCCAAAACCTCTAATCAAGGTGGAAAAGCGCATATGAGAATTCTAGAACTCGAAAATGAGCCTTTGCATTCCCTTCGGGAAATGGCAAAAGAGTTAGACGTACCTAATGCCCAACGCCTGAAGAAAGAAAACTTAATCATCAGTATTCGCCAGATGGAAGCCGAAAAAAACGGTGAAGAAGTCCGGGGCGGAATTTTAGAAATCATGCAAGAGGGCATTGGATTCTTGCGTAGAAATTACCAGGTTGGCCCAGATGATGTCTACGTTTCTCAAGCTCAGCTTCGGCGCTATGAATTACGCAATAGCGATATGGTTAACGGATTGGTGCGCCCACCGCGCGAATCTGAACGCCACTATGGGCTGCTAAAAGTTGAGTTCATCAATGGGCAGACGCCTGAGGAAGCCCGTAATCGCCCGAATTTCGAGCGCCTTACCCCCATTTTCCCTGAAAAACGTTTTGACCTGGAAACCAACCGTTCGATCCTCTCCACCCGCCTGATAAACTTAATCTCCCCCATCGGGCGGGGGCAACGTGGAATGATCGTATCGCCGCCCAAGGCGGGTAAAACCACCATCCTCAAACAGTTAGCTAACTCGATCTCCGAAAAATACCCGGATGTGCACCTGATCATCGCCTTAATTGGAGAGCGGCCCGAGGAAGTCACCGATATGGACCGCTCGGTGGATGCCGAAGTTGTCGCTTCAACCTTCGACGAACCGGTCACCTCGCATGTGCGAACCGCCGAAATCACCCTGGAGCGTGCTAAAAGGTTGGTGGAAATTGGACGAGATGTGGTAATATTGTTAGACTCTTTAACCCGTTTGGCTCGGGCCTACAACCTGGTGGTCAACCCATCCGGGCGAACCCTATCCGGCGGGATGGACCCTTCAGCGCTTTATCCGCCCAAACGGTTCTTCGGCGCGGCCCGCAACCTCGAGGAGGGTGGATCCCTCACCATTATTGCCACCGCCCTGGTTGATACCGGATCACGTTTGGATGATGTAGTTTATGAGGAATTTAAAGGTACCGGAAATATGGAACTCCACCTTTCCCGCCGCCTGCAGGAACGCAGAGTCTTTCCGGCAATCGATATCGAACGCTCTTCTACCCGCCGTGAAGAATTATTACTCGGCCCAGACATGCTTCAGCGGGTCTGGTTGATGCGCCGGATGTACTTGCAGATGATCGGACAACCACCCCAAGGCGCCGGGCTCGATCCTGCCGTAGCCACTGAAGCCATTGTCCAAAGGATAGCCAAAACAAAAAATACGATGGAGTTTCTGGAGAGTCTGACGGAGGATATGTGACCCAACCGACAATCAACCGGCCTCAAGAAAGCAAGAATCCTGCTTTTGGAACCGGTTGGCTTACGATTACCACTTGGGGGATTACGGCCACCATGGTCGTTTTATTGGTATATGTTCTAATCATTCGCTTTGGTGGGCTGAACCCAGGCGCATCCATCGCGGCTGCCAACGCGCCACAGGATCTGCCGCCTGGACCCATAAATTTTCAATTACCCCTTTTCGAGCCTGCCAACGCTATCTCCTCCATCCTGCGCCAGGCTAACATTCGCACCATTATTCCCAACCGGCCGCGTGAAGGACCGGTAGTATACACCGTCCAAAAGGGCGATTCAATCTTTGGCATCGCCCAAAATTTTAATTTAAAACCGGAAACCGTCCTGTGGGCAAACTACGACATCTTAAATGACGACCCACACATGATCTCCGTGGGACAGGAATTTCTAATCCCACCTACCGACGGGGTGCTGCACGTTTGGAAAGATGGCGATACGGTTGATCAAATCGCTGCCAGATTCAGGTCGGATCCAGAAGATATCTTACTCTTCCCAGCCAACAAACTGGATATCGCTAACCCGGTAATCACTCTCGATCAACCCATTATGATCCCGGGGGGATCCCGCGAATTTCGGAGCTGGGTTGTTCCGACCATTCCACGTGGCCCAGCGGGGGTCAGCACGAGGATCTTAGGCCCGGGCGCATGTGACACCAGCGCAGGAGGAGCATTTGGTTCAGGGACCTTCGTCTGGCCGACCAACAGCCGGGTGTTGTCGGGCAATGATTACTGGGCCGGGCACCTGGGCATCGATATTGCCGCCTATACTGGCGACCCTATTTTTTCCTCCGACAGCGGCCTGGTTGTTTATGCTGGTCCGATTAGTGGTGGTTATGGCAATATGGTCATGGTTGACCACGGAAACGGCTATCAAACTCTGTATGCCCACTTGAGCGCATGGAACGTCAATTGCGGGGCCAGTGTCCGACAAGGATCGGTAATCGGGCGCGCCGGCAGCACTGGCCGTTCGACCGGCCCGCATTTGCATTTTGAGGTGCGTTACCTGGGTGGTTTCGTCAACCCCTGGCACATCCTGCCTTAAGATTACCGTTCGGAAGGGCCTTCATTTCGTACCCCAAAAGTCGTTTTGGCTGCAAACGGTTTGGGAAGCCAAATACCTAAAAAACCTTTGCCACCTTAGGGTTTTTATGGTTTCAGGTACCTTCGTGCAATTTTCCGAGCTGTATCGATCAAAGTAAACTTTGCGGGTCAATTTCAACCCGCCAGTCCGCCAGGTCGCGCCCGCGAACGACGGCGGCAGGGTCGGGCCCGCGGATGATCACCTGCCAGCGATATTGACCAGCCTGACGGGTAAAGAAACATGGCACAGGTCCGATGATTTCGGTCTCATTGAAGCCACCGCTCCCGATCCAATGAAGAACCTGGTCAGCCATTCGCTTCGCCAAAAGCTCAGCCTCCGTTCGAGATGGGTGGCGCAGTTCCAGGCGCGCCAGGCGTGCAAAGGGAGGGTAACCGATCTTTCGTCGTTCTTCAATCTCACGGCGGTAAAAAGCCTGATAATCGTGCCTCGAAGCGGTTTGAATAGCGAAATGCTCTGGTTGGAAGGTCTGCAAGATCGCCTTGCCCCCTAGAGGGCTGCGACCGGCACGCCCGGCAACCTGGGTAAGAAGTTGGAAGGTGCGTTCACCCGCCCGGTAATCGTCCAGAAACAAACCCACATCGGCCAGCACCACACCTACCAGGGTAACCAGCGCAAAATCCAGGCCCTTCGCCACCATTTGGGTGCCAACCAGCACATCTGCCCGCTGGCGAGTAAAATCTTCCAGGATCTGGTCGTGGGACCCTTTTTGGCGGGTGGCCTGCGAATCCCAGCGCAGTGCCCGAGCTGCGGGGAACTGCTTCTGCAGCTCATCAACAACCCGTTCAGTGCCCGCACCAAACTGGCGGATATGCTCACTGCGGCATTGAGGACAGGTAGAGGGCATTTTTCGATGGTAGTTACAGGTGTGGCAAATTAACAATTGGTCTTCATTATGAAAGGTCAGGGTCCGATCGCAGCGTGGGCAATGCAGGGTGTACCCACAGTTCCGACAGAAGACATAGCTTGCCGATCCCAGGCGGTTGAGGAATAGGATGGCCTGCTGCTTTTTGTTCAACACATCTGCGAGGGCAACCTTCAGTGCGCGCGAAAAGATCGAGCGGTTTCCTGCTTTCAGTTCCTGGCGCATATCCACAACTTCAACCGGGGGAAGCGGCAGAAACACCGAATCCCCAGAGATCTGCCCATCGCCAGCCTGGATTCCCATCCCGGTAATATGCGGGTCTGTCACTTTCTGGTGCGCCAGGATGCGCACCGGGAGTTTGAGCACCGGCCAGCCTTCCCGGTTAAATTGGTAAGCCGTTGCGATTTCAGGAGTTGCCGATCCAAACAGAACCAGACTGCGGCTCAATTTCCCGTAGGTAATGGCTGCCGATAATGCATGATAAGCAGGGGCTGGCTCCGCTTGATAGTACGAAGAATCGTGGCATTCATCCAAGATGATCAAGCCTAGATCAGGAAAAGGTGAAAATAACGCGCTGCGTGCGCCTACCATTACCCCAATCTGCCCGCTGCGCGCCCTGCGCCAGGTGTCGTACCGTTCGCCAGGTGTAAGTTTTGAGTGCATTAAACCCACCTGCCCCGGAAAACGGGCCAGGAAGCGCTGTACTGCCTGAGGGGTAAGCGCGATTTCGGGTACCAGCACGATCGCCTGGCGTCCTTGGGCCAGCACCTCGGCTACCGCCCGCAGATAAATTTCTGTCTTGCCTGAGCCAGTCACCCCGTGCAACAGAAAGGGTTGATTGCCGGTCGAATCCCTATCCCGAAGTCCAGCCTGTACCCGAGCCCAGACTTGAGCCTGATCCTGGGTCAATGGCGGCGGCTGTCGGAAAAGGACATCCAGCTTCGAGAGCGGATCCCGCCATATTTCTGTCTCATAAAAGCGCACCAAACCCAAACCGGCCAAACGGTGTAAATCGGCCGAATTTGCTCCACTTTGGGCATACACCCAAGATACGTCAACAGGTGCAGGCTCGTGGGCCAGGAAATCCAATACAGCTTTTCGGCGTTTAAAGGCCGCCGAATTGGGTTGCCCCAAAGATTTCTTCTGTTCCATCTGTTCGTCCGCCGGCACTCCCAAGCCGACCATTCGCGCAGTGCGCGGGCGAATTTCAGGTTCAGGCAATACCGGCCGGCTGATCACCCACCCCTTCCTCACCATTTCCTGGATGGTATTCTTCCAGTTGTGGTGTGGAAAAACGTGCTCGATTTGACGGCCTCGCAAGGGGCCTCGTTCTTTTAGTGCTGCCACAATTCGAGTTTGGGTTGGTTTTAGCCCTTTTTCCTCCCAGGTAACGGCCGGATTTAACCGGTACTCCAGATCAGCGAGTTGGCTCAATCCTGGAGGAAGCATCAAATCAAGACAAGCTGAAAGCGGGGCAAGGGTTTCATTCGCCAACCAGTGGGCAAGCGCCATCTGGGCTGCGGTGACCACGGGTAATTCGTCCAATAAAACTTCCACCGCGCGGGTTTCGAAAACCGAAGGTGTTTCCTTACGGCGTAAAATTACCCCCTGCACCCGCTGTTTTCCAAACGGCACGACCACCAATGAACCAGCACCTGCCTGTGTTTCCATCTCGACAGGCAGGTGATAATCAAATGTTCCTACTCGTCCTGGAATGTTGACGGCGACCTCAACGTAGATTGGCACACCTAATCGCTTCCCAGAATAACCGCCGCCCCGTACCCAACAACCGAAGTGGTATCTCCGGTTTCATCGGCAGAGGTGGAATAATCCAAAACCCGCACCTGGTGAGCGCCTAAGCTACGGGCGGCATGGAAGACCGTTGCAATTGCTCCCGCTCCACAGGCAAAACCCATTTCGTTTTCTTCCGCTTCCAGGATGCCATCCGCAGAAAATGCCTCAATCTGACCCAGCATGTGCTGATCCAGGATTTTTGCGTTGGGCAAATTATAAAAATGCGAGAGATCTGTGCTGGCCACCAGGAGCGCTGAACGCCCAGCCAGGACCTTAGCGAGCAATTTGCCTAACAATTCAACAAACTTTGGATCTTTTCGACGCACCATCAGCGGAAGTATTTGAAAATCACCCTTCAGCGCCCGCTGCAAGAAGGGCAACTGGATTTCCAATGAGTGCTCGTCATCATGGGCGATCGCCGTGAGATTAATGTTTTCTGCCCGCAAATGTTCGGTCAAGCTTTCCACGGCCTCCCGGTCGACCGGCACTTCTCCGAGTGGGGTTAGATAAAAAGCATGGGCACTTGTCAACACGGGAGAGGGGTAATAGGCATGCATTGGGGCGATGACCGCCACCAAATCATAAGTTTGGTCACAAACCGCCCGGTAGGCATAACCAGCCGTACGTCCGGAATATCGATATCCGGCATGAGGAGCGATCAATCCAATCACCCTGCCCTCGATTTTGGGAATAGGAGCTGACGTAATGAAATTTTCAATTTGCATTACTAATTGTACAGGGTCACTTTGGTACCATAATCCAGCAATCGGGGAAGGTCTTACTTTAGAAATTGCACTCATCCGCACGCTCCTGTATGATGATGTTACCAATGATTATACACATTCCTGCTCATCCCAGCCGCGCCATAAAACAGAATCCAACTGAACAGCAGCTGCACCGCCTTCTAGTGCGACCCGGATGTCGGTGCGCCGGTAAACCCCGCTTCCAATGATCAATGGGAGACCCAGCGGCTTCAATCGCTGGAGGGTTCTCAATGCCTGGGGCAGTAATCCTGGCCCATACAGCCGGCCAGAAATCATACTCCCGTCGATTGCCGGGAGTATCCCCCGCGGTGCAGACAGAGATATCGCACTAATCGCTCGTTCGCCAAGTTGCTCAACCCAGGGCTCTCCAACCCGGTCAATCGGAAGGGATAAGATCAACGGCATTTCTCCTTGGGCGGCTTCAACCAACCTACAGGCTTCATTCGCACTGCACTCAGGCGGCAACCCCAATTCGATCGCCATCACACCTTCCACATCCTCGAGCTGACGCACCATTTGGTCAGCCTGATGGGCGGTTTCGACCATGATATGCACCCAAATGGGCACATTCGCCCGCGACCAACGCAACCTAAAGGTTTGCAGTACCGCCCGTAAACCAGGATTAGGCCAGCCGGTGTGGAGTAAGAACCCCCCTCCATAGGCAATGACCACTCGATCCTTAGCGGGTGAACGCTTGTGCAGGCAGACCGGGTTGGTCACAAAGACAACGGGGGGCTCTGGCAAAGGCCATTCCCCGGGCGGGGCAAATCCGAGGGCGCCTGCCGCTGGCATCCACCCAAAAGGAATCAATCCATCTTGTCGTCCGGCTAATCCCACTCAAACTCCCCTTATTTTTCCGCTTTTTTGCAACAGTATAGCAAAATCATCCGATAACACGCCATTAACCACAGGAGAAACCCGGTGCAGGCTTTCTTCGGTCAACACGGTTTCTTCCACCGTTACCGGATGCCCAACCAGTTCGGCAGTCCGGCGCATAAAAAGATCATGTTGAGTGCGGTGGCACAGGGCAGCCTGGGCTTTAACCTCAACCACCGATGAAACATCCAGCACCATATGGGCCAGGTCATCCACATTCATCAACCGCGGGCGGGGATGACCCGCATACCCAGCCTGGATGGTATACCATAAGGGCGCATCCGTGTTCAACTTATCGATGGTTCTCCGTGCAGCTCGATAGATCAAAGTATGGGCCGGATGGCCGTACTCGCCATTCGAACCATGGGTTAACAAGACCTGGGTTTTCGACCGCAGAATATGATCCATCAGCTCGCTGGCGAGGCTTTCCTCATCCTGGGTAAATGGATACAATTCCTCACCCGGACCGACCATTGGGTCCACAAAATCAAGAAATGTCAACCGGCTGCCACCCAACCTTTGTACAGCGCAGGCAAGTTCCTGGCATCGCACCCGACCGATTTCGGCGCGGGTACATACCGGCGGATTACCTAGTTCGCCGCCTTCACCGCGGGTAGCGCACAATACCTCCACGCGCGCACCTAAATTCGCCAAAAGGATCAACGTTCCGCCGCACAACATGGTTTCATCATCCGGATGGGCAAAAAAAGCCAGGACATTCATAAGTTAAACCTCTAAATCCTCTAATGGAAATACCGGACCGTCTTTACAGGCCAACATCCACCGCCTGCGTCCAGGAACGGCACAAATTCCACAATCGGCCAGGCCACCGCACACCATGGGCACGTCGATCAGGACTTCAACCGGAAAAGACGGCTTATTACCGGGGTTCAAATTCAACCGCTCGCCCAGGCCGGGAATTAACCCGTCCGAGGTGTAAATGGCGGCATAATCCGCCCATGGCCATAATTCAGGTAATGCATCCAATGGCAAGATCTCGATTTCTTCTGGTAAGCGAGCTTCAAATACATCCGAATACATCACAATGGCTCCTTGTTGGCGCAAAGCCTGGTGGAAGAGAGCTGATAGACGCAACACGTCCTTTTTGAAAGAAACGACCGCCACCCGGCGCGCGGTTGGCGGCAACTCAAATCCGTGTCCTAAAGGACCGCGAACCGCCAACCTCGTACCCGGCATCCAGACCGCCGGAATAACCCCAGATAGTGCCTGGTCGCCAGACACCTTACGCCACGGATAAAGCGGAGTAGCCAAAACTTGACCCTGGCCTGGTTCATACGCCAGGTAGTACTGGCCCGCTCGTGATGGGCCACCCGGCATTCGTTCTAATTGCACAAAATGGCTGTACTCCTCAACCCCGATTTCAACGATCCGCGTTTGAATAGACCTCATTCAGCTGTCACCATTTATTTTTTCCAAAGGGTTGTGATGATACTTTCTCGCAACGATAAATGCCTGGAATAATTGCGTGCGTGCTTCCTTCGCGCCCTTCATTTTCCAACCTTAATTGGGCAGCAAGGTTATTTTCTACACTCTCTAGTATAATACACCAGTTAAAGATGAATTACCTATGAGGAGCTTATTATGAATATCGCTAATTTATTTCAAGGTCTGGCTACATTGACCTGGTTGGTTGTATTTGCAGTCATTGCCTTAGCGGTTATCCGCGCCAGCCGAAACCGCCCGCTGCGAAATGCGACTGCAACGGTGATCGTTGCCACAGTCTTTGCCCTGGTATTTACCCTCGTTTCAGCCGGGTTAGTCTTCATCGAACCTCAAGAACGGGGTGTCGTCATTTCTGCCACCTCTCCCCTGGGTTACCGTCCCCAACCCCTGGATCCTGGCCTGGCCTGGATCATCCCCTTTGCGGAACGGGTAGAGCGCTACCCCATTTCTCGCCAAACCTATACCATGTCGATAGCACCCAGTGAGGGGCAGATCCTGGGAGACGATTCGATTACCGCCCGAACCTCCGATGGTCAGGAAGTTTTCATTGACGCATCGGTGATTTTTTCGATCGATCCGGCAGAAGTCATCAATGTCCACATCCGCTGGCAAGATCGATATATTAATGAACTCGTTCGGGCGCAGTCACGCGGAATCATCCGTGACGCAGTCTCTCAGTTCAGTGTCGAAGAGGTGTACAGTTCGAAACGCAACCAACTTACCGATATCGTCAAGTCTGTCATGTCCGAAAAATTCGAGGACAACGGTTTATTGCTCATTGATTTCGTTCTGCGCAATCTTACCTTCTCCGCCGAATATGCCGCCTCGATCGAACAAAAACAAATTGCCGAACAATTAGCCCAGCAAGCCCGCTTTGTCGTCGAACAGCGCCGTCAGGAAGCCGAACAAGCCCGCCAGGTAGCCCAGGGACGGGCTGATTCCCAGGTGATTGAATCGAAAGGTCAGGCTGAAGCGCGCTTGATCCAGGCTGAAGCTGAGGCAAAAGCCCTCGCTACTATCGCCGAATCGATCAGGGATAACCCTGATTTACTGACCTACCAGTACATTTCCAAGCTGGCACCCAACATCCAGGCTGTCCTACTGCCCAGCAATGCGCCCTTTATATTCCCGCTGCCCGATATTTACCAGCAGCCTTTACCTGGATCCGTGACTCCACAGCCAACCCCAATACCCGTCGAACCGGTACCATCACCCTAATTAAGGTCATGGGATGCCATCTAAACCAGTCAAATCGCCCTCGGGCAAACTTATTCGCCTGACCAGCTACTCCAACTGTGCGGGTTGAGCATCCAAATTGAGCGCCGCTGCGCTGGCGCAGGTTCTGCGCCCGGTTAAAGAGGTTTTTAATTCCATGGAGTACCCGGACCTGCTGGTCGGCTTGGATTCTCCCGATGATGCTGCGGTTTGGCGGATCGATGATCAGCGCGCCATCGTCGTCACCACCGACTTTTTCACCCCGGTAGTAGATGACCCCTATGACTACGGCGCAATCGCTGCTGCCAATTCGCTCTCGGATGTTTACGCGATGGGCGGAAAACCTTTCCTGGCCCTTAACGTGGCTGCCCTGCCGCCGGATCTACCTCCCGAAATAAGTTCGGAAATCATCCGCGGCGGGGCTGAAAAAGCTCGTGAAGCCGGGGTGGTAATAGCCGGCGGACACACCGTTCAGGACAAAGAACCCAAGTATGGTCTGGTGGTGATTGGCTTTATCGACCAACAACACATGCTGACCAAAGCTGGGGCTCAACCCGGCGACCGTTTGGTGTTGACCAAGCCACTTGGTTTTGGGGTGACCACCACTGCCCTAAAACGTGAAATCGCTGCCCCGGAGGATGTCGAAGAAGTCGTTGGGTGGATGAAGTGCCTGAATAACGGCCTAACCCGCCTGGCCGCTGATTTCAACCTTAAAACGGCCACCGACATCACTGGCTTCAGTCTGCTCGGCCACGGACTGGAGATGGCCGAAGCCAGCCGGGTTGCCTTCCGTTTGGAATACGAACGGATCCCCTTCGTTTCCTGCGCTAAAAAATATGCCGCCCAATCTGCTTTTCCCGGAGGGGCATTCGACAACCAAGCGCACTTCGGACCGCGGGTGCGTTTCGCCCCCAAGATCTCCCAAGCGGAACAAATGTTACTTTTCGACCCGCAAACATCCGGAGGGTTGTTGTTCGCCGTGCCTGGTGAAATAATCGACCTCTTCTTGAAACATGCACAGGATATCGGCCAGGCAGCCTGGGAGATTGGAGTGGCTGTCGCGGGGTCCGGTATAGATGTGGTGTAGGCACTCATAACTCTCCCAAATCGCTAACAAGCCAGGCTGGCTGGCCCTTGGCAGCGGCAAGGGCTCACCAAGGCCCCATGGGACATTTTCGTCAAGCCTTGGACGAAGTTCTCGTAAGTTGTGGGTAAATATGACCGATACCTTTGAGTTTAATTCTCGTCGCTCACCGGTTATTGGGCGGGGCGGGATGTGTGCATCCTCCCAGCCATTGGCGACCGCTGTTGGGCTGGACATCCTGCGCCAGGGTGGCACCGCGGCCGATGCCGTGGTGGCTATGGCAGCCGCCCTCAATGTAACCGAACCAACTTCCACCGGTCTGGGCGGCGACTGTTTTGCACTGTATTACCAGGCCGCAGGCCGTAAAGTTTATGCCCTCAACGGCTCCGGGCGCGCGCCGGCAGCCCTGACTGTTGAACGTCTGCGCAAGGCTGGCCTGGAAAAAGAATTACCCCCCTTCCATCCCTACACGATTACCGTCCCCGGCACCTGCGCTGGTTGGTGCGATCTGGTCGAGCGTTTTGGTCGCCTGCCGCTCAGCCAGACTCTTGCCCCGGCTGTCCGACTGGCCGAGGAAGGTTTTCCGGTGGCACCCCTTACCAGCTATTTTTGGCAGCGCGGCGCCGAACGCCAGCTTCGCACGGCGCTCAACGGGGTTGAATTGACCCTGGATGGACGCGGCCCAAATCCCGGCGAAATTTTCCGCAATCCCGGACTGGGGCGGGCCTTGCGTCTGATTGCTGAGGCTGGAAAAAGCGCCTTTTACCACGGCCCGATCGCGCATGCCATCGCCGCGGTTGTCCAACAAGCCGGCGGCTGCCTGACCGAATCCGATCTGGCCGCCCATACCAGTACTTGGGAAGAGCCGATCTCGGTCGAATACCGCGGTTTGCGCATCTGGGAATGCCCGCCCAACGGTCAGGGGTTGGCTGCCTTGCTTGCATTGAACCTGGTAGAAGGATTCGACCTGCAATCTATGGCCTCCCTTTCACCCGAACGCCTGCACTTGCTGGTCGAGGCCATGCGTCTTGGCTTTGCAGATGCCTTTTACTACGTAGCCGACCCAGCCTTCTCACCTGCTCCATGGGCTGAATTACTCAGTAAAGCCTACGCCGAGCAACGCCGAAAATTAATCGACCCCCGGAAAGCCCTGGCGGAAATTAAATACGGTCACCCGCAAGCGGTCAGCGACACTGTTTACCTATGTGCAGTTGATTCATGGGGTAATGCCTGCTCTTTCATTAACTCCAACTACATGGGTTTTGGCACCGGAATTGTCCCCCCGGGCTGGGGTTTCAGCCTGCAGAATAGAGGCCATAACTTTAGCCTGGATCCAAAGCACCCCAACGCCCTCATGCCGGGTAAACGTCCTTACCACACCATCATCCCCGCCCTGGCCACATACACCCATGACAACGCATTGTTCGCAGCCCTGGGTGTGATGGGTGGGTTCATGCAGCCCCAAGGACATTTACAGGTCGTTACAGGCCTGGTAGACGACCAGCTCGATCCCCAGGCAGCCCTCGACCGCCCGCGTTTCTGCATCCAGCCGGAGTCGGCGGCTGCATCCATCGCCTTGGAAGCCGGTATTCCGGAAAAAACCCTGGCCGCGCTCTCCGAAATGGGCCACCCGATCCAGAGAGTCAGCGGCATGTCGCGCGCGATCTTCGGGCGCGGTCAGATCATCCTTCGCGACCGGGAAAACGGCATCCTGTGGGGCGGCAGCGACCCGCGCGCCGATGGATGTGCGATGCTTTTGGTATAAAATAGAATCCATGCTAGAACTTAATTCCCATCTTCAGGGTATCCTGGATACCCTACCCGCCAAACCCGGTTGTTACATCATGAAAAACACCGATGGGCAGGTGATTTACGTCGGCAAAGCGGTTAATCTGCGCAGCCGGGTGCGCTCGTATTTTCATTCTGGCAGCGAGCAAGATTTTAAGACCCGCCAACTCGTTCAACGGATTGTCGACATCGAATGGATCGTGGTCGCTTCCGAGTTGGAAGCGCTCATCCTGGAGATGACCTTAATCAAAAAGCTCCGCCCAAGGTACAATCTCCGTCTTAAGGACGATAAACGCTATCCCTACATCAAAGTTCATTGGGCTGACCCTTTCCCTAAGGTGACGGTTACCCGCCAAATGCTCGATGACGGCTCGCGCTATTTCGGCCCTTACACCAGTGTCTGGGCGGTTCACCAGACCCTGGACGTGTTACGGCGCATATTCCCATACCTGACATGCGACCGGGTCATCAGCGGGCAAGACGAACGCGCCTGCCTGTACTACGACATCAAGTTGTGCACCGCTCCCTGCATAGGCGCAACGGATAACACCTCCTATCGGCGGATGCTCGCCGACCTGTGCGAATTTTTGGAAGGTCGTACGGATCCGATCGTCCAGCGCCTGCAGCACGAGATGGATCAAGCCGCCGAAGAGCTGCGTTTCGAACGCGCCGCAAGTCTGCGCGACCAAATCCAGGCCATCGAGCAGGTGGTCGAGAAACAAAAGGTCATTTCTAACGACCAAATGGACTCGGACGTGATCGCTATCGCCCGCGATAACGGCGAAGCCTGCGTCCAGGTCTTTTTCATCCGCTCCGGTAAGCTGATTGGGCGTGAGTATTTCATTCTCGAAGGCGCTCAGGGTGAGCCGGACACCGAAGTGGTTGCCGAATTCATCAAGCAGTTTTATGCCGAAGCAGCCAGCATCCCAGGTCAGGTTCTGCTTCCCCAGGAAGTCGAAGAGGCCAATATTATTCAGCAGTGGCTGCGCACCCGCCGCGGCAACCCAAAAGTTGAACTAATGGTGCCTCATGGCGGCACGCCTCAGGAATTGATGCAACTGGCCACCGAAAACGCAGTAGAGACCCTTCGCTCGCTTAAAGCCCAATGGGAAGCCGACAGCAACCGCCAGGGGCAAGCCCTGGCCGAGCTGCAAGCGGCCCTCGCCCTGCCGGAACCCCCTAACCGGATTGAATGTTACGATATTTCCAATACTCAAGGCACAGCCGCGGTTGGTAGTATGGTCGTCTTTGAGCAGGGCGTACCGCGTAAAGCCCTTTACCGGCGTTTCAATATCCAGACCGTCAGTGGTCCGGATGATTTCGCCAGCATGGAAGAAGTTCTCACCCGCCGTTTTCGCCGTTATCAGGCTGCCCAGGAGCAACGCGGTGTGGGCGCGAAATTTGATCCCGCCTTTGCCCTC
>JGI24109J20143_1000047_pt1 | contig 24649 bp, 23 predicted proteins | sample Subbio11_8B_AprC_FD_20143 | JGI IMG/M metagenome (IMG submission 20143) | reverse complement strand
GCCGCGCAAGCGCAGGCGGTGCACGCGGTGCTGCGCGCGCAACTGCGCGCCGCCACCGGGCAGGCCGAGCGCAACCGCATCCTCTACGGCGGCAGCATGAACGCGGCCAACGCCGCCGAGCTGCTGCGCCAGCCCGACATCGATGGCGGGCTGATCGGTGGCGCTTCGCTCAAGGCCGCCTCGTTTTTATCCATTGCCGCAGCCAGCCCGGTTGCGCCAACTTCTAACTGATCGTTGGAGTTTTTCCTCATGAATATTTTGTTGACCCTACTGCTGGCGGTGCAACTGCTGTCTGCGCTGGTGATGATTGGTTTGATTTTGGTGCAGCACGGCAAAGGGGCCGATGCCGGCGCCTCCCTCGGGGGGGGCGGTTCCGGTGCCGCCACCTTGTTTGGAGCCAGCGGGGGCTCCAACTTCATGTCGCGCAGCACGGCGGTTTTGGCCACCGTGTTCCTGAGCTGCACCCTGGCCTTGGCCTATTTTGCTCAGGCGCCGCAGGCTGAGGTCGGCACCGTGCTGGAAACGCTGCCTGCTGCTCCACCCACGCCCGCCGACCAGATTCCGGTTGCGCCGGCTGCGCCAGTTGCGCCGCCTGCTGGTGCCGGTCAAATTCCGGCACAGTAAGGTTTTGTAAAGTTTGCCCTGGTTTTTCGGGGTAAAATCTAGGTCTGTTGAGCGGTGTGTGCGGTGCAGCCAAACACACTTGCCCGCAGCAACATTTAGCCGACGTGGTGAAATTGGTAGACACGCTATCTTGAGGGGGTAGTGGCGAAAGCTGTGCGAGTTCGAGTCTCGCCGTCGGCACCAAACAAACAAAGATCATGCCCAGCGTCCAGCGCGGCTTGGTCGCGATTTTGTGAGACATCAAGATGAATCTAGAGCTCTACCTTCCCGTACTCTTGTTTATTCTGGTGGGACTCGCAGTCGGGGTGTTGCCGCAGGTGATCGGCTACATTCTGGGCCCGAACCGGCCCGATCCCGAAAAAAATTCCCCCTACGAATGCGGCTTTGAGGCCTTTGAAGACGCGCGCATGAAATTTGATGTGCGCTACTACCTCGTGGCCATCCTGTTCATTTTGTTCGATCTTGAAATCGCTTTTTTGTTTCCATGGGCGGTCGCTTTCAGCGAGATCGGCTTTACCGGGTTCTTGGCCGGCATGATGTTTCTCGCCATCCTCACCGTGGGCTTCATCTACGAGTGGAAAAAAGGCGCTTTGGATTGGGAGTGAACGCTTCGCTGCCCGTCAGCCATGATGGGTGCTGCGAGTCATTTACACAAGGACGGATGCAATGATCGAAGGCGTACTCAAGCAAGGCTTTGTCACCACCAGTTACGACTCGGTGGTGAACTGGGCCAAGACCGGATCTATCTGGCCCATGACTTTCGGTTTGGCCTGCTGCGCGGTCGAAATGATGCACTCTGCGGCTGCGCGCTACGACCTCGGGCGCTTTGGCGCCGAGGTGTTTAGGGCCAGTCCGCGCCAGTCCGATCTGATGATCGTCGCCGGCACGCTGTGCAACAAAATGGCACCAGCCTTGCGCAAGGTCTATGACCAAATGGCCGAACCGCGCTGGGTCATCAGCATGGGCTCCTGTGCCAACGGCGGTGGCTACTACCACTACAGCTATTCGGTGGTGCGCGGCTGCGACCGCGTGGTGCCGGTCGACGTTTATGTGCCGGGCTGCCCGCCCACGGCCGAGGCGCTGATTTACGGCATCATCCAGTTGCAGCAGAAAATCCGCCGCACCCAAACCATCGCCCGCGTCTGAGCAGCGAAAGGTACAGCCATGACACAAGCAAGTTCCGGCGCCGACCATCTGGGTGCGTGGACGCAACTTCCCCTCGCCACGGTGCAGCAAACGCTGGCGCTGGCCTTGCAAGAGCGCGCCACGGTGCAGTTAAGCACCAGCGGTGAGATTGACGTCGAAGTTGCCGCGGAGCATTACTTGGGTGTCATGCAGACCCTGCGCGACGCCACTGGCTGCCGCTTCGAGCAGTTGATCGACCTGTGCGGCTTGGATTATTCCGAATATCGCGATCGGCCCTGGAGCGGATCGCGCTTTGCCGTGGTGGTGCATTTGCTCTCGGTGTCGCTCAACCAGCGCGTGCGCGTGCGCGTGTTTTGCCCCGACGACGACTGGCCGCAGGTCGATTCGCTTTGCTCACTCTGGACTGCCGCTGGCTGGTACGAGCGCGAAGCCTTCGACCTCTACGGCATCGTGTTCGAGGGGCACCCGGATTTGCGCCGCATCCTGACCGATTACGGTTTCATCGGGCACCCGTTTCGAAAAGACTTTCCGCTCTCGGGCCACGTCGAAATGCGTTACGACCCGGAACGCCGCCGCGTGGTCTATGAGCCGATCACCATCGAGCCGCGTGAAAACACGCCGCGCATCGTGCGCGAAGACCATTACGGCAGTGGCTTGCGCTAATAGCCGTCGGAGCGGACCAGAACATGGCTGAAATCAAGAACTACACCCTCAACTTTGGGCCCCAGCACCCGGCCGCGCACGGTGTGTTGCGCTTGGTGCTCGAGCTCGACGGCGAAGTGGTGCAACGCGCCGACCCGCACATCGGGCTGCTGCACCGCGCCACCGAAAAGCTGGCCGAGCACAAGACCTACATCCAGTCGCTGCCCTATATGGACCGGCTCGATTACGTCTCGATGATGTGCAACGAGCACGCCTATTGCTTGGCAATCGAGAAGCTGCTCAATATCTCGGTGCCCATTCGGGCTCAGTACATCCGTGTGATGTTCAGCGAGATCACGCGCTTGCTCAACCACCTGATGTGGCTGGGCTCGCACGGCAACGACTGCGGCAGCTCCACCATCCTGATTTACACCTTTCGCGAGCGCGAAGACCTGTTTGACATGTACGAGGCGGTATCGGGTGCGCGCATGCACGCGGCCTATTTCCGGCCCGGCGGCGTCTATCGCGACTTGCCCGATGCCATGCCCCGGCACGCCGAAAACAAGATCCGCAACGCTCGTGGCACGGCCGAACTCAACCGCAACCGCCAAGGATCGCTGCTCGACTTCATTGAAGACTTCACGCAGCGCTTCAATGGCCATCTGGGCGAATACCACACCCTGTTAACCGACAACCGGATCTGGAAGCAGCGCACCGTGGGCATCGGCGTCATCAGCCCCGAGCGCGCGCTCAATATGGGGCTCACCGGCCCCATGCTGCGCGGCTCCGGCATTGCCTGGGACTTGCGCAAAAAGCAGCCCTACGACGCCTACGCCCAGATGGATTTCGACGTGCCCGTGGGCAAGACCGGCGACACCTACGACCGCTACCTGGTGCGCATGGAGGAGATGAAGCAGTCCAACCGCATCATCGGGCAGTGCATCGCCTGGCTGCGCGCCAACCCCGGGCCGGTGATCACCGACAACCACAAGGTGGCCCCGCCCGCGCGCGAAGCCATGAAATCGAGCATGGAGGAGCTGATCCACCACTTCAAGCTCTTTACCGAGGGCTTTCACGTGCCCGAAGGCCAGGCTTATGCGGCGGTCGAGCACCCCAAGGGCGAGTTTGGCATCTATCTGGTGAGCGATGGCGCAAACAAGCCCTACCGGCTCAAGATTCGGGCGCCGGGCTTCCCACATTTGGCGGCCCTCGATGAAATGGCCCGTGGCCACATGCTGGCCGATGCGGTGGCCATCATCGGTACCATGGACATCGTGTTTGGAGAGATTGACCGATGAGCGCAACAGCCCCTTCCTTTCAGCCCGTGGCTTTTGCCGAAGCCACTTTGGCGCGCTTTGCGCGCGAAGTGGCCAAGTACCCGCCCGATCAGGCGCAGTCGGCGGTCATGGCTTGTTTGTCCATCGTGCAGCAAGAGCAGGGCTGGGTCAGCCCGGCGGCCGAGCAGGGCGTGGCCGACTATCTCGGCATGCCGGTGATGGCGGTGCATGAAGTCACCACCTTCTACAACATGTACAACCAGCAGCCGGTGGGCCGCTTCAAGCTCAACGTCTGCACCAACCTGCCGTGCGCGCTGCGCGACGGGGAGCAAGCGTTGCAACACCTGGAGCGCCGCTTGGGCATCCAGAAGGGTCAGACCACGGCCGATGGCCTGTTTACGCTGCAACAGTCCGAGTGCCTGGGCGCTTGCGCCGACTCACCGGTGTTGCTGGTCAACGACCGCCATATGTGCAGCTTCATGAGCGCCGACAAGCTCGACCAGCTCGTCGATGGCCTGCGCACCGCAGCAAAGGAAGAAGCATGAACGTCAAGCAAGTGCTGGAGCAGTTCCAGGCGCGCGGCATCGAGACCTGCTTTCATGGCCGCCACATTAGCCCGCAGATGGTCGCTGGCCTTGACGGCAACAACTGGGGTTTGGTCGACTACGAAGCGCGCGGCGGCTACGCGGCCCTGCGCCAAATTCTCGGGCGCGACGGCGGCGAGGGTATGACGCCCGAGGCCTTGATCGCCCATGTGAAAGAGTCTGCTTTGCGTGGCCGTGGCGGCGCCGGCTTTCCCACCGGCCTCAAGTGGAGCTTCATGCCACGCCAGTTCCCAGGCCAGAAATACCTGGTCTGCAATTCCGACGAAGGCGAGCCCGGCACCTGCAAAGACCGCGAGCTCCTGATGCACAACCCGCACCTGGTGATCGAGGGCATGGCCATTGCCGCCTACGCCATGGGCACCAGCGTGGGCTACAACTACATCCACGGCGAGATCTTCCAAGTCTATGAGCGCTTCGAGGCGGCGCTGGAGCAGGCGCGTGCCGCCGGCTACCTAGGCGAGCGCATCCTGGGCACCGATTTCAGCTTCCAGTTGCATGCGCACCACGGCTTTGGCGCCTATATCTGCGGCGAGGAAACCGCGCTGCTCGAATCGCTCGAAGGCAAAAAAGGGCAGCCGCGCTTCAAGCCACCGTTCCCGGCCAGCTTTGGCCTGTACGGCAAGCCCACCACCATCAACAACACCGAAACCTTTGCCGCCGTGCCGTGGCTGGTGCGCAACGGGGGCAAGGCCTACCTCGAGTGTGGCCGTCCCAACAACGGCGGCACCAAGATTTTTTCGGTCAGTGGCGATGTGGAGCGCCCCGGCAACTACGAAGTGCCCATGTGCACCTCGTTTTGCACCCTGCTCGAACTGGCCGGCGGCGTGCGCAAAGGGCGCAAGCTCAAGGCGGTGATTCCTGGCGGCTCCTCGTCGCCGGTGCTGCCCGCCGATCTGATCTTGAGTTGCACCATGGACTACGACTCGATCAGCAAGGCCGGCTCGATGCTGGGCTCGGGTGCGGTGATCGTGCTCGACGACAGCCGCTGCATGGTCAAGGCGCTCAAGCGCCTGAGCTACTTTTATATGCACGAGTCCTGTGGCCAGTGCACACCGTGCCGCGAGGGCACCGGCTGGCTGTGGCGCATCGTGGACCGCATCGAACGCGGCGAAGGCCGGCCCGAAGATCTGGTGCTCCTCGACAACGTAGCCGAAAACATCATGGGCCGCACCATTTGCGCCCTGGGTGATGCGGCAGCGATGCCGGTGCGCGGCATGATCAAGCACTTCCGGCACGAGTTCGAACACTATATCGAGCACAAAACCGCTATGGTTGCGCCCGCCACCGTTTGAGAAGAATATCGCCATGCTTGAAATTGAACTCGACGGCAAAAAGGTGGAGGTGCCACCAGGCAGCATGATCATGCATGCGGCCGAGAAGGCGGGCCAGACCATCCCGCATTTCTGCTACCACAAAAAGCTCTCCATCGCCGCCAACTGCCGCATGTGCCTGGTAGAAGTGGAAAAAGCGCCCAAACCCATGCCCGCTTGCGCCACCCCGGTGACGCAGGGCATGATCGTGCGCACGCGCAGCGAGAAGGCGATCAAGGCGCAGCAGTCGGTGATGGAGTTTTTGCTCATCAACCACCCGCTCGATTGCCCGATCTGCGACCAAGGCGGTGAGTGCCAGTTGCAGGACTTGGCCGTGGGCTACGGCGCCGGTCAGTCGCGCTACCAAGAAGAAAAGCGCGTGGTGGCGCACAAAGAGGTGGGCCCGCTGATTTCCATGGAGGAAATGAGCCGCTGCATCCACTGCACCCGCTGCGTGCGCTTTGGGCAAGAGATCGCGGGTCAGATGGAGCTGGGCATGAGCCACCGCGGCGAGCACGCCGAGATCGAAACCTTCGTCGGCCAGACCGTGGATTCTGAACTGTCGGGCAATATGATCGACATCTGCCCGGTGGGCGCGCTCACCAGCAAACCCTTTCGCTACCAGGCCCGCACCTGGGAGCTGTCGCGGCGCAAGAGCATCAGCCCGCACGACTCCACCGGCGCCAACCTGATCGTGCAGGTAAAAAACCACCGCGTGCTGCGCGTGGTGCCGCTGGAAAACGAGGCCGTCAACGAATGCTGGATTGCCGACCGCGACCGCTTCAGCTACGAAGCCCTCAACGCCGACGATCGCTTGACCCAGCCCATGCTCAAGCAAGGCGGGCAGTGGCGCACGGTTGATTGGCAGGCCGCACTCGAATACGTGGCCAACGGCCTGCAGCAGATCAAAGCCGATCACGGTGCCGCAGCGATTGGCGCCGTGGCTAGCCCGCATTGCACCGTGGAAGAATTGCACCTGGCTGGCGCGCTGTTGCGTGGCTTGGGCAGCCAGAGCATCGACACGCGCTTGCGCGCCGCCAACTACGCCAACACCGCTCCGGAAGGCGCGGCGCGCTGGCTCGGGCTGCCGATTGCCGAACTCTCAACGCTCGAGCGCGTGCTGGTGATCGGCTCCAACCTGCGCAAAGACCACCCGCTGCTGGCGCAGCGCATCCGCCAGGCGCAGCGCCGCGGGGCCCAGGTGTGCACCTTGGTGGACACGGCCCCCGACTGGGCGCTGCCGCTGGCGCACACGCTGGTGGCCGAGGCTGGCCGCTGGGCGCTGGAATTGGCCGCTATCGCCACTGCGGTGGCGCAAGCCCAAGGCATAGAGCCGCCGGTGAGCAACCCCGAGCCGGTGAGCGAGCGCGCACGCGCCATCGCCGCCTCACTGCTGGGCGGTGAGCGCAAGGCGCTGCTGCTGGGCAACGCCGCCGCGCACCACGAGCAGGCCGCCAGCCTGCTGGCGCTGGCGCAGTGGATAGCAGAGCGCACCGGCGCAAGCTGGGGCTATTTGAGCGAAGCCGCCAACACCGTGGGCACGCAACTGGTGCAGGCGCTGCCCGGCGCCGGTGGCCTCAACGCCACCCAAATTTTGAGCGGTGCCGCCAAGGCGGTGCTGCTGCTCAACGCCGAAGTCGGGCTCGACACGGCGGTGTGCGGCAAAGGGCTGGCGCAGGCGCAAATGGTCGTGAGCCTGAGCCCCTTCAAGTCCAACCTAGATCACTGCGACGTGCTCCTGCCCATCGCCCCCTTTACCGAGACCTCGGGCAGCTTCGTCAACGCCGAAGGGCGCTTGCAGAGCTTTCATGCCGTGGTGCGGCCGTTGGGCGAAGCGCGCCCGGCCTGGAAGGTGCTGCGCGTGCTCGGCCAAATGCTGGGCTTGCCCGGTTTCGATGCGGACAGCTCGCAAGCCGTGCTGGCGCAAGCCTTGCCCGGTGTGGCCAGCGGCCAGTGCGTGCCCGCTGAGCGGCTCGACAACCGCAGCCAGGCCACCATCGACCTCACAGTGGGCAGCGCCACGCCCTGCGTGGCCTCGATCTACCAGCTCGATGCCCTCGTGCGCCGCGCCCCCTCGCTGCAGCAAACCGCCGACGCCCGCGCTGCCCGGGCCAGCGCCCAAGCCACCCAGACCGGAGACTGCGCATGATCGACGCCCTCTACTACGGCGGCCTGAACCTGGTCGCGGCCGCCTGGTGGCAAGAAGCCGCCTGGCCGGTGCTGTGGGCCCTGATCAAGATCATGGCCATCGTCGCGCCGCTGATGGGCGCGGTCGCCTACCTCACGCTGTGGGAGCGGCGACTGATCGGTTTCATGCAGGTGCGCCTGGGGCCCAACCGGGTCGGACCACAAGGCTTGTTGCAACCCATCGCCGACGCTCTCAAGCTGCTCACCAAAGAGATCATCACCCCCACCGCAGCCAGCCCGGGCCTGTTCTGGATTGCCCCCATGCTGGCCATCATGCCGGCGCTGGCGGCTTGGGCCGTGATCCCCTTCGGCCCCGAAGCGGTGCTGGCCAACGTCAACGCCGGCTTGCTGCTGCTGCTGGCCATTACCTCGATCGAGGTTTATGGCGTCATCATCGCCGGCTGGGCCGCCAACTCCAAATACGCCTTCCTAGGCGCGCTGCGCGCCTCGGCGCAGATGGTGAGCTACGAAATCGCCATCGGTTTTTGCTTCATCGTGGTGGTCATGACCGCCGGCAGCCTGCAACTGGGCGAGATCGTCGCTTCCCAGCAGCAGGGCATGTTTGCCGACATGGGGCTCAACTTCCTGTCCTGGAACTGGTTGCCGCTGCTGCCGATCTTCATCGTCTTCCTCATTGCTGGCGTGGCCGAAACCAACCGCCACCCCTTTGACGTGGTCGAGGGCGAGGCCGAGATCGTGGCCGGCCACATGGTCGAGTACTCGGGCATGCGCTTTGCCATCTTCTTCCTGGCCGAATACGCCACCATGTGGCTGCTCTCCATCCTGGCGGTGCTGATGTTCCTAGGCGGCTGGTCGGCCCCGATCGCGGCGCTCGACTTCATCCCGGGCTGGATCTGGCTCGCGCTCAAGACCTTCTTCGTGGTCTCGCTGTTCATCTGGATACGCGCCACCTTCCCGCGTTTCCGCTACGACCAGATCATGCGTCTGGGCTGGAAGATTTTCATCCCCGTCACGCTGATCTGGCTGGTGGTGGTCGCCGTCTGGATGCAGACGCCCTGGAACATCTGGGATTAAGAGGAGCGCACTCGCATGTCTGCCACCGCCGTTGCACCCTTCTCGCTGAAGGATTTTCTCAAGAGCTTTTTGCTCGTCGAGCTGCTCAAGGGCATGGCCCTGACCGGCCGCTACGCCTTCAGGCCCAAGGTTACGCTGCAGTACCCGGAAGAAAAAACCCCGCTCTCGCCGCGTTTCCGCGGCCTGCACGCGCTGCGCCGCTACGAAGACGGCCAAGAGCGCTGCATCGCTTGCAAGCTGTGCGAGGCGGTGTGCCCGGCCATGGCCATCACCATCGAGGCGGCCGAGCGCGACGACGGCACCCGGCGCACCACGCGCTACGACATCGACCTCACCAAGTGCATCTTCTGCGGCTTTTGCGAAGAGGCGTGCCCGGTCGATGCCATCGTCGAGACCCACATCCTCGAATACCACGGTGAAAAGCGCGGCGACCTGTACTTCACCAAAGAGATGCTGCTGGCCGTGGGCGACCGCTACGAAAAAGAGATCGCAGCCGCCCGCGCCGCCGACGCGCCCTACCGCTGACCCACACCGCTCAACCAGGCAGAACACGATATGGATTTTCAAGCGGGCTTTTTCTACGCCTTTGCGGCGCTGCTGCTGTTTGCCGCCTTCAAGGTGATCACGGCGCGCAACGCGGTGCACGCGGTGCTGTACCTGATGCTGGCTTTTGCGCAGGCGGCGGCGATCTTTTTGCTGCTCAAGGCCGAATTTCTGGCCATCACGCTGGTGCTGGTCTATCTGGGCGCGGTGATGGTACTGTTTTTGTTCGTCGTCATGATGATGGACATCGACATCGAAGCCATGCGCAAGGGCTTTTGGCGCCACTTCCCAGTCACGGCCTTGCTCGGTGCCGTGATCAGCGTGCAGTTGATCGTGGTGCTGTGGTTTGGCTTCCCCGAAATGACGGTGGACCCGCAGGTGCTCACGCGCGGCATGCACGTGCCGGGGCATGAGAACACGCTCGAGCTGGGCTTGCTGCTGTATTCCGCCTACCTGTACCCGGTGCAGATTGCCGGTGTGATTTTGCTGGTGGGCATGATTGCCGCCATCGCGCTGGTGCTGCGCGAGCGCAAAGACAGCAAGGCCATCGACGCCGGTGTGCAGGTGCGCGTCAAGGCCGCCGACCGGCTGCAGGTGCTGCAGATGCCGCCCACGCCCAAGCCCGGCGCAGCCGCGCCAGACCAGGCCCCGGCAGCCCAGGCCAAGGAGGGCCAGCCATGATGACCACCCTCACCATCGGGCATTTCCTCTCGCTAGGCGCGCTGCTGTTTGCGCTCTCGGTGGTCGGCATATTCCTGAACCGGCGCAACCTGATCGTGCTGCTGATGTGCATCGAGCTGATGCTGCTGGCGGTCAACATCAACTTCGTCGCCTTTGCCTACTTCCACGGCGATCTGCACGGGCAGGTGTTCGTGTTCTTCATCCTCACCGTGGCGGCGGCCGAGTCGGCCATCGGGCTGGCGATTCTGGTGCTGTTGTTCCGCAACCGCCAATCGATCCGCGTCGATGAGCTCAACGCGCTCAAGGGCTGACAGGCCACAAGGACAGTCACAAGCATGAGTACTACCCTTTCTGCAAGCACGCTGCTGGCGGTGCCGCTGGCACCCCTGATCGGCGCGGTGCTGGTCGGCATTTTTGGCACCGCCTTGGGTGGCAACTGGTTCGGGCGCCGCCTGAGCCACACCATCGCCATCCTGGGCGTGCTGGTTTCCTTCATTTTGTCGCTTTCGGTGCTGCTCGACGTGATCGACGGCGCGCGCTTCAACGACTCGATCTACGAGTGGATGGTGATCGGCGGCCTGACGATGGAGATCGGCTTCATGGTCGATGGTCTCACCGCCATGATGATGGTGGTCGTCACCTTCGTCTCGCTCATGGTGCACCTCTACACCATCGGCTACATGGAGGAAGACGAAGGCTACAACCGCTTCTTCGCCTACATCTCGCTCTTTACCTTCTCCATGCTCATGCTGGTCATGAGCAACAACCTGCTGCAACTGTTTTTTGCCTGGGAAGCGGTGGGGCTGGTGTCGTATTTGCTGATCGGCTTCTGGTACAAGCGCCCGACGGCGATCTTTGCCAACATGAAAGCCTTTTTGGTCAACCGCGTGGGCGACATGGGCTTTTTGCTGGGCATTGCGCTCATCGCCGCCTACACCGGCAGCCTCAACTACACCGAGATCTTTGCCAAGCTGCCCGAACTCGCCACGATCGAGTTCCCGTGGTACATCCTAGGCCAGGAGTCGCTGCTGGTGACGGTGATCGCCATCTGCCTGTTCATCGGTGCCATGGGCAAATCGGCCCAGTTTCCCTTGCACGTCTGGCTGCCAGACTCGATGGAAGGCCCCACCCCGATCTCGGCCCTGATCCACGCCGCCACCATGGTCACGGCCGGCATTTTTATGGTCGCGCGCATGTCGCCGGTGTTTGAGTTGTCGGATGCGGCGCTCAACTTCATCCTCATCATCGGGGCCATTACGGCGCTGTTCATGGGCTTTCTGGGCATGGTGCAAAACGACATCAAGCGCGTGGTGGCCTACTCCACCCTGTCGCAACTGGGCTACATGACGGTGGCGCTGGGCGCTTCGGCCTATTCGGTGGCGCTGTTTCACCTCATGACGCACGCCTTCTTCAAGGCGCTGCTGTTCCTCGCGGCGGGCTCGGTGATCATGGGCCTGCACCACAACCAAGACATGCGCTGGATGGGCGGCTTGCGCAAATACATGCCCATTACCTGGATCACGGCGCTGCTGGGTACGTTGGCGCTGGTCGGGATGCCGCTGTTTTCGGGCTATTACTCTAAAGAGGCGATCAAGCTCTCGGCCGAGTTCAGCACCTTGCCAGCGGCTACTTTTGCCTATTACGCCTTGCTGGCGGGCGTGTTCGTGACCTCGTTCTACTCGTTCCGGCTCTACTTCATGGTCTTTCACGGGCCGGAGCGCTACCACCTGAACCCGGATGCGCACCACGACGGCCACAGTGATCACCATGGCCACGACGCCAAGCCACACGAATCGCCCTGGGTGGTGACGGTGCCGCTGCTGCTGCTGGCGGTGCCCTCGGTGGTGATCGGCTACCTGACCATAGGCCCGATGCTGTTTGGCGACTTTTTGGCCGACGCGGTGCACGTTAACCACGCGCTGCACCCGGCCATGACCGAATTGGCCGCGCTGTATCACGGGCCATTGGCCTTTGCCGTCAAAGCCTTTAGCTCCATCGGGCTCTATCTGGCCATAGCCGGGGCGCTGCTGGCCTGGTATTTGTACCTGCACAACCCGAAGCTGGCACCCGTGATTGCGCACAAGCTGCGCCCGCTGGTGGTGCTGCTGGAAAACAAGTACTACCTCGACTGGTTCAACGAAAAGGTGATCGCACGCGCCACCATGGCGCTGGGCGGCGGGCTTTGGAAGGGCGGCGACCGCGGCCTGATCGAAGCCGGGGTGGTGAACATGAGCTGGAAGCTGGTGGGCCGCATCGCGGCGGTGGTGCGCCAGGCGCAAACCGGCTACCTCTACCACTATGCTTTTGTGATGATCGTGGGTGTGCTCGCGCTCATGACCTACTTCGTCTGGCGCTAAGGAGAATAACAACATGGGTTTGCTTAGCCTTGCGATCTGGACCCCGATCCTTTTTGGTGTCGCGCTGTTGGCCTTTGGGCGCTCCCTGAGTGCACCGCAGGTGCGTTGGGTGGCGCTGGCCGGTGCTTTGCTCGCCTTGGCCGTCACGCTGCCGCTCTACACCGGCTTCGAGATCGGCGCAGCCGGGTTTCAGTTCGTCGAAAAAGTGCTCTGGATCGAGCGCTTCAATGTGCATTACCACTTGGGTGTCGATGGCATTTCGCTGTGGCTGATTTTGCTCACGGCGTTTACCACCGTGATTGCCGTGATTGCCAGCTGGGAGTCGATCACCGAGCGCGTGCACCAGTACATGGGGGCCTTCCTGATCTTGTCGGGGGCCATGATCGGTGTGTTTGCGGCCCAGGATGCGCTGCTGTTCTTCCTGTTCTTCGAGGCCACGCTGATCCCGATGTATTTGATCATCGGCATCTGGGGCGGCCCGAACCGCATCTACGCCGCCTACAAGTTCTTCCTCTACACGCTGCTCGGCTCGCTGCTGATGCTGCTGGCGCTGATCTACCTCTACAACGCCTCGGGTGGCAGCTTCGACCTGCAAGTCTGGTACGACTTGCCGCTCACCGGCACCGAGCAGACGCTGCTGTTCTTTGCCTTCCTGGCCGCCTTCGCCGTCAAGGTGCCGATGTGGCCAGTGCACACCTGGTTGCCCGACGTGCACGTGGAAGCCCCGACGGCGGGTTCGGCGGTGCTGGCGGCGATCATGCTCAAGCTCGGTGCCTACGGCTTTCTGCGCTTCTCGCTGCCGATTGCGCCGGACGCCTCGCAAGAGTGGGCTTGGCTGATGATCGCGCTCTCGCTCGTGGCCGTGATCTACGTTGGTCTGGTGGCGCTGGTGCAGCAGGATATGAAAAAGCTGGTGGCCTACTCCTCGGTGGCGCACATGGGCTTTGTCACGCTGGGCTTTTTCCTGTTCAACGAGCTGGCGATGGCCGGCGCCATCGTGCAGATGATCGCGCACGGCTTCGTCTCGGCGGCGATGTTCCTGTGCATCGGTGTGCTCTACGACCGCATGCACTCGCGTGAAATCTCTGACTACGGCGGCGTCATCAACCCCATGCCCAAATTTGCCGCCTTCGCGCTGCTGTTCACCATGGCCAACGCCGGCATGCCTGGCACCGCGGGCTTTGTGGGTGAGTGGATGGTGATCTTGGGTGCGGTGCAAGCCAATTTCTGGATCGGCCTCGGGGCCGCCACGGCGCTCATTTTGGGCGCGGCCTATTCGCTGCTGATGTTCAAGCGCGTCTATCTGGGCGCGGTGGCCAACGACAAAGTCAAAGCGCTGCTCGACATCAATGCGCGCGAGTACTTCATACTGGCTGTGCTGGCGTTGGCGGTGTTGTTTATGGGCGTCTATCCCAAGCCCTTTACCGACGTGATGATGCCCGCTGTGACCGAGTTGCTGCTGCACATCTCGGTCAGCAAGCTGCCCTGAACCGCCCGCCCCATCTGGATTTGAAAGAGCCACCCCATGATTGACCGATTGAGTTGGGCCGCGATCACCCCCGAACTGTTGCTGTTGGTGATGGTCTGCGTGATCGCCATTTACGATTTGTTCCTCAAGTCGCCGCAGCGCCTAGCCACGCATTACCTGACGCTGCTCACGCTGGCCGCCGCTGCCTTTTTAACCGGCTCGGCGGCGCTCAGCGGCCAGACCTTCAGCGGTTTTGGCGGCATGGTGGTGAGCGACCCGATGGGCAACTGGCTCAAGTGCTTTGCCGCCCTCACCATGATGGTGCTGCTGGTCTATGCCCGCCCCTACGCTGGGGCGCGCGGGATGATGCGCGGCGGCGAGCTCTACACCCTGGGGCTGTTTGGCCTGCTGGGCATGTACGTGATGATCTCGGGCCACAACCTGCTCATCATCTACCTCGGGCTGGAGCTGCTGGCGCTGTCGAGCTTTGCGCTGGTGGCGCTGCGCCGCGACGACCTGCGCGCCACCGAAGCAGCGATGAAGTACTTTGTGCTCGGTGCGCTGGCCAGCGGTTTCCTGCTCTACGGCATGTCGCTGGTCTATGGCGCCACGGGCACGCTCGATATTCAAGCGCTGGCCGTGGCCATCGAGGCCGGGGTGGCGCAGCCGCAGGTGCTGGTGCTGGGGCTGGTGTTTGTGGTGGCCGGGCTGGCCTTTAAGCTCGGGGCGGTGCCCTTTCATATGTGGGTGCCCGATGTCTATCACGGCGCACCCACAGCCATCACGCTGTTTATCGCCTCGGCCCCCAAGCTGGCCGTCTTTGCGATTGTGATGCGGCTGCTGGTGGAGGGCATGCCCGCGCTGGCTTTCGACTGGCAGCAGATGCTGGCGGTATTGGCGGTGCTCTCGCTGCTGGTGGGCAACCTGGCGGCGGTGGCGCAGAGCAACCTCAAGCGCATGCTGGCCTTTTCGACCATCGCGCAAGTGGGATTTTTGCTGCTGGCCTTTGTGGCTGGCGTCGGGGCCGACGGCAACACCGCCAACATGAGCACCGCCTACAGCGCCGCCATGTTCTACATCGTCACCTACGTGCTGACCACGCTGGCGGTGTTTGGCGTGATTTTGCTGCTCAGCCGCGAGGGCTTTGAGTCCGAAGACATCGACGACCTGGCCGGCCTGAACCAGCGCAGCCCGCTCTACGCCGGCGTGATGGCCGCGGGCATGTTCTCGCTCGCCGGGGTGCCGCCGCTGGTGGGCTTTTACGCCAAGCTCACGGTGCTGCAGGCGCTGCTGGCGGCGGGCGACGGGGTCTATCTGTGGCTGGCGGTGTTTGCAGTGCTGATGTCGCTGGTGGGCGCGTTCTACTACCTGCGCGTGGTCAAGGTGATGTACTTCGATGCGCCCACGCAAACGGCGGCCATCGCTGCCCCGCTGGAGCTGCGCGCCGTGCTCTCGCTCAACGGGGCGCTGCTGCTGGTGCTGGGCTTATTTCCCGGTGCGCTGCTCGCCCTTTGCGCGCAAGCCATTGCATCGCTTCTGGTTTGAGTTAAGCTGCGCGTCATGAATCAAGACTTTTACGTTTTTCTGGTGCTGGGCTTGGCGCTGCTGTTTGCCAATTTGCCCTTCATGAACCAGCGCATCCTCTTGGTGCTGCCCTACAAGGGCGGCATCAAGCCGCTGTGGCTGCGTTTTGCCGAGCTGCTGGCCTGCTACTTCATCGTTGGGGCGATTGCCAAGGGCATCGAACTCAGCCAAGGCCAGATCTACCCGCAAGGCTGGCAGTTTTATGTCGTTACCATCTCCCTGTTCCTCACATTTGCCTTTCCTGGCTTCGTCATTCGCTACATGCTGCTCCGTCGCACCTAAGGCTTGGGCATGAAGGTGCTCGATCTGGCCTGTGATCAGGGGCATCTGTTTGAGGGCTGGTTTGGTTCCGACGCCGATTTTCAGTCGCAGCAGTCGCGTGCGCTGATCGATTGCCCCTTGTGCGGCAGCCAGACGATCCAAAAGCGCCTGAGCGCTCCGCACCTCAGTCTGGGCAAGTCTGCCTCTGCCTCTGCCGCTTCCTTGACGCCTGACCCCGCTGCATCTGCACCCGGCTTCACTGCCGCGACGGCGCAACAGCAGGCCGGGGCGCTGCGCTTGTTGCGCGAGGTGCTGGCCCAAACCGAAGATGTGGGCGAGCACTTTGCTCAGCAGGCCCTGCAGATGCACCAAGGCGAACTCGAGCCGCGCCCCATTCGAGGCCAAACCACGCCAGATCAGGCCGTGGAGTTGCTTGAGGCTGGGGTGCCGATCGTGCAGTTGCCCAATCTGCCGCTGCTCAAGCACACCCTGCAGTAGCCCCGCGCTTGTTCAAGGATAAAGCCCGCGCAACTCGCGTGCGTGCAATATGCGCCGACAGGCCACGATGAAGGTGGCGGTGCGCAGGCTGACGCGGTGCTCGCTGGCCACCTCCCAGATGGCCTTGAAGGCGCCGCGCATGATTTGCGCCAGGCGCTGGTTGATCTCGTCTTCGCTCCAGAAAAAGCTGGAGAAATCCTGCACCCACTCGAAGTAGCTCACGGTCACGCCGCCGGCGTTGGCGATCACGTCGGGCACGACCAGCACCCCGCGCTCGTTCAAGATATCGTCGGCGGCCGGGGTGGTGGGCCCGTTGGCCCCTTCGATCACCATGCGGGCGCGAATGCGGTGGGCATTGACCTCAGTGATCTGGCGCTCGAGCGCAGCGGGCACCAGTATCTCGCACTCCACATCCCAAAAGCTGTCGTCGGGCAGGGCTTCGGCGCCTTCGAAGCCGGCCACGCTGCCGTGTGCCGCCACGTGCGCAGTGAGTGCCGGCACATCGATCCCGGCGCCGCGGTAAATGGTGCCGCCGTGGTCCTGCACCGCCACGGTGCGCGCGCCTGCCTGTGCCAGCAGCTTGGCCGAGATGCTGCCCACGTTGCCAAAACCTTGCAGCGCCACGCGCGCGCCTTGCAGTTCGAGCCCGATGTGCCGCGCCGCCTCGGTGCAGATGATCGCCACGCCGCGCCCGGTGGCTTCGCGGCGCCCGAGCGAGCCGCCGAGGTCGATCGGCTTGCCGGTGACGACGCCGGTGGCGGTCTCGCCCACGTTCATCGAGTAGGTGTCCATCATCCAGGCCATGACGCGCTCGTTGGTGTTGACGTCGGGGGCGGGGATGTCTTTGCTGGGCCCGATGATGAGCCCGATTTCGCTCGTGTAGCGGCGCGTAACGCGCTCGAGTTCGGCCAGCGAGAGGGTTTTGGGGTCCACCCGGATGCCACCCTTGGCGCCGCCGTAGGGCACGTTGACGGCGGCGTTTTTGATCGACATCCAGGCCGCTAGCGCCATCACTTCGGCCAGCGTCACATCTTGGTGAAAGCGCACCCCGCCTTTGCCGGGGCCGCGCGAGGTGTTGTGCTGCACCCGGTAGCCCTCGAAGTGGGCGATGCGGCCGTCGTCGAGGCGGATCGGCACATCGACGATCAGGCTGCGCTTGGGGCGTTTGAGGGTTTCGATCCAGCGCCCCAGCGGCCCCAGATAGGGCGCTACCCGATCGATCTGCTGCAAATAGTCGCCCCAGGGGCCAAGGTGGGCCGGGTCGAGGTAGGAGGGCAGGGCGTGGACGGGTTCGCTCATGTGGTTCCTTATGTGGTTGCGGGTGTTACAAAACCTCGCTGGCAAAGTCGGCCAGGCGCGAGCGCTCGCCGCGCGCCAGTGTGATGTGGCCGCCGTGTGGCCAGCCCTTGAAGCGGTCCACGGCGTAGGTCAGGCCAGAGGAGCCTTCGGTGAGGTAGGGGGTGTCGATCTGCGCCAGGTTGCCCATGCAGATGATCTTGGTGCCCGGCCCGGCGCGCGTGATGAGGGTTTTCATCTGCTTGGGCGTGAGGTTTTGCGCTTCGTCGATGATCACGTATTTGTTCATGAAGGTGCGCCCGCGCATGAAGTTCATGCTCTTGATCTTGATGCGGCTGCGGATCAGGTCGTTGGTGGCGGCGCGCCCCCATTCGCCGGCGTTGCCGCCGTCGCCCTTGGCTAGGAATTCGAGGTTGTCGTCGAGCGCGCCCATCCAAGGGCCCATTTTTTCTTCTTCGGTGCCGGGCAAAAAGCCGATGTCCTCGCCCACGCTGACGGTGGCGCGCGTCATGATGATCTCGGTGTAGCGGCGTTCATCGAGCACCTGCGTCAGGCCGGCGGCGAGTGCCATCAGGGTTTTGCCCGTGCCTGCGGTGCCGGCCAGGGTGACGAAGTCGATCTCGGGGTCCATCAGCAGGTTGAGGGCGAAATTTTGCTCGCGGTTGCGGCTGCTCACGCCCCAGACCGAGTTTTTCAGGTGGGTGTAGTCTTTGAGCGTGCGCAACACGGCCTGCTTGGTGCGCAGCTCGGTGACGCGGGCATACAGGGCGGGCTCGCCCGCCGATTCGAAATACACAAACTGGTTGATCGACAGTTTGTCGACCACCGGGCCGCTGATGCGGTAGTAGGTGTGGCCGCCTTGCTGCCAGCTTTCCAGGGTTTTGCTCTGGCGCGTCCAGAAATCGTGCGGCAGCGCCAGCGAGCCGGGGTAGAGCAGTTCGCCGTCGCTGAGGGTTTTGTCGTTTTGGTAGTCTTCGGCCGCCAGCCCGAGCGCGCGCGCCTTGATGCGCATGTTGATGTCTTTGGACACCAGCACCACCTGGCGCAGCGGGTGCTTGAGCGTGAGGGCTTGCACCACGCCCAGAATCTGGTTGTCGGCCTTGCCTTGGGGCAAGCTGGCGGGCAGCTCGTGCGCCAGCGGCTCGGTCTGGAACAGCAGCAAGCCAGTGGCCTCGCGGTTGCTGCTGGCGGCGAGCGCAAGGCCGTGGTGGATGTCGGCTCCTTTTTGGGCTACAAGGGCATCCAGGGTGCGGCTGGCTTGGCGGGCGTTGCGCGCCACGTCGCTCATGCCTTTTTTGTGGCTGTCGAGCTCTTCGAGCACGATCATGGGCAGGAAGATGTCGTGCTCTTCGAAGCGAAACAGGCTGCTCGGGTCGTGCATGAGCACGTTGGTGTCGAGCACGAACAGGCGGCTGGGGCCTAGGCTGGTCGCCGCGCTGCCGTGGCCGTTTTTGTTGCCGCGCCCTGCGCCGCGTTTGCTGCGGGCTGGGCTGGGCGCTGCGAGTGCCTCGGGGGCTGCGCTTGGCAGGCGGATCTGGGCGGCGCTGGGCGAACCGACGGGCGGCGCGCTGCGCGGCGCGGCCCCGGCGTCCGGTGGCGCCGCCGCTGTGGGTGCAGTGGGTGCCGTCAGCAGGCTTGCCAGCGCCGACGCGCTGCCCGCGACGCGGACCGGCGCCGCTGGCGTGCTGAGCACGGCATCGGCTGTTGGGCGTGCACGGCGCGCAGCGCCGGTGGCGGCTTTGGCCCGCACCGACGCGGTGCTCGGGTCGGGGGAGGGATCCAAGCTTGAAGCGGGGGAGGCGGGGAAAGTGGCGGCAGCCAGCTCGGCGGCTTGGGCTGGCACACGGCCGGCCTTCTTGGTGGGGGCGGGGGGCAGAGGCATAGAAACATTATGCACGACTCGGGTGCCCCGCCCCGGGCCGCAGGCTTATGCGGCTTTCTTGAGCAGCTTGACCGCTTTGAGCACTTCTTCTACGTGGCCCGGCACTTTGAGGCCGCGCCACTCTTGCAGCAGCACGCCGGTGGGGCCGATCAGGAAGGTGCTGCGCTCGATGCCCTTGACCTTCTTGCCGTACATGATCTTGTTTTTGACCACGCCGAACATGTGGCACATTTTTTCTTCAGTGTCGGCGATGAGTTCGAACGGCAACTCGAGCTTGGCCTTGAACTCGTCGTGCGACTTCATGTTGTCGCGCGAGACGCCAAACACCTGCGCCCCGGCTTGGGTGAAGTCGGCATAATGGTCGCGAAACTGCATGGCTTCGGTGGTGCAGCCGGGGGTGTTGTCTTTGGGGTAGAAAAACAGCACCAGCGTTTGCCCCATATGCGACTGCTGCGTGACCTTGACCCCGCCCGTGGCGCTGGCTTCGAATTCGGGTATAGGTTTGTTGACGACGACGGCCATGTAGCGTATCCCTTGCGCAAAAATGTGCTGATCTGGCACCTGCCCTGAAGGCCAACCCGCGCTACGCCATCACCAGACGGCCTCGCGCTGCACCCAAATCAATTCTCGATTTTACCGCGAAATCAGCCTCNCAACCACGTCTGGGCAAAGGCGTCGGCGGTCAGCGGGCGCCCAAAATGGTAGCCTTGGGCTTGGTTGCAACCCAAGGCGGCCAGTGCTTGCGCCTGCGCCGCCTGCTCGACCCCTTCGGCCAAGGTCTCGAGACCGAGGCTGTGGCCCATGGCGATGATGGTCTTGACGATGGCGTGATCGCTCGGGTCGGTCAGCATGTCGCGCACGAAAGACATATCGATCTTCAGTTTGTGGGCATCGAAGCGCTTGAGGTAGGCCAGCGAAGAATAGCCGGTGCCGAAGTCGTCGATGGCCAGCGCGAAACCGGCTGCCGTCAGGGCCCGGGTGACCTCGATGGCGCGCTGCGGGTCGCGCATCATGCCGCTTTCGGTCAGCTCGAGCTCGACCGCTGCGGGGCTCAGGCCGGCGTCGTGAGCGATGGCGATCATGCGCTCGACGAAACGGTCGTCATCAAACTGGCGTGCCGCGACGTTGACCGCGATCCGACCAGCGAGCGGACGCCCGTCGGCATGCCAGAGCCGGGTTTGGCGGCACGCCTGGCCCAGTACCCACTCACCCAACGTGTCGATCAGTCCGCGTTCTTCGGCCACCGGGATGAACAGCGACGGTGCCACCGGACCCCACTGGGGATCGTTCCAGCGCACCAGCGCCTCGGCGCCGATGAGGCTGGAGCAAGACAACTGCACCTGGGGCTGGTAACACAGGTGCAGGCCGTTGGATTTGAGGGCTTGCTCGAGGCGCCGGGCGATTTCGAGGCGCCGGGTCAGGTCGGCCCCCATTTCAGGGCGGTAAAAGCGCAAGCCGCTGCCTTCGGCTTTGGCGCGGTACATGGCGATGTCGGCGTGTTGCAGCAGTTGCTCGGGGGTGCGGCCATCGTCTGGATAAACGGCTACACCGATGCTGGCGCTGAGCATGAAGGCGCTGCCATCTACCTGCACCGGTTCATTCAAGGCGGCTGTAATGCGCTCGGCGATGCGGTCTGCCCCCTGTTGGGTGTAGCTGGCAATGACGACGAATTCGTCGCCGCCTAGGCGGGCCAGGGTTTCCTCCTGCCGCAAGGCCGTACGCAGACGGCGGGCGGTTTCCACCAGCACGCGGTCGCCCGCGTTGTGTCCGAGGCTGTCGTTGATTTCCTTGAAGCGGTCCAGATCGAGGTACAGCAGCGCCAGTTGCCGGTGGTTGCGCTCGGCCGCGGCCAGCTCCTGTTTGAGCCGATCGGTGAACAGCGCGCGGTTGGCTAGGCCAGTGAGCGGGTCGTAGAAGGCCAAGTATTCGATCTGTTCGGCGTCGGCCTTGCGCTCGGTGATGTCTTGCACGGTGCCAATGGCGCGCAAGACCGTGCCATCGGTGGCGCGCTCGAACTCGGCGTTTTCTTCCACCCAGCGGATGCTGCCGTTGACGACGATGCGGTGACAGACCCGGTAGGTGGCACCGTGGAGTGCGGCCTGCCAGGTGGCATCAAGCATCTCGTGGTCGTCCGGGTGCACGCATCGCAGGAAGGTCGGGTAGTCGAGTGCCGTGCCCGGAGCGATTCCAAACATGCGATAGACCTCGGGCGTCCAGTGCAGCGAGCCATCGGTGCAATCGAGGCGCCAACTGCCAATGCGCGCCACGCGCTGGGCGCGCAACAAATCGGCTTCGCTGTCGCGCAGGGCTTGTTGCAGGCGTGCCTGCTCGGTGATGTCCTCGACGATCAGCAACAGTCGCGCTTCTTCTTCTTCTTCTTCCGCAAGCCGGATGCCAGTGATCGTCACCCGCACCGGCAGCGGCGCCGAACCGCCGGCAGCAGCCATGGTCAGCACCAGGTCACGGATCGGGTGCTGGCTCTGGCGCACTTGGGCCAGGCGATCAGCCAAGCCATCGGCGTGCACCCATTCGAGCAGGGGCTGGCCGTGCAAGTCGGCCTGGTCGAAGCCGAAGCGGCGCAGGAAAGCCCGGTTGGCGGACAACACGCGGCCATCGGCTGTCAGCACCACGAGGCCATTGGGCAGGGCGGCAAACACCAGTTCCGAATATTGCTTCAGGACCGCCATCGCCTGCCGGTCGGTTTGCAGGTAGGCATCTACGGCCAAGCTGATGTCGAGTAGCACCACCTTGAGCAGGGACTGGAGCGTGGCCAGCTGCTGCTCGGGCTCGTCTTCGAGGTGCTGTGCGACCTGCGGCAACAGACCCGACAGGTACTGGGCATAGGCCCCTAGGTACCAAGGCGATTCGAGCCCGATGCGCTGGTGTGCGATGCCCACGCGCAGGCGTTCGCGCGCGTAATCCAGGCCGTATTCGCCGGCCGTCAGGGTCTGGAAGTAACGGGTCTGGGAGCGCTTGAGTCGTTCTAGGGTGGCCTGCTCCGGAAGCAGGCGGCGGGTGGGTTCGAAGCGCAGCAGGTGGCTGTAAAAATGCTCGAAGAACGCTGCGTCGGTGTCGGCCAGCAGGGCGTGCAAGCGCCGCAGCCGGGCTGCGTCGTCGTCACCGAACGCCAGAAAGGCGGTGCGCTGCTCCAGTGCGGCGCCGTCGAGGCCGAGCAGCGCCATCATCGCCTCAGCGGCGTCGGCCAAGGGGCGCATTTTCCCGGCCTTCATCGCCACCCACTCCGGTGCAATGAAGTTGCTTGCTTGCTTGCTTGCTTGCTTGCTTGCTTGCGCAATTTTCTCTCCCGGTGGTGATAACGCCAGCTTCAGAACCAGAATCGATCATGGACTCATGCGGTTGCATGGTGGTGGGGCACCAAAAGTCTCGCAGTGTACACGGTAGAGTTCGCGTTCTAGGCTGCGCCAGTCGCTACCTACGACACGAAATCGTACCCGAACCGGAAATTCTGCCAAATAGCGCAGCAACTCAGGGTTGCCGGTGTTGCCGCGCTGATGGTTCCACAGGCGCTTGCGCAGATTGCCCGAGGAGCCGATGTAGAGCACCGTGGAGGGCAGCGTGAGGGCCGGGCCGCCGCTGAGCGAGGTCTCGCTGCTGGCCCGGATTTCATAGACGCCGGGCTGGGCCGGTATGAGCGCGCTCAGCGCCTGGCGCGACAGCAGCAAGAGGGGCGAAAACCCCTCGGTTACCGCCAAGTAGCTTTTGCGCAGCTTGCGCTCACGCCAATCGGGGATGGCGAGCTGCTGCCGGATCGTGGCTACCGTGCGCCGGCCGAGGCGGATGCCGTGGTGCGCGGCCAAGTGCTCGGCGAGGGCCTGATCCGGCAGCGGGGCGCGGATCTGCCTGTTGAGCAACCACTGCTTTTCCTGCTTGAGCAGATGGTCGATCCAATGCCCGTGGACTTGGCGCGAGCGCGCCAGCAGGGTACTCAGGGGCAGCAACACGCCGTCGGCGTTGCGCAGGCTCAGGTGTTTGAGCAGCCGCGAAAGCCGCCCGGCATCGGCGCGCAGGCTCAGGTTCGCGCGCCGGTTCAGTCGCTGCGCCAGTTCGGCTTGGGTCATGGGGATCAGGTCGAGTGGATCGCGGGTGTAGAGAAAGCGGCTCTGGAGCGCCACCAGTTCGTGTACCAAGGCGTGCGTCAGCCGGTTGCGGCTGTTGATCAGCTTCATCCGGTGGATGGCGCTCGAGAGCGCGCCGGCCGGAGCCCGAGAGCGCAGGTGCGCCTCTAGGGCCGAGGAGTCGAAGCGGTATTCGCGCACGAAGCTGGCGCGCTGGTAGAGCAGCGCCGGCGTGGGCGAGTCGAGGCAGACTTCGCCCAGCGCCAAGACCGAGCCCGGCCTGGGTTGCTCAGTCAGGCGGGCACCGGGCAAGATGCCGCACTCGAGGGTCGAGCACAGATCGGCGTAAGCGGGCGACGCCTCCAGTGTCGCCACTTGGCGCTCCAGTGTCGCCAAGGGTTGCTCCAAAAAGCGCGCAAAAACGATTTTGCCCAAGGTGGCGGCGTCGAGCCGCTGGGGTGTGCTGGTCAAGACGTGCGTGCTTCAGGCTCAATCAGCAGCGCCGCCGCCACCCGGCGCCCTTCGCCGGCCAGAATGTTGTAAGTGCGCGCGGCGGCTAGGGTGTCCATGGTCTCGACGCCGATGCCGGCGTCGATCAAGGGGCGCAGCAGCGCTGGGGCGACGAAGCGCAGCCGCGCACCGCTGCCCAGCAGCAGCAGCTCGGGCTGCCAAGCGGCCAGCAGGGCAAAGTGCGGCAGCGCGATGTCGGCGTGGCGAGTGCAGTCCCAAGGCTGGATGCGGCCGTCGGCGCACAGCAACAGGCTGTGGCGGTAGGTGGTGTCGCCGATCTGCAACCAGCCTGGCCCGTGGGCGCGCACGGTGGTGCTCTCGATGCGGTCGGGTTGCAGTTTCATGGCGGCGGGTTTGGGCTAGGGCGGTTAAAGTGTGGTGAAATTATAGGTTTCGCTCCTCCTGCTCGCCCAAGCCCACCTGCCATGCCCACACCGCCGCTGCTCAAATCAGCCAAATTGGCCAACGTCTGCTACGACATCCGCGGCCCCGTGCTCGACAAAGCGCGCGCCATGGAGGAGGAAGGCCACAAGATCATCAAGCTCAACATCGGCAACATCGCCGCCTTTGGCTTGCAGCCGCCCGACGAGATCGTGCAAGACATGATCCGCAACCTGCCCACGCCCACGGCAGCCGGCTACACCGACAGCAAGGGCCTGTTTGCGCC